>Ga0070712_100001134_pt1 | contig 16056 bp, 22 predicted proteins | sample LARL81metaG_FD_71396 | JGI IMG/M metagenome (GOLD analysis project Ga0070712, IMG submission 71396) | Corn, switchgrass and miscanthus rhizosphere microbial communities from Kellogg Biological Station, Michigan, USA - LAR L8-1 metaG | ecosystem: Host-associated > Plants > Roots > Rhizosphere ...
CTGGCGAAGGCGCTTCAGGACAAGGGCTACGAGAACTACACCGCCAACGGCCGGCGCCGCTGGCGTGGTCTCGGGATAGCCGCAGACGACGACCAAGTAGAGGCCAAGTAGAGGGTTGTGAGTGTTTATCAGTTAACCGCCCACACGTGGGACGCGAACCTGAGAACACTCACAACCCTCTACTTGAGGCTCGGCCAACTCGGGAGAGAACGGAGATCCGGCGTGACCCTCCTTCCCGCCGACATCCCTGGCGACATCCGGCGCCAGGCACTGGACTACCTGCACACCGTCCTGACCGCCGACAAGGACGACGGCGAACGCGCCTGCCGGCAGCTCCTAGCCGAAGGCGAGATAGGCGCCGTGATCGTGACCGCCATCACGGCCGGGCTCGTCGACATGATCGAACCCGCCAAGGTCGCCGAGATGACCGCGAACGTCCGCCGCGAACTAGCCCGCCTCACCATGCGCGCCGTGCCGGACACCGGCCAATAGCACCCCCGGCCAATAGCACCCCCGAATAGAACCCCCGGCCCGGCTCAATAGCACCGGCTCAATAGCACCCCCAGGAATCGGAGATCCGCCATGGTCAGCTTCGCCTGCGCCAGCGAAGACGGCGTCACCACCTACCTCGCTGTCCGCACCAGCGACCTAGACGACATCATCGGCAGCGACGGCGACGGCCGGGTGACTCTGACGCCATGCGCTCTCAACCTGCCCGACCGCGAGATGCTGACGCTCGCCGCTGAGCTATCAGCGCCCGTGAGACGCCAAGTCGTCATCGTCGGCACAGTGGTTAGCGGGATCTGGGCGACAGGACCACTCAGCGGCCAGCCCGGACCCGAACCTAACTAGCGCAAATGCGCGCGGGCGAGCCTATGACCTGCGCAAAGTCGGCACCACGGGTGGCCGGGGTCGCGCAGGTTCAGTGCGATTCAGGCCCCAACAGAGCCATGGCGCTGAATTTCTTTCCCCGTTCCGTGGTCGGCCGTTACGTCACGTGACGCTGACCATCCGGGGCATCGCGCCGGTAGCCTGACGATGTGGCTAAGACGGGTGCCGAGCGGATGCGCGACTTGCGGGCGCGCCAGGCTTCCGGCGGCGTTCCGCGCCGGGCGCCCGGTCCGCGTGATGCTGAGTCGCTGCTGGTGACTCACGTTGACCGGACTGTCGCCGCGCTCGATCTGGAGGACTGCGACCGGGCCGCTGCTGCGCTGGCCCGCGAGTACGCGGCGGCGATCGACAGCTCGGAGAACCTCGGCTACAGCATGCGCTGGATTGCGCCGCTGCTCCTGGACGCGCTCGATGCGCTCGGCGCCACCCCGGCCAGCCGGGCGCGGATGAAGGTCGCGAAAAAGGCTCCTCCAGGCCCGCCGAACCGGCTTCAGCAGTTGCGGGATACCCGCGCCGCTGCCGACGAAGGCCGCCGATAGGCGCCGACGGCCGCCGGTAACTCACCGATCCGCGTTACGCATGGTGCCGGTGGGACTGGTGGGGCTAGTTCCCGAGATGTACGATTCGGTCAAAGCTGGCGCTCTGCCGGGCTCGCCCCGGATCGTGGAAGGCACCGCGCGGGTCGTCGGCTTACCGATGCCCCGGGAGGTTGGCCAGGTTGGTCCGCGCAAGCAGGAATGCGTCTAACGCCCGCCGGGCGTCCGCCGAGTCGGTCAGGTATCCGCTCGGCGTCCGGATCCGCGCTGAGGCTACCGAGACTCGCCTTGACATCTACGACGACATCGGCCCTGGCGGCTGGTTCAGCGACGGACTGTCCGCTAAGGACTTCATCGGCCAGCTCGCGAGCGTCAAGGGCGCGCTGAAGGTCCATATTTCGAGCGCGGGCGGCGATTGTTTTGATGGAATAAGCATTTTCAACAGCATAAAGAACTACCGGCGCGGGGCGGTTACGACAATTGTCGACGGATTGGCCGCCTCAATTGCGTCCGTGATTTTCATGGCTGGTCAGACCCGCATTATGCAGCGCGGATCTATGGCGATGATACACGACGCATTCGGATTGGCTGTCGGTAATGAGGCTGAAGTACTGCAATTCGCCGAGACTCTGGGCAAGGTAAGCGACAATATCGCCGGAATTTACTGCGATCGCTCGGGAATCGGCACGACGGCCTACTGGCGCGACCTGATGCGGGCCGAGACCTGGTATGACGCTGACGAGGCAGTCACTGCCGGGCTCGCTGACCAGGTCGGCGACCAGGCCGCCACTCTGTCGAACGCGATCGACCTGGGAGCGCTCGGCGTGGTGCCCGGACGGGTCGCTGCGAGGCTTCGCTCGATGCCCGTGCCTGACGATGAAGTGATTGAGCAGCTCAGGGCCGGGCTCAGGGCGGCCGGATCGCTCACGCCGTCGAAGCCGGCTAGGCCAGCCGGCATCGAGACAACCCCCGAAAGGCTGGCGCAACTCCGCGCTGGCCTGGCGCCGCTGCGCGAACCCGGATCCCGGAAGGAGCGACCATGAACTCGCAGACCGCGCTGAGGCTGCGCCACGAGTGCGCGGCACGTGTGACGGCCCGCAGGTGGCCGGAGACCGAGAGCACGCGGAAGGCCGCCGGCTTCATGGGCGCTGACCTGGTTGTCACCGAGCGGCGGCCCGGCTACATGCCGCCGGCCACGCTCGCCGACTGGCTTGACGACCGGATTGCGAATTACCCGTGGTGCGGCGACTACTGCGCTGTCTTGTTCGATATTGCCGAAGCGGCGCGAGCTGGGGGCGAGAAGGCCGCGCTGGCCGCGCTGGCCGAGGCAAAGAAGCTGGACCTGTGGCACCAGTACCGCCTGTACCAGGCGCTGAACATCTGGAAGAACGCGGACGCCTTCCCGGCCGGCCAGCGGCTCATGAGCCGGATTCTGGATGCCTGGACCAAGGCCAGGCTGACCGAGCGGCAGCCCCAGGAGCCGGAGGTTGACGTGCGCCGGGCGCCTGAGCCGAAGCGCCCGGAGATCGAGTACGAGACCGAGCTGGGCAATCCGGCCGGCCGGCGGCCGTGGGCCAGCTGACATGGACCTCCCCGGCGCTTACTCCTCTCAGAGCCCGCCGGGGCGGACGGGAGCGGGTGGTTTCTAGCCGGACCCACCCGCTCCTGCTGCTGGGGGCGCGGGCGGCCTGGATCACCGGCCGCGCCCCATCTGAGCCGAGGCCTAGGAAGGCTGGCGAAAGGGAGTGAACAGTGACCGTTGCCGAGGACATAAAGGTTGCCGACGCGCTGACCAGGCTGATTACCGACCTGCACCACCGCGACCGGGCCCGGATCCGGGCTGTCCGTGAACTGAGAAATGCCGCAGTACCGCGAAATGGCTGCCGAGTTGCCGAAATCAACCCGAGAGACGCCCGGTGGCTCGCCGCCGAGCTGCGGGCGCACGCCGCGACCGAGAACGAGCATGCAGCCGCCGGGCTGGAGCAGATCGCGGCCGAACTCGATCTCATGGCGCCCGCCCGCAGCCGGTGACCGGTGACCAGCAACTATGTCGAGATCGCCCTGCGGGCCAGGGACGACGCCAAGCCGCCGCTCGATGACCTGAAGCTGGCCCTGGATGAGCTGTCCCACAAGGTCGCTCAGGCAATGGTCGAGGTCGAGGACGACGACGCCCGGGCCAAGCTCCTGGACATGCAGGCCCGGCTCGACAAGATCGGCGAGCGGGTCGCGAACCCGAAGCTGAGGCTGTCCGGAGCCGACCGGGCCCTCGCCGACATGGCCGCGGTGAACGTGGCGTTCGACAAGCTCAGCGCCAAGATCGCTACGCCGAGGATTGACCCGGAAGGCACCGATCGGGCGATCGCCGACACCGAGGCAGTCAGCGTCGCGTTCGACCGCCTCGGCCGGAAGGTCGCCCGGCCGAGGATCGACGGAGCCGGCGCAGGCGCAGCCGCCGGAGCTCAGGCCGGCGGGTCGTTTGCCTCAGGTTTCGGCTCGTTCCTGGCCAGCAGGGGCGCTCTCATCGCGAGCATGGTCACGGTCGCGCTGGCCGCGCTCCCGGCCGCGACCGCAGGCCTCGGCGCGGCCGCAGGGATAGCGCTCGGCGCCGCGCTGCTGATCGGGACCAAGAAGGCGCAGGGCCCGCTCTACAGCCAGTTCCACTCGATGCTGGCCGGCCTCAAGGGCATCGTCACGAATGCGGCCGGACCGCTCATCGCTCCGCTGAGGCATGCGTTCGCGTCGATCGGGTCATTCGCGAAGGAAATCGCCCCGGAACTGAAGGGCATCTTCTCGGCGCTCGCCCCCGAGGTGATGCCGCTGACGCACGGGTTTGAGGCGCTCGCTCGCGGGGTGCTGCCGGGGTTCCTGGCCCTGATGCGGTCAGCCGGGCCCGCAGTGCACGCGCTCAGCGCGTCGCTGGGCGGTCTCGGGAAGTCGCTCGGCGGGATGATGCAGTCGTTCGCCGGAGCGGTCGGCCCGTCCTCGCACGTCCTGGGCTCGCTGATGCGCATCGCCGGGTCGCTGCTCGGAGTGGTCGGGAAGCTGGCCTCGTCGATGGCATCGGCGCTTTCCCCGGCGATGTCGCAGCTGGCGGGCGGGGTGAAGGCCGTGGCGCCGGCGCTGGGCTCGGTCGGGAAGGTGCTCGGCAGCCTGGCGGGGACAGCGATCGGGCTGATCGCTCACTCCCTCGGCGCCGTCGCCGCCGTGCTGAAGGCCGTCGCGCCGGCCGCTCTCGCGGTCGCGCACGCGCTCGGCACCGTGTTCTCCGCGCTCGCCAAGGCCGGGGTGTTCTCCCAGCTCGGCAGGACGATCGCCGGCGTCATCGGGCCGCTGGCGCAGCTCGTCGCGCACCTGGCGACCGGGCTCGCGCCGATCCTGGGGATGGTCCTGAAGGCCGTCGCCCAGGTCGCCGGGGCGCTCGGCCAGGGCCTGGGGCAGGCGCTGCGCGCGATCCTGCCGGGCCTGAATCAGGCGCTGTCGACGCTGATGAAGTTCCTCGACCAGGCCCTGAAGCCGCTGATGCCGCAGCTCGCCAAGCTCGCGGAAGCGCTGATCAAGGTCGGGGTGCAGGCGCTCGTGCCGCTGCTCGGCCCGCTGATGCAGGTGCTCGCGCTGCTGGTCCGTCTCTCCGCTGACGCTCTCACGCCGCTGATCCCGGTGATCTCCGGAGTGATCGACGCGGTCGCGCATCTCGTGCAGTGGATCGGCGACATCGTCGGCTGGGTAGCGAAGTTCGTCGGCTGGATCATCCACCTGGGCATCACGTTCGCCGAGACGGTGCTCGGCCTCGGCAAGGCCGGGTCGGCGATGAGGGCGATGTTCGAGCAGGTCGCCGCCGATGTCATCAGCGCCATCGCCGCCGTGGTCCGGTGGTTCATGGGACTGCCCGGCAAGATCATGTCCGCGATCAGCTCGCTCGGCTCCGACCTGGCATCAGCGGGCCGGGACGCCATCCAGGGCCTGATCAACGGCATCGAGTCGATGGCCGGATCAGTGATCTCGGCCGTCCGGAACCTGGCCAGCGAAGTGGCGGGGGCGTTCAAGGGCATCCTGTCGATTTTCAGTCCCTCGAAGGTGTTCGAGGGATTCGGCAACATGATCGTGCTGGGCTTGGCCAGGGGCCTGCACGCCTCCGGGCCCGCCGTGGACGCGGCGAAGCAGCTCGCCCGGAAGGTCATGAGCGGGTTCAACCCGACCGCGGTCCAGCAGGCCATGAAGCAGCTCGCCAAGTCGGTGCGGCAGTCCGCCGAGCAGTTCGCTGACATCTCCGGCATCACCCCGCCGCAGGGCAAGAAGCTCACCGGCAAGATGCTGCTCCACGGCCTGACCGCCGACCTGTCCACGATCCGCAAGTTCAACACCGACCTGGAGAAGCTGGCGAAGATCGGCCTGGACAAGACGCTGCTGCAGGAAATCATCCAGGCCGGCCCCGACCAGGGCCTCCAGATCGCCGAAGCCCTGCTCAACGGGCCCGTCTCGCGGATTTACAACCTCAACAAGACCGAGCGGGCCATCGAGCGGGCCTCCCGGCACCTCGGCCACACCGCCGGCGGAGTCGTCTACGACAGCGGCGGCAGCCGCGATGGCGGACCGGGCGGCCACGGCATCGACCAGGGCGGCCTGGACATCACCATGACCGCCCGGTCGTCAGACGGCCTGATGCGGGAGTTCCTCCGCCAGCTGCGGCTGGAAATCCGGCGCACCGGCGGCGGAGGGCCTGATTCGGTGCAGCGGGCGCTCGGGCGGGTGACCTGATCCGGTGACACTCGCCGCCTACTGGCCATGCGAGCCCGGCGCGGGCTCGGTCTTGCCGATGTACTTCACGGGAGAGCCATGCGACTGATCCTTGATGACCAGACCCTGACCGCCGACGTGCTCAACCAGCTCTACGGCTACGCCGACACGGTCAACACCCAGGTAACCGGCACCGGGCCCGCGAACCTGAGCACCGTCTACACGATCCCGCCCAATGAGCCGGCCGCCGGGTCGGCGTACCTGCTGGAATGCGGCGGGTCGGGGACCTGGGGCAGCACGGCGCAGGACATGGGGTTCTCGCTGTACCTGCAAGGACTGGTGATCTGCTCCAACATGACCGTCTCCAACGCCGTGTTCAACACGTCGGCGGGCTTCCGGTGGTCTCTGTCTGCCGACCTGGTGTTTGAATCCGCCGGCCCGGCCGGGGTGGTGTTCGGAGGCTACATGGCCACCCTGACCCAGGCCGCAAACCACATCGTCCCGGCCACCGTCGCCGACAACACGGTGCCTATCGCGGACGCCAACACCGGGTCGGGCACGACGATCGACACCACTTCGATCATGTTCGCCAAGGTGACGGTCGGGTTCGCGTCCAACACCGGCAACCCGACGATCCAGTGCTTCCGGAGCAGCTTCCGGAAGGTCGCCTAGCCGCCCGCTGCCGCCCGCTGCTAGAAGCCTGCCGCCGCGACCCGCGCGCCGAGATCGCCGATCGTGCCGCCCTCCTGGCGATCGAGCATGCGCCGCAGCCCGCCTATGGTCGGACTGCCCAGGTGCTCAGCCTCATCGCCCTCGCCGCGGTGCGCCGAGAAGTACCCGGTTCCGTTTGATGAGTGCTCGATACGCCAGCCCGGGAAGTCCGCGCCGAGTTGCTCCATGTCTTCGCGCATGTCACACAACCTAACTCAGTTAGCTACACCTAGCTACGTCTTGCTTTACCTGAGCGCGGGCAACCAAGGTTCATGATCATGCTCAGGAGGGATTCGCCGCAGCCGCTCTCACGGCAGCTGGCCGCGCTGATCCGCGAGCAGATCCGGTCAGGCGAACTGCCGCCCGGCTCGCGGCTGCCGTCCATCAACGCCCTGGCGGCCGAGCACGACATCGCGACCGCGACCGTGACCAAGGCCCTGCGGATCCTGAAGGACGAAGGCCTGATCTTCGGCGAGACCGGGCACGGGACATTCGTCGCCGAGCCCTAGTCCTTCTTCCTGCTGACCGCCCGGCGCACGAGCCCGGCCCCGAATCGCTGCCGTGTCCCGCTGCCGCCGCAGGCCCGGCACCGTCCCCACCGTTTGCTGCTGCTGCCGGCGTTCTTGCCCGACCCGTGGCACTTGCCGCACGGGCCGAGCGGCCACAGCAGGACGCGCACCGCCCACGCCACCACGGCGATGATGACGACCAGGACGACGACCCCGGCGTTCAGGTGCGGCCGGGCTGCTGCGGCGGCAGCTAAGACCGGGGCGAGAACGAGCGGCGCACGGAAGCTGAGGCAAGGGCGCTGGTCAACGGCACCCGCTCCGCCGGAGCGGCTCTGCGGCGCTTCGGTCATGGTTAGTCCTCCTGATCTCGGGTTAGGTTTCTCACGGCAGGCGGTCGCCGCCTAACTGTGCTGGTGACCTGCGGAAACGCTGGAAAGTTAGGCGGGTTAGCAGGGTTAGCCAGGCCTCCCGGCTCTGCCGCCAGGAGGCACCTGCGAGATACAGGGCGGATCTCACTCACCCCGCTCGGCGAGCGCCCGGCGCAGGTCCTGCGGGTCGAGCCTCGGCACGTTGCCGGTGTTCGTTGTCCGCGTCCCCTCGGCATCGAGGAGCTGCCGCAGGCCGGTGCCGGTCAGCGTCTTGTAGACGCCCCAGGACGGCGCGAGCTTGCGGAGCCTCGGCGGCAGGTCAGCCAGCCGCACCGGCTCGGCGCTGTCGCCGAGTACCTCGGCCAGGTCAGCCAGCAGGTCCCGGATCTCGATCGCGGCAACCGGCGAGTTCGCCTCGATCGCCGTGCCCGGGGCGACGCTCCGGACCGCGCGGGCGATGACCTCGGCCGCGGCGTCGTAGCCGGTGTCGTCGTCGACTGCGACGAAGTACCATTTCACGAGCTCGAATTGCTCGTCGCTGACTCCGGTGATGAGTGATGTGCCTCGGTCGCGGCCCGGGCGCAGCTCCGTCGCCCGGATGCCGGCGGCGAACGACCCGTCGCCGAGGAAACCGTCGTTTGAGCGCCACGATTTCACGTAAAAACAGCAGTTCACCGACACCAGCTCGACCAGCTTCGGCGGGATCGCCTCCTTGCGGCTCGACTGGGTGTCGAACCAGAGCGTGATCGCTGTCTTCCGGGCCCGCTTGGCCGTCTTGGTCGCCAGCTCGGCCGCGATGTCGCCGAACTCCGGGTGCCCGAACAGCTCGTGGCATTCGCTGTACAGGACGACGACCGGGCGCATGTCCGGGTGCGCCTCGGCCAAGCGGCGCGTGACCTTCTTGGCGCCCAGTTCGGCGAGCCGGCTCTCACGGCGCCCGACTTCCTCGTACAGCTCGTGCAGCCGCTCCACGGCCGCCGCGATCGTGTCGTCTTCGAGGCCCTTGTGATAGCGCGCCAGGCGCGGCCGGTAGGCGTCGAAATCACCGTTATTGGCAAAAACAAAGACATCCAGCTCGGCGAGCGGGTCAAGGGCGCAGCCCAGCATGATCACGCGGGCGCTATTCGACTTTCCCTGGCCCATCTGGCCGCCGAGGACGCCGTTATTACCCACGACCGGGATCAGGATCCCGTCGCCGCGGGCCACGACACCGCCGGGAACGCCCTCGAATACGTCGGCCGTCCCCGCGTGCATCAGCGGGTACTCCGGCGCGGCTTTCGAGATCGCGCCGGCGTCGGCGACCCACAGGGAAGCGAACCCGGGCGGCCCGGCCGAGGGCCAGACCTCGATCTCGTCGCGGTGCAGGTTCCGGGCGAGCACCGGCCGCTGGTCGGCGATCATGTCCGGGGTCACGCCGAGCGGCAGCGAGAACACCGACTGGTAGCCGCGCCCGTCGCGAACCGGCTGCGTTTCGAATGTCGGCCGCCACCCGTCCTTGAATGCCTTCTTCAGCGCCGCTACCTGGATGTTCTCCAGCGCCAGGACGATCGTGTCCGCGGTCACGACCAGGCCGCCGTCCTGCTCGTCCGGCTTCGCCGTGACCGCCCACGACGGCGCGTGCTCGCCCGCGTGGCGGCCCAGGTGATGCAGCGTCAGCACGATCATCAGGGGCACGGCGATCATGGCGACGGTCGAGGCCAGCGAGGCGACCTGGACGGCCAGGGACACGCCGTGCGCCACCCAGATGTAGGGGTCGGCGATCGCGGTGACCCGGCGCCTGGCGATGGCCCAGAACACGCCGAGAACGCCCGGGGTGACCAGCACCGCGCCGAGGATCCACGGGCTTGCCTTCGCCAGCGCGATCAGCGTCTCGCCGCGCGCGTGGTGCCGGTCGCTGCGCTGCTTCCGCTCGAGCGCCCGCTGCTGCGCCCACGCCAGCACCGCCTCCCGGTCTCCGCTCAGCTCGGCCTGCCGCATCATCCGCTCGTGCCGGGTTCGCGCCGCATGCCAGCGGCGTACCGCGACGACCACGCCCGCGGCCACGAAGGCGGCGTGACGCGCGGCCAGGCGCGTGCGCGGCGACAGGACGACCGCTCGCTCCCGGGACAGCACCGTCAGCGGCGTCTCGCCGACGAACTCGCCGACCAGCACCGCCTCATCCAGCTCGGCGCCGTCCGCTATCGCGGGCAGGTTGCGCGTCACGATCTCGGCGCCCGGCTCAATCTCTGGCATCCTGGTTTCCTCCTGTTCGCGGGAGAGCCCCGGGCGCCGGGTTCCTTCGAGGGGGTTCCGGCGCCCGGCGGCGCTTGCGTTACTTGCCTGCGGCCTTGGCCTTCGCCCGCTCGCGCATGTCCTTGTTGGTGCGCCCGGTAGCCGGGTTGACCTTGTTCGGCTGGAGCGGCGCTAGGGCGTTGTGGACGGCCATGCGCCGTCCCGCCTGCCTCATCCCGCGCCGCATGATCTGGACTTCGATCGGCTCGTTCTTATTGCGCCCGAACATCGTGATCTCCTGTCTCTGGCTGGGTTTCCTCGGTGGCATGGCCGTTGCTGGCCGCGAGCACGCTGGCGCGCACTTTTGCGGCCTGCGTGCGGGTGAGCGCAAAGCGCGCGATGAGCTGCCGCTGGGAGATGGGATTTCCGGCCGCGACCGAGGCGGCCAGCGCAAACCGGGCAGCCTCCTCAGCGTCCCGCGCAACCTGCGTCAGCGCCGGACTCAAACCGCCAGCGGCATTGGCGGATTCGTCACCCGGCGGCGCGGCCGCGAGCGACCGCACGACGATCATCAGAAGCTCGAAGCTGATCACCAGGGCGGGCGCCGGCCATGCGGCGATGATCGCGCCGGCGGCGCCGAACGTGAGCCCGGCGGCGATGTTGACCGCTACCGTCGCGGTGATGCCGAGCGTCAGCGCGCCGTAGGCGAGCCAGTGCGCCCGTACCCGCTGCCGCGCTGCGGTGAGCAGCACCATCGAGGCGGCCACGATCAGCCCGTCGATGGTCAGCGGGTACGCGCGGGCAAGCCAGCCCGTCTCGCCGTGCTCGCTGACGACATGCAGCGCGTGCCGATAGCTGACCCAGCCGGCCACGATCGCCACGACCGTGACGGCGCCGATCGTGGCCCAGCGGATCGCCTTGTCCCCGGTCACGGCTTGCTCCTGGCGGGCCTCGCCGAGTCGTCGAACATGCACGATTCGGCGCCGCCGATCCAGCCGAAGTAGTCCTCAAGCAGGACGGGCAGGCAGGCGCAATTCTCGGGTTCGATGTGATGATGGCCGATACACCGGCTATCAGGGCAGCCGCAGGCGTCACCGGACCACTCGCCCGATGGCATGTAGTTCGCGCGGGCCCACTGCGCCGGGGAGATCCCGGCCAGCTGCAGGTCGGTCCTGGCGGTCGCGTTCAGCTTCACCGGGACACCCCCGCCCCGGAAATCTTCATCTTCCTGGCCATGACCCGGTAAAGCCCGGCCTGCTCCCGGCCCTCGTCATCTCCGCGAGCCTCCGCGTGCTCGATCGCGTCGCGAATGCAGCTGTACATGACCAGGTCGAATCCGGGCGGGACCTCCCGGCCGCGGGTCTGCCAGGCCCGGTCGATCAGGCCGGCGACCACGGCGACGGTGAACGGCTCCCAGCCCGCCAGCCAGTCCAGTGTCCGGTGGTCGAACTCGCCCATCTCGATCCCGGCCGCCACGATCACGCGGTCGAGCAGCTCGCGGTTTCCCTCCTTGAGGCTCCGCTGGCTCGCGTAGATCGGGCGGGTGACCGGGCGCGTGTCCGCCTCGGTGCGGAAGGGGCCGATCACCGGGCACCGCCGCGGGCCCGGGCGACCAGCGCCAGCATGTCGGCCGCAACCTGCTCAGCTTCGGCGAGCGTCATCCGGAACTCCTGGCCGGCGTTGTCGCCGAGGCTGAACCACACCACGGGCTCGGCCTCGCGGTAATGCTGCATCAGGCAAGCCTCGGCGGCCCTCGGCTCAGCGGCCACCGGGAACGTGCCCGGGGTGATCATGCCGTCCTCGGCCGTCAGGACCGTGGTCAGGTCCTCGCCGACGTGGCGCCGGTCCTCAATGGCGTCGTGGCTGGCGTGACGGCCGGTGCACCACTCCGGGCACGGGGCGGCCAGCCAGAACGGCTCAGGAACCGGCAGGCGGTCTGGAACGGGGTTGTTACGGTTATCCATTGGGTTGCCCTCTCCTCAGATGAGATGGGTTGCCAAGGGCCGTCGCCGGCGTTAGGAGCGCATGCGGCGGCCCGCCTTTTACTTACGGGAGCCAAACTCGGGAGCCAACCGCCACGACCTAGGGCGGTTCGCGGCGGTCCATTACGGTCAAGAGGAAATTGCGCGGCGAACGTCAGCGGACGTTCGCGGAACCATGCGGCCGGGCATCGGGTAACACTGGCCCATGCGACTGCATGGCGCTGACCTGCGGCGCAACAGCGGATTTGAGGGCTCGGGAGCCAAACTCGGGAGCCAATGAGCCTCGTCATGACCCGCTCACCTTCCCGAAGATGTCATCCATCGCGGTGGCGGCCCGGCTGACCTTGTCGGCGATCTGGTGCCGGTACACCGTGCGAGTCGTATTGCTGTTGGCGTGGCCGGCTGCGTCGGCGATCGCCTCAATGTCGACGCCGGCGTCAGACAGGACCGAGACGAACGTGTGGCGCTGCTCGTGCGCGTGCCAGTCAGAGCCGATCCCGGCCCGGCCGCAGACTTTCTTGAACTGCTTATTGACATTTTCCTGCCACCTGGGCTGTCCGGCGTTCCCGCAGAACACGATGCCGCGCTGATCGTAGGCCGACGCCAGGCGAAGCTTGTCCGCCGCCTGAACGGCTCTGAGAGCCCGCAGGGCCTCGGCAACCTTGGCGGGCAGGGCCAGAGTCCGGCGGCTGCGCTCAGTCTTCAGCTCCTCAAGCTGAAGGGCGTACCGACCGTCATCCCCCCGGATGGCCTTCAGAGAGTGCCGGACCTTGATCTCGCCGCCCTTGAAGTCGACGTCGTCCCATGTCAGGCCGAGTAGCTCTCCCGGCCGGAGACCGCACAGGATCCCGGTGACCAGGTACGCCCGCCACCAGGCGCTCAACTCGGATGCGAACAGCTGGCGGATCTGATCGACCGTCATCGACTGGGACTTGCGGACGGTCCCGCGAGGCGTGTCGGCGAGCATGGCGACGTTGCGGACAGCTAGCCCGTCCTGCTCAGCTCGCCGGATCGCCAGGACCAGAACGCCCTTGGTTCCGCTGATCGTCGTCGTTGCGTACCCGTCTCGCGCCATCTGGTACAGGACCGCGTACACCTGGCCTGGCGTGAGCTTGACGAGGCGCACCTTGCCGATGGCCTTGATCAGCCGCTCGGCGTGGACCGTGTTGCCCTCGATCGTGCGCTGAGAGCGCCAGCTGCTCGGCGGGTTGGCCAGCAGGTTGCGAATGCAGGTCTCTACGGTCGTGTTCCGGGGCGCTACGGTTCCCGTCCGAGCCAGCTCGGCCTTGAGCGCGTCAACCTTCTCCTTGCACTCGGTCTTGGTGGCCGCGCTGACCTTCGGTCGGCGGCGCTTCCCTGTGACCGGATCCCGGCCGGCGTCGATGCAGCCGACCCAGCAGCCGCGGGATGCGTCCCAGAACACGCTCCCGTCGCCTCGCGACCGCCGGGCCATATCAGCCGTCCGATCTAGGCGGCCACTCGCCGGCCGCCTTCAGTTCGGCGATGCTGGAGACAACCGGCGGCGATGCAAGGAAAACCGGCTCGTCACCTTCCCAGCGGAACCCCCCGTGGACAACCTGGCCGATCACCGATAGCTGCACCGAATCAACGGGGATAGCCGGGCCGTCTGCGCGGAATTCAACGACCTTGTCCTCCTGCAAGGGCGCCATCAGCCGTCCGATCGTCGTTTCCAGCGCGTATGCCAGGCCACATGCCTCTTCGGCGGTCACCCGGCGTTCGCCGCGCTCTACCTTGGAAACCGTCTGACGAACCCACTCCTGGAATCCGAGAGCCCGCATCCGAATCGCCGCAGTCTCCTGCTCGATATCCGCTCGCCTGCGAGCTGCCCGGATGTTCCTGGCGAGGATCTCGCCGTATGTAGTCGGTGCCACGCCTCGGATACTACGCACTCTCATAGTTCGCCGCAACCCGTAGCGGTTCGCGTTGCGCCGTAATGGTTTTTCTGGCACCCTCGTAGTGCGTCAGTCGCGACCATGGCTCTGGAGGCAAGATCATGACTACTGCGCAAACTGGCGGGAAGCTGCTGAAGGTTCGGGAGGCCGGCGACCGTCTCGGACTCGGCAAGACGAAGATCTACGAACTCATCGCACGCGGGGAACTCGCGTCGCTAAAGATCGACGGCGCCCGGCGCGTCAGCGAGCACGCCATCCAGGACTTCATCGCGAGCCGCGAGGCTGGGGTCGGTGCGGCCTGAAAGCGAACGGCGCCCCGCTCGCCAACGGGACGCCGCCAACACACAGAACTCGCTGCTGGCAAGGCTAGCAGGTGCCGGTGACAGAGACGGCGTCCTCGAGCTGAGCGGCGAGCGCGACCGCTGGCAGGCCCGCGTGCTGGCCGCCGAGGTCCGCGGCTTCCGGCTCGGCTACGTCCAGGGCCGCCAGGATGAGGCGGCCGAGCGTGACGCCTACTGGAAGCGGACCGGCGAGTTCATGCTCAGCCACGCCGACCCGGCCGGACCGGAGGCGAGAGAGCGCGTGAACGGGCGCCTGGCCGCCGCGCTGGCTTTCGAGCGGGCTGAGGCTTGGGCGCACTGGCGGAAGCGGTGGTCCGAGTTGTTCGCGCTGTCCCGTGACCCTGAGTTCGTTCGCCAGGCCCGCGCTGTCAAGCCGACCGAGCGCAGCTACGGCCAGATTATGGCCATCGTGCTTGCCGACCGGCCGTCTCGCCAGGGTGGTGCTGCCGCGTGAGCTTTTACGGCCAGGACTACGACGACGAGAACGTGATCGAGCGCGATCCGAAGCCAGGCGAGCCCTGGACCGAGCTGGGGTACGCGCGGCGCCTGATCGAGAAGTACGGCGACCGGCTGCGCTACGTGCCGGCCTGGCGCCGCTGGCTCGTGTGGGACGGATCGCGCTGGTCACATGACGTAACCCTGCAGGCCTCCCGGTGGATGAAGATCATTGCCCGCGTGATCACTAATGAGGCGCTGGCGATCGAGGGCGAGAAGGAGCGTCAGACCGCGGTCAACCTCGCGCGCCGTGGCGAGTCGTCGGCGGGGGTGTCGGGCGCGCTGACGCTGGCCAGCAGCGAGGATGGCATCGTGGTCACGCCCGATGACCTCGATGCCGATCCGTACCTGGTCAACTGCCGCAACGGCGTGCTCGACTTGCGGACGGGCAGGCTCGGCAAGCATGATCCCGGGCTGCTGCTGACCAAGATGACCGGCGCCGCGTTCGACCCTGCCGCACCGTGCCCTGAGTTCACCAAGTTCCTAGAGCGCGTCCAGCCCGATCAGGCGATGCGGGCCTACCTCGCCCGGCTGATCGGCCACTCGCTCGAAGGCCGGGTAGTCACTCATATCCTGCCGATCTTCCACGGCGAAGGCGCCAACGGGAAAAGCACGCTGACGGCCGCCGTCCTGGCCGCGCTCGGCGACTACGCCGCGCCAGCCGACCCCGAGTTGCTCACCGCCAAGACGTTCGACGCGCACCCGACCGGCACCGCCGACCTATTCGGGCTCAGGTTGGCCATCCTGCACGAGAGCGACAAAGGACGGCGCCTGGCCGAGGGGACCGTCAAGCGGCTGACCGGCGGCGACCGGATCAAGGCCCGCCGGATGCGGGAGGACTTCTGGGAGTTCAGCCCGTCGCATACCTTCCTGATGCTGAGCAACCACAAGCCGATCGTGGGCGGCACCGACGAGGGCATATGGCGACGGCTGCGGCTCGTGCCCTGGGACGTGGTGATCCCCGACGACGAGCGCGACGAGGAGCTAGGCGACCGGCTCGCGCTTGAGCTTGACGGCGTACTCGCCTGGCTGGCTGCGGGTTACCGGGACTGGCACGAGCACGGCCTTCGCGATCCCGATCAGGTCACCAAGGCAACGCAGGCCTACCGGGACGAATCCGACGCGCTTGGCCGGTTCCTCGCCGATCGCTGCTTGAATCACGGCAACGTCGGCTCGACCGAGCTGTACAAGGCCTGGGAGTCGTGGGCGGCCAGCGAAGGCGAAGAGCCGATGTCGCAGACAGCCCTGGCGAAGGCGCTTCAGGACAAGGGCTACGAGAACTACACCGCCAACGGCCGGCGCCGCTGGCGTGGTCTCGGGATAGCCGCAGACGACGACCAAGTAGAGGCCAAGTAGAGGGTTGTG
>Ga0070712_100001144_pt1 | contig 16020 bp, 15 predicted proteins | sample LARL81metaG_FD_71396 | JGI IMG/M metagenome (GOLD analysis project Ga0070712, IMG submission 71396) | Corn, switchgrass and miscanthus rhizosphere microbial communities from Kellogg Biological Station, Michigan, USA - LAR L8-1 metaG | ecosystem: Host-associated > Plants > Roots > Rhizosphere ...
CCATTTACCGATCGAACCTTAAATTCGCGCGACGTTTTCGCCAATATTGAATTCACGGTTGGCCGGCCCTGGGGCAGCACGTCTTTGATCACTGGATACTCGGTTCGCGATCTTCTTTTTCATCCCATCGTACAAGAGTATTTCAACACTACGGCATATGTGGGCTTGCAGCATCACTTCGGAAGCCGAATAACCGCGGCAATCCTCGCGGAAGATGTGCGCTCATGGCGTGTGGAAAACACTCAGTACGCAATTGCCCAAGCGTTCTTACCTGGCGGGCGCTTCGAATTCAGGGTGACACCGCGCTGGACAGTAAAAGGCTCATTTGTACTTTCGCGTGGTTCCGGATTTCACGCATACGACAATGCTCAAAGCCAGTTCCTTGTTTCGTATGTGAGGCCGCTACGCGGAAGCGTTCGTGACGGTTCAGGCGAAACTGCGGTGTCATTCCCGTTACGCTTCTCGATTGGCATTCAGCAGCAGACGTTCTACAACTTCCCGGGTTCGACGAGGAGTACGATTTTGCCAATCGTGCATCTCACCTTGTTCTAAAGGTTCCTTGCGCGAATGAGCTTCTTGCCCAAAACTCGAACTTCTGATTCGTCTACTCTGTCCTCACGCCACACTCGGATGAGGGGAAAGGCTCTCCAACAGAAGCTTCTGGGGGGCAGCCTCGCTTTACTGGCTGGATCAGGACTAGTCGGAGTCACCAACCTCGTCTACAACGTCGCGACGGCACGTCTGTTGGGGCCGACGGGATTTGCACATGCCACAGCGGTTTACACGCTGTTGATGCTTGCGTCTGCCATTACACTCTCATTTCAGGTTGTGTGTGCGAAATATGTCGCCAGTCACGAGACCCAAGAAGAGAAATCTGCAATCTTCGCGTCCCTCCATCTTCGCGCGTGGATGGCAGGAATTGGCCTTGGGCTGCTGCTGTTCCTCTTCAATCGCGTCATCCAGAGCTATCTGAATCTCCCGGATCCCGTGCTCATCTCACTGCTTGCGCTTGGCACTGCGTTCTACATCCCGCTCGGAGTCCGTCGCGGTTACATACAAGGCATACACGCCTTCAGGTCATTGGCCATCAACTTCATGCTAGAAGGCGTAGTTCGACTCGGTGGCGCATATCTGCTCATTCGTTTCGGCCTGGGCGTAGAAGGAGCTGTGCTCGCCAGTGTCATTGCCGTGATTACATCGTACTTTCTGGCGAAACCGAGCCCAGGACTGCAATCGCTTCGATCCCGCCGCTTCCCCATTGCGTTCGGGGAAGGATTGCAGGCCATTGTGTTTTTTTCAGGACAGGTCGTAATTAACAATTTTGACATAGTACTGGTGAAACACTTCTTCGCTTCCGACGAAGCCGGCTTTTACGCAGCGGTCTCTCTGGTCGGGCGCCTGGTGAACATGTGCGCATGGTCGGTGGTTAACACTATGTTTCCGGTGTCGGCAGCGGCCCGCCAAAGCGACAGAGAGGCGCGTCCGGTATTGTTCATGTCACTGCTGATGGTTTTCCTGATACTTGCTGTACTGATCCTGGGCCTGTGGGCGATTCCTAGTTTCCTGTGGAGAACGCTCTTCGGCTCACATTTTGAGCTTGGAAACTATGGCGGACTGGCAGCGCTATTGATTCTTTACGCAATTACGGCAGGCATTTACTCGCTTAGTTCCGTAATGATCACCTACGAGATGTCACGGAAGATTGCAAATACGAGCTGGGTGCAGCTGGCCTTTAGTGGGGCTTTAGGCCTTGGCATCTGCGTCTTTCACCATAGCTTGAGTCAGGTGATCTACGTCCAGCTCTGGTTGATGGTGATGTTGTTTGCGCTGGTTGCAGTGCCTCTGCTCCGTCGCGAGATCGCCCCCGCGGACAGTGTCGAAACATATTCAAGACTGCGGATCATGCAGCCAATGAGCGAACACCAAGTTATTGCGGAGTTCTTGCGCAGCGAGTTCCATCATCCCGAATTTGAGGAATACCGCAAGGAGTTCGAGTATCTGGTAACTCGGCCGAATCTTGAGAGCACACGCGAGAATTCATTGCGACGCGCTTTGTTGTTTCTTCGTCGGGGAGCTATGTGGAGGGAACTGCCCGACGATACGGAATGGTTCAAGGTCGAACTCACCCGACAAGATCTGGAGCGCATTCGATTTTTTCCACGAGCCCAGTGGAGAAGGGTTGCGGAAGGCAGCTTTTATCTTACCGAGATGGTCGACTCGCTGCGCTCAAAATCTCAGGAGAACCCCGAAGATGAATTTTTTCGCAAGCTCCGAAGACTAACGCCCTCGGTGCAGGAAGGGCTGACAAACCCAACAGTGTTGCTGATCGGAATTGATGCGCAAAGTCCGCTGACCATTCTCGACGGAAATCACCGAATGGCTGCGGCTATGCTTTCGCAACCGCCAGCAGACCTCGAGACGTTCCAGTTTCTTTGCGGCTTATCCTCCTCGATGACCCGCTGCTGCTGGTATAAAACGAACGTTAATACGCTTTCACGGTATCTCACAAACATGGTGCGGCATATTTTTTACGATCCGGAATCTGATATCGGCCGCTTTATGGAGAGCGGGTCGTAAATTACTGGGGCTGGATCGAATCTTCCACAACGCTATTATCCCTGCGTCGTAAAAGGACTGGCCCTTGTTGCTGCCTCCGTAGAGCCTCTCTCTCCGCAGTGACTTTTGAGCCCACCAAGCCGTCGTTATCTGCTGCGACGGCGAAGAGCTTGCGCCCTTCGGCTGTCTGTCGGGTTGCAACTCCGACCTTGGCGGAAGCCCCGTTTGATTGCCGGGAGCGATCGTAGAAGAACTGTGCGGTTTCCTGATCTCCTTCAAGCTCTGCGACGTACCCGATGTTATTCAGAGTGAACGCATCATCGGGATTCAGGGCATAAGCTTTTCGGAAGTCTGCGTCGGCAGTTCGCAAATCATTTCGATTAACCGCCGACACACCTCGGAGATTCAGTGCTGCAACTTGTTCATTCAGATCACTTTTGTGCGTCAGATGCTCTCGGAGAGCTTTCGCGTTCTCCTGCGCCATCTGGCTAACCTGGCGCCCTCTCCAGCTTCGATTGGTCGTCACAATCACGCTCGCATCGGATTGCAGCGCGGATGCCCGATCGAAGTAACGGAGTGCATCTTCGTCCTCGCCTTCCATTTCCTTGGCAACACCGAGATTGTTCAGTGTATAGACATTGTTCGGGTCGGCCTTCAGCACTTGCTCCAAAAGCACGTCCGCTTCTGGAGCCCGGCCCTGGTTCAAAAGCTTCACCGCTTCCACGTTGGCATGGTTGATCTGCAGAGGCCCGGCGGCGACCGCGACTACTTCTTTCATCGGCTGCCCTTTGGTTTTTTGCACGCTGGCCAGGTCCACTACCGCGTCGCTCGATTGCTGGCCAGCGAGTTCATAGAAACGCTCTGCCCGATCAATCTCGCCTTGCATTTCAGAAATAAATCCGAGGTTGTTAAGCGTGAACGCATCGTCCGGATCAAGCAAATATGCCTTGTAGAACAGGTGTTCGGCTTTCGAATAATTATGCTTGCGCACTGCCTCGACGCCTTCCCGGTTCAATCTCTGAACCGGAGTTAACTTGCTACGCTTAGGAATCTGAATCTTCAGGTCTCCGGCAGCAGCACTTCCCAGTAATAGGGCAGAAATGGCAGTAATTGCTAGCGTTGTGGCAAAACAGCAGCGTCTGAGCGCCATGTCCCTTCCTCGTCAAGCGTCTAAAGTACGTTCTATGCAGAGACCACGCTTTGATGCTTTTAAGCGGTTTTTGTTTGCCGTTAAGAGGCCTAAAACTGAGCAGATTGAACGAATTGCGACCACCTTTCGCCATTGCATCGGCATCTTATCTTGCCGTGAAGCCGCTAATGAAAAAGTTCAGGAATCTTTTCGTCTCAGGAATGGTTTTCTCCGCTTCGTTTTTTAGCGGTGTCGCGCAGGCGCAAGGATCATCGGCTCAGGCCACATCGGCCATAGTTTCAGCAAGCAGCAGTGCGACCGACGGCAACATCGAGCCACGCAAGCCAAGCATCACGGATGAGAATGCTGAGGATTCGATTACGGTAGAGCCGAGCAGCCTGCTGCCGGATCTGCCTCCTGTCCCCCGAGCAAATGCTACTTTGGTCGGAGGGACCATTGCGAAACTGGACCGTGTGCGCGACAGAGTCGTGATGAAGGTTTTCGGCGGCGGGGACATGACGGTTTTGTTCGATCCTCGCACTGTTGTGTATCGGAGCGGGAAAGAGGTCAGTATCGCTGACTTGCAGCAGGGTGATCGCGTCTACCTCGACACAATTCTCGACGGCGATACGGTGTTCGCTCGGACAATTCGGCTCGGCGGCACTCGTGCTAGCGGCGAAAGCCAAGGAGTCGTCGTCAAGTACCGCGCTGATCGAAACGAACTGACCCTGCGCGATTCTCTATCGCCGAAATCAGTGCAAGTTCTTTTGAACTCCAAGACACAAGTCGTGCAGGCAGGTAGACAAGTGTCAGCCAATATTCTGTCGCCTGGGTCTCTGGTCTCGATCACCTTCTCGGCTGAAGGTGATGGGCACAACATTGCGCGGGAAGTTTCAATTCTGGCGTTGCCCGGTCAGCATTTCACATTCTCGGGCGCGGTGGTGCACGTTGATCTCCGCACTGGACTACTAGTTCTGAAATCTTCGACAGACAACAAGACGTACGACCTTTATCTAAGTCCCTCAGTCGCACCTGACGAGAATCTGCATGCGGGAGCTACAGTGACAGCGGTCACGGACTATGATGGCTCTCGCTACGTCGCCAGGAATCTGACAATCAATTCGCAATGAGCTGCGCAAATTCCGATCCTGTAATGTATCAAAATAGTAGCGAACGGGTCGTATCCATTCAGGATAATTCCGAGGGACTTTATCAACCTCATCTTCACTGCGTTGGGGTGCGTTGCGACGTCGCATTCAGAACGGATGCCCTTGGATAAGAAGCCCGGGCTAGGAGCGAGCTGAAGGTGGGTGGATAAAGGGGCCTTGCTCAGTCCTTGTCCAGGTACTCATCCGGGACATCGTCCTCAGGTACCTCATGGGTGTGCACTTCCCTCGTATCTTGATCGTCGGCCTCCTCCACTCCCGCTACCGCGCCGGCTTCAAAGACGTTTCCTTCTTCAACCAACTCATCGACGCTTTCCGAATCCGCTTGCTGCGCACGTGACAAGCCTTCTAGGTCTCCCGATTGCCTGGAGGAAGCTGCGCCTTTCTTGCCCCAGGAAGACTCCACCCGTTGCGAGCGGCGCGCCGAGGCTCTCCTGTGGCTGGCCGAACTTACTCTCGAAGACGCTTTCTTCTTCGATTGTTTCTTCTTGACCGTTCGCTTCGTAGGTGTCACGCGTTTTACATTCGACGCCTTCTTCGCGTGTTTTGAAGTTGCGGCCTTCGACTTTGCTCGCTTCCTATTCGTCTTTCTTTTCTTGGACGGCATAGCAGCAGTTTATCACCGGGTCACTCGCCCACCCCAATACCACCGAGATCCGGCGTTCTTGTACGGGCCGGTATCTCCCGCCATGCGACGTAAGCGCTCGCTGTGGCTAGGACTGCGCACAGTAGCATAATCACGCGGAATCCAAAGACGAATGCACCAGCAATGGCGGAACGAATCTCCACCGCAGTCCGCGAATCTACGCCTGACGGTGCATCGAGGCCTCCCAGCTTGCTGACATTCGATTGCAGTTCGCGAACAATGCCGGCGTCCAGTTTCAGACTTCCAAGCGACTGTCGGAACGAGTGCGCGAAGGTTGCCGCCATGACGGCGCCCAACACCGCTACTGCTAACACCGCAGCAACTCGCGCTATAGCATTGTTAAATCCCGAAGCCGTTCCAGCCCGTTTCTGTTCGACAGAGTTCATAACCAGGGTTGTTAAGGGCGCAACACTGATGGCCATACCCAGTCCCAGAACAATGAAAGCCGGAAAGAACGAGATCCAGTAGCGAGCGTGCCAATCAGGTACTACAAAGAGGAGAAAGCCTGCCGCCGCAATCAGCGGGCCTACAATGAGCGGAGCCCTCGGACCGTAGCGGGTTATGAGCCCTCCGGACCAACGCGACAGCAAGAACATGAGCAAAATCATTGGAAGAACAGCTGCGCCCGTCACGGTTGCCGAGTACTTTTGGATCTGCATCAAATTCAAAGGAAACAAAAAGAAAAAAATTCCCAATGCGGCATAGAGAAGTAGCGTTAACAGGTTTGCGGCGCTGAAGCTTCGGGACTGAAACAGCTGTAACGGCACCATCGGTGTTCTTACTGTTTTCTCGACGAATACAAAAAGAACCAGCGATCCACAGCCCAAAATCAAACTGCCGATTACGCGAGGATCTGCCCAGCCAAGAAGCGCGGATTCCAGGAATCCATATACCAACGCCGCCAAACCCAGCGTCACAATGACAGCAGCCAACCAGTCAATGTGTTTTGCCTCGGAACTGTGTGATTCAGGGACATGCCAGATCGAGATGAACAGGACTGCAGCAGCCAAGGGGACATTAATGAAGAAGACCCAATGCCACGAAGCATGCTCGGTCAGCCATCCGCCAAGGACCGGGCCAAGAGCGGTCGTCATTGTCGTGAATCCGGCCCACGTCCCGATAGCTTTACCACGAGAATTTTCGTCAAAAACCGAACTGATGATGGAGAGACTACCCGGCACCAAGAATGCAGCGGCGATACCCTGCACCGAGCGCCACAACACCAGTTCTCCTATGCTGAACGAAAATCCACAGCCAACCGAAGCAACTGCGAAACCTCCTACGCCGCACAAAAACATGGCACGTCGGCCGAGAGAGTCTCCAAGCGCTCCGCCGACCAGAATCAGAGCGGAAAGAAACAATCCGTAAGACTCAATGATCCATTGGACATCCACCATGGTGGCGTGAAGCTCAGATTGCAATGCAGGCAAAGCTACGTTGACGGCGGTGCTGTCAATGAATGCCATGCTCGAAGCGAGAATCGTGGCGGCAAGCACCCACCGGCGCGATCTCTCTGAACAGGGCGCGCTTGCACTTCCGGCGCTGATTACCGCTTCGTCACATGGCTGCTTCATTCGAATCTGGATGCTTGCCGGTCCCCAACGGATTCCGGATTGGGTATGAATCGGACCAGTAGTGAGTAGCTTCTTAAATTCTCGGTTCTCATTGGGATCTGGGCTCGCGCAAACAATGGTGGCGATAAAGGCGCGTTGTCTCGCCGCCCGCTCGACAAAGGCTCGCTGGGAACGGCTCTGCCATATGCGTGATATCAAGGTGTCTGATCGAGGTCAGACACTATCCAATGGCGCTCGAGCGGTTCACAAACGGCGCACAGTTAAACAGGACGATGATTTGCTAACTGACTAATGTGAGTCCTCGCAAGGACGCTCGCAGAGTCCTCGAAGATTGCAGGTCATCGACGTGAGGAAACTGCCTTATAGAAGCTGCTCAGTAGAACGATAAACAGAACGATTTTTGAGTGCTCATTCGCTCCCAACTCCGTCGTTCTTGGAGATGGAGCGGGGCATTCGGTTCTCACGTTCGCTAGCGTCTCGGGAGGGACCGCCGCCGATTACAAAGAAGGGCGCGCCTTCCTCGTCGCCGAGAGTCTCTTGGGCTTTGGAATTGGCGGCTTCTTCATGATCGGTAAACTCAAGCGCTCCGTCATTGTGAAAGTCCTTGGCTTTGCCATTGCCATTGTGGCCATTTCCATTGTGATTTTGGGGGCTATGTCTCGCGGAGGCTCCATTCCCGTTGGAGGATTGCCCCGGAAGCGCTGTGTCGTGACCATCCGGGGAAAGTCCAGGTCCGTAAGTCTTTCCATTACCGTTGTTGCGATGATTCAGTAGCGCGTCTTTATGACCGTCCAATAGTGTTGCAGGTGAGATATCGGTCATAGGAGTGTGTAAGACAACTGACCTGCGGGCCCAGCTTAGGGAATTGTGAGTCATCAACCGCAAAAGAAGCGACTTCGACGGGATCCACCGTGGCAGTCGCCGGAACCGCGAGATGTGTCTAAGAGTCTGAACGCGTTGTTGCAATTCGAAATGCCGCAGGTACTTTTGAACCACGTTTGGCATCGTCATGCGCAGCGCCGCAGAAAAATTCTGCGTCGCCATCGAAACTTGCTTGTCGAGATTGTCCAACAGATCCGAAAGGCAATCGGCGAGGCCGTGCGCATCACCCGGTGGATAGAAGTCAATTGCCAGTTCTTCGCTTTGGCCCATCTGTCGAAAGTCGGGGAGATCGGCGCTGACGATAGGAACGCCGAAAGCACAAGCCAGGTGAGCAACTCCACTGCAACCGGTCGAAGAAGAATAGGGCATCACCGCCACGGTAGAGCTCTGAAAAAGATCGGCCAATTCGCTTTCGGGGACGTATCCACGAAACTCAATGCGCGAATTTGTGGAGTGCTGTCTCTTCATCGACTCGATGTAGCCCGGCGCTTGCGGATGATCGCCACCGGCAACCACGAGCTTTGTATCCGGCATGCGATCACTGATCAGTTTGAATGCATCGATCATCAGCTCAAGCCGCTTGTAGGTTCCCCATTTGCCAAAAGCAAGAATGCGATGAGTTGAATTGCCGCGCCGCGAGAAGTCTGGAAATTCAGGCCGGCGCGCAAGCAAACCGTGTGCGCGCAAATGAACATTGTCACGCCCGTATTTGTCATTCAAGATTTTCCGATAGCCCGGCATCAGCACCGAAACCGAGTTCGAAAGCAAAATCATTCTGGTCGCAACAGTTCCCGCAACACGATAGAGAGTCTCGTGCCGGACTCCCACATCCTTCAATTCAACGGTATCCATCAGGTGGTGAAGGGTGACATGCGTGTAACGTCCAGTTAGCCGTGCCAGTAGGGGAGCCATCAGTCCACTGAAAGCAACAACAGGCTTCCGCCCGAAAGTGCTGAACAGCAGGTTGAACCACACGACATCCGGCTTGGTTTTTCGGATTGCTTTGAGCAGTCGGAAAACGGTTGCCGGGTCATCGAACGACCAGCAACGCAGCACGTTGAACCCCTCGGGCTCCGAATGTACCTCGGGAAGCTGGTCAGCGAGAACTGTCAAATCCAGAAATGGATTCCGTCGCAATTCCCGGGCAATGTGGAAACCGTATTCGCTCAAGCCTCCAGTGCTCGGAGGAAAAGTCGTGACCAGACAAATCTTCATTCGCCTCCCCGTTGCGGAGCAGCAGATTCGATGTGCTTTAAGGAGAATATGTTGCAACCAACTACGCCACGTTAACCACTAGTACCAGTGCCTGAGCTGCTGGAAGCCTGATACTCGAGCGGAAAACTTACCGCTCGTTCCGCATTAGCCGAGAAGTAACCCGAGACCAGAGCTCGGATCGAGGCCCCGGCTTGCTCGACTGAGCCGGCCGCAAGGACCGTTATGCCGGCCATTCTGGCCAATGTTAGATATGCTTCCCGGTTGCGGCGTACAAAATCCAGGGGGTATTCGGGCTTGCGGGCGCAAGCCGCCTCCGGATCTGCATCCACAAGAAAGGCGATGTCTGGCTTGGGGGCAAGCCTTAGAAGGAGTCTTATGTAGAGCTGTACGAATCGGCGCTGCAACGGCAGATTTGCGAGTTCGTCATAAATGTATCTATCGAAGATGATTACATCGGCATCCGCAGCAGCGGTTCTGTACGTGATCATGCAGAGCCGCAACACGTCAAGAGCGTAAAGGAGCAGCCGAAAAACGACCAGGAATCCTGACGTAACGTTCTTGTCACGGCGGCGGATTGGCCGGTCCGCAGTTCCCACCCCCCGTTCGCCTCTGAACAGGGAAAGGCTCATGCCTTCCCGCAGACTGGAGAAGGCAACTACGTCGTCCCAAAAGGTATAGATTCGGACACGCCGCCCACTCTGCTGAAGGTAGCGATACAGCTCTTCAATCTGGGTACTCTTGCCTGCTCCATCGATTCCAGAAAAACTAAAGGTAGTCACGGTCTTAGGGCGCATGGGTTTTTTCCGAGTTTCTCAGTGGGCGCCCGGAGGTTTGCTGGATGTACCTGCAGTTAACGCAATAACTGTACCTACGGCCGCTCCCGCTCCGATGATCGCTCCGACTTTGAGTACAATCGTGCGCTTTCTCTTTTGCCTGGCAGGGGCAATGGCTACGCCGGCGGGTTGTGCAGCCGTAATCCCACTAACCTTCGGCGCTTCCGCAGCTGCCGTACCAACGGGCCGCTGCGGCTTCTGATCAGTGCCCTGTACATTTGCCGTCGGTGGAGCAGGATTATCTGACGACTGCCCCGGCTGACTCTGAGCCGACGCCTGTTGCGCGAGCAGCACAACACCGGGGCTATCGGGCAACTCGCTGGCACTTATGTTGCGACTCGTCGCTGACGCCGGCGCGGCGACAGATGCTTTCTGACTCCTATCGATAGCTTCGCCACTCTGAGTAACAGTCTGACCGGAACAATTCAGCACAAATGCACAACACGCGATACCGAGGAGCCCTGGATACAGCGTTCGCATTTTCGATCTCCGTTGTCTGACGCTAGCTCGCTTGTTTTACGGCCCCAAGATCACCAAAAAGGTTTGCGTACCACGGTGCATCTTGCGGGATCGCATCCGCAGGAATGGCGTTGAAGCTGCGAGCTGCTTCCTCCGATGTCGGAAATGTCTCGAAGACACGGGCTACCCGCATGATTTCGAGAATCACTTCTGCTTCCGCGGAGAGAGCAGCGAGTTTCAGATCGCCATCGCGCTTGAGAACCTCTTCAAGACAGCGAAGCAGCATCTCGACACCCGCACTGTCCATAGAACGAACCTGCGAGCACTCCAGAACGATGCGTGGTCGGTTGGATTCAAGCAGTGGTCCCATCTCTTGCATGAAAGCTTGAACTTCCTTCACATTCAGTTCTTCGGGCAATTGCATGATGATTACGGGGCCACTGGTCAACATTTTTTAACCTCTCAAAATTTAGAAAAACTTGCTCAGTCGTACAGAATCCGCGGGAAACTCCGCAGTGCTTCCTCACAGAATCATTTCGCTCGCCTCTGGTTGTGACAGCTGTTCCCGCTGATAACCCCGAGGCGAGTTCCGTCGCATCACGACTGGGTCACTGATATGCAACCGGACCTCGTGATGCAGATTTAGAAGTTCGTCTCCATCCACAATCGAATGCGACAAGTCCAGCCCAATGCCAATGTAGGTATTCGTTAGAATTGAGCTGTCTTCAACGGCCGTTCCAAAATCAACATAGGACCAGCTTTCAATATTGCTGCAACGCGTTACAAGGCAATCGTCCGCAATTCTTGAGTCGCGACCGATGTAGACTGGTGCCACAATTCGGGCTCCACGCGCTATCTGCGCTCCTTCGTCGATCCAGACTCCCGGCCGGATCTCGACTCCGTGCGGACGCATCTTGCACTTTCCAGTTAGAAGGTCCGTTGTCAATCGGCGGAAATCCTCGGGGCCTTGCAGCCGGTTTACGTATCCAGCGATTTCACATTCAGCCACGTTTGCTGATGCCAAAGCCGAAAACAGATCCTCCTCAACCGCGAACCTACGTACGTCAATAGCCCAGATCTCGAGCGCGCCGTCCTGGTTTAAAGCCCGGGTAGCCGCATAACCGAAATCACGATGCTGTCCAATAAGAGAAGCCAGATCACATTCCACGTATGCGCTTGCGCGCAATATCAACAGAGTCTCAAGCCCGTCCTGGCGGTAATCACCAACGCGCTTGGCGGCGCTGCGCCATGCATAGCTTTCGATATCCGCAAAAGGTGTGGGCGTAGCTGCGTGAGATAGGCCGCCGAACACGGAAACCTCCTCGATGCCGCTCTGCCGAAGGTACTCCACTGTTCGGGCAGCCGTGCTGCAACCGAGCACTGGGATTGAAGCGGGACACGAATGCCAGTCATCCCAGTTTGAGAAGTCCGCAGACGGTCCGCCGCCGTTCCTCTCTCCTCCAGCCGACGCCGCAATGACGATCGCACCCAGCACTGAATTTCTCTCCTAGTTCGCCAAAACTCAATTCCAGCTCAACGTTCCTGTCGCGCGGGGGTGAGGCCAAGGAGATCGCTTTCAGCCACGGCCCCATTATTCCTGGAGCGGCGGCGAATCTTGGTTTTCGGAAAAAGCAAGGCACGCATCTTAAGTTTCGCTTTGTGCAGCTGAGACTTGGAATTTCCGATTGAGCAATCGAGGAGCTGTGCGATCTCGTGGTGCTGATAACCTTCCACCTCGTGTAGGGCGAAGATCTTGCGGCAGCCTTCCGGCAACTCCTGTAGCGCCCGGCGCAGCGCAATCCGATCGACGACACCCGATAGATCGGGATCTGTTTTCCCAAAATCGCGATGCAAAGATGGCGATTCGGAGTGAACTGGTTCGTCTAGAGAGACTGTAGGAGGCGACTTACGGCGACGGAGTTTCATCAAGACAGTGTTCACCGCTACGCGATAAAGCCAGGTTGAAAACGCGGCATCTCCTCGAAACGAACCTACCGTCCGGAATACCTGGAGAAATGCTTCTTGTGTGAGATCTTCCGCTTCCGCCACGTCCTTCGTCATAAGAAGGCACACAGAGTAAACACGGTTCTTGTGCTGCTGAAACAATGTTGCAAAAGCCTGTTCGTCGCCGGCCTGCGCGCGCTTCACCAGGTTGATTTGAGAATCATCGCGGACCTTTGCTCCCGTCGATGGGACTACATTCACCTCTGTCGCTGAAATCGCACAAGTAGCCACGTTGGCCTCCTTACTACGCACTGAAAAAGTTGTTCGCTGTGGAAACGCTCGCGAACTGGTGTCAGAGTAGGGAATTTGACGTTTATCTTCTATCGGGTCACATCTGTAAACACCCTTAGGAGAGTCTGTAAGGGAAGCGTGCAAACGAATTAAGATGAAAAAAAATCCGCGCGGGAAGCGCGGATTCTTCGTAGGCTAATCGACGAAGCTTACAGTCGGTAGGACAACAAACAATGGGATTTCAGTACAAATGGAACTCCACTTGCACGCTGATCTGTACATCGACCGGCCTTCCATCTTTCAGTGCCGGCTGGAACTTCCACTGCTTGACCGCTTGCAATGCTTTTTCGTCCAGTCCGAATCCGAGCCCCCGCATGACTCGGATGTCTCTGGGATGCCCTGCGGAGTCGACAATTAGCCAGAGCACGCAGGTTCCCTGCTTCTTCGCTCGCCGAGCTTCCTCGGTGTAATCAGGATCGGGAGCTGAGATCGCCGTTGGAGCGGATATCCCGCCGCCAACTTTGTAGACACCCCCACCGATTCCACCGCCGCTTCCGGCCCCAATACCAGGTCCGTGCCCGACTCCGACGCCGCCTCCTGAGCCTGAACCGATCCCACCACCTGATCCGGTGCCGTTAGACGGAGGTGCGCCCGGCATGACGGGCGCATTCGCCACACCAAACGTGGGCATGTGATTGTCTGCGAGATGCACCTGCGGAGGAGCAACGACAGTCGGTTCTGCCGTAAGTTTCGGATGGTCATTATGCAACACGATCGCGGGTGGCGTGATCTGTTGTAACGCTACTTTCGGTAACCGCCCTTTGGGTGCAGGGAGAACATCGTGACTGCCTCCGCCACCACCGCCGCTGATCACCTTCTTTGCAACCGGCAGGGCATATGAATCCGGGGATGGCGCAATCAATGTCACAGTTTCATGAGTGACCTTTTTCACCACCTCGTGGCTGACGAAAATACCACTGAGCAGTAACCCAATCACCGCCAGATGCACGATGGCCGATATCGCCACACCGTTCGCCCGATAGTTGTTGTACTGCCCCCAGATCTGATCCGGTCTTCGTGAAATCCGCGGGCGCCCCTGCGAAGCCGGCACTCTGCGAACCTGCGCCGGATAACGTGCCGGCATGGCTCGCGGAGAAGCGCGGAAAACTGATTCTCCGTTGTACATTGAATTTTGATGACTCGACATACCTGCTCCTCACGAAATACAACGAATGACGTCGGAATCAATCACCCCTGATCTGATGCACGGATCGGGATTCATGCCAATGTCACTAGTACACAAATCTGGATTAAAAAAATTGGCGGGATACATGGCGTCCCACCATCCACCGAGTCACGTCAGTTTTCATAGCCTTCTGGGTTGCGTTCCTGTCACACTCGTCACAGTCGACCAGCTAAAAGGAGCACAATCACGATAATTACAACCAATCCCAAACCTCCGCTGGGGTAGTAGCCCCAAGAGCGGCTGTAGGGCCATGTCGGCAAAGCTCCGAGCAACAGTAAAATCAGCAGTACCAAAAGAATCGTGTACATAGCACCTCGCTTTTAAAATTCGAACTACTTTGTTGCTACAGTGCTTGCCCCGGATGAATCCCCCGCACTCGATTGCTGGGCCTGCTCCGAATATTTCCGTACTGCAGACAAGAACGGCCGGCTGGAAGCAGTGGGCTCAACTTTGCCGCTCAAAATGTCTGAGAACGGAAAGAACTTGCCATACAGCAGATGTGTTTCATCCTTGTCTTGGGTCAAAGCCGCGCCGTTTAGATCAACGCCCGCAAATAGACCTCGCGCACGGGAATAGGTCAGGACCTCAGAGCGCATCTTGATGTCCGTGTCAGCACCAGCATCACGCCCAACGGGCCCTGCTGCTGCCGATGCGTCAGCTCCCAGTTTGAACTTGCTAGAGAGAAGATGGTCCATGCCGGACTGATTCATGACGACCATAATCAGATCGACTGCCTGGCCGCCTAATTGCAATCCCCAACTCCCACCCGTGATGGTTATTGGAGCTGGAGCGCTCCACGCGCCAGAGGCTGTACGACAGGTAGCGACACCTTTTCCGTGGTTTCCACCGAAACCAACAGCGATCTTGACCATCGACGGGATCACGGCGATACATTTCGCGCTTTTCATCACCTTGTCAGGAATGGCTTTGTCTTTAACCGCCATGATCTCGTCGAGTACTTTGGCGGAGTTGTCGATCCTTTTGTCGATGTCGGAACTCTTATCGTCAGCTGACCAGCTGACGCCAACACAGAGTGCGCAAATGCTCAGGAGTGCGAGACATTTTGGCCAAATGGAAGAAAGTGGTTTCATGTTTCCCTCAATGCGTCTAGTGCTCGAATTGTGAGCACGTGCTTCAGTCTGCGCTTACGCTATCCGCTACCTCTTCAGCCTTCTATCCGGCGGAGGCAGTAAGCATACGGAGATCTTTCCCGAGAAACGCCGTAGTCCCCCCTACGCCCGGGAATGCTGTCGGACAGCCGCTTTTCTACAGCTTTCACCCTATTGTGACCTCAAGCCCCACCGTCTACTCTGCAATCTCTACTCGACACAACGCCCCCCAAGCGGGTGCCGATCCTCTGGGACGGGTCGGCACCTGCTCCTTCCAGATGAACTCTTCGCTACAAGTGAAAAGTTACAGTTCCGCCGTTCCGAGTCTGCGGGTTTTGGTGGATGGCTCGAGTTGCCCGCTAAGCCCTATTCTCCAGTCGCGAGCGAATCACCTAGGAGGAGAACAATGCTTTATTGGGCGCTAGTCTTTCTTGTGATCGCATTGATTGCGGGAGTGCTCGGGTTCACGGGAGTTGCGATTGCAGCTGCTGGAATTTCCAAGGTACTTTTCGTGATCTTTCTCGTCCTCTTCTTGATCTCCATCATCACACATTTCGCAAGAGGCGCGGTGCGATAAGAACGGCCCGAAAATAGACCTTGCTCGTCCCTGCAGGAAGGTTGGACGGGCAAGGGCGGCTTCCAGGCCGGTCAAACTGCAAAGGCCCGACGAGGGCCGCCGTGTGCAGTCACTCCAGTAGGACAATGCCCGTCCGACTCACACTGTACTTAACAACAATCTCAGGCCAACGACACTCAGTTGAATCCTGTAAAGCGCAAAGGCAAGATAAAACCTCAATTCGCGTTTAGGCGGCTCCCACTTCGCGCCTTTGCAGTAATTGACATCCAATCAGATTGAAAATGAACCTAGGATTTCAAGTCGCGTGGTTGCTGGTATTGTCGATTCCAGTTGCGTGCGTGGCATGGACGGTGACTCATGAAGAGGTCTTTCGAGAGCCTCGCCAATATTGTC
>Ga0070712_100001146_pt1 | contig 16012 bp, 16 predicted proteins | sample LARL81metaG_FD_71396 | JGI IMG/M metagenome (GOLD analysis project Ga0070712, IMG submission 71396) | Corn, switchgrass and miscanthus rhizosphere microbial communities from Kellogg Biological Station, Michigan, USA - LAR L8-1 metaG | ecosystem: Host-associated > Plants > Roots > Rhizosphere ...
CTCGAGAAGCACGGGACGATCTGCTGGGGCGCCACCGTCAAGGAAGCCTATCTCTCGACGGTGGACCTGATCAGCCGCGCCGAGGAGGCGATCGCGCACCGCGCGAAGGGCCGGGTGCGCTTCGGCAGCGTGGCGGTGCCTGCCGCGTCGCCGGAAGAGAGACGGAAGGTTGCCCTCGCGGTGGGCCCGGTCCTGCGCGGGGTGGTGGGACGGGAGCGCCGCGTGGTCATGGGCTTCGACGACGCGCCGGACGTGCTCGAGTTCTCGTGCTCCACGGAGGCCGCGGCGCTGTCGAGAATCGGTCCCGCCACTCCGGACCACACGATCTACACGAAGCGGTTGCCCTGCTTCGCTGCCGTGGACGACCCGCGCGATCCCGCGGCGGTGGCCGAGGCCATCAAGGCCGCCGTCGAGCGCTTCGTGGACGACTACACTACCTACGTCAAGGCGGGAGGAGGCACCGCGCCGGCGGATCCCTTTCCCCGCGTGATCACGGTGGCGGGCCTGGGCATGTTCACCACGGGCAAGGATCGGCGGACCGCGGGCATCGTGAGCGACATCTACCACCACACCATCTCTGTCTTGGGCGCGGCCACTTCCTTTGGCGCCTACGTGTCGCTCTCCGCCCAGGAGGCCTTCGACGTGGAGTACTGGCCCCTCGAGCTCTACAAGCTCAGCCAGGCTCCTCCCGAGAAGGAGCTGGCGAGGCGGATCGTCCTCGTGACGGGCGGCGCCTCCGGCATCGGTCGGGCGGCCGCCCTCCGGCTTGCCGCCGAGGGCGCGCATGTGGTGGTGGGCGATCTCGACGCCGCCGGTGCGCGCAAGGTGGCCGACGAGGTGGTAGCGGCGGTGGGGCCGGCGCGGGCCATCGGCCTCGGCATGGACGTGGCGAGCGAGGCCTCGGTGCGTTCGGCGTTCGAGGAGGCGGTGCTCGCCTACGGCGGCCTCGACATCGTGGTCTCCAACGCGGGCATCGCGCATTCCTCGCCCGTGGACCAGATGACGCTCGCCGACTGGGAGCGCTCGTTCGCCGTCAACTCCACCGGGCACTTCCTGGTGGCGCGCGAGGGCATGCGCGTGCTAAAGGCGCAGGGCCTGGGCGGGGCCTTCGTGTTCGTGGCGACCAAGAACGTGATGTCGCCGGGCAAGGACTTCGCGGCCTACTCGGCCGCCAAGGCCGCCGAGGCCCAGCTCGCCAAGGTGCTGGCGCTCGAGGGGGGACCGCACGGCATCCGCTCCAATATCGTGAACCCGGACGCCGTCTTCCGCGATTCGAAGCTCTGGTCGGAGGACGTGCGGCGCGAGCGCGCCCGCGCCCAGGGCATCTCGGTCGAGCAGCTCGAGGACTTCTATCGCAAGCGCAATATCCTGGCCGCGCCCATCCTCCCCGAGGACGTGGCGGAGGCTGTGCTCTTCCTCGTCTCCGAGCGCTCGGCCAAGACCACGGGCTGCACCATCACGGTGGACGGCGGGGTGAAGGACGCGTTTCCGAGGTAGACCATGCCGCCCATCCGCTTCGGTGCGTTTCTCATGCTTCATCCCCCTGAGGAGCAGTTCGCCATCGCCCGGCGCGTGGACGAGCTCGGCTTCGACTCGCTGTGGACGGGCGATCACGTGTCCTTTCACGGCGCCATCTACGAATCGCTGACCCTGCTCGCCTCGTATGCCGGCATCACCACTCGCGCGCGTCTCGGCGTGGGCGTCTACCTGCTCGCTCTGCGCCAGCCCACGGTGGCGGCCAAGATCAGCTCGACCCTCGACGTCCTCTCGGGCGGGCGGCTCATCTTCGGGGTGGGAGTGGGCGGCGAGAATCCCAAGGAGTTCGAAGCCAGCGGCATCCCGCACAAGGAGCGGGGAGCCCGGGTGACCGAGGGCATCGACGTCGTCCGCACGCTGTGGCGCGACTCGCCCGCGTCCTTCAAGGGGCGCTTCACCGAGTTCGAGGGCGTGAGCATCGACCCCAAGCCGGTGCAGAAGCCCGCGCCGCCCATCTGGGTCGGAGGCCGCTCCGACGCCGCCCTCGCCCGCGCGGGGCGGCAGGGCGATGGCTGGATCTCGTACGTCGTGCAGCCGGAGCGCTACAAGCAGAGCGTGACCAAGATCGAGGCGGCGGCGGAATCGACCGGCCGATCGCTCGCGGGCTTTGAGAAGGCGCACCTGACCTTCATCACCGTGGGCAAGGACTACGAGAGCGCCGAGCGCGTGTGGGTGGACCGGCTGTCGAAGCGCTATGCCCAGGACTTCGGGCCTCTCGCGCGAAAGTACGGCATCATCGGCACCCCCGCCCAGTGCGCGGAGCAGCTCCAGCGCTTCATCGATGCGGGGTGCTCGTACTTCGTCCTCGACGCCATCTGCGATGCCGCGGATGAGGCGCGGCAGATCGAGATCTTCGCCGCGGAGCTGTTCCCGAAGTTTCGGAACGCGTAGATGGGGCTGAACTCCCCCTCACCCTGCCCTCTCCCCCTCCGGGGGCGAGGGGATTGGGGTCGGTAGTTGGCGCAGAAGCCTAGAGAGTGCCGGGCAGAGGTGGCGGCGATTCGCTGGCCGCGGCCGGAAGTGATCGAGGTGGATCTCCGCATGGTCGATCCGCCGGAGTTCGTCTTCGAGGCGGGGCAGTGGATCTCCGTTCCATTCGGCCCCAAGGTGGTGCGCGCGTGGACCATATGGTCGTCGCCTACGCATCGGCGGATCATCACGATATCCGTGGACGTGGCTCCGGGTGGCCTCGGCTCGCAGTGGCTTCGCGCCCTCAAGGCGGGCGATCCCGTCGAGTTCAAGGGCCCCACGGGCGGCTTCGTCTTCAATCGCGCGGATCCGCGCCGCGCCGTCTTCGTGGCCGAGGAGATCGGCATCGTGGCGGTGCGGGCCATTCTCGCCGACCTCTACGAGACGGGGTACGGCCGCCCCACCATCCTGATCTACTGGGCGCGCGATCCCTCGTGGCTCCTCTACGACGCCGAGTTCCGCTCGCTGGCCCGCCGCTATCCAGGATTCACCTATGTCCCGGCGGTGCGAGAGGCGCCCGGAGGCTGGCGCGGCGAGACGGGCGAAGCGGTGGCCGCCATCGATCGGCTCGTCCACAGCGTGGACAAGCTCGTGGTGTACGTGTGCGGCGGCGGCGACACCGTCAACGCCGTCCGCGACGCGCTGGTGAAGAAAGGCATGGACCGCAAGAGCGTCAAGTGGGAGAAGTTCTGGTAGCATGACGTCGCGGCTCTACCATCTGCAGATCAACGTGAGCTCGGGGGAACGCGCGGGACGGTTCTACCGGGATCTCTTCCGGTATCTCGAGTGGCGGGTCATCCACGACGAGGGCGGGGTGGTCGCGTTCTCCGACGGCCGGGTGAACATCTGGCTGATGCCCACGGAGGTGCGCTTCGGCGGGCGAGGCTTCCATCGCAAGGGCACCGGCCTCAATCACCTCGCCTTCCAGGTGGAGCGGCGCGAGGACGTGGACCGGTTTCGTGACGAGTTCCTGGCTCGCCGAGGCCTGGGCACGCTCTACGGCACCCCGCGCGAGTTCCCGGAATACGCGCCGGGCTACTACGCGGTGTTCTTCGAGGACGCGGATCGGCTCAAGCTCGAAGTGGTCCACGTGCCGCCCCGGCGCTGAGGGGCGGCCTCCCGTGCAAGGAGGCGTCGTGGAAAGCGCCAGTCCAGTGACGGATCGTCGGGAGGCCCTGGTCGGGCGGCTCACCGAGTCCGCCCTGAACACCATGGAGATCTGCTGTGTCTACCTGGGGGACCGGCTCGGACTCTACCGGGCGCTCCGGTCTGGTCTCCCCACCACCGCCGCAGAGCTGGCGGCGGCTGCGGGCATCGACCGGCGCTACGCGCGCGAGTGGCTCGAGCAGCAGGCGGTGGCGGGAATTCTCGAGGTGGATTCCGCCGCCGATCCGGAGGCCCGACGCTACGCGCTGTCCGCCGAGCACGCCGAGGTGTTGCTCGACCCCGACAGCCTCAATTGGTTCGCCCCGGTCGTCCAGTTGGTCGTCGGGCTTACGCGCCCGCTGCCCGCGCTGCTCGAGGCGTTCCGCAGCGGCGAGGGGATCTCGTGGAGCGCCTTCGGGGCTGATCCACGCGAGGGACAGGCGGGGCAGAACCGGCCGGCCTTTCTGAAGCTGCTGGGCACGGAGTGGCTGCCCGCCATTCCCGACATTCACGCGCGCCTCGCCGATGATCCCTCGGCCCGGGTCGCCGACGTGGCCTGCGGCGCCGCCTGGTCGAGCATCGCCATCGCGCGCGCCTATCCCAAGGTGCGCGTCGATGGCTTCGACTCGGACGAGGCGTCGGTCGCCCTCGCCCGTGCCAATGTCGCGGAGGCCGGGCTGGCCGAGCGCGTGACGATCTCCACTCGCGACGCCGGCGATCCGGCGCTCGCGGGGCGCTACGACCTCGTCACGGTCTTTGAGGCGCTGCACGACATGTCACGCCCCGTGGATGCGCTCCGCACGGTGCGAGGGCTCCTCGCCGAAGGAGGCTCGGTGCTCGTGATGGACGAGCGGGTGGCCGAGACGTTCACCGCGCCCGGCGACACGATCGAGCGGATGATGTACGGGTTCAGCGTGCTGTGCTGCCTCCCCGCCGGACTCGCCGAGCAGCCCTCGGCGGGAACGGGTACCGTCATGCGCCCCGCCACCTTGCGTCGCTATGCGCACGAGGCAGGGTTCGGCGATGTCGAGATCCTCCCCATCGCCAACGATCTCTTCCGCTTCTACCGTCTCCACGTCCGAGGGCCCGCAGGCACGTGAGGAGAAGCCGACCATGCCGGATCTGAGTGGCGGGCATCTGGTGGCGCGGACGCTCAAGCAGGCGGGCGTCGGCCACGTCTTCACCCTCTGCGGCGGCCACATCCTGCCCATCTACGACGGCTGCATCACCGAAGGCGTCGAGGTGGTGGACGTGCGCCACGAGCAGGCCGCCGCCCATGCGGGCGACGCCTATGCGCGCCTCACCCGCAATATCGGAGTGGCCGCAGTTACGGCCGGCCCGGGGGTGACGGATGCGGTGACGGGAGTGGCCAACGCCTATTCCGCCCGGAGCCCGCTCCTCCTCATCGGCGGGGCGGCCCCGCTCGGCCTGCGCGGCCTCGGCTCGCTGCAGGAAGTCGAGCAGGTGGATCTGCTCCGGCCCATCACCAAGGGCTCGTGGACGGTGTCGGAGACGCGGCAGATTCCCGAGGTGCTGACCACGGCCATCCGCACCGCGCTCACCGGCCGCCCCGGTCCGGTCTTCGTCGAGATCCCCGTGGACGTGCTGATGACGATGATCGAGGATCGGCTCGCGCCCATTCCCACGGCCTATGTGCATCGCCGGCCGCTCGCCCCTGATCCCGACTCCGTTCAAAAGCTCGCCGATCTCCTCGTCGGCGCGGAGCGTCCCGTCGTCATGGCGGGGAGCGGCGTGTACTGGGACGACGCGGCCGCCGATCTCGAGGCATTCGCCAAGGCCGCGGGCGTGCCCGTGTTCATGAACGGCGCTGGGCGCGGATGCCTGCCCACTCGCCATCCGCTTGCCTTCTCTCAGGCGCGCGGTTTCGCCTTGGGCCAGGCCGACTTCGTCCTCGTCCTGGGAACGCCACTGGACTTCCGGCTGGGCTACGGCCGGCCGCCGTCCTTTGCCGACCATGCGCGCGTGGTCATGGTCGACTGCGATCCGGTCGAGCTGGGACGCAACCGCCCCCTCGAGCTGGGGCTCGCCTCGCACATCGGGCTCACTCTCCGCGCGGCCACGAGCGCGCTGGCCAAGGGCGTGGGCGCGCGATTCGACTCGTGGCGCCAGGCCATCGCGAAGAAGGAGACAGAAAGCCAGGACCGGCTCATGGCCGAGCGGCTCTCCGACAGCGTGCCCATCAGCCACTATCGCCTCGGTCACGAGCTGGCGGCCATGGTGGACGAGGACACCACGGTGGTGGGCGACGGCGGCGACGTGGTCGGCTGCGCGGCCAAGATAGTCGCGCTGCAGCGGCCGGGGCAATGGCTCGACCCGGGCCCGTTCGGCTGCCTCGGCGTGGGCCCGTCGTTTGCCATCGCGGCCAAGCTCCTGCGGCCGGCCGACCGCGTGGTCCTCATCGCGGGCGACGGCGCCTTCGGGCTCAACGGCATGGAGATGGAGACCGCGGTGCGCTTCAAGCTGCCCATGACGGTGGTGATCGGCAATGACGGCGGCTGGGGCCAAATCCGCAATCCGCAGCTCTCCTTCTTCGGCGCCGAGCGGCAGGTCGCGACCTCGCTGCCGTTCACGCGCTTCGACCAGATGGTGGAGGCGCTCGGCGGCAAGGGGATTCACGTGACGGAGCCGACGCAGCTCCGCCCCGCGCTGGAGCGGGCCATGGGCTCGACCGAGGTGACCTGCATCAACGTCGTGCTCGATCCCGGCGCCTACCGCCGCACCGGCCAAGTCTCCATGGCCATCTGATGACCCCGTCCAAACCCTCTCCCCGGAGGGGAGAGGGGATCGCGTGAAGATTAGTTTTTTGGCGCCCCATCTGCGTATCGCGGGGGGCGTGCGCGCCATCCTCACGTATGCGGATCGGCTCGCGGCGCGCGGGCACGACGTCACGGTGATGGTGCCGGCCAAGCGGCCGTGGACCGCATGGGCCCGGAACCTCCGCGGGCAGGGGCCTGACTGGGTCCGCGGCTTCCGCGCCCGCGTCCGCTGGGTCACGACGTGGGCTCCCGCGCGCCTGCCCGACGCGGACGCGCTCGTCGCCACCGCCTGGCAGTCCGCCCATGCGGTGGCCGAGGCACCGGCGCGGGCCGGCGCCAAGTTCTACCTCGTCCAGCATTTCGAGAGCCTCTACCACGGCGACCCTGCGCGCGTCGACGCGACCTATGGGTTGCCGCTGCGCAAGATCGTCATCTCCTCGTGGCTTCGCGACATCATGAAGGAGCGCTTCGGTGCGGAGGCGGAGGTGCTCGTCACGCCGGTGGATCGCGATCTCTTCCACCCGGTGGAGGGTGCCCGCTCCGCCGACGCGCTCCGCGTGCTCATGCTGCACCACGACTACGCGTGGAAGGGCGTGCGCGAGGGGCTGGAGGCGATGGCCGCGGTGAAGGTGCGGCACCGGGAGGTACAGCTCGTGGGCTTCGGGGTCAAGGCGCCGCGCGAGGCGTTACCCTACGACGAGTTCTACCCGAACCTGCCCCAGGAGCGTCTGGCCTGGCTCTACAGCCGCTGCCCGATTTATCTCTGTCCTTCATGGGATGAAGGACTCGGCATGCCCTCCATGGAGGCCATGGCCTGCGGCGCCGCCCTCGTCACCTTCGACAACGGGGGCAGCCGCGACTACGCGAGCGACGGCATGACGGCCCTCGTCGCTCCCCACCGCGACGTCGCCGCGCTCGCGGCCTGCTTGGAGCGCATGGTGGCCGACGGGGCACTTCGAGAGCGCATCGCCAGGCAAGGACGGGAGCTCGTTACGCGCAGCTTCGACTGGGAGCGCGCCACCGCGCGGCTCGAGGACATCCTCGGGTCTTACTGAGGTCTTACGGAGACCGAGGGGCGACGGCCACCCCGCGGAAGCCCGTCTTCTCGATCGAGCGGGCGACCATTCCCGACGCCTTGGCTTCTTCCACGTAGGCGCGAAGGTAGGCGAGCCCCGCGTCGTGGCCTTTGGGAATGCCCACCGCCTGCTGCACGGCCATGAACCGGCCGTCGAGGACTCGCGATCCGGGGAGCTTCTCGGCGAGGGGCACGAGGGCCTGCCGCAGCCCGGCCAGCGCTTCCACCCTGCCCGTCGCGAGCAGCTCGAATGCCACACTCGCGTTCTCGACGCGTACGAGGTTGGCCCGCTGGAGACTCCGGCTGAGATAGAGCTCGTAGGCCGCCCGCGCCGGCGCGGCCACGCGCACTCCGTCCTGATCGACGTCCCCCATGCTGAGCAGGCGAGAGCCCTCGGGCACGAGGTAGGTCGCCTCGAGCTCCAGATAGGCGGCGGTGAAGTCGACCTCGCCGGCGCGGGCGGGATCAGCCCCGAGGAATGCGATGTCCCACGCGCCCGTCCGGGCCCCGTCGAACATGGTGCTCGCGCTCGTATACGCGACGATCTCGACGGGCACGCCGAGGCGCTTGCCCAGCTCGCGGGCCAGCTCGATGGCCGGCCCGCGTGACTCACCGGTGACCGGATCCTTCTGCACGAGGACCACGTTGCCGTAGTTGATGCCGGCGCGCAGCTTCCCCGTGGACGCGAGATCGGCGCGTGCGGCCGGCGAGGGCGAGGGCGGGGCCGACGCGCAGGCCACGAGCAGTCCGGTGGCGGCCAGAGCAAGAGCGACGCGACGCATGATGAGCCCTCTAGCCGATCTTGCAGGTCGAGCGGATCCGGTCGATCCGCTCGTCGATCTTCCGGTTGTAGTCGCCATTCCCCACGTCATAGGCGGCGCCTCCGGTGCCCGTGATGGCGCCCATGATGATCGTGGTGGGCAACGCGTAGCTGAGCCCCGCCGCGGCTTCCGCGGATTTGCTCGCCTTATCCTCTTCGAGGGCCCGGATGTCGATCTCAGCCGTCGAGCAATTGATCGGCTGCGCGAAGCCCTCCTCCACCTTGGCGTACTTCGACGCGCAACCGGAGGCGAGGACGAGCAGGGCGCCTCCGCCGGCGAGGACGGCCAGGCGGGGCAAGCCCGCCTAGCCCTTGAACCAGTCGCGCAGTGGTTTCACGGTGGCCCCCGCCTTGACGAGGCCCTCGCGGACCGCGGCCACGATCTTGTCGGAGCCCGGGCTGTCCCCGTGGATGCAGATGGTGTCCACCTTGGCGGTGATGGTCTTGCCCGTGATGGTCTTGACCTTCTGCTCCATGGCCATGCGGACGGCCTGCTCCGCCGCCTTGGGCGGATCGGTGATGAGCGAGTCCTTGCCGAGCTTGCGCGAGACGAGCTGGCCGTCGTCGGCGTACACGCGGTCGGCGAAGCCTTCGGCGGCCACCCGCACCTTCGTCTTGCGCGCCTCCGCGTCGTACTTGGTCATGGCCATGACCATGAGGATCAGGTTCGGATCGAGCTCCAGCACCTGCTCGGCCGAGGCGCGGCCGAGGTCGAGATTCTCCTCGAACATGTGGTACTGGATGCCGTGCGCCTTGACGTGCTGGAGGGTAGCCCCGGAGGCCTTGACGAAGGCATTGAGAGCGCCCACCTGGTAGCGGTGGTAGTCCTTGATTTCCTGCGGCGAGACTTCCATGCGGCGCCGGCCGAAGCCCATGAGATCGGGCAGGCCGGGGTGGGCGCCGATGGCCACCCCGTGCTTGAGGGCCAGCTCCACCGTCTTGCGCATTACGTGCGGGTCGCCCCCGTGAAAGCCGCAGGCGACATTCGCGGAGGTGATGTGAGGCATCACCCCCTCGTCATTGCCGAGGGTCCAGCGGCCGTAGCTCTCGCCCATGTCGCAGTTGACGTCGATGTAGGTAGTCATAGCTTTGGCAAGACCTCCTTGGCGACCCGCTCCACCTGCGCGGGCTCGTAGCGATAGGGAATGAGGATGATGCGGTCCACGCCGGTCTTGACGTGGGCCCGCAGCTGCTCGATGCACTCCTCGGCCGAGCCGTGGATGGCGTGCTCGATGGTCGACTCGCTCCATGCCGCGGTGTCCCACTCGGTGGAGAGCCAGTGACGCATGTCCTTCTCCGTCTCCGCGCGGTTCCGTCCCACGTAGATGGCGAGCTGATTGGTCGCGGTGAGCTTGGAGGGATCGCGCCCCGCTTCCTTGGCGAAGGCCTGCACCTTCTGCCAGGACTTGGTGAAGCTCTCCGGAGTGTAGAAGTAGGTGAGCCAGCCGTCGCCCACCGTGCCCGCGCGCTTGAGCACCGCATCGACGTAGCCGCCGATGAGGATGGGAGGCCGGGGGCGCTGGGCCGTCCGGGGGACCATCACCGCCTCGCGCAGGTTGAACTCGTCGACCTTGAGGGTGGCACGCTCCTCCGTCCACAGGCGCATGAGGATGTCGAGGTTGCGCTCGAAGAGGCGGCCGCGCTGCTTGAAGGGCACCCCCACCGCGTCGAACTCGCGCGCATACCAGCCCGCGGCCACCCCGAGGACGAGCCGACCTCCCGAGATGACGTCGAGGCTGCCCAGGGCCTTGGCGGCGACCACCGGATTGCGCAGGGGCAGCACGAGCACGCCGGTGCCGAGCTTGATCCGGCTCGTGCGCGCGGCCACCGCGCCCAGCGTGGTGATGGAGTCGATGATGGGGAAGGACGGCTCCACGCCGAGGAGGATGTGATCCCACGCCCACAGCGACTCGAAGCCGAGCGCCTCCGCGCGCTCGGCGTAGGCATAGAGTCCCTTGACGTCGGGCACCTCGCCCGGTCCGACGAAGTTCCTGATCGCGAGCCCGAATTGCGTCACATCGCTCCTCTTCTGACCCCTCTCCCCTCAGGGTGAGGGGTGGTCCAAAGGGACGGTCTAGAGGAACTGCCTCGCCGGATCCATCATGCGCAGTATCCCGAGCTCCTCATCCGTAGGCGGCTTCGTAGTCGTCAGCGCATCGGAGACCAGCACATCGAAGCCGGTATTCGCCTTCACCTCGTCGACGCTCACCCCCGTGTGCACCGCTTCGAGCCGCATCTGCCGGCTCTCCGGATCGAACCCGAAGACGCCCATGGTGGTCACCACGCGTCCCACCCCGCCGAAGAGCAGCCCGCTCTTCCGCCTCGCGTCCCCTCCCGAGAGCCATCCCGGGCTGGTGATGAAGTCCACGGTGTCCGAGAAGCGGCGCTTCTCGTGCACGGTGAGGATGATGACCTCGCGACACAGGGAGATGATGTCGTTGGCCCCCCCCGTGCCGGGCAGGCGCACCTTCGGCTTGTCGTAGGTGCCGCCGATGGCGCTCGTGTTGAGGTTGCCGTAGCGGTCGATTTGGGCGCCCCCGATGAAGCCCACGTCGAGAAAGCCGCGCTGGGCGAGGAGGAAGGCGTCCGTGATGCCGGGCAGCATCTGGGCGCGATAGGCCGCGCGCATCTCGTTGGTGGAGATGGGGAGCGAGCCGGGCTTCCACTTCGGACCCACGATGCCGCCCTCGATCACCATGGTGAGGAGCGGGGCATGCATGCGCTGGGCGAGGCCCGAGGCGAGCATGGGCGCGCCCACCCCCGCGAAGACGGTGGTGTTGTCCTTGAGCTCGCGCGAGCCCATCACGGCGAGCAGCTCGTTGGACGTCACACCGTGGGCGGGTCCGCTCACGACACGAGCTCCCGGCCGCGTCGCCCGGCGTCGGCGAGCGCGGTCTCCCCGAAGAGCGAGAGGTATTCCACATGGGTAGCCGGACCGTAGACGTAGCGCTCGAGGTAGGCCTGCACACCGGCCGCGCCGTGCCGGTTGATGCCGTCGACATAGGTGGAGAAGTGGTCGGGGTCGGCGTCGTAGAGTCCGTAGCACTCGTGGGGATAGGAGCCATACGGCACGTGCACGAGCGCGTCCACCGCGAAGCCGGGGATGACCGTGCGATCCGGATGGAGGCGAATCTCCTCCTCGGAGACGATCTCCTCCGCCGTGACAAGGACGGTGGCCGCGGCCCGCGCGATATCCGAGTCCATGTGCGGATAGCCGTCGATCTGGCAATTGCCGAAGCGATCCGCCCGGTGCACGTGCAGGAGGGCCACGTCGGGAAAGAGGGCAGGCACGGCCAGGAGCTTCTCGCCGGTGTAGGGGCAGTCGATGATCTTGGAGCCGCCCACGTCGACCAGGCTCGAGCCCATCATGGTCAGCGAGGGCAGGAAGGAAACCCCCATGGCCGCCGCGCGGAAGCGCAGGCCGAGGGCGAGATGGCTCCATTCCTCCATGGACACCCGCCCCGACTCGACGTACTCGCGGTGGATCTTCGACAATCCCCAGGGCAGGCCGATGCCCATCCACGACGTGACGATCTTGTCCACCGCGCCCGCCACCATGCACCACTCGCCCTCGTAGCACATGAGGTTGCGCGAGATGTTGAGGCCGGTTGGACGGCGACGGAGGAGGGCGCGCACGAGGGCGAGGGGAGTGCGCGAGAAGAGGCAGCCCCCGAAGGCGACGTGATCACCGTTCTCGACGCGGGCTACCGCGTCGTCGATCGTGGTGAGCTTCTCGCCGGCGGACTTGGCCTTACCTTCGAGGCGCTGCCGGGCCGCCTGGAAGTCGTACTCGCGACGGGAAATCGTCACCCGATGATCTCCCAGGTCTTCTGATAGCGGTCGAGCTGCTCCACGGTGTGGGGATCGAGCGGATGATCGCGCTCGGGGATGTCCACGTGCTTGTCCTCCCCGCACAGCGGGGTGGTGAAGTAGCGCTGGCCCGTGTCGTTGATGATGGTCACGATGGAGGGCAGCTCCGGGTGGCGCCGCGCGAGCTTGAGAGCGGCCGCCACGTTGCAGCCGCTCGAGATGCCGCAGAAGATGCCCTCGTCCCGGGCGAGGCGCCGGGCGGTGGTCACGCTTTCCTCGGTGGTGGTGGTGATGATCCCGGTGAGCTGGGAGACGTCGAGATTGCGCGGGACGAAGCCGTCGCCGATGCCCTCGATGCCGTGGTGGCCCCACGCGCGTTTCGACAGGAGCGCACACTCCGCGGGCTCCACCGCGTAGAGTTTGACCGCGGCATCGTGCTGACGCAGGTAGCGCCCCACTCCGGTGAGCAGGCCGCCCGATCCCTGGGAGTCCACGAAGGCGCCGATGCGTCCGTCCATCTGCTCACGAATCTCCGGCCCCGTGGTCAGGACGTGGGCCTCCACATTGTCCGTGTTGTCGAACTGGCCCGGGACCCAGTAGCGGGCGGGATCGCCGGCGCGGATCTCCTGGAGCTTGTGGAGCGAGAGATCCACGTCGCTCTCGCCGCCCTTGGTGAAGACGAGGTCGGCGCCGTACGCGCGCATGATCTTCTTCCGCTCCTCGCTCATGCCCTCGGGCATCACGATGGTGCAGGGATAGCCCTTGACGGCGGCCACCCACGAGCAGGCGATGCCCGCGTTCCCCGTCGAGCATTCGAGGACGCTCATGTCGGGCTTGAGGGCACCCCGCGCCTCCGCGCGCTCGAACATGTGGAGGTAGATGCGGTCCTTGAGGCTCCCCGTGGCTCCATACCACTCGACCTTCACGTAGAGGGCGGGCTTGACGTCCGCCGTCACGCGATTGAGCCTGACCAGCGGGGTTCGTCCAACCGCGGCGGCAATGGAGGGGAGGGCGCGCGTGTAGCGGGTCCATTCGGGAGTGGTCATAGAGTCGGCAGTTTAGCATTTCTGTGCACGGGCGGCGACCCCGGAGCCCTTCACACCCTCGAGCCCGCGTGATTTGGTAAGCTCATGGGCCGGAGGACTCGATGCCCGCTTCGACTGGAAGTGCCGGGGACCAATCGGCCAGGCTCCTCGTCGTCCTCGATCTGGCCGGCGTCTTCGTCTTTGCTCTCGAAGGCGCGCTCGCCGCCATGGCGGCCGGGTTCGATTTCCTCGGCGTGATGGTGCTGGCGTTCGCCACCGCGCTGGCCGGCGGCGTCATTCGCGATCTCCTCATCGGCTCCGTCCCTCCCATGGCCATTCGCGACTGGCACTACTCGGTGGTGGCGTTCGTGGCGGCCGGCCTCGCCTTGGTCCTGCATGAGTTGGTGGAGCACGTGCCGGCCATGACGCTCATGGTCCTGGACGCGGCCGGCTTGAGCCTGTTCGCCATGGCGGGCACGGAAAAGGCGCTCGACCACGGGATCCACCCCTTCATCGCCATCCTGATGGGGGCGATCACCGGCGTGGGCGGGGGCGTGGTTCGAGACCTTCTGCTCGCGCAGGTGCCCGCGGTGCTTCGCACCGATGTGTACGCCACCGCTGCCCTCGCCGGCGCCGCGGTGATGATAGTCTCCCGCAAGCTGTCCGTGTCGCCCCGGCTTGCCGCGGTCCTCGGCTGCGCCTCGTGCTTCGTGATTCGCGTGCTCAGCGTCTGGCAGCAGTGGAACCTGCCCAGGGTGAGTGCGCACGCGCTGGGTCATTGAACTGGTTTCCTACAAGGAGGCGGTATGCCCGTGAAGCCTGAAGACGTCGGTCTGTCGTCGTTGCGCCTGGCTCGGATCGGCGACCACATGAAGCGCTACATCGACGCGGGGAAGATTGCCGGTACTCTGACCCTCGTGGCCCGGCGGGGGCAGGTGGCCTATCTGGAGCCGCAGGGGCATCTCGAGATCGAGCGGCGCCGGCCCGTGACCGCCGACGCCGTGTGGCGCATCTACTCCATGACCAAGCCCATCACCAGCGTGGGGCTGATGATGCTCTACGAGGAAGGACGGTTCCAGCTCGACGATCCCGTGCACCGCTTCATTCCGTCGTGGCAGAACCTGCGCGTCTTCGTGGGCGGCAACTACCCCACGTTCAAGACGGCGCCGGTGGAGCGCCCCATGACCATCCGTGATCTCCTCAGCCACACCTCGGGCCTCACGTATGGCTTCATGGAGCGGACCAACGTGGACGCCGCCTATCGCAAGCTGGACGTGGCCGACCAGACGCGGAGCGGCTACACGCTCCAGGACATGGTGGACACCCTCGCCGAGCTGCCCCTCGAGTTCTCGCCGGGCACCCGCTGGAACTATTCCGTGGCCACCGATGTGATCGGCCATCTGATCGAGGTGATCTCCGGGCAGCGGCTCGACGCCTATCTTCGGGCGCGCATCCTCGAGCCGCTGGGGATGCGCGACACGGGATTCGTGCTGGAGGACGAGCAGGCGGCCCGCTTCGCCGCCAACTACGAGCGGCAGGGCGACGGCAGCCTCAAGATGATCGACAATCCGGAGCAGAGCAGCTATCGCAAGCGCAGCTTCTTCTCGGGGGGCGGCGGGCTCCTCTCGACCGCGCCGGACTACTTCCGCTTCACGTCCATGCTGCAGAACATGGGCGAGCTGGACGGCGTGCGGCTCCTCGGGCGCAAGACGGTGGAGCTGATGACCATGAATCACCTCCCCGGGGGCCAGGACCTGACCGACCTCGCCCAGGCCGGCATGTTCACGGAGACCGCCTACGCGGGCGTGGGCTTCGGCCTGGGCTTCTCCGTGCAGCAGTCGCCGGCGCGGGCGCAGATTCTCGGCTCGGCGGGCGAGTTCGCGTGGGGAGGGGCCGCGAGCACCGCCTTCTGGATAGATCCCGCGGAGGATCTCATCGTGATTTTCATGACGCAGCTCATGCCGTCGTCGTCATATCCGCTGCGCCGCGAGCTGCGCGTCCTGACCTATGCGTCCCTGGTCGACTGAGACCGGGAAAGGAGATCCACGATGAGCCGAGCCCGGCTGAACGGAATCGAGGTCGACTACGAGGTGTCGGGGAGCGGACCCCCCGTGCTTCTGAGCCACGGCTATTCGGCTACGCGGCGCATGTGGGACGGCCAGCACCGCGCCTTCAAGGACTACCAGGTCATCAGCTGGAGCATGCGCGGGCATGGGCAGACCGAGAGCCCCGGCGAGCCTTCGAAATACTCGGCCGATCTCACCGTGGCCGACATGGCCGCCCTCCTCCGGCACGTGGGAGCGCAACGCGCGGTGATCGGAGGCCTCTCGCTGGGCGGCTACGCCTCGCTGGGCTTCTATCTCGCCCATCCCGAGATGGTCCGCGCCCTCGTCATCTGCGATTCGGGACCCGGCTATCGCAACGCGGAGGCGCGCGCCGCCTGGAATCAACGCGCCCACGAGCGCGCGGCCGAGCTGGAGAGCCGCGGGCTCGACGCCCTCAGCGGCCGGAGCCGGGAGATGCGCGAGGCCATGGGCGAGCACCGCTCGGCCCAGGGCCTCGCCCACGCGGCGCGTGGCATGCTGGCCCAGGAAGGCTCGCAGGTGATCGACGGGCTGGCCGGCGTGCAGGTGCCCACGCTGATCATCGTGGGCGATCAGGACCAGCCCTTCATCGCTCCCTGCGAGTACATGGCCAAGAAGATCCCCGGCGCACGGCTCGAGGTGATCGCCGGCGCCGGGCACTCGTCCAACCTGGACCAGCCGGAAGCGTTCAACCGGGTGCTGCGCGATTTTCTCGACGGCCTGGCTCCTGCTTAGGGAACGGTAGAGCCCTCTCCCCCATCGGGGGAGAG
>Ga0070712_100001148_pt1 | contig 16007 bp, 17 predicted proteins | sample LARL81metaG_FD_71396 | JGI IMG/M metagenome (GOLD analysis project Ga0070712, IMG submission 71396) | Corn, switchgrass and miscanthus rhizosphere microbial communities from Kellogg Biological Station, Michigan, USA - LAR L8-1 metaG | ecosystem: Host-associated > Plants > Roots > Rhizosphere ...
AGGATCCGAAGAAGTTGAAAAGCGTCGCGCATCCTAACCCAGCGAACACTCGTGTCTCCCGGAAACGAAGGCCACGGCGTACGGTCGTGGCCTTTGTTCGATTTGCCAATCTTTTTCAAATTACGCTCCCAAGAGCCGGAACAACGGACCCTTCCCGGCCAAATCAGGGACGTGCAAGATTTGCCATGCTATACTTTTTTATCTTATTCGACGTGTTAGTCGCTGGAGGGCCGTATCGATAAACGCTTTATCCGAACAAACGATCGCATTCGAGCGCGGGAAGTCCGCGTCATTGATGATGAAGGCCAGCAGATTGGCATTCTCACCCCATACGATGCGCTCAAATTGGCCCGCGAGAAAAACCTGGATTTGGTCGAGATTTCGCCCACTGCCACTCCTCCCGTATGCCGAATCATGGACTACGGTAAATTTCTGTACCAGCAGGAGAAAAAGGAGCGAGAGGCCAAAAAGCACCAGAAAGTAATCGTGGTAAAGGAAGTTAAATTCCGCATCAATGTGGATGATCACGATTACGAAACGAAAAAGAATCACGTGCTGCGCTTTCTGGACGAGGGAGACAAGGTCAAAGCCACGATTTTCTTCCGCGGAAGAGAGATGACACGCACCGGTCTGGGACGAGAAATCCTGGAGCGTTTGATCAAAGATATCGCCGATCGCGGGATTGTTGAGTTTCGGCCGCGTCAAGAAGGAAATACGTTGCACGCGATTTTGGCGCCGAAAAAAGACTCCGGACAGAAGCAGCCGGCTCAATCGCAGTCGGCCCCGGGACGAGCAAACCAAGCGTAGTCTAATTTTAAAGAAGCATTTGGCGCTCAATAATCGGCACGCCGTCTCCTGATCGCGTGCCCAGCTTAGGCCAGATGCCAATGCTGAGGAATTTATGCCGAAGATGAAGACACATAAAGGCGCGGCGAAGCGCTTCAAGAAGACTGCGACCGGGAAGGTGAAGCGCCACCATTCGCACTTGCGCCACATGCTCACGTCAAAGAGCCAGAAGCGCAAAGGAAAGCTTCGCCAAGGCGTGCTAGTAAGTGACGCCGATACTCCAAAGATCAAGAGAATGATTCCGTACTAGACTCTTACACGGGCGATTTTTGCCTGTGTTTTGGTGGCTGCAGAAAAACGCGGCCCGGGCGTGTGAAGAGGCCAACAGACTTTAAGTCTCCTACCTCCAGCCGCCATAATCTGAAGTCAAAAAGGAGCAACACATGCCTCGCGTAAAACGGGGAACCAAGCGTCGTGCCAAGCGCAAAAAGATACTTGACCGCGCCAGCGGTTATTTTCTAACTAAATCCAAACTCTACCGGTCCGCTAAAGAAGCAGTCGAGCGTGGTCTGAAGTTCGCCTATTCCGGCCGCAAACAGAAAAAGCGGCAATACCGCTCGCTCTGGATCGTGCGCATCGGAGCTGCTGCCAAACTCAACGGGATGAGCTATAACCAGTTCATTCATGGTCTGAAAAAAGGCGGAGTCGAACTGGATCGAAAGATCCTGGCCGATCTGGCAGTTAACGATCCGGGCGCGTTTAAGAGCCTCGCCGAGCAGGCGAAGGGTGCTCTCGGCGGGGCAGCGTAGAACTAGCCTCCAGCATTCAGCTATCAGTAAGGTTGTATCGGAGCGCGGGGTTCCCCGCGCCGATATGGTTCATTTGTGAGTTGTTATTCCGACCGGCTTTAGCTGCGACGAATCTAGTCTTGACGACTGCAACGACGCCCGATTCAAGACAAGGCGAAAAAATCAGATCAACGTGCCATATACCGTTCCCAAGCTCAAGAGCTACACCGCATCGGCGCTGGACAAGGCCGTTGAGAAGCTGCGCACTGCTTTGGAAAAGGAATGCCAGGCAGTCAAGACTGATTCCGATTGGAAAACACTGCGGGATCGATGGATGTCCCGCAAAAACGGGATCCTCACTGAAACTAACGAATTGTGGCTAAAGGCTGCGCCGAAGGATGCCAAACGCGACGTCGGTCAGCGTGTCAACGAGATCAAAAAATTTGTCGAAGAAGGCGTTCACCGTGCCGAGAATCTTTACAAGAATGCGGCGACCGTCCAACAAGCAATAGACGCCGTTGACATTACCCTCCCCGGCAAGCGCCGTCCGCTGGGCGCTGAACATCCCGTGATCAAGACAATGCACGAGATCGTTTCGGTATTTCGCAATCTCGGTTACTCGGTGCAGGAAGGCCCGGTAATCGAAAGCGACTATTACAACTTCGAAGCGCTCAATTTCCCGCCTAACCACCCAGCACGCGACACCCAAGACACCCTATTCGTCGCTGGGCAGGGATCAAAGCGGCAGCGCGACCGCCTTCTGCTGCGCACGCATACCTCTCCGGTACAGATTCGCACCATGGAGAAGATGAAGCCCCCGATCCGGATCGTGATTCCAGGCACCGTGCATCGCAACGATCCACCCGACGCCAGCCATTCGCCCATGTTTCACCAGGTTGAAGGACTAGCGGTAGACACCAACATTACATTCCGTGACTTGAAGGGCACACTCGATCACGCCATGAAAGCGCTGTTCGGATCAAGTGTGAAAACCAGTTTTCGGCCTTCATTCTTCCCATTTACCGAGCCCAGCGCGGAGGTAATGGTTTCCTGCTTCATTTGCGGAGGCACCGGAAAACGCGGCTCCGAACCCTGCCGTCCCTGCAAACAAACAGGATGGATAGAGATTCTCGGTTGCGGGATGGTCGATCCGAATGTCTACGGTTTCGTCGAATATGATCCCAGGAAAGTCAGTGGCTTCGCATTCGGCATGGGTGCCGACCGTATCGCGATGCTGAAATATGGCGTGGATGATATTCAGCTCTTCTTTAGCGGGGATGTGAGGTTCCTGGAGCAGTTTGGATAATAAGGTGTCAGTCCTTCAGGTATCGCCAAGTCTCTGGCTGTACATCGCTGATGGCTGAAGGCCGGTAACTGGAAATGAAACTTTCTCCTTCATGGTTGCGCGAGTTTGTCGATGTGAAGGTGGACAACCTCCGCCTGGCGCAGGATCTCACTTCGGTGGGCATTGCCGTCGAGGGGATGAGGCGCGAGGGAGAAAACACCGTTTTCGAGATGGAGATTGGGACCAATCGTCCAGACGCCATGAACCACTACGGTGTGGCGCGCGAAGCTTCGGTGATTTACAACCTGCCTTTGCAACCGCTGAAACTCAACTTGCCGGCAGCGCAGGATAGCGAGAGCTTTCGCGTGGAGATCACGGATCCATCCGGATGCGCTCGTTATACCGCTCGCATCATTCGCGACCTACACATCGAACCGTCAGCGGCGAACATTGTTGAACGCCTCACGCTGATGGATCAGCGTCCCATTAATAACGCCGCCGACGCAACTAATTACACCCTATGGGAGATGGGACATCCGACCCACGTCTTCGATCTCGATCTGCTGGAAGGCGGAACGATTCTTGTGCGGCGGGCGTTCAGTGGCGAAGCCCTCAAAACGCTGGATGGAGTCGAGCGCGAGCTTACTCCGGAAGACCTGGTCATCGCCGACGCGGTGAAACCGGTTGCCCTCGCCGGCATCATTGGCGGGTTCGACACCATGATCACCGAGAAGACCCGCAACATCCTCATTGAGGCGGCGTGGTTCGATCCTTCCACCGTTCGCAGGACTTCTCGCCGTCACGGTTTACATACCGATGCTTCGCATCGTTTCGAACGGGGTGCGGATTTCCAGGCCACTGCGCTGGCATCGGACCGGGTAGCGGCTTTGATCCTGGAATCGGCTGGCGGCAAACTGAGCGGAGACAGAATCGACACGGTCGCCAGGCAGGTAGACCTGGCTCCGGTGGCTTTGCATCTTTCTGAAGTGCATCGCATTCTCGGAGAAAAACTGGAGACGAACGAGATATTCCGTATCCTCCGGCAGCTGGGATTTGAGTTGATGCCGGAGCGCGGCGGCGATCCTGACTTCACAGTACACATTCCAACCTGGCGGCTGGATGTGGAGCGCGAGATCGACTTGATTGAAGAGATCGCACGGCTCCATGGCTACGATAAGTTCGTCAACACATTGCCATCGTTCGCCGGGGCTGTGATCGAATCCCCGGGTTCTACGAAAGACGTTAAGCTCCGCGCGTTGCTGCTCGCCCTGGGCTATAACGAAGCGGTCTCGCTCACGTTTATCTCTCACGAAGATGCGGAGACATTTTCCTCGGTGCCTGTGGTCGAACTGCAGAATCCGCAAAGCGAAGAGGCGTCGGTCATGCGCAGCTCGCTTGTCCCCGGAATGCTCAAGATGCTGGCCTATAACCTCAACCGAGGAGCTGACAACGTGCGTCTGTTTGAAGCTGGCAGCATTTTCGAAGCAGCCGGAACGGTGACCAGCGAACCGAGACGCATATGCCTGGGAATGTCCTCTTCATCTGCACAGGGAGGAAAGAGTGGAGGAGACCAGGAGGGCAGATTCTTTGATTTGAAAGGTGACCTGGAAAACCTTCTGCACCCGTTTGAGCACGCGAAGTTGAATTTCGATCGTCAAGCGTCGGACTATTATCACCCCGGTCGCTCGGCTCGCGCCCTGATGGATGGGGCAGTCGTGGCTCAGTTCGGGCAGATTCATCCGGATATCACCACGGCTCGCAAGCTGCGTCAGGATGTTCTCATCGCCGAACTGTATTTGGATCGGTTGTACACGCATGGCTTGCGCAGCGTGCTTTACGAACCCTTGCCCCGCTATCCGGGAGTGGAACGCGATTTCTCTTTTGTTTTCGACGACGGAGTTGCGTTCGAGAAGATTACAGCTGCAGTGAACGAACTGGGGATTTCGGCATTACGCCAGTTGGTGACGGTCGAGATTTTCCGTGGGGACAATGTTCCGGCAGGAAAATATTCGCTTCTGTTGCGAATACAGTTTCAATCGTCCGAGCGCACGCTGCGCGAAGATGAAGTAGCTGGCTGGTCCACCAGGATCATCGGTGCCCTCGAAGGCCTGGGCGGCAAGCTGAGGGCATAGAACGTTTGCTTCCAGCGTAAACTAGCAAAGTGCGATTTCGTTTTGCGCAACTGGTTGCCCCGGGAGCTTCGCTAGTTATCGTGGCGGTTGCCAGCCTCATCGCGCCAGCTCAAACTGGGAACCAACGGCCAGGTTTCTATAAAGATATTCTTCCTATCCTTCAAGACCACTGCCAGAGTTGCCATCGTGCCGGTGAAGTGGCTCCGATGCCGCTAATGACATTCGAGCAAACCCGGCGGTGGGCACCTGCGATCGCCAAGGCCGTGCAAGACAAGATGATGCCGCCGTGGTTCGCCGATCCTCGCTTTGGGCACTTCTCAAACGATTCATCTCTCAGCGAGCAGCAGATTGCAATTGTGCTGGCATGGGTCAGGAACGGAAGTCCGGCGGGTAGTCGGCATGATGCGCCGCCACCTCGAGAATGGACCGAGGGCTGGAATATCCCTAAACCCGATGCTGTCCTGAAGATGCCTTCGCCGGTCATCATTCCGTCCGACGGCGATGTCGAATACACATACGAGATCGTCCCAACCCATTTCACCGAAGATAAGTGGGTGCAGATGGCCGAGGTCGCACCTTCGAGCCCGCAGTTTGTTCATCATGCCGTGGTCTACATTCGCCCACCGGTTTCCAACTGGCTCCGACATGCTCCGGTTGGAAAGCCTTTCACCGCTTCAAGTCTCCAGGATCCGCAAGATCGCCTGGATGCCCATGGAACCACCAGCGATCTTCTCCTGGTGTATGCGCCGGGCAGTTCGCCGGATCGATGGCCGGATGGAATGGCAAAATTCGTTCCTGCGGGCTCGGACATACTGTTTCAGATGCATTACACCACCAACGGCCATGCTGGACGAGACCAGACCCGTATCGGACTTGTGTTCGCGAAAACGCTACCGACGCAAAGGGTGATGACACTTCAATTGAATGACCATGCTTTCATCATTCCGCCAGGCGCGGACGATTTTCGCGTTGAGACTCAGGGAACGTTGCCCCACGAGGCCGCTCTCCTTAGCCTTTTCCCGCATATGCACCTCAGAGGGAAGCGTTTTGAATACGACATCATTCGGGGCGATGGATCGATTGAGCCGATACTGCGGGTGAATTATCACTTTCACTGGCAGTTGAGCTATCGCCTGGCGGAACCGAGGCTGCTGCCTGCCGGAACGAAGCTGCGAGCGGTCGCCTGGTATGACAACTCGCCTAACAATCCCCATAATCCGGACCCAAATGCGACAGTCAGATGGGGCGATCAGACCTACGAGGAAATGATGGTCGGTTTTTTCGACGTGGCGGTACCCGCAAAGATGGACAAGCAGCAGTTCTTCATTCGTAGCCGGGACTGCCACTAGAACTTACCGTTTGGGATTCGGAATACCAATCCTGTACCTGGCGCGGCCCATTCGTCTCATAACACAAGCAAAGCGGAATATGCAGAATTGAGCTAAAATCCCCGGCGTCCTGGAGGCGTCCTGGTGCTTAGCTACTCGCGTGGGCCGGATCAGCGGTTGTGGGAGAAAACGATTGGGCAGGTGCTCGATGAAACTGTCGAGCGCCATGGCGATGGTCTCGCCCTGGTTTCCCGTCATCAATCAAAACGATATACCTGGCGTGAGTTACGCGATAAGGCGGACTGCGTCGCCCGGGGTCTTTGGTCGCTGGGAATCGCGCCGGGAGATCGTGTTGGTTTGTGGTCTACGAACTGCGTGGAATGGGTAGTGCTGCATCTCGGCTGTGCGCGGGCGGGAGCGATTCTAGTGAACGTGAACCCCTGTTATCGTGCGCACGAGTTGGCCTTCACTCTACGAAAGTCGCGCATGAAGGCGCTCTTCTTGTGGGAACGTGACGGCCGCACCGATTACTCGCAAATTTTGAAGGAAGCCCGGTGTCGACAAAGTCTGCCCCTCGAGCACGTGATCGTTTTCGGCACGGTCGAGTGGGAAGAATTTCAATGCGCCGAAGGCGATGCCCGTCCTTCTATTCAGCCTGAGGACGTTGCCAACATTCAGTACACCTCGGGAACCACGGGAACGCCCAAGGGGGTGATGCTCACACACCGCAATCAGGTGAACAATGGCCGGATGCTGGCGCAAGGTATGCGCTTCACCGAGCGCGATCGCATTTGCATTCCTTTGCCTATGTACCACTGTTTCGGATGTGTTATTGGAACCATGTCTGCCTTAGCGAGCGGTGCCGCAATTGTTCTTCCGAATTGGACGTTTGATGCACGCGCCGCCCTCGAAGCGGTTGAGGCTGAAAAGGTAACGTCTTTGTACGGCGTGCCCGCCATGTTCATTGCTGAGTTGGGCCTTCCCGATTTCAAAAACTTCAATCTGACGAGCTTGCGCACCGGAATGATGGCGGGTGCTCCTTGTCCGGTTGAGGTAATGAAACGCGTGATGGCAGAGATGCATTGCCATGAATTAACCATAGGATATGGTCAGACCGAGAGTACACCGGTAGTCACGATGTCAGAGCCCGACGATCCGGTGGCACTCCGAGTCTCGACTGTCGGTAGAGCGCTGCCCTGTACCGAAATGAAGATTGTGTCCACGATTGATGGCGGCACACTGCCAACAGGTGAACAAGGAGAAGTGTGCGCGCGCGGCTACATGGTAATGAAAGGTTATGATGACGAGCCCGAAGCTACCGCGCGAGCGATAGATCGTGAGGGCTGGCTGCACACCGGAGACATCGGGGTGATGAATGAGAATGGATACATTCATCTGACCGGCCGTGCGAAGGACATGATCATCCGGGGCGGGGAGAACGTTTATCCGCGAGAGGTGGAAGAGTTCTTGTACGCACATCCGAAAGTAGCGGAGGTTCAGGTAGTCGGAATTCCCGATGCGCGACTCGGCGAAGTGGTGGTGGCATGGATACGGCTGAAAGCCAGCAACAGCGCCACCGCAGAGGAAATTCGTGATTTCTGCGAAGGTCAGATCGCATATTTCAAAATTCCACAGCATGTCCGGTTCGTGGATGAATTTCCCATGACTGTAACGGGAAAGATTCAGAAGTTCAGGATTCGGGAAATCGAGATAAAAGAGCGAGGATTGGAAGAGGTGGCAGGACGCGAGACTGCTTAATTTGCCGTGCGTTTTAACAGACGCCAGCCATCCATTTCCGTTCACCCGACCGCTAGCGCTGAAGTTCTCTCTTCACCATCGACCACACCAGATCGGCAGCTTGGTCAACGGCACCACAGCCTAAGGCCAGGGCGTCGAAAAATTCGAAAGAAGTCATCGCCCAGAGCACCGCGATCTTTTCATTTCTCGCATCTACGTCAGTCGCCCATACTCCTAAGCGATCAATGACTCTGGTCGCGGCGGCTTGTCGCCGCTGGTTCCTGGCTTCCATTGCGGCCCCGAGTTCAGCGTCGATGGCCGCGATTCCGTGAATTTTGCGGATAAAGAGACGGTCTTTTTTCCAGAATTCGGTGAATACCCTGACAAAGCTTTCCAACATCGAGTCGGCTTCTGCTTGCTGCATGACCTCTCGCATCAACCCCATGCCTCCGTCCGCAGCAAGTTGATCAAAAAGCGCTTCGAAAAGGCCAGCCCTCGTTCCGAACAGGTTATAGATTGTCTGCCGGGTGACGCCGCTTTCACGAGCCAGAGCATTAAGGGTCAGATGGAGAAAACCGTCGGACTCAAGGCGTTGCCGCGCAACCGCTAAGATTCTCCTGCGCCTGTCATCAGATAGGCCCTGGCGCCTCCCGAGAGAGTAGGGCCGCTTACACGAAGGCCTTTCTTCGATCTTCACCGCGGGTATATTAATCCAAGAATTTAACTTTACATAGTGTAAAATTAAATGTTAGGATGTTTAAATTCGGGGAAGGAAGATGTCGAACCATCAAACTAGACCGACCAAGGCTCCGGGCCCGGTCAAAAGAAACTCCTATCCTCGTTGGTGGAGTGTTGGTTTCTGGATATGTACCGTCATTTCCGTCGCGGTTGCCCTCCGGCGTGTGTACGCTCTTGCCTATCCGCCGCGCAATGTCCCTGCTCAAATGGCTGCACTTGACGCGGTTTTCGCGTCGCATGCCGCGCTTACATTAGCTCACATCCTTCCAGCATTAGCTTTCGTGGTAATCGCGCCCTTGGTTGTGTTTCAGGTCTCCCATAAGGACGTTTTGTTGGAGCGCATGTTATACCCGCTGGGAGCGGTGGTCGGATTGACCGCGTATGCCATGGACGCGCATCCAGTGGGTGGATGGGTTGAACGATCAGCCGTTCTTTTCTTCAACACGTTGTTCCTATTCTCGCTATTTCGGTCGTTCACCTACATGCGCCGTAATAACGAAAATCTGAAGAGGCGGTGGATGACGCGGGCCATTGCGATCCTGTTGGGGATCGGAACCACCAGGCCTGTGATGGGCATCTTTTTTGCCACCAGCCGACTGACACATCTTGAACCACGGCAGTTCTTCGGAATTGCCTTCTGGATCGGCTTTTCGGTCAACACATTGGTGATCGAGTTCTGGTTGCGCTCCGCCGGCAAAAGCCAATTTCATGGCGAATGCCCTGCCCTGCATTCGTCAAGTTGATGTTGATTAGGGCTCGTTGAAGTAACCGTTATGTACACCGCCGCCAATCACACCCAACGCGACGCCGGACCTCCACGGGGACTTCTGGCCATCCTGGGCCATGGGAGGCTTCGGATGTCATGGTGTCCTATTTTCAAACTCACGGCCGCCCGGTTCTTACTTGCCTGTTTCTTCAGTTCGGCGCGACGATCTGTCTCGGATTGTTTTGCGCTACAACGGTAGGCCGTCCGCGTTTTCTGGGCGCACGTCCTAGGCCTTCGGAGGTCCAGGTTTTTCCGTTCCCATGGGACTATTCGTGGCAGGAGTCACGCTTCCTGCTGCGTTCCTAAAACTCTTGCCGAAGTGGATCATAATCCTTGGTCTGGCCTTGGCGGCGGCAGGTGAGTTGCGCTGGCTGCGTCTCGTTATTCCCAACCTGCTATTTCTTATTCCCCTGATACGCTTTCCGGGTTTCATATGGCTTATGCGGTCGGTCTATCGCGGCCCAAGATTCGCTTGCTCCCCAGCGAAGTTGCGATTGCCTAACTCTACAGCGCATAGTCTCGATCCGGCGATGCGCGACCTGTTGTGCTAGGCTGACGTTTCATGCCAGAGATGACGGCCGGTCAAAAGCTTTTTGTAAGCCGAAGGGTTTCGCACTTTACGGAATCCGTAATTCGCGACATGACCCGCCAAGCCATGCTGCATGGGGCAGTCAACCTGTCCCAGGGATTTCCAGATTTTCCGGCTCCAGCAGAAATCAAACGTGCAGCCCAGGAAGCCATTGCCGCGGACGTCAATCAGTACGCGATCACATGGGGAGCGAAAGCCCTGCGGGATGCGATCTCCCGTCAAATGCAACGATGGCAGGGCATCAAGGTTGATCCGCAGCGCGAAATCACTGTGTGTTGCGGCTCGACTGAGACCATGATTGCGACCTTGCTGGCGGTATGTAATACCGGCGATGAGGTCGTGATCTTCGAGCCGTTCTATGAAAATTATGGCCCTGACGCGATTCTGTCAGGAGCCCGCCCCCGCTTCGTAAAACTGCGTCCACCAAAAACACCGAAGGGCGAATGGTGTTTCGATGAACATGAGTTGCGGGCGGCATTCCATGATCAGACCAAGGCAATCATCATCAATACACCAAACAATCCTACGGGTAAGGTATTCAGCCGCGCCGAACTGGAATTGATTCGCGATCTTTGTATTGAATACAACGTGCTCGCCATCGCCGATGAAATTTACGAGCACATTCTTTATGACGGCACGAAGCATATCTCAATGGCGTCTTTGCCGGGCATGCGCGAGCGCACGATCACGATCAACGGCTTGTCGAAAACCTACAGCGTGACTGGCTGGCGGGTGGGATGGGCGGTTGCACCGCCCGCTATCACCGATGCGATTCGCAAAGTGCACGACTTTCTAACCGTCGGTGCGCCAGCACCGTTGCAACAGGCCGGAGCGATCGCCCTTGGTCTTCCGCCCGCCTACTATTTGAGCCTGGCGGAAGGCTATCGTGACCGGCGTGATCGTCTGATGCCCGTGTTGGACGAAGTCGGTTTTCGATGTTTCCGGCCACGCGGAGCGTATTACGTGATGACCGACATCAGCGCCTTCGGTTTTGAAAGTGATCTTAAGTTCACGAACTATCTCGTGAAAGAAATTGGTGTCGCAGTCGTGCCAGGATCAAGTTTCTATAACGATGGCCGGGACGGGTCACAACAGGTCCGATTCGCCTTTTGCAAGCGTGACGAAACCCTGGACGCTGCGGCAGATCGTCTCCGAAAACTGCAGATTCCCAAGTAGCGATCGCGATAATGCCGCAGCAGCGGGGCGATATCGTGTGAGTAATCCGTTGCTGCCAAGAAAAGATAGCCGTCGGTGGATTCGGCCGCCGTGACCATAGCGTCAAGGGCTACACTCAAGGACGCACTCACCAAATTCCGCACCTACAAAGGCTTCTTATCCCTTGCTTCATGCACAGGTTTCTGCGGTATACTGCGCTAAAGTTCCCAATTTTTCACGAGGAAGTGGTGGCTCCATGTCTGTGAGAATGGCTGACGAGGTATCTCCGCAGGTTCCGGCCGACGATTTTCAGGCGCTTGAAGAGAAAGTTTATCGCACCATTGAGATGTACAAATCGGGTAAAGAGGCCCGTGCGGTAGCGGAGCGCGACACGCAGCGCCTGCGCCAGCAATTGGAAGAACGCGAAGAAGAGTTGGATAGTTTGCGACGCGAGATGGTGCGATTGCGCAAAGAACGTGAGGAGATTCGAGGCCGGGTTGAGAAGATGCTGGCACAAATCGAATCGATTTCCGAAGAACAAGCTGTCAGCTGATCCGGGCGGTCTGTCCTGAGGAGAAAACAATTATGGCATCTGCTACGAAGCATCCGGTGATTAAAGACCCCAGCAATAATGCTGTCCGCGTGGAAATTTTTGACCAGCCCTACAATCTCCGCGGCTCGGATGCAGATTACATCTTGAAGCTGGCGGAATATGTAGATGGCAAGATGCGCGCAGTGGCGGAACAAACCCACACTGTGGATACGGCGCGGCTGGCGGTGCTGGCGGCCTTGAATATCGCCGACGAATATCACTTGCTGAAACGTAATCAGGATGTTGGATCGAGCGACTATTTACGTCGCGCCCAGCATCTTTCAAGTGCGCTTGACGAAGTGCTCGGAGATAAACGTCGGGCCGGATAGAAGATCGGAGCCGTCAACCGTCAACTATCAGTGGTCGGCCAAAATGCCCTGCTTGCGGCGAATCTTCTCTGGTTCAATTTCTCCACTTACCAAAGTTGCTGGCAAATGGATTGCCAACTTTTTACGCCCTCCCTATTGCCAACCAGGAGTGTTTACCCTAGCATCCTGACTGAAAGCCGACCTGCCGGGTTGGTGATGGCGGTTACCGATTTTTGAACCAATGCTGAATGAACGGGAGCTCGACTCGAACTAGGATCCGGTGTGCAGCGCTCCGCCATGCGGAGATGCCTAATGGGTCTCGGCGGGCACCCAACGTCTACCGACGGGTTCATTCTCGGCCCGTCACACGGCACAGTGGGTCGGCTTCTTCTATTTCTCGACTGCAGGCAGATTCGCGACCCTGCTGACCGACTGTGCCTCCTACCTGCTAAACTTGCTCTGTAACAAAATCCTTTTGCTTCGCATCTAAATTTCAGTGTTTCCGCAACTTTTTCATATCGGCAAGTTTTTCCTTCCTACATACGGAGTACTGGTTTCCACCGGGGTGTTGTTGGGATTGTGGGTCAGTGTCCGGAACTCCAGCAAGCAGGGCATTAATCCGGACGATGCGTGGAATCTCGGGGTGATGGTGGTTCTGTGTGGGATCGTGGGTGCCAAGATTCTATACATCATCAACGACTGGGGTTATTACTCTTCCCATCCGGGCGATATTTTCAGCTTTAGTACGCTGCAGGCAGGCGGTGTATTTTCTGGCGGTTTGATTGGTGCGGCGGTGGCAGCGGTCTGGTACATTCGCAAGCACCACATGCCCGCCCTGGCGACGTGGGACGGATTTGCGCCCGGCCTTGCAATTGGACACGCCATCGGCAGAGTGGGCTGCTTTGCCGCAGGCTGCTGCTATGGCAAACCGACGTCACATTTTTGGGGAGTCACTTTTACGAATCCCATTGCCAATCTGAATTCGTACACACCGCTGGGAGTTCCCCTCGAGCCTACGCAGTTGTTTGAGGCAGCTGTGGAACTGGCCAACTTTTTTATCTTAATGTGGATTTTCAAGCGGAAGAAATTTGATGGACAAGTGCTGGCGGCCTTCTTGATGCTTTACGGCGTGGCACGTTATTTTCTCGAATTTATTCGTGACGACCCAGGGCGCGGTTCGGTGTTCGGCGGAATCATGACTGGAACCCAGTTGATTTCCATCTGCCTGGTAATTACCGGTGGTTTCATCTGGTGGCTGAAGTCGTCTCCCCGCGCAGTTCCCGCAGCTGCACAGCGGTAAGTCGACTCATCACGAGCGGAGAAATTCGCCCTTCAAGGGCGAGCACGAGCGTTCGCGCCTGCATGCCTCAATTCCAGGTTCTGATTTCTGCGACTGTAAACGATGCCGGCAAACGGCTCGACCAGTTTCTGACCGGGCAGCTCCCTGAAACCAGCCGTGCTCGCGTTCAACAACTTATTTCCCAAAATCTGGTTTTGGTGGACGATGCCGCCGCCAAAGCCTCTCAACGCCTTCGCGGAGGTGAGCGTGTTTCTGTCTTAGCCATGGCACAGCCAGCGCCGATCCGAGCCGTGGCCGAAGACATTCCCCTCGACATCGTTTACGAAGACGCCGACCTAGCGGTAGTCAACAAGCCTGCCGGTATGATGGTTCACGCCGGAGCTGGCGCGACTGAAGACCAAAAGAATCGAGGCACGCTGGTAAATGCCCTGCTTCACCACTTCGGCCAACTATCAGCCGTAGGCGGAGAACAGCGGCCGGGTATTGTGCACCGTCTGGACAAGGCCACCAGCGGCCTGATTGTAGTTGCCAAAAGCGACGAAGCGCATAGACGGCTGGCTGCCCAGTTTGCGGCCAGGGAAATTAAGAAAAAATACCTGGCACTGGTACAAGGCTGGATGAAGCGTGAGCGCGGGACCATCAGTAGCAGCATCAGCCGCGACCGTGTTCACCGCACTCGCATGACGACGCGCCGTCCAGGCGGAAGGGAAGCTATCAGCCATTACGCGGTGCAGCGAAAGCTGGATTCGCCCTACGGGAAATTTAGTTTGCTTGAGGTAAAGATCGATACGGGGCGCACGCACCAAATCCGAGTGCATCTGTCCTCACTGGGACATCCTGTCGTCGGCGACGTGCTTTATGGGGCGCATCGTGATCTTCGTGGCCCAGGCCGTAAAGCGGCAAGCGTTTCTCTTCCGAGAAACTTTCTGCACGCAGCCGCTTTGCAATTTCAACATCCTCGTAGTGGAGAAAGTCTTGCTTTCTCGGCCTCGCTTCCACCCGAGCTGGAAGATTTTTTGAGCACACTCACCGCGGGGAAGTAGGGGCACAGACGCCGCAGGCAAAGTGCCCCCGGGGGCAGCCGGTCACAAGCCGGCGATACAAATGACTCGGATCTGGTTTAACAGTCCGGTGCTTTCACCACGCTGTATAATCAAGGGTGCATGAGGTTTCGCATTGTCATTTTGCTCTGGGGCTGTGTTTCGCTGACGGTAATGCTATTTGCCCAAACCTCAGGGCCGGATAATTTGCCAGCAGCGCCTTCGGCGGTTCAGGAGCAACTGAGCAAACCCAAGCCGGCTCCGCCTCCCAAGCAAGTTTCCCCGCCCGTTCCGGCACAGCCGGAAACAGCAGCAGCCCCCGCGGGACCACCGAGTTCCGCTTCGCCCACCCAATCTTCAACGGCTCTGTCAGACGACGATCCCGGCACCACGATTACCAAAACGGTGAATGAGGTAAACGTCGTATTCACGGTAACGGACAAGCATGGCCGTTACGTAAAAGATCTGGTCAAGGGCGATTTTTCGGTGATGGACGATAACCGCCCCGCCGAGCAGATTCGCAGTTTTCACAACGAAACCCAGCTCCCTCTTCAGGTGGGCTTGTTAGTCGACGCCAGCAACTCGGTTCGCGACCGTTTCAAGTTTGAACAGGAAGCCGCGATTGAATTTCTCAATCAAACCGTCCGCCCGCGATATGACAGAGCCTTTGTGGTCGGATTCGATGTCACTCCAGAAGTTACACAGGATTTTACCGACAGTGCGGAATCTCTTTCTCGCGGAGTACGATCGCTTCGGCCCGGTGGCGGCACAGCCATGTACGATGCGTTATATTTTGCCGCCCGCGACAAGCTTTTAAAGGAAAAGCAGAATGGCCCGGTGCGTAGGGCGATCATTCTGTTGAGCGACGGCGATGACAACATGAGCCACGTCACTCGAGAAGAAGCAATCGATATGGCACAACGCGCTGAAGTGATCATTTACACCATCAGCACCAATGTTACTGGGACCCGCCATACGGGAGACAAAGTACTGGAGCGGATGGCAGAAGCCACCGGTGGCCGTGCCTTCTTCCCCTTTCAGCTGAACGATGTGGCCAATGCTTTCGTCGAGATTCAGGACGAATTGCGTAGTCAGTACGCACTTTCTTATAAACCCGCCGATCTCCGCAACGATGGCCGCTATCACACCATCGAAATTTTGGCACAGAATCACAAAAACCTCCGCGTCCGCAGCCGGCGTGGCTATTATGCTCCGGCGCAATAGGCGTTCGCATGGCTGGATATTCCGGTACTCCCCTCCCTCGGAAGCTTGGAATCAAACCTCAGTTCAAAGTTGATTTTTTCGCCCTGCCCGTCACCGTAAAAACTGAGTTGAAAAAAGATCTTTCCATGTGCCAGATAGTAAATGGGGAAGAAGGCAAGCTCGATTTCGCCATGATCTTCATCAAGAGCCAGGCAGAGATGAAGGAGCAATTTCCCCTTTTCGGGCGGCGATTGGCGCCT
>Ga0070712_100001154_pt1 | contig 15958 bp, 9 predicted proteins | sample LARL81metaG_FD_71396 | JGI IMG/M metagenome (GOLD analysis project Ga0070712, IMG submission 71396) | Corn, switchgrass and miscanthus rhizosphere microbial communities from Kellogg Biological Station, Michigan, USA - LAR L8-1 metaG | ecosystem: Host-associated > Plants > Roots > Rhizosphere ...
CATCGCTTTCCATATCCTTCTATTCCGCCACCATACGCCGGGAAGGTGTCCCTATATTGCTGCGCACCCGCAATTCCTGCCACGGTTAAGAAGGAAACCGGATCGACGATTGAACGCAATCGAGAACTCCAGACCGGTGAGGAAGAACGGCGCCGCGGAAGCCAGGTACATCGCGGTAAGCCGCAAGAACTTCGCCCTCGACAGTTCCAGCGAGACTGGAACGTGCAACACGATCTCCAAGACGATTGGAACAGCCAGAGCATTGATGCAGCAGAGGCATGCCAACAGACTTCGCGTCTGGAAACCCGCCAGCCAGTTCTTTCCGAGGTAAGCCAACACCCCGCCGGAACCCATCCCGAGCAGAGCAAGGGAGATCGCTAGAAAGGCAAAGTGATAGAAAAGTACGACGGAAAACAATCGCGTCAGCGCCAACTCCAGCAGCAGTGCGGCGAAACTACTGATCGCCACACCAGCCAGCAGTGCGCGTTCGCCGGCTTTCTCCGACGCGCGGGTTAAGCTCAGCGGCGGAGTTTCGCCGATCAAGGACATGCAATGGTTCAATCTGGAATGCGACAGTCTAACAGAAAGCACTCAGCCTTCAGCGATTTCGACACGAATGCCGATAGGCTTTGCAGTCGATGGGAAATATCGCAAGAGGTTTAACAGTTCGACCGGGTGGGTTGGCGAGAGCATCAAGATCACGTTTTGGAAATCTAACCTTGACCCTACAGAGCACCAAGACCATGCAGATCGTGGCAAGATTCCCGAGTGTGTGGCGGGTGCAGGGATTTTTTCCCCTGGGCGGCAGGCAGACAATAATAAAAAAAGATAAAAGGCTACACGGATTATTCCTGACAGACCATCAATGAGCTGGTATTCGATGCGATTCGTGTCGCGGCTTTCGAAGACATGTGCAAAAAATCGACGCGGCATTTATTCACAAATTGCGATTGTTGAATTATGTAAATATCTACAGCACTCTTGTAAAGCAGTGTGCTTGATAGTTGCGGACACGCTGCCCTACTCTCCCGTTCGACGCGCAGGGACTACTCAACGTCGCATTTATCGTGCGCCAAATGTCGGGGGGACCATGTCGTTCACGTTTGCACAGAGTGGAGGCATTGCGCTGAATCAATTCGAAAGCTCTCCTGGAACGCCGATAGTTACGAGTGAGTTGTTCTTTCGGAGATTCCGAGAGACCCGTATCCATCTGTTGTCTACGTTGCCCTTCGCCGTTCCGATTCAGGCCCAGGTACCACGACTTGCGCTCCGTGTGCCCAGCGAGATTTGGCAACACGGTGTCTCTATTCACACCGTCGATAAACGAGACAATTAGTCGCAAGCAAGTTTGCTGCTAAGGCTCGATTTTAAAATGTTGGGTTGGCAGACCAGGAGGCAACAATGCTGTGGACAAGGCTTAGTACCTTTGCAGTTCTTACGGGAGAAGAGCGGATGGTACGACGCAACGCCGTTTCGCGGGTTGGTATTCGCCTGATCTACACTATGGCGGTTTTTCTCCTCGCGTCCCTCAACCTATGGGCCCAGACAACAGGGACCATTCTCGGTGAGATTTCCGACCAAAGCGGTGCTTTGATTCCGTCAGCCACCGTGCAAGCCACAAATGCCGATACGGGTTTTGCCGTGGCTGTAAAGGCTTCTTCTGAGGGCTCGTACTTGATTCCGTTACTGCCTTTGGGCCACTACTCGATAGCCGTGGAAGCCAGCGGATTCAAGACCTTCACCCGGTCTGATGTGCTGGTTCCGGTCGGCCAAAACATCCGCGTGGATGTAAAGTTGGAAGTTGGGAAGGTAGATCAAACGATCAATGTCGCCAGTAGTGCGGTCAACATTGAGACCACCAACGCGACACTCGGGGCGACTGTGGACAACGCCAGCTTGAACACTCTCCCGTTGAATGGGCGGAACGCCATGGGGCTTTTGCAGACGCTCCCCGGCGTAAACACATCAAACGCGCCAACTGCTGTTACCGGCGCGCGCGGTGGCCCATCATTCAGTATTTCCGGAAGCAGGACCAATGCCGGCGCCATGATGCTGGACGGCTCCATATTTACCGATGCACTTGCAAATACCGGCCAGCAATTCCCCTCTGTTGACGCACTCTCGGAATTCAGAGTTCTTACCGACAACTTCAGCGCGGAATATGGAAGGGCGGCCGGGAGTGTCATCCTCGCTGTCACCAAGTCGGGTACCAACCAATTCCACGGAGCGGCTTGGGAATATATTCGTAATAACGCATTCGATTCCACTAATGCATTCACGCCGGAAGGTCAGGGGACGCCCTTTCTGCGGCAACATCAGTTTGGATTCGATGTCGGTGGGCCAGTCATTCTCCCTAAATACAACGGTAAGAATCGCACGTTCTTCTTTGTGGCTTACGAGCACCTTCAAATCCATCGACAAAACATACAGGTTTCTCGCCCACTGACGGCCGCCGAACGGACTGGAGACTTCTCGGCTCTACTGCCTACGACGATCCTCACCGATCCCAATACGGGCTTAGCGTATCCCAACAATCAAATCCCCGCCAACCAAATAGACACCTTCGCGAAGAATACCATTGGCTTGTATATGCCCCTGCCCAATCAGCCGGATGGCGTCACACTGTCGCTGTTGGAACCCAACCCGACTACAGGCAACCAAGTTACGGTCAAAGTAGACCAAACATTGGGAAACAAAGATAGGTTGTGGGGCCGCTACTACTGGACCAAGTATCTGAATTCTTTCTATAACCAATTTCCAGCGTTCCATGCTTCGGGTGGCGCAACTTTCACGAGCTATGCCGCTGCCGAAACACACACGTTTACTCCTAACCTTATTAACGAGTTCCAACTCTCCTACTCGCGACCGGAAGGGCTTCCGCAGGTCTATGCTCCGACTAAGTCAGCGAAAGACCTTGGAATGAATGCCAATCAGGCTGCCCCCTTCCCCCAGACGCCAAACGTGTCTGTGAATGGCGCCTTCACCTTCGGCACCGGTTGGTGGGTAGACGAACCTTCTTCGTTCGTCCAAGGTGACGAGAAGCTTTCGTGGATCCATGGAAAGCACTCCTTTAGATTCGGGATGATGTATATGCACGAGCGCAATGGGGACCTTGCGTATCCAGCTTGGCCCGGAGTGACTTACGATGGGACGATTACGGGCAATCCGAGTGCGGACTTCCTGATTGGCCGTCCCGTGAACCTCAGTGGGCTGAGCACGATCCACGACGACGGATGGTCCAATCTGTACCAGCCGTACTTTCAGGACGACTACAGGATAGCTAGAAACCTGACCTTAAACATTGGCCTCCGTTACGATCTGGAAACACCTTGGACAGAAAGGGGCGGCATCGCATCAACATACATTGCCGGATTGCAATCCACGGTCTACCCCACGGCGCCTCCCGGATTAGTTGTTCCCAAAGACAAAGGTGTTCACCCAGGTTTTTACGAAACTTTTAAAACGCCCTTCGCCCCCAGGATCGGCCTTGCCTGGGACCCCACGGGAGGTGGTCAAACTTCGATTCGGGCGGGATGGGGAATTTATCACGCGGTTGTCAATCAGGAAGTCGAGGCCGTCGAGACCAACAACGAGCCTTACCTGGTCTCGTTCAATATAGTGCCTTTCAACGCCGCCAATCCCTATGCCAACACCGTAGACCCGTTGCCTTACGATCCGTCGCACCCAGCCTTTTCTTTTCCGACCACTCTAACCAGTCTGGACCCGAAGTTCAGACAGGCGGATGCTCAACAATTCAATTTCAACATTCAGCGCCGGTTCTGGAACAACCTTTTTGCTCAAGTCGCGTATGTTGGTTCAATATCACATCACCTCTACGACGCGCGTGAGCTGAATGCCGCCGTCTTCGGACCAGGTGCCACCGCAGCCAACGCGCAATCCCGGCGGCCGATCTTCCCACAGTTCTACGCCGACATGCCCGGCCTATTCTCCGATGCCAATTCCAACTATCACTCTCTCCAGATCCAAGTACAAAAGACGTTTGCCAGGAGCTATTCCATACAAGGGGCCTACACCTGGGGTAGATCGATCGACGACCGGTCTGCTACAACGATCGACAACAACAGTCAGAGCGCTCAGAATCCAAACAACTGGTTTTGCAGGTGCGAACGAGCAGCATCGGACTTCAACGTGACCCACATTCTCTCCATGAACGGGCTGTGGGACCTGCCGGCACTGAAAGGTCGAGGATTTTTGACTGCTATCGCAGGAGGTTGGCGGATTTCCGGTATCTTCCGCTATAACACCGGCCAGCCTGTGAACATAATAGTGGGTCAGGACACAGCCTTGCTCGGAGGAAGTCGCACGAACGGAAATAGCGAGAGACCGAATCTTGTGGGGAATCCCGTTCTATCAAAGAGCCGCTCCCGCCAAACGCAAGAGCTTGAATATTTCAACACCGCGGCATTTTCAACCCCCACTGTTGGGGCGTTCGGCACGACCGCACGAAACTCAGTTGTTAGCCCAGGCTTTCTCACCAACGACATTTCTGTCAATAAGAGTTTTCCTATCTTGGGCGACAAGGGAAGGCTAACGTTCAGAGCCGATTTATTCAACGTGCTCAATTGGACTAACCTGAATGCCCCAGATCGCACTTTGGTATCTCCCACTTTTGGTCAGATCTTGTCTGCCGGTGACGGGGGGGACCAGAGAATTGCGCAATTTGCGTTGAGGTTCGATTTCTAGTCACCGATACCAACTGCGTCCCCTACGCAGTGCGCCAGTGCTAACATTTGGCGCACTGCGTGTCGCTTTCGCGGAAAAGCTCAGCCCGTTTGCGTGTGAAACCTGAGGGCCTGTCGCTGAAGTTTCGACATACGAGGCTAATTTCGACAGAATGATGAATCCCTATCTGCTTGTTTTGCTGCTTCTGCTTTCGGGCAACGTAACTTTGCGCGCGCAATCGACTCCTGAAGGGAATTGGAACTGGTCCGTGTATAACGGCGGAGCCGACAGCACGCACTATTCACCGCTGGCGCAAATCAATCGCAAAAACGTGAGCCAGTTGCAGGTGGCTTGGACTTACGATGCCGCAGACGCTTTCCCCGGCTCGGAGATGGAGTGCAATCCGGTCATCGTGAACGGAGTACTCTATGCGACCACGGCAAAGCTTAACGTCATCGCGATCGACGCGGCCATGGGCAAACTGCTCTGGCGGTTTGATCCCAACAGCAATGACCCAGTGATCGTCAAAATGCGCAGCCGTGGCGTGACTTATTGGTCAGATGGAGAGAAAGATCAGCGGGTTTTTTTTGCGGCACAGCAATACCTGTATGCGCTCGATGCTGCGACCGGAAATCCAATAAAGACTTTCGGTGATGGTGGCCGCATCGATCTGCGCGACAACCTGGGACGCGAACCGAAGATGTGGGTGACCATGACGAGTCCCGGGACCATCTATAAAGACCTTTTGATTGTGGGAAGCGCGCTGGCCGAAACGCTACCCACGCCTCCGGGCGATGTTCGAGCTTACAACGTACGCACTGGCGAGTTGCGCTGGTCTTTTCACACCATTCCGCATCCGGGAGAATTCGGCTACGACACCTGGCCGAAAGACGCATGGAAATACAGCGGAGGGGTCAACAACTGGACAGGTTTTACTCTCGATGAGCAGCGGGGGCTGGTGTTTGCTTCGACGGGGTCGGCTGCCACTGATTTTTATGGCGCCAATCGCACAGGCGATGACCTGTTTGCCAATTCTGTGATTGCATTGAATGCGGCAACCGGCGAACGGGTCTGGCACTATCAAACGGTCCAGCACGATATTTGGGACCGTGATTTACCGGCTCCACCTGTGCTGGTCACAGTGAATCACGACGGCAGGCTGGTGGACGCGCTCGCGCAGACTACGAAGTCCGGTTACGTGTTCCTGTTTGATCGCTCGAGCGGCGCGCCTCTGTTTCCCATTGAAAAGCGCAAGTATCCCCCCTCGGATATCGAGGGAGAAGTTACCTCTCCCACGCAGGGGCTGCCTTTGGCGCCGCCTCCATTCGCGCGCCAGAAGCTTACGGAGGAGATGCTGACCGAGCGAACTCCGCAAGCTCATCAGGAAGCGCTGGAGCGTTTTCGCAAGATACGCAGCGGAGGTCAGTTTGTGCCTGGCAGCCGCGAGGGCACGATCATTTTTCCAGGTTACGATGGCGGCGCTGAGTGGGGAGGGCCTGCCTTCGATCCGCAGAGCCACCGTCTCTATGTCAATGCCAATGAGATGGCATGGATTCTAACGTTGGTAGAGCAAAAGCCGGCGACTGAACAGACGAGCGGTCAGGGCCTTTATATGCACACGTGCTCCGCCTGTCACGGGAAAAACATGCAAGGCTCCCCGCCGGAGTTTCCCTCGTTGGTTGGACTCTCGACCCGCCGTTCCGACTCCGCCGTCCGGTCGCTGGTTTCACAGGGATCGGGCCGTATGCCAAGTTTTGCGGGGCTTGGAGACGAGCAACTGGATGCGGTCGTCGAGTATGTGTACCGAGGTATCGACACCAGCGTGAAGGGGGGCGCTCCGTCGCCTTACGATATGAAATTTACCAGCGACGGCTATCACAAATTTCTCGATTCCGAAGGTTACCCAGCGATCAAGCCACCCTGGGGGACTTTCAATGCAATCAACCTTGACACGGGAAAAATTGACTGGACGCTTCCTCTAGGAGAGTATCCCGAGCTGGCCGCGAAGGGTCTGAAGCAAACCGGCAGCGAGAATTATGGTGGTCCGGTGCTGACAGCGGGAGGTCTGCTCTTTATTGGAGCTACCAACTACGACAAGAAGTTTCGTGCTTTTGATAAAGATACCGGCAAGCTTCTCTGGGAGACGACTCTTCCCGCCGCCGGCAATGCAACGCCAGCGACCTACCAAGTGAACGGGCGGCAATTTGTGGTCATTGCAGCCGGGGGAGGCAAATGGGGGGCGCCCTCCGGCTCTAGCTATGTGGCGTTCGCGTTGCCACAATAAGCTCGGGCTAAATCAAGGTACTGTGCCCATGAATTCGTTACGACTCGAGACGCACTTGCCCGTGAACGTACTGAGCGCATTCTGAGACTTCTTCTTTTGGATCATTGCCCTCCTCGAATTCAATCGCGACGAGGCCCGGGAATGAATCGTGTGCAACTGACTGAATGAACCGTGCGATGTTTCCCTTTCCTTTGCCCAGTACGACGGAGTGCCCGGGAACATCTTCGTCTTTAATATGAATAATCCGAACATGTCCTTTCATTTTGCGATAAGCGTCCGTCGGATCAATCCCTAATGCGATCATGTGTCCCGTATCCAAGGTAGAAAAGATATGAGAGTGTCCCTTGATCGCCGAAAGGACATCTTCAGGTGACTCATAAAGAAACTTACGGTCACGAAAATAGTGATTGTGAATCCCAAAACCTAAGCCAGCTTTGGCACAAGCTGTGTTGATCTCCTCCAACAAAGAGCGCTCAGCTGATCCCGACACGGTCTTCACTCCAACAGATCGAGCACCCTCCACCATAGCTTCGACTTCTGAGCTCTCGGTGAGATGTCCACAAAACCACGACATCAAGTCCAATCCGCCTGACTTCAGTTGCGCACTGACGGAACGAAACTCATCGAGCTTCGCTTGCGGCAACATGTATTGGGGGTGAGATAGCTCAATAAAGTGCAGATTCATTTCTTTGCAACGAGCAATGAGGTGGTCAAGATCCAAGGCCCTAAAAGTGTAGGTACCCAAACCCAGTTTGAATTTAGCGCGAGGTCTGGTTGGTTGTGCAAATCCGGCACTCGGCAGTGCTAGCCCTGCAGCACCTGCCGAAGCAGCCCAAAGAAACTGCCTGCGATTAAATGCCATAGACCTCTTCTTCATGAGTGCCGTCTTGGAATTCAGCTTGAACATGGGGAGAGCTGATTAAGTTCAGAAAGCAATCTGCTGGTCCTTTGCGGTCTCAGGCTGTTTCTCGTCTTCGCGTTCGCGCCGATACGGCCAAGTTGCTTGCGTGAACACCGCGCCATCAACGTATATTGTCTGCCCGCTAACGAATGATGCCTCGTCACTCGCGAGAAAGACGACTGCCTGTCCGACATCGGCGGGAGTACCCACGCGTCCCAGAGGTGTTATTTCGCCCCAAAGCCGGGCGTAGTCTCCATTTTCCAACCGCGTGCGTTCGATTTCGATTGCGCCTGGGGCGATGCAATTGACCCGAATGCCGTAACGACCAAGCTCCACTGCCGCAACCTTCGTGAGCATCTCGATTCCCCCCTTGCTCGCGGTGTAGGCAACCAAATTGGGGAAGGGCAGTTTGTTGCAGCCAGATCCGATATTCATAATTGCGCCGCCGCCCTGGTCCTTCATATAAAGAGCCGCAGTCTGCGAACACAGAAAACAACCTTTGAGGTTCGTGTTGATGACTTGGTCCCAGTCGGTCTCACTGACTTCCAGGAAGGGCTTCCATGTTTGGACTCCGGCGTTGTTAACCAAGACATCGAGTCCACCAAAACGCGATATCGTTCCGGCTATCATCTCCCGCACGTCGGAAGCGGCTCCGACGTCACCTTGGATGGAAAACGCCTCTCCGCCTATAGCTCTGATTTCGGCCACCGTCGCTTCCGCCAGATCAGGCGAGGACTGGTAATTGACTGCCACACGGCAACCCGCGCGCGCCAGCTCAAGGGCGATCCCTTTTCCAACCCCGCGACCTGCACCCGTGACGAGGGCCGCCCTTCCTTCCAACTTGTTTGGTGTCGTATTCATGTCGTATTAGCCAGCCTGGGACGGCCACACAGCTCAACCGCGAGGCAGAGCATGAAGGTTACTGCTTAGCAGCAGACTGGCTCAATAGCGCTGGTTTACTTAATTGGGTTCGTGATTTACAGATTTGCATAAACCGCTTCGAGATTAGCGTCGTGAGCAAATACAGAATGGCGCTGCTTGCCCAGACCGTCCATCCCAAGTCTGAGTCACACCGTCGCCCCGCGACGATGCTTGCCTGGGGGCTGTCCGAACGCCTTCACAAAAAGCGTAGTCATGTGTTGGACCGATCTGAACCCTGTCTCGGAAGCAACTTGCTTCAGCGGTACGTCCGTCTCTGTTACAAGTCGCCTCGCGCGTTCAAGCTGTGTGTGACGTATAGCTGTACGGATGGAGTAGCCGAGAACGGACGCGAAACGGGTTTCCAGGCCGGAACGAGAAATCGCGACGGCGCTCACGACGTCTGGGACTTTGATTCCCTCCGACGCGCGATCGCGAATAAAGATCATCGCCTGTGCCACCTTTGGGTCATCAATCGCTAACACATCGGTCGATTGTCGTGTGACGACACCCGTAGGATCAATTACGAAATGCCGCTGCCGAGAACTTCGACCCTGCATCATGCGATCCAGCAAGGCGGCCGCGGCGTGGCCTAGTTTTCGGGCGCCCTGTTCCACACTGCTCAGAGGAGGACTACTCAATCGACACAATAGCTCGTCATTGTCCACTCCAATGACTGCCACTTCGTCGGGCACTGCCAATTCGTACGCGCGGCACGCCTCAAGCACCTGCCGGCCGCGGTTGTCGTTGGCCGCCATAACGCCAAGCGGCTTGGGGAGTGCGCGTAACCATTCTCCCAATGAACGTTGCAGAGCGGCCCAGTTAGGGGCGTCCCGGATACCTTTCAACCGCTCGAGATCTTGAAAAACAGCGCAGGATGTCGCTCGCTTTTTGACGTACTTGACGAACGCCTCCTCGCGCTCCTGCGACCAGCCATTGATGGCACTTCGTGCGTAACCACAAAACGCGAAATGCTTGAACCCTCGATCGAGCAAATGATCGGCAGCGAGTGTCGCGATTGCCTGATTGTTTGTGTAGAAATAGGGGACGGATCCTTCCACGTACCATCCATAACCGCCGCCGAACCCGACGACTGGCAATCGGGACTGTGTCACAAGTCGGGCGACCGCAGGATCATCAAAGTCCGCGATAATCCCATCACCTTCCCACGAGCGCAGGTCAGGTAGCCGCTGGTCTTTGAGGGCGTTCTCTTCGATGAAGACACTGTAGTGATGGCCTTCCTGAAGGTACGCGGCAACCCCAGTCATCACCTTAAGATCATAAGTCAGCCTTGCATCGTAGATGAGTGCGATCCTGCGCGCTGAATGAGCCATTTGTGCAATGCAGACCGCGATCATGCGCGGTCCGCATAAACAGTCAGAAGGCTATCGGCGATCCAGTCTTTCCGTGTCTCGCCGTATGGGCTGGCCTAACAATTCGACCCCACTAGTCTGACGCAGCCGGGTTAACGAGGCGACAGCACGCGAAAAGGCGGTCGTCCAACTTTGAATCTTAAATACATTACAGCCGCTTCCAAGCAAATGCGTAAGGTTGGGCAATTATATAAATATTTACACCAATTTCATAAAGCAAGCAGATCGATAGTCGCAGGCAGTCTGCCGCATGTTTGTGACCCAATACGGAAACCGAAACCTCGCACGCGCCTATGCTGCGACGTCGGATCAGTTTCAAGCTAAAGGGCAGCGCTAACGTCTTCGGATGGTTTGCGGTCCTCTGCAACGACAATTGTTTTTCTTTCAAGCCTTCATCGTTGTTTCAAACCCGTTATGAAATCGATCAAACATCTAGCCGCTCATCCTGTCAGCCTGCCGCTCGCGGCAGATGACGTTCTTGAGTTTCATGCGGCTCGGCTGATGCTTCTGCTCGAAGTCTGTGGCACGGCGGGTCGAATAGACGGGTTAACAAAGATGGCAAAGCTCGATTTTCTCAATCGCTATGCTGATTTCTTCGCTGCGGCAGTGGCGACGAAATCTGCAGAAGTCGCTCCATCTCCCAACGTAAGTCATGTCGGCGACGCAGTGGAGTCCGCGATGATTCGGCATCATTATGGGCCTTGGGATCCGCGTTACTACCATATCCTCGCCTACCTGGAGGCGAAACAGCTCATTCGGGTGACAAAACACCACAACGCGTACCAGATTGCATTGACGAATTTGGGTCGAGAGCGAGCCAAGGCCCTCGCGTCACGCCCGTCATTCGGTTCCATTGTTGAACACGTGCGGCAGGTTAAACAGCAGTTTGGACAGATGACTGGAAATTCGCTCAAACAGCTCATCCATGTTTGAAAAGGAAGTCGTGGAGCGCGCGTTAGGAAGTTGATTGGAAAATGAGAGGTCTTGGTGAGGCGATCGTGCAGCGATTGACCCAGGCCGGCGCCTCCGTTGTGCTGACGGGACGCGGGCTTGAGGCGCTACAGCGCGTCGAGTCACAGGTCGCCGCAGCCGGAGGGCAAGCATTGGGTTTGCAATCAGACATCGGCAGCCTGCAGGATTCGCAGAAGGTGATCGATCAGGCGGCGGAGCGGTTCGGGCGGATCGACATCCTTGTCAACAACGCCGCCGTTTTCCCGCCGAGCATGTTCAGCGAGGTGAGCGAGGAGGTGTGGGACCAAACGGTCGACACCGATCTCAAAGGTGCCTATTTCCTCGCCCAGTTCGCGGCTAAGGCTATGATCAGCGCCGGTCATGGTGGTCGCATCATCAACTTCTTGTCCACCGACGCATTCCGGCCCACCGGGATGCTGTCGGCCTACGGCGCAGCCAAACTCGGTCTTTGGTCGACCACTCAGGCCATGGCCAAAGAACTTGCAGAGCATCGGATTCTGGTCAACGCGATTCCCCCCGGATCGATCATCACCGAAGAACGGATTGAGAAGTTTAAGGACGGCACGTTCGGCGTATCTGAAGTGGACGGTGCGGTCAAGACCCGGGAGAAGTTGCAAGCCGCCGTGAAGGGGGCGCGTTCGCTCAGATGCTGACCACCCTGATGCCGCTACTCTTGAGGCGTCGGAGAAGGGCCGGTAGGACCCGCCAGTTTGACACCGTCCGGATGAGGAAGGAACACACCGTCTGGGTGGTTTGGGAGTTTAGAGAGCACGATCTGAGGCTTGCCCAGGAGGTAGTAGCTGAGGAGTAGCTCCTGCTGCTCGCGGCTCAATACGCGAATCACCCGGAGCCAGTCGGCGAAATGACACAGCAAACGGCGGTGGAGCAGCGAGCAGTTTGATCTACTAAGGACCGTGAGAAATTACTCCCGACCGGTGAACCCACGTCGGGATGACAGGATTCGGATGGTGAATACACGCTGAAGACAACCGATGAAATTCTGAGCGTGAGAAAAATCGGCTCGCGGTGGGTAGTCGTCCAACCTTAAACAGACGGTGCGGGCGTTGCGCGACTACGTGGGTGAGTTTACTTCCGGCAGGAGACGAGGTATGGTACGGCTACCGTCGGGCTACCGAGACGCGGTTTGTCCGAGCCAGGACGAATGCCAGTAAGATCGGCAAAATCAAGTGGGCCGATACCACGATCTTTTAGTTCCAGCGATTTAGCCTCTGTTTACGCGGGTCCCAGGACGGCGGTGTAGAATCCCTCCCTCTCCGCCAGTCCTTTGATTTCTGCTGTTTACAGTACGTGACTCCAACTGACTACCAAATTCCGATCATTTGCCTCCGCGCGGTATTAGTCAGTGGAGGCAATATGGCCGACACATATGTCATCCATCAGTGGAGAGCCGTGGGGACGCATGGTTCGCGGTTTTCCGGCAGTCCGCAATGTAGTAGCATTGTCGCACTTGAAAGTCCCGCCCGTCCTTTACTTTTGGGTTTTTCAGATGCATACGATCGACGGAGATGCTGAAGCAGAGCGGCAATGGCGCCACGATCTTTCACGTGGTGCATTCCAAAACTATGCCGTGCGATTGGCGCTCGTCTTCGCCCTTTACCTCGCTGCCGGTAAACTTGGCCTCGCCGTGCCATTCACAAGTGGCAACGTCTCACCCGTGTGGCCCGCTTCGGGTGTTGCGCTGGCATCCGTGTTGCTCTGGGGTTACGCAGTCTGGCCCGCAATCGCCTTAGGCGCGTTCTTGGTTAACTTTCTAAGCCCCATTCCAACGTTATCCGGCGTGGGAATCGCACTCGGCAATACATCGAGCGCTTTAGTGGGCGGCTATCTGGTGCGCCAATTCGCAAAGGACAGACCCTCCCTTGAACGGCTGCGGGACGTTTTGGGGTTGATGGCTTTGGGTGCTGCAGTAGCTCCGATGATTGCTGCCTCTGTAGGCGTGATAACACTTCTCCTGACGCACGTGCGTGCCTGGTCTGGTTTCAGTACTGCATGGCAGGTTTGGTGGCTTGGCGACGCCATGGGCGTACTGATCATTACGCCGATGTTCTTTGTTACACGTCGAGAACTCATAAGATCGTTTAGGACACCAGGCATCACTGAGCCACTGGTGCTGCTGTTCGGGCTCGTAGCGACATGCCTTGCACTTTTTGGTCGGCTGGGACTTGGATTGAAAGACGACGCTCTGGCCTTTCTGGCATTCCCATTCGTGATTTGGGCAGCCATTCGTTTTCGAACGTTTGGGGCCGCGATCGCAACATTTCTGATCGCGGCAATATCAGTCTGGGGCACAGCACACGGGAATGGGCCTTTCGCAAAACATAACCCTATTCACGATGCTGCACTTCTGCAGATTTTCATTGGTATAACCGCCATAACCGGACTGGTGTTAGGGGCAGTGATAACGGAACGCGCAGAGGCTGGAGAAGCCTCGGAGACCAAAGGCAAGTTGGTCACGGCGCTGCAGGACGCGCAGGTTGCACTACAAGAGGCACATGCCCAATTGGAAGAGCGGGTTCAAGAGCGCACTGCGGAGCTCAAGCAAGCAGAGGTGAAGTTTCGTGGACTGTTGGAGTCGGCACCGGACGCAATGCTCGTGGTGAATCGCACGGGAAAGATTGTGCTGGCTAATGCCCAGGTGCAACGGCTATTCGGTTATGAACGAGAAGAGTTGTTGGATCGTGAGATTGAGATGCTGATGCCTCCGCGTTTCCGAGACTCACACTTGGGGCATCGAGAGGGTTTCTTCCTCGAACCTCGCGTCCGCGCCATGGGTGCAGGCCTGGAACTCTACGGGCTTCACAAAGATGGTCACGCGATTCCGATCGAGATCAGCCTGAGTCCGCTGGAAACTGAAGAAGGTCTTGTCGTGACCAGCACCATCCGCGACATTACTGAGCGAAAGCGAGCGGAAGAAGCCTTGCGCATGCTCTCTGGCCAGTTGCTGAAGACGCAGGACGAGGAAAGGCGGCGCATCGCTCGCGAACTGCATGACAGTGCGGGACAGATATTGGCTGCACTGAGCATAAACCTGACTCCTCTGGCGTACGAACATGGAAAACTTCCTCCTGGTGCCGTGAAAGCGATTACAGAGAGTGTCGGCCTTGTGAAGGAACTATCGAATCAACTGCGCACCATCTCCCATCTCTTGCATCCCCCTCTACTGGATGAAGTCGGCCTCTCATCCGCTCTCCGCTTATTTCTGGAAGGATTTGAAGAGCGCAGCAAAATCAAAGTGAACTTAGGCATTCCAGGTAATTTCGAGCGACTCCCACCCGAACTCGAAACCGCCATCTTCCGGGTTGTTCAGGAATGCCTCACGAACATTCATCGTCATTCGGGAAGTCGTGTTGCTGCCATCCGTGTCACGCGCGATGAAAACGAAGTGAAGGTAGAAGTGCGAGACCAAGGCAAAGGTATGCCTTCATTGGGAAACGGATCGCACAAAAAAGAAGGAGTCGGCATTCAAGGGATGCGCGAGCGAATTAAGCAATTCGGAGGTCGCTTCGAGATTCTTTCCGACAAAAAAGGAACTACGGTGGTGGCGACCATACCAGTGCCGAGTTCTTCCGCTCAGACCGTTAATCAGTTAGCCCGCTAGACCGATTGCGTGGCATTTGTCGCCAGTCGAGCGCAGATTTCCCTAAAGCCTAATTCCAAACAAACTACAGAGAAATCCTAAATTGTTCGGTACGCTGGGTTGAGAACCCGAAGGGCAAATTTGATGATCAGTGCGACTCGGACATCGTAGGCCCTGGATTGGATCAAGAGCGGTTACAGCTACATCGGTTTTATAAAATGGCTAGAAAAGGGGCAGCGAAGGCCATGTCCGGAACAACGGGGGCTAACAATCCCGAAGCGTACCCGCGCTGCCAGAGCGATTCGATCTCCAACATCGGACCGCAAAAACGTTGTTTCAACTGCGGGAACCAATGGGGACAGGTAACCCAGGCTTTTTCTTTGCCAACCAGGGCGGACATGTTATCTGGCCGATGGTGACTCCGCGCTGCTGATCTCCTGTTTTCGCTCTGACCTGCATGAACACTAGCTAAAGCCGATAACTTGATGCTTCCGCGTGAGATACGTCCTAAGAATGTCTTAGGCTGGGGAGTACTGAAGGCACTGTGAAGCACTCCAAAGACAGGGTCAATCGCGGAAACTAGTAGCGGTAGCATTTCCTATCGCGGCTGACCCGCATGCCTATTGAGGATTGCGCATTCTGTGCAAAATGGATAGGGGAGGTTTGCGGAAGGGAGAAATGCGTACGACGATTCTACGAAGGCCGGTCAGGCGACGACCTGAGTCTCATCCAGCGTGTCGAGGCGGGCCCCTGACGCAGCCACCGGCACGAAGCGGGTTGTTTGTCGTCACCCACAAACAAAAATTCTGAACAGAAAATTCTCCGCACAGCCCCACCCGTAATAGTTGACGACCCAGGCGATTTTGTTGGGGCAAGCTTCGGTCTTCGCACGATGTCAAACAGAATCGACCCGCGAAATCACAGGAGATCGATCTATGCGTACAGATCGGAGCTGTGGGCATACAGTCGTTCGATCATAGAACGAATAAGGTCCTGTAGTTATTGACGTGCGATTACACGCAATATAAAAAGGCGCCCACTCTTGCGATAGGGTTGTGATTGTTCGCATCACCAACCTAGCGAAAGGAGCGCCTTTATGAGTCAAGAAAAGTATATCGGCATGCTCCAGATGAAAATATTTCACATTGACGCGAACAGAGATGGGGGGGGATCATTTCAGCCGTTTTTGGGGCCAAAAAGGAGATTCGGACTAATTACCCTTGTCTTCG
>Ga0070712_100001156_pt1 | contig 15955 bp, 30 predicted proteins | sample LARL81metaG_FD_71396 | JGI IMG/M metagenome (GOLD analysis project Ga0070712, IMG submission 71396) | Corn, switchgrass and miscanthus rhizosphere microbial communities from Kellogg Biological Station, Michigan, USA - LAR L8-1 metaG | ecosystem: Host-associated > Plants > Roots > Rhizosphere ...
CCCTCCGTCCTCACCGCGCGGTCGGCCTAGATCGCGCTCGCGTAGCCACGCCCAGCGACACCAAGCCGCGCAAGGCGGGTGCGCGACCACCGGCCACGGCCCGTCGTACAGTCGCGCGTCGCGCGCTTCGTCCCAGGGATCGACGCCCTCAACGCCGAAGTACGGCCCGCGAGGATCGACGTAGAGTGCGGCGACTGTCACGATCTACCCGTGCCTCACCGCGTCAGCGTCAAGCCCGTCCGCGTCTACAGCTACAACGCCGAGCTCGCCTGCCACTCGGTACGGACGGTCGGCTACCGGGCGCACTGCTCATGCGGCTGGCGGGGACAGGTGCGCGCCTCCGTTCGCGTCGCCCGCATGCTCGGGCGGGAACACAAGAAGGATGCGGCTCGACTCGCCGCCACGTGACTCGCGGGAGTTAAGCGGCGGCTCGGCCAGACGAGCGCCGCAGCGCCAACAGTAGCGAGCGCCGACCGGGTTCACTTCCGCACAGGACGAGCGCGGGCAGACGGGCAGCGAGCCCTGTAAGCGCCCGCTAGCCACGGCCGCGGGAGAGGCGCAGCGCCTCGCGCTGGGCGGGCGTCAGGGGTAGTGACGAGGCTGGGCGCGCATCCTCTTCGGTCGGAGCTCGTCGCGGCAGTGTGAGCGCGCGGAGCGCTTCGGCAAGCGCAGCGCGCTCGGGACGAGGGTCAGGAGGCGCCGAGTCCGGCCAAAGCATGGGTGACAGCGGCGTGGACGATCGTCCAGACGACGACGGCGAGCGCGAAGGCCAGGAGCAGGAACGGGAGCCAGTAGACGAGCCGGGCGCGCATCATCGCTACGTCGCCGCCGGAGCCCGTGTGTCGATGACCATGAAGCCCGCCGCCTGCGCGGCGGCCCGTGCGGCCTCCCGATCCGGGTCGAGCGGCGCTTCGGGCTGCGGGCCGTTTACGATCTCGGCGGGGATGTTGCCCTGCACGATCGAGCCTGCCTGCCGCTCGCGCGGGCCGCGCCAGCCCTTCCCCTTGCACGACGTACAGGGCAACGCCCGCTGCCCCTGCACCTTGGAGCCCGTCGCCACCTGGCCCCATCCGTCGCAGTCCGGGCAGACGCCCGACTGGGTGTCGGCGCGCAAGTCGGGCTCCGGGTCGAAGCCGATCGCGAGCATGACCGCCGCGCGCTGATCGTCCGGCACCTGCGGCCAGCGAAAGCCGGGGATGAGCGGCGCGCACAGCTCGCAGCGAACGAGATGCTGCGCGTCCTCCTCCATGATCTCGCCGACCCGCTTCGCGTGCCGCTGCGCCTCCCTTTCCAGCGCCTGCAAGCCCTTCTCGATCTCCTTCTCGGACTTGCCCTGCGGCTGTCCACTGGACGGCTCCTGCTCCGCGCCCTCTGGCGGCGCGGGGTCGCCATCCTCGGCACCTCTCCGGTCGGGCTCGTCCGAGGGCTCCTGTGGCGTCTCGGGGGCCTCTACGGGCTCCTGCGGCTCCTGCGGCTCCTGCGGCTCTACGGGCTCGGTCATGCGCTCGGCTCCTTCGGCTCGTCGTCTTCCAGCGGCCCGAGGGTGATGTAGGACTTGTGGGTCGCCTGGATCGCCGCCTCAGCCGCGTCACGCAGTATGACTGCCTGGGCATACGCCTCTTGCTCGCTCGCGGCGCTGATCTCGGTTCGGGCGTGCAGCTGAAGCTCGAACTTCACTAGCCCTGCTCCTTCCGTCGTTGCGCCGCCACTTCAGCGACCAGGCTACCCCACTCGCGTCCCCACGCCCGCCGCATCGGGCGCAGACGGTCGTCGGCTGCCTGCTTGCGCGGAGAAGAGCGGGGCTCGGTGCCGTCAGGTGTGGGCCGTCGTGCTTTCCGAGCCCCGCCAGGGAAAGGAAGCGCTGGGGAGATCAGCGCGTCCTTGTGAGCCGTCACAGCCGCCGCAGTTGCGGCCCTACGGGTCATCGACTGTTGTGGAAAACGGCCCACGACGACGACTCTAGCACCGTCGCGGGCCGTTGTCACTCGCGGTGCGGAGGACGGTCGAACGGATCGACTGAAGGCACGGGCATCACCTCCCTCGCAGTTGCAGGCAGGCTCGGGAGCCGCGCCACTGGCCTCTCCGGGGACGTTCGCCAAGACGAAGACCCACCGCCGAGCGCCAGCTTGAGAGGACACGTCTGCCCATGGCTCCTGAGTGCGCGCACCAACTCTACAGCTGTAGGAACAACTGCGCGTCCTCGAACGAGTAGCCCATCGCCTCGAGCCGCGCCACCGACTGATCCTGGTCGAGCAAGCCCTTGTTGTACGCCTTCCTGACGTTCGCGTCCGAGAGCGGCTTGCGGGTCAGGTCACGTTCGAGCGACCACGCCTCGATGATCGTCGCCTGATCCGCCGCCGCCACGCCGAGGAAATCGAGCGTCGTCGTCACGTCGCCCTGCGAGGCTTCGCGGGCGACGAAGGCCGAGTGTGTGGTGTTCCAGAGCTGAAGCTGCGCCTTGCCGACGTAGGAGCTCGCGCCGCCCGCCGTCTGCGCCGACCAGCGCGCCGCCACCCGCGTCGCCAGATCGGGCGGCCAGCCGATGTCGAGCAGGATCGCGTGCGTCTCGGCTTCGGTGAGGTCGCCCGCTTCCGCCATCGCCCGCAGCACGAAGGCCGACGGGTAGGTGTAGCGCTGCGCCCAGGCGAGGTTGTACCACTCGGGCCTGATGTTCGACTCGCGCAGCGCCTTCAGAAAAGCGGGGTCGATCGCGTCCGTGGGGCCGTCGTAGACGCCGCCGCGCCGCTCGCCGATGAACACCTGATGGAAGGAGAGCGGGCGGCCGGTGATCTTGAACAGGAGGTCGGTGTCCTCTCTGCTCATCCCGTGCCGGGCCGTCTCGGCGTACATCTGCGCGTCGTCTATCCAGCCGCGCAGGCGGCCCTCGATCCCGTCGTGCGCGGTCGGGATCTGCCGGAAGCCGTCCAGGAGCACGTCGCGCCACTCGTTGCGCGTGTTCCCCTCGGCGATCGCGCGGTAGTAATCGACCCGCTCGATGATCCCGCGGAAGTACATGCGCGCCGCCAGATCGGGTGAGGCGGGCAGGCCGACGATACGGGTCAGCGCCGCCATCCGCTCGAAGTCGAAGCCGAAGTCCTCCCCTTCCGCGACGGCGTCGATCGGCGCCACCGGCATCGGCGGCACGACCCCGCCCGCCGTGGGCGGGCCGACCGGCAGGAAGCCCGGATCGGGAATGATCCCGCGCTGGATCATCACCGCCACGTCTGCGGGCGAGAGGCGCGCCGCCTTCAGCGCTTCGAGCACATCGACCACCGCGTCCGAGTAGCCGTGCCGGTGCAGCCAGCCGCGCACGTCCGCCTCGCCCACCTCCTTGCGCCGCCACAGTTCGAGCGCGAGCGCGAGATCGGGGTACTCGCGGGCAAGCTGCGTGAGCGCGGCGAAGCGCTCGGCGTCGAAGCCCGCGAACGCCGCCTCCTGCGTCGGGTCGAGCGCAGTCGGGATCGCGCGCACGACCAGGAGCGCGGCGTCCTCGGGCTTGAGCGCGAGGTTCGGGTACTTGGCCGACTGCTCGCGCCGGAAGACGCGCAGCTTGGGCTCGACAATGTCGCCGACCGCCTGCCCGACGCCGACGCCGACCGCGATCTCGGCGGGGATCGAGATCGGGTTAGCCAAGCTAGCTCGCTCCTAGGGCAAAGCGCGCCGCGAGTACGACCATGCCCCGAGCGCGATCATGGCACACACAAAACCGAGCGGCACGGCTGCCCACAGGCCGAAGACGTCCAGGATGACCAGGCTGATTACGAAGGTCGAGACGAAGACCACACACGTCACGACGCTATCTGCTCGAAGACGCCCTCGAAGGCGGACTCCACGTCGAGCGCGACACGGGCGATCTCCTCCGGGTCGATGATGAGCTCGAAGCCGAGCGTGAGCGCGAGCAGGTCTTCGATCAGCGACGTGGGCAGTCCGCACACGTGCTTGCCGATCCGGCGCCAGTTCTTGCATCTGATCCAGCGTCCGCCGAGTCGGGAGAGAGCGACCGCGACGGCCCCGGTGAAGGCGGCCGTGACGACGATCTTCTCGTGCGCCCTGACCCACTTCCACAGCCTGTCCAGGCGATGCTCGATCGCCCGCGTGCGGTGCCTGAGTGCGGCAATGTCGGGCGACAGGACGTCCTCGACGGCGTGCTCGCCGGCTCGGATGCGCGGGTAGACGCCGTGCGCGACGGACTGCTCGATCGCGCGCAGCCGCTTCCGCTCCTCTTCGATCAGCCGGTGCTCGATGTGCTGGAACGTGGCGATCGGATGGGTGAGCGCGTGAATCAGCGCCTTCACCTCGCCCGCCGTGGGGTGCGCGGCCAGGAACTTCGCGATCTCCCAGGACAGGTGCGCGCCGCGCTCGATCTCGTGGACGAGCGTCCTGGCGATGTGGGCCAGGTTGTGGAAGCACACGCCGATGTAGGAGTCGAGGCCCTCTTCGGCGCGGCCGAGGAAGTTCGTCACCTTCTGCTCGATCTTGTGAATCGGCGCCTTGACGACCTTCCCGGCCCACGGAATCCAGCCCACCGCGCCGGAGATCGTCCCGAACAGGGCGCGCACGAAGCCGTCCACGAGCTTGATGCAGCCGACCGCGAAGAGCAGGCCCGCGAGCGCGAGCAGCCAGGGGAGCGCCTCTACGATGGCCGGAGCGGCTGGGGCTACCTCGGCGAGCCTCAGAGACACGGCCAGCCGTCCTTCCCGCGCCAGCGGTGCCAACCCGAGCGCCACGCCGATCCGTTGCCGAAGCGGCCTCCACCGTAGGGGGCCGTGAACCGCGCTACCCACGGCCCCACGATCACGTGCAGGTCAGCGCGGCGCGGCGTGCCGTAGTTCCTCACCACGAGCGGGCCGAGACGCACCGCCTACAGCCCGGCCGTTCGCGCCAGGTTGTCGTACGCCGCCGACAGGATCGCGGCCGGTGAGGCTGGCCCGCCGCCGAAGAAGGGGTCGATGGCGGCGACGAACGCTTCCAGCGGGATCAGGACGCTCGTCTCCTGCGGCGGGCGGATCTTGTTCGGGTCTTCCCACCTGACCGTCGCGTCCAGGTAGTCCACGAGCAGGCCGTTGTCGTCGTAGTCCTGCACGTAGGAGCCGCCGACCATGAGCCCCTCGCTGATCTGCTGCTCGATTCCGGAGGCGAGTGTCTCCAAGAGCTGCGCGCCGCCGCCGTCAGGCCAGAGCTGAAGCGGCACCGGGTATTCGACCACGACGCCGTGCGGCTGCGTGCTGATCCCGACCTTCTGCACGTCCAAGACGACGGTGGGGCCGAGCACCGCCACCTCCCGGTTCTGGCTCACGACGACGTACGCGGCAGCCATCGCCCGATCCTACCTTCCCCTACGGTGCAGGGCTCGGCGCGCAGCGCTCCGCATCGTTGCCGAGCGGGCCAGCGAGGCGGGCATGACCCGGTTGACGACCCAGCGCAGCTGTCCCCAGCCGTTGTGCGCGTTCGGCGCGATCGGGCCGCGAATGCCGGGTGGGCCGATCGCCGCCACGTCGCCCCGCTACGCCTTCGGCCCCGTGACGAGCAGGAAGGGGCCGGTTTGCAGGTCGGTCGCATCGCCCGAGGTGAGCGCTACCTCGATCGTCACGTTCGCGACCCGCACGCCCGGCACGACGGCTCCGGTGGCCGGGTCGAGCGCCGTGACGCGGATGCCGTTGCCCGGCCCGAGGTCGAGGTTCGGCGGCAGGGCGACGATCAGCGGCTTTCCCATCGACTAGCGCTCCCCGCCCAAGGCGTTCCGCCATTCGTTCACGTGGTCACAGACGGTGCAGACGAGCGCGCCGCCCACAAGGCGGAGCGGAAGCTTCTTACAACACGAGCACTTGCCCTGGCTGCCCTTCATCGCGGCCTAGCTGAACACCCTCGGAGTCGCGAACTGGTAGTTGCCGAAAAGCTGATCCGCCCCGCCGCCGAAGGTGCCGCCGGGGTCGATATCCGCGCCGCCCGGGGCCGAGAAACAGGCGGCGGCCACCGCCGCGTTCACGCCCGTCACCTCGCCGATCAGCGAGCCCTCGTAGGGGTTGAAACCGCCGGAGCCGGGCAGCGTGCCCATCGCGGTAATCATAAGCGCGTCGAAGACCGGCACGGCCGTGCCCGGCCCGTAGTCCTCGAACCAGCTCATGTGATCGAGGCTCGGCCCGCCGCTTGGATGGTCGTCGCCGTTGCCGTACGCGATCCCCGACTCCTGATCGACGCGCGCATACCAGGCGTGCTGCCAAACGAGCAGGCCGCAGGACTCGAACATGCCCGGAAACTGGGTGTCGAACTCGACCGTCACCGTGTCGCCCACGCCCAGGTCGTTCGCGACGCACTCGCGAGCGACCGACCCCGCCTGCCCGGTCGCATCCGGAACCAGCGTGATCTCGCGAATCCAGCCGATCACCGGCTGATCCCCCGTGCCCGTGACCGTCCAGGTGTGCCCCTGCGAGTCGGTGACGGTGCTGGGGCCGCTCGCCACGTCCTGGCTTGCGTTCGGCCCCGGCCCGGTCGCCTGCCCGAAGATCAATTGCAGCACCCCGTCGGCCGGGACGGGCGAGCTCAACGTCACGGTGAGCGTCGTGTCCCCCGTGCCGGAGCCGATCATCACGCAGTCCGGGGTGCCCGGCGGCGTCGGCCCTGCGCCCCTGTGCCTCACGCAGGGAAACCAGCTTACCGCCGCATCACCTCCCGCATCGACCGACACCGACTGGTCGGCGCAGCGGGAGATGATGAGGCCCGCGTCGGAGAAGATTTCCACGGTCGGAAGCCAGGCGCTCGTAGAGCCGGAGCCGTCGAAGTCCGCGTTCACGCACTTGAGCACGAACTCGACCGTGCCGGGGATCACATAGTCCGAGGGGATGGGGACGTTTTGAAGGTTCTGAATCTGCGCGTCGGCCATCGTCGCCTACCTAGCGTGGGAACGCTCGACAACCGGCGGGTGGTGCCACCACAGATACGGCCCGCCATGCAGGCCGTCGTGACCCGCCGAGCGGTCGCAGAGGATCGGTGTGTAAGTTCGCCAGCGCGGATGCTTGCGATGATCGACACCGGGAGGCGGCGACGGTTGCGGGCACGGCGCTCCGCACTTCACGGCGCGATCCTACAACCGCCCGCGAGCGGCGAGGGCTACTCCTACGAGTCGTCGGGCTCGTCGTCGGACTGCTTGGCGCGCTCGATCGCGTCCAGTACCTCGCCCGCCTTCAGCCGCGCGAGCGGGATGAACGCGCCTTCGATCACGGCGCCGATCTCGTACGTGCCCGGCAGCTCGACCGTCTGCCGCTCGTGCGCCGAGACGATCTCGGAGTGCTTCTCGGGCAGGTGGCGACCGACCAGCTTCAGGTTCTTGTGCGAGTACTCGTCGCTCATGCCCCCACCGCCGGGTTCGCGGAGCACTCGATCGCGATCACGTCCACCTTCGGCGACGTGGACGCGGCCGAGTCGGCCACTTCGAGCAGAACGTTGCCCACGTCGGAGCCGTTGAAGACCGGGATCAGCGCCTCGTTGAAGCGCTGCGACAGGTCGATGAAGAAGTTGTCCGTGGTCAGGAAGGGCGAGCCCGCAGGCGCGCCGAAGCGTAGGTTGCCCCACATGTAGCCGCGGAACGAGACGGTCGTGACCGGGATCTGAACGGTGAAGCCGAGAATCGCGTAGTAGCGGTCGGCCGTCCAGCGCGTGTCGTCGGCGTTGATCGCACGCGCCGTACCGTACGCGCCCTTCGTGCCCGAGGCGACCGGGGCGCAGCGCGCGTTCAGCTGCGTGCGGCGAAGCGCCTGTACCTGATCCCAGCGCGCGAAGAGCGCCTGCACGCCCGGCAGGTCGGCGTACTCGGACAGCCAGGAGACGACGACGGCATCCGACGCGGTGCCGGTGACGGTCATCGTCAGCGTGTCCCCCGAGTAGACCGGCACGGAGGCGGGCGGCTCGATCAGCGGGAAGGCTGCCGGAGCGCCCGCGCCGCCGAACGCGGTGGCCGGGATGTTGTAGCGAAGGCCGTACTGCTGATCGTGGATCGACTCGAAGCGCGTGTCGGTGACGGCGAGCTCGCAGACGGAGGCCGAGTCGATGCCCCACATGCGGACGATCTTCCCCTGCCCGCTCGGCAGGTTCGGGATCGAGAGCGAGTCGAGCGAGTTCGCGGTCAGCGTGTCCGCGAAGGTGCCGCCCGTAAGTGACGCCTTCGAGGCCGTGTTGAGGACGACTGCGCGAGGCATGTGCGGCCCTTACGGCGTGTACGTCTGCTTGAAGGCCGCCATGCCGTCGAGCCAGGCACCGACGCGGTTGAGCGCGTTCGCCTTGCCGCCCGAGGGCATCGTGTCGATCTGTGCGGAGAGCTGCGACCAGATCGGCTGCGCCTGCTGCGCGAAGGTCTGGAACTTGCTCGCCCCGGCCGTTGCGCCGGTCGTGTAGTTCGCGGCCTTCGCCTCGGCGGCGGTCTTCCAGCCCTGCGTTCCGACCGCTCCGAGCCGCCGAGCCCACTCGCCCGACTGCACCGCCTGGGTGAAGCCCGCGAGTAGCGCGGCCTGCTGCGCGATGGCGCGCCCGACCACGTCCACCGTCGTGTTCCGGATGCCATCGACGTACTTCTGCGAGGCACCGGAGACGCCGGAAGACCAGTTCGTTGTCCAGTTGGATGCGGGAGCGACTGCCATCAGCTAGGGCGGCAACGTACGCGGAGACGTAGCGATGCACAAGCGTTTCAGGGGGAGCCCCCTCCCCCAACACGGGAAACGCGAAGCGGGCTGGACTAGGCTTGCCTGCGAAAACGTGCCTGACTACCGTCGAAAGAACTGTCGCCGCTGTGGGGGTCACGAGTCCAAGGTCGGCTCGATCTCATGGATGGGCAACTGCGACCGCTGCGCACGCCTACGCTTTGAGCAGAACCTCGATGACTTGCAGGGTCGCACCGCTGGCCCGTTCGCGCTCTACTGGCGGCGGCGCTGCCTCGCAGCGTTCGGCGTCGGGCTTGACGATCCTCCCATGAGGCCGTAGAAAGGACGCCGTGACCGACTTCAACGCCGAGATCCGCAACCCGGAGAACACCGAGGTGATCCGGGCTGCGCTGATCCATCCGACCGACGCGGCCACCGCGCAGCCCGCGATCCTGAATCAGGTGTCGCCCAAAGGCACGATCACGTCGGGCGCACTTCCCACCGTGCAGCTCGTCTCGGGCACCGGGGCGCAGGTCAGCACGACGCGCGACGTGGACACGTACACACTCTGGACGGGCGACGCGACCAACAACGCCGCCAGCGCCGCCGTCGCGATCTCGCCCGACAACGTGACCTATACGACGATCTACACCGCCTCGCTCGCCGCGGCCGTCAACAACACCGGGGCCGTCGCGATCCCGCTCTACGCTCGCGTCCCGGCAGGCTGGTACCTGAAGGTGACGAGCGTTCACGGGGCGGCGCTTCCGACCACGGCGTACTACTAGGCCGTGGACTGGCACGAGCTACCGGACGAGTGGCCGCGCAACGGGACGAGCGCCGCGCTGCAAGCCGCGCACGTCGGGCTCGCGGGCAGCGGGCACGTCTTCGGCTTCACGGTCTACAACTCGAACGCCGCCGACCAGTTCATCCTCGTCTTCGACCGCAGCTCGATCCCCGGTAACGGCGCGACGCCCGATCTCATCTTCACCGTCGGAGCGAAGGACGACTTGCTCATCACCTGGATACCGGCCCGTTGGTTCCGCTCCGGCTGCGTGCTCTGCAACTCCTCGACCGACTCGACGCTGACGGCAGGCTCGGCCGACTGCCTCTTCGACGTGCAGTACGCCTGATGCCGCTCGGGAGCACTGGCAAGCGGTTCAACGGCGGCACGATCACGACGCCGCTCGATATCGACCAGGGCGCGAGCGCTGCGAGTGACGGCGTTCTGCTCGTTACGACGACGGGCGGCGAGACGGCGCTGCGAGTGACGCCGGACGGACAGATGACGCTCTTCTCGGGTGGCACCCGGCAAGAGGCCACGCTCGTCCTCACCGACGACACGCCGGGCAACGCGGGCCAGCTTCAATTCGACACGTTCAGCGGCGTGAACCTGCAACCGGAAGCGGGGACGGCGACCGTCCTACAGGTAGTCCCGCGGGCAGGCCACACCGGCGCCGCCCTGGCCGTGCTGGCGACGACAGGTGAGAACACGCTTGCGGTCAGCGCCGACAACAAGCTCGGCTTCTTCGACCACGCGCCTGCCGCTAGACCCGCCGCGCCAGTTACGCTCGGCGACGTGATCGCCGCCCTGAAAGCGCTCGGCCTGGTCGCCACCTGATGCGCGGTCTGGCTCCCAAGCGTCCGCCCTCACCGCACTTCTCCTGGGCCGAGGTGAACGCGCACTCCGGCTACGCCTACCTGCCCTACGGCCCCACCGCGATCGGGGACGGCCGACTCGTGATGACGCCCCGCATCAACGCGCGCAAGCACGCCGCGAACTTGGAACGGCTGCGCTCGGCCGTCAACGAGGCGCGGCGGCTGAAGGGCTACGGCGCGACCGGTATCCGCATCCTCTCCTGGGCCAGGTCGTACGAGCACAACCGGCAAGTCGGCGGTGCGCCCGACTCGCAGCACCTGTACTTCCTCGCCACCGACATAGCGCTCGAAGAGATCGAGCGTCTGTGCCCGTGGGCCTCGGGCCGGGAGACGTTCGACGGGCTCTTGGGGTCGATCTTCGCGAACGGCGGCGTGGGCCTGTACCCGGCGGGCAACCGGCACGTGGACTCGCGCGGGCACCGGGCTCGCTGGACTGTCGCTTGACGTAGCAGGCCCACCGTGGTACCGTGACGGTACCGTGGCAGTCCAAGAGTGGGTCATCGTCAAGAGTCGGGTTGAGCGCGAGCTAGCGACCGCCGTCGCACACGTCGCCGCCGACTCCGAGCGCTCTGTCTCCTACGTCATCCGCGCGATCCTGCTCGCCGACCCGGCAGTGCGGGACGAGTTGAGCAAGCTGGTGACGCCGTGATCGCTTTCCTGATCGGCCTTGGCCTCGGCACCTGCGACGGCCTTGCCATCGCGTACATCCTGATCCGCCGCGAGGCCCGCAGGCCGTGGTGGCGGTCGTGATGAGCCTGTGGGCTTGTGGGATTGTGGACGAGGTCGAGGTAAACGACCCCGAGTCGGATCTGCACATCTACGGCCCATTCGAGCGCAAAGAGGACGCCGAGGCCTACGCGCGCACGTTGTCGCTCGATCCGGACGAGGCCGACGTATTCCGACTTCGTCCGCCAACTACATGGGCGCCGGCGGAATGACCGTCGTACAGCTCCCCACCCGGTTCACGATCGGCGGCAGCGAGGCGGCGGCAGCAGCGGGCATTGATCCGCACCGCTCGCGCGTCGGCCTGTGGCTAGAGAAGACGGGCCGGGTGCCTCGGGAGGAGACGGAGGCGATGCGGTGGGGCACGCTCTTGCAGCCGATCATCCTGGCCGAGTTGTGTGAGCGCGGCTACCGCGCCACGCCCTTCGGTCACGAGCTGCGGGACGAAGATCACCAGTGGCTCGCCGGGCACCCCGACGGGTTTGTGTACGAGGGTGAGGACGAAGACGAAGACGGCGTCGTGCTCGAAGTCAAGACGGTCGGCCAGTGGGCGAAGCGCGAATGGAACGGTCAGCCGCCGCTCGCTTACGTGGCCCAGTGCCAGCACTACATCCACCTGACCGGGGCCGACTGCGCGCTGCTTGCCGTACTTGTGGGCGGGCAGCGCTTGGAGTTAACCGAGATCGAGCGCAACGACCAGTGGATCGCGACGCTGATCGAGCTTGAGCAGGAGTTTCTTGAGCGCTACCTGATCCCAGACGAGCCGCCGCCGGTCAGACACGACGACGCCGACAACCTGGCGCGCATGTTCCCCGAGCACGAGCCCGGCCGGACGGTGCGACTGGGGAAGGACGCGCTCGACGTGCTGGCCGAGCTCCGAACTCGGACAGCGCAGCGGGACGCGATCGAGCGCCAGTGCGAGACGCTCCGCAACCAGTTGAAGGCGACGATGGGCGACGCGGAGACGGCGCTCGACGCCCGCGGCGATGAGGTGATCCACTGGCGCACCGTGACGACGGAGCGGGTGGACGTGAAGCGGTTGCGCGCGGAGCGGCCAGATATCGCCGCCGAATTCGTGAAGCCTATTCAGTCGAGGAGGTTCCAGCCGGTATGACGCTAGCCCGCTCACAAGAGAAGATTGACGAGCAGATCAACGCCGCCGTTGAGTCGCACAACCGCTGGCCTGGCATGACGTACGAAGACGGCGTTGACGCCGCACTTCGGTGGGTGACGGGCGAGTCAGCCTCGAAGCCGATGGAGGACGAATGACCGATCTCGGTACCGCACTCGAAGTCGCCAGTCAGCCGCAAGAGGCGAAGACGATCCTGCACCTGATCGAGCGGCAGAAGCCCGAGCTAGAGAAGGCGCTGGCCGGGACGATCGGCGTCGAGCGGTTTGCCCGCACGATCCTGACCGAACTGCGCCGCACGCCCAAGCTGTACGAGTGCAGCCCGGAGAGCCTGCTTGGGGCGATGATGCTCGCCGCGCAGTTACAGCTTGAGCCCGGGCCGCTCGGGCTCGTCTATCTCGTCCCCTTCAAGGGGCAGGTGGAATTCATCGTCGGTTACCGCGGTTATGTCGAGTTGGCTTTCCGCTCCGGGCTCGTGAAGGACGTGAGCGCGAGCCTCGTCTACGAAGGCGACAAGTTCGAGTACCGCGAGGGGACGCGCCCGTTTCTCGATCACGTTCCTGCCCAGGTGTTCGCAGGTGCCCATGATCGAGGTGAACTGGTTGCCGCCTACGCCGTCGCCAGGCTCAAGACCGGAGGTGCGCCCTTCAAGGTGATCTACGAGCCCGACTGGCAGCGCGCGAAGGCGAAGAGCCCCGCCGGTTCGAAGGGGCTCGGCCCGTGGCGCGACGACTTCCCACAGATGGTGCTCAAGACCGCGATCCGCCGCTTGGAACCGAAGCTGCCGAAGACACCGCAGTTCGGGCTGGCGCTGGAAGCGGACGAAGCGGCAGCCCCAGTGTTCGAGGAATCACTACCCGAGACGGAAGGAGACGAGGCGTGAAGATCAGCGTCGAGCCGGTACGGGGGTTCACGTTCGACCCGGAGACAGGGCTGGACGACTCGGCCGCTACGGTACGGGTCGAGTGGCAGATGGCCCCCGGCGCCAAGAAGGGGCACGCGAACATCGCCATGGAGTCGAGCCGCCCACAGGACATGCTTCGCGCTGCCGCTGCCTTCTTCGATGATGCGGACGCGCCAGAGGCCGTCTGAGGCCTTGCGAACGCCATGCCCGCCTACGACCCTACGAAGCGGCAGCGCTCCCTACGACGCCGCAGAGAGCGCGGCTGTACCGTGTACGTGCCGGGTGAGGTCTTGGCGCAGGCCGGATGGAAGCCTGACGACCCGCCGCCGTACTACCGGCTGTGGGCGGGCCGGAAGGGCAGCCGCGTGATGGTGCAGTTCTACCGGGAGGCGTCGTGATGTGGCGCGCCGCCGCGATTTGGGGCTTCGGCATCGCGTGCGCCTGGGACGGCTACTTGGTCGGGTCACACGCGGCAGCGTGGCAGATCGTCCTAATGACCGTCTGGACAGTTCCAGCCAGCGCCGGTGGCATCTACCTCGTCTTACACGATGGGTAACGCGCAGCGTCGCAAAGGGCTTCGCGGAGAGGCCGAGGTGGCCGCGATCTGGCGAGCCAACGGGTTCGAGGTGCGCGGGCTCGAAGGCGAGGGCGATCACCTTGTTGTGCTGCCGAGCTTCGCACAGGCCGACTCGCTCGCGTTCCACCATCCCGAGTTGCGCTTGCACTCCGAAGTCAAACGGCAGAACCGCCTGCGCACCGCCTGGATCGAGCAGGCCGAGCGCGAGGCCCCGGCCGGCGCGGTGCCCGTCGTCGCCTGGCGACCGGACGGAGGGAAGTGGTGGGCGATGATCCCGCTCGAAGACCTGGCGAGGCTGCTGGCGTGATCCGCCTATATCTCGCCGAGAATTGCCCGTGGTGCATTTGGGCGTCGCTTTCCTGGCTGGATTACGCGCGTTGGGGCGAGTGGGCGTGGGTCGGGCGAGTGTCGTGATCTACCAGGCGGTCGGCTACAAGCGGCTCCGCGACTCGACTGGGAGCGAGTACCTCCACCGAATGCGGGTAGGGCAGCGAACGACCCGCCAGAACGTCGCGATGGCCGAGGCCGATCACCTGTCGCAGCGGCATCCGGAGCTGATCTGGAACGTCGAGACGGTCGGCGCGTCCCAACAGGTGCGGCGTTGAGCGAGCGGAGGAACGCTTCTGGGCGAGCGCATCCTCCGCTCCCTGAGCGCCGATGATCCGGGCGATGCTCAACCTGCGCTGCAAGCGCGGCCACCGCTGGTACTCGCCCGAGCCGCGCGAGTGGGAAGGGCACGACTGCGGCTACGTCTCGCGGAACGGCAAGACCTGTGCGGAGCCGCTCGTGCGGACGCGACGCAAGAAGCGTTGACCGCCGTGGTCTACTTCGGCGATGGCCGAGGGAGGGGTTTCGCTTCGCGACTACGTGGACGTTCAGCTCAAGGAGCTGCGCCGCCGGTTGGACGAGTCGCTGGACGACCGCCAGCACATTCGCGACGCGCTCTCTGGACTCGTTGCGCGGACGGAGTATGATCGCGTCCTTGGTCAGGCCCTCGATCGGATCAACTCGCTTGAGCGCACCGTCGCCCGCCTGTACGGCGGGATCGCGGTGGTGGTGCTCGTCGTGTCGGTGCTCGGCGTGATCCTGCGCGTGGTGCTCGGGTGAAGTCCGCGCTGCGGATGGATATGAGCGGTCAAGAGCGCGCCACCAAGGGGTTCATTCTGCAAGCGATTGGGCCGGGCGGAGAGCGCCGATGGTGGGTGAAGCGCGCGGCGCGCGACTGTACGACGGGCCGTGGCCGGTGGTCGCGCACCCGCCTTGCGCGGCTTGGTGTCGCTGGGCGTGGCTACGCGAGCGCGATCTAGGCCGACCGCGCGGTGAGGACGGAGGGATGTTCGCCTCAGCGCTCGCGGCGGTTCGGTGTTTCGGCGGCGTGCTAGAGCACCCGCGCTACTCGGCCGCGTGGGCGACGTTCGGCCTCCCACGACCTGTCGGGCCTACCTGGCAGCGCAACCTCTTTGACGAGGGCTGGGTGTGCGAAATCGACCAAGCCGAGTGGGGGCTGGTCGCGCACAAGCCGACTTGGCTCTACTACGTTGGGCCGAAGGTGCCGCCCGTGCTCGTGGGTACTCACGACGCGAGCGCCGCTCGCCCGGGGCCGAAAGACCTGCATAGCGGGCACCGCCACCTGACGCCGCCGGCGTTGCGTGACGCCTTGCTCGATCTTGTGAAGCCCAACCCGCCTCGTACCAGAGGCCAAGACTTGACCCCCGAACCTGCTACCCGCCCGGCCGGCACGAGCTCGCCGGAGCGCGAGGCCCAAGCGCGCTGAGCGTGACGAGGCGGCAGGTGAGGAGCTCGGCCGCGCCGGCCGGAGACTGCGCAGCTCCGGCCCGCAGCGGCCACCGCGATACCCGCGCACCGCGCTCGTTGTGAGCAGCTCGCCGCCAGACTGACTCGGGCGGGAGCGGCCCCGGCGATCAGCTCGGCTCCGCTCCACCCGAAGCCCAAGACCGGCAGTGTAGCCGATGAGGACAACGGACGTGGGGTTGAGAAGGCTTTTCCACAGGATCGGGTGATGTAGGGGAGGTGCGGCCGTCCGTCCGCTTGCCCGCCTGAGTGGCACGGCCGACCGGCTCGAACCTCCATGGCAAGCGGTGCGCCGCCAGAGCCCACCAGAGCCCTCCTAAGCGCACGCACCCGCCAGGCGGCCTAGATACCGCCCCGCACCCTCGCATCGCCCCAGCGGCCTGCACAACGCGCCAGAGCACGCACCTGACCGCGGACGGCTGGTTGTTTCTGAGGCGCAGCACTCTGAGGTAGTATACATAGCTAGCTATGTATACTACCTCAGAGTGCTGCGCCTCAGAAACAACCAGCCGTCCGCGGTCAGG
>Ga0070712_100001158_pt1 | contig 15950 bp, 17 predicted proteins | sample LARL81metaG_FD_71396 | JGI IMG/M metagenome (GOLD analysis project Ga0070712, IMG submission 71396) | Corn, switchgrass and miscanthus rhizosphere microbial communities from Kellogg Biological Station, Michigan, USA - LAR L8-1 metaG | ecosystem: Host-associated > Plants > Roots > Rhizosphere ...
CTTGCCCTTCAATCCGATCAGAGCGCTCTATTGGACCGCCGTGATCAACGGCATCGTGGCAATGCCTGTGATGATCATGCTCATGCACATGACGGCGAACCGCAAGATCATGGGGCAGTTCAAGGTGAAAGGCGGCCTGATGATCGTGGGCTGGATTGCAACAGCCGTCATGGCCGGTGCTGCGGCTGCGATGTGTTTCACGGCCGCTGTGTCAGGCCTTGAAATGTGACGGCTATCACGCGCGAGCGGATTTCCGGTTAAAGGTGTGCGATTTCGCACATCCCTATTTCCGTCTCGGGCTTACCTCTTGGGCACACAGACCAGAGGATAAGTGCCGTGACCCAACCCATAGCCGCACTACCGAAGCTCGCCCGGCATCATCCCCTTCATCCCGCAGTTGTCGTACTAGGGATTCTGGTTATCGCAGGTACCGCGAAGCTCGGCCATGGGATGTGGGGTATCAGCGGACTGTTAGCCTTCTATCCTGCCTACTTGGCGATGCTGGCCACCCACCGCAGCGCTGCCCTGGCGCTCTCGCGGCTCGGTCTTGCACCTCTCGGTTCTGCGCGCGCTTACGAGCGCGTACCCGTTCCCAGATAAGTCTTTGCTGATATACTGGTCTCCGGGTCGGACAACGAACACAGCAACTGCCCACCCGAAAACCACTGTACCGCGCCACCGTGGTGTGGGATGTTGAGCTCCGGGAGAGGGCGAGCCCCCCGGCTCCGCAGCAGAAGGACATACGAGGGAGCATCTGATCGAAATGGGAATGTTCAGAAGAAAAGTTCCAAGCCACTACATCCCGATCCATCCCGACAACATCGGGAAGAATGATTGGGTGATCCTGTTGGAAGCCGGTACCATCGTCGGTCCAGCCACTGAAAGGCTGCGAGTTGCCAAGGCCACCTTGGATCGAAAGATCGTGACAAAATACAATATTTTCCTGCGCAGGCAGCACTACCTCGTCTTGGAAGGCTACGATCCACGAATTCACGCCCTGTATTTCTGCCCTCAGCTCTATCGGTACGATTCCGACCACAAGCTCGTGGCGCTGGAGGGCGAGGAAATCGGTGAACTCCTGGCCCAATCGGTCCAGGATGGCGTAGTCGAAAAACAGCCGTGGTATGAACCTTCCGAGCATTTGCCCGCCCAGCCGATCATTGCGCCGGGCCTCAACACGGACTTCGATACCGTGGTGGTTGAAGGTCCACATTCCCGCAATTCGAGACGCGAGGCGGCGGCCGAGGCAGCGCAGTAACAACCTCGCTCATAAACTCGGGCGGCGGCACATCCGGCCGAGAATTATCGCGGAGGGGTGCTCACGGACTTGGCGCACGATCGAGCCATGCCCTAACGGCTTCCAGGTCGGCCGCACCTTCAACGGTCGTAATCGATCCATCAGGGGCAATGAGCATGGTTCGCGGGATTTCGCCATGCCACTGCGGATCGATCTCATAGCGCAACCGCTCCACGAAGCCATCGGTAAACATCCAGTTCTCGGCTCCTGCCAATCCTGTTTGAGCGAGCATGGCGGCAACGGCGTTCGCGTCGTTAGGAACAAGATCGGCATTGATGACGACCAAATGGACGTCGGGCCGCTCCTGCAGAAGCTTGCCCCAACGCGGCATTTCGACCCGACACGGGCCGCAGGTCACGCCCCAGAAATGCACGATCGTGGGCTGTCCGGCATGAGCTTTGAGGATAGTTTTCCAACTACCCCGAACGAATGGGCTGAGCTCCTCCAAAGCAGCAGAGCTGTGCCAGGCGAGAGGAAGTGAAAGGATCAACAGGGCTGGCAGGAGCCATTTCTTCATCGGGCGTCCCCCAGCGGGATAAAGCGATACCCATCGCTTCGCGTCTGCCAGGATAGGAATACGCCCGCTCCGTTCGTTGCCAATAATGGATGATCCGATGCGTCCGTAGTCTCAGCTATGACGACCGGAGACGACCAAGTGTTTCCATCGTCACGGGACAGCATGAGGGCTGCCGTCGTCTTTTCGCCGTCGAACTCCTTCCAGGCGAGCCATAAGGTGTCCCCGGCTGCGATAAGCGAAGGATGAGAGGGATTGCGGTCAAATTGTCCGACCGGCATGGGTTCCAAAAACGTGCGTCCGCCATCGCGCGAGCGGGCATAGAACAACCCTTTACGGACAAGCCCATTGGTGAACCAGGTCACGTGATAGGCGCCGCCCCTTGAGATCGCGACGCTGGGGCCGTGATGCGGGCAGACGTCGGTTTTCCAGTCATCAACGCTGACGCGATAGACCGGCCCTGGTATCTGCGGGTCGCGGAACGTCGTGATCGCGCACCGTGCCGTCGAAGACATTTCTGAAGGCGATTACCGGACGGCCGAGGCCCGCGAACGCCACCGCCAGCCGACAGCATTCGCACGTATTGTCCGTGGCAATCCGGGTGTCAGAAACCGTGGCACCGTGATTATTCGACCAGGCAAATGCAAGGGCGGCACCAGCATAGGGCTCGTTTCGCGCTTTGGCGGGAGCGCGATTGCGCTTGTCGAGCCACGCTGCAAACAGCGATCCATCCGAATCGAGTGCGATGGCCTCGAAGCGTTGGCTCTCGCGATCAGCGGTAATCGGAACCGAGGGCTCAAAGCTGCTGCCTTCATCCGTTGAGCGCGCCAACAGCACCTGCCCGTTGAAATTCTTGTCCCTGAAGATGGCGAAAGCGACGAACACGCGCCCCTGCTCATCCACGGCAATTTTTGGACGGGCGTCCGGCCCCCAATCGAGCTCCATCGGATCGGGATTAACTGCGGCCGGAGAATTGAATGTGCGTCCTAGATCAAGGGAGCGGACAACCGAGACCTTGCCGGCAGCCGCCCATGCCAGCCATAGACTTCCGTCAGGAGCGAAGGTCGGGGTCACCTTTGATGCGCATTTCAAGGTGGGTTCCGCACAGAGTTGCTTCACCTCGTGATGGTGGGACATCTCGGCTATTCCAATGCCGTGGAAGGACAGGAGCAGCGCCACGACCCACGCCACAACAAATCCGGGCATTGCCAGCCTCCTCTTCATCCTCTGCATCATCACCGGAACGCCAACTTCAGACCCCCGAGAAAGCTCTTCGGGGCGCCGCCATATATAGAACCCGTACCGGTGGCCGCGAGCACGCTTGCGGGGTTTTGCGCTCCCGTCAACGCATTGATGCTGTCGGTGATGTTATTGGCGGAAGCCACATAGGTCCGATCGAGCACATTCTTCACCTCGAAGAACAGCACCAGCCCCCTGATATAAGCGTCATTGATCTCACGGTCGTAATGCACGTTGAGATTGACCAGACTGTAGGCCGGGGCCTTCAGCAAATTGGCGTTCTCCATGAAGAACCCATCCTTCCAGACATACTCGACGAACCATCCCATGCCCTGCAAGGGCCCATAGGGTTGGTCGTAACCAAGTCGCGTTGCAACCTCGTTGGGCGACACACCGGGGATCTTGTTGTCTGCCCGATCGAACCTTCGGGTCAATGCGCCGGCGCTCAACTGCTCAGTGTACTCGCGGTAGAACTGGTCATTGTGGCTGTAAGCCCCAATCAGCTTCCAGCCCGGCAGCGGGCGCCAATCGAGCCCAACTTCTATCCCGCGGTGCTCGGAACGCGGGATGTTCGTGGTGAAGTTCTGTAGGCCCGCGCCCGGTGACTGCGTGACGAACTCGTTGCGGAAGAACTCGTAGAAATGGGTGACGCTGAGTTTGAGCGTCTTGTTCGGGGTCCAGTCCACTCCATGGTCGATCCCGACATTGGTTTGTGACTGGAGGTCCGTGTTGTTACCGCTCACCCCTGCCGAAGTCACGGTCAGATTGGAAATTGTTGGCGTGCCGTAGCCGGTCGATACCCGGCTGCGGAATTGCCACGCCGCGTTGGGTCGAAAGAGCAGCCCCGCTTCCGGCGCGCGGTTGAGATAATCCCGCTGGACTGGGGAGGGCGTCACGGTCGGAATGACCGTCGATGAGACGAGATTGTTGACAGTGCCGATAGTGGTGTACTCGACCCCGATTGCGGCGACTGCCGTCCAGTACGCGTTGAGCTTGATCTCTTCGCGCGCCCGGGCTCCGCGATTTGCATGATCCCCACCATCATAAAAAGACTGCAGCCGGCCGAGAAAGCCGCTCGGTGCGACGTTCCAGGTGTAATTCTGCAGGCGTTGGCTGTTGTCGAAGAAGGCGAGGTAATGAATGCTCTCCAACCCCCCTATTCCTCCGCGGCGGGAGGTAAATTCGCTGATGAGATTGTAGGCCGGACTGTCGCCGATCGCGCTGGTCGAGCCGGTGGGCTGATTGATGTTCTTGTCATCGTAGACAATCTGCGTGCGCCAGGTGGTCGAATTGTTGAAATCATGCTCCCAGCGGCCGCCGACGATGGTGCGGCGGTCGTGCCGGCCGAGCTTCGCCTCCTCGGCTGTCTCCGGCACCGTCGGGTTGGAAAATCCGTTCTGAAAGAGATTGACCGTTGCACAGCCCGGAACCGCGGTCAGTGCCGTAGCGCAGCCGTGCTGGAACGGATTCGTCTGGAACTGACTGAACGATAGCCGGATCGGCAGACCGGTGCCGAGAATATTGTCAATCACCTTCAAGGTGACGCGGTCGTCTGGGGTGGGCGAATAGGTCATCAATGAATTGACCGTCTGAGTGTTGAACGTACTGTTGGCGATGAAGCCTGTGCCGCGCACGTCGCTGGCAAAGATCGAGCCCTCGAAATTCGCGCTCTTGTAGCCGATCACGCTCCAGTTGTTCAGATAGCCGAAGCTGCCGCCTTCCACGCCGTTGAACATGCCGTTGACCTCGCCGCCATGCCATACTCGGAAATTGATCGCGCCGCCGGTCGCGTAGTTGCCGAACATCGCCGAGGAGGGGCCGCGATACACCTCGACCCCGCTGTAGGCATGGGGATCGGTGAGATCCGTGCGGGAGAGACCGTCGGGCTGGGTCACCGGGAATCCGTCCTCCAGCACCACGATATTGCGAATGCCAAAGGTATTGCGGGCATTGGAGCCGCGAATGGAGATTCCGATGTCGCGGGGTCCGTTGCCTTGTTTCATCGATACCCCGGGGCTTTCCTGAAGAAGGTCTTCGACCGAAAACGCCGGGGCATCCCGGATCCGTTCCTGGCTTACTGTCGTGACGGTCTGCGCGGCCGGTTGTGTGACGACGTTGGGTAGAGGTTGAGGCGGTTGCGGCGGCGCGACTGGCGCCGGTGGTCCTGCCCGGCGGGTACGAAGCGCCGTTCGCCGTGGAGGAGCGGTAACAGCCGTTGGCGGCGACGGCGCCGCAACCGGACGCGGCCCCGCGACCGGTGCGGCAGGCTTGGGCGCTGTCGGCTTCACGACCACTTGCGGAACGGGCACCGAGCCTGGCGACGCCGGCGGCGGAGCAGGAGCACCCGGAGCAGCAGGAGCGGGAGCCGCGGAAGACGGGGGCTGCTCGGAGTCCGCCTTTGGACTTTCAGTTGCCGGGGCCTGGGCGGGAGCAGATTCCTGGGATCGTGCCCGCACGGACAGCAGCATGGTCGCCGGCAGAAGCAGCGAGAGCAGCAGGCACACCGCTGCAAAACTATATGGAACACAACGCATGACACACTCCGGAATTGGCGCAATGGGATCGGCCAAAGGTCGCGTCGACGAAAAGGATACGTCGCGACGCGAGCGGCTGATGACGTTCGAGCGAAAGCTCGAAACGTATCACGCAATCAGAGAGTGCGTTGGAGGTCCGCGTTGGTACTCGCCGGTGGGCGATCGATGCTCCGTCACCTGGGAGCGGGGCGGAACGGCGAGCTGGAAGAAGGTGCCCAGATCGAGCGATACAACTACCGCTGCAGCTGAAAGAACTGCGCAGCTATTCGCCTGCCCGCACAGAACGCAGTGCGAGTCATGCTGTGGCTGCTCTGTCGGCTGGTCTTGGTCGCTCCCCGAATTGGCTCCGGCCCCATGGCAGATGACAAACAGAGCGTCGTTGGCACCGGCTTCCCACGGAACAGGCTTGCCGTTTACCAGCGGGATCAGGAGCGCGTGAAGCGCGAACCCGAAAGCGACCGCGGCTGCTATCCATTGCCGCAGCCCCCGCTGATATCGGCGCGCTCGGAACACCAAAATTACCTCGCAGAGCCAGCATACACTCTTCCTGGCGCAAGCTGACGAAAAATGCGGTGCGTTGCCGCCGGAATGAGATGGCATGTGATCTATGGGCAACAGCGTCGCCCTTTATCCAACATCACAGGATGTAGATGGCGGCGGCGGCAAATCCGAAGAGCGCCAAGGCAATGAGCATAAATGCGGGGCGACGCGCCGATTGCATGCCTCAGCCCCAAACGAGTGCAATGCCCACCCGGCAAATCAATCCGGCCGGAGTCGCTCTAATTCACCAGCTTTTTGCCGGTGATCTTTTCCAGGTTCTGGAAGAACACCTTGTCCTGGTCGGCTTTGGACAGATTGAGGGATTCCAGGATCTGCAAGGTCACGCGCGGGAACATGGTTCCGTTCTCCGGATCGAACGGGCAGTCCGAGGCGAACACGACCTTGTCGATGCCGAAGAATTCCATGCCACATTTCGTTGCGGGCACCCCGCCGAAGGCCGCTGTATCGGCAAAGAAATCCTGCTTGAAATAGTCCAGCGGGCGCTTTTTCAGGCTCTTGCGCAGCGAGACGTAATCCTCGTCGCTGGTCCGCGAGCCCATCACATCGCAGCCGGGGCCGATGCGCCCTTCCAGCATCGGCACAATGCCCCCGAAGTGATGCACGATCAGCTTGAGATTGGTATATTTGTCCAGGGTCTTCGAAAACACCAGGCGCGCCATGGCCGCAGCCGTCTCATATGACCAGCCGAAGGTCCACCAGATCTCATAGAGGGATTTCTTCTCGTCCCGGTAATCGGGCATCTCGGCGCCGCGCGCAGGATGGATCCACACCGGCTTGCCAAGCTCATTCATTTTCTTCCAGAACGGCTCGTATTCTGGACGGTCAAGCGGCTTGCCGCCGACATTCGTGTAGATCTGCACCCCGAGCGCCCCGAGCTCTTTAATGGCGCGCTCGGCCTCGCGCACGCCGGCGTCCGGCGCGCCCAAGCCGATCTGCGCCACCCAGCCCGGAAAATGGTCACGCTCCTTGGCGCACAGCTCGGCAAAGCCGTCGTTGATGAGCCGGACGAACTCGTCGATCTGCGCGGGCGACTTGGCGAGATTCTCGATCGGCGGCTGCGGGTAGGATAGGATCTGGGCATAGTCCTTGAAGCCGTCCACGATCTTCTTTCGATGATCGAGATCATAGAGCGCCGGGATTGCGCGCACGCGCTTGCCCATGTCCTTGTAGTCGCCGGCGATCTCAATGAGCTTGTCGAAGAATCTCTTCGGGAAAAAATGCGTATAGGCGTCGATCCGCATCTGCGGTCCTCCGAGCGTTGCCTGTCTTGATGCGGGCGCGCTGTGGCCCGTCGCCGTGTGAGATTTGCGTTGTTACAGGCTTGGTCGGAGAGAGTCCACCACGACGGGATCCGGGCAATTGGCGCGGGACTCACATCCGCCCGGGCAGCCACAAGGCGATCACGGGGAATGCGATCAGGATCACCAGCCGGATGAGATCGGTGGCGATGAACGGCAGGACACCGGCAAAGATGGTGGAGAAGTTCACGTCCTGAATGACGCTCTTGATCACGAACACGACCATGCCGACCGGCGGATGAATGAGCCCAAGCTCGACGGTCATGACGATGATGACGCCGAACCAGATCGGATCAAAACCCAGCTCCTTGATCACGGGAAAGATGATCGGCACCGTAAGAATGACCATGGCGAGCGCGTCCATCAGACAACCCAGCACGACGTACATGAGCATGATCAGTGCCAGCACGCCGTAGCGGCCGAGGCCCAGGCCGGTGAGGAAGGCGGTCACCTTCTGCGGTGTCTGGGTGACGGCAAGGAAATAGCCGAACAGGAGGGCGCCGATGAGCACGGTGAACACCGCCGCGGCCGTCCGGGTGGCCTGCAGCAGGGACCGACGAACGTCGGTGCGGCTCAGCCGGCCTCGCAGCACCCCGATCAGGAATGCGCCGCCGGCGCCCATTCCGCCCGCTTCGGTCGGAGTAAACAGGCCGCCATAAAGTCCGCCGATGACAAAGACAAAAAGCAGCAGCGTCGCCCAGATATCGCGCAGCCCCGCAATGCGCTCCGGCCAGGAGACGCGGGGGCCCGCCGGCAGGTATTTCGGGCGCGCCCAAACGATGACGGCAACCGTCATCATGTACATCGCGGCGGCGAGAAGGCCCGGCATGATGCCGGCAATGAACAGCTTACCGATGTCCTGCTCGGTAATGATCCCATAGACGGCGAGAACCGTGGACGGTGGCAGCATGGCTCCGAGCGTGCCGCCGGCGGCAATCACGCCAGTGGCAAAAGATTGTGGATAGTTGTACCGGCGCATCTCCGGATAGGCGACTGTCGAGAAGGTAGCCGCGGTCGCTACCGATGAGCCGGAGATCGCCGCAAACCCGGCGCAGGCCGCAATCGTTGCGACGCCCAGCCCGCCGCGGCGATGGCCGAGAAAACCATTAGTAGCCCGAAACAATTCGCGGCTCATCCCGGAATTGGTCACGAACGCGCCCATGAGAATGAACATCGGAATGACGCCGAAGGTGTAGTCCGTTACGGTGCGCATCGACGTGTGGCCAACGATCTTGAGGGCCGCATCGCCGTTGACCAGATAGGCAAAGCCGCTCACCCCGACCAATCCCAGCGCCATCCCCACGGGAACACGCAGGAGCATCAGCGCAAACAGGATGGCAAATCCGGTGACAGCAGCAGCGTCGGTGCTCATGGCCGCGCGCTCATTCGACCGGCTTGATCTGATACTGGCCGCCCATCAATTCCGGCCGGAAGATCAGGCGCCACGTGCGCACCGCAATCAGCAGCACCGCTGAAACATCGCCCAACCACGCCACCAGAAAAAACGGCCAGGTCGGAAGCCGCAGGTCGAAGGTGAGCACGTTGTCCGCGCGCGTGCTCGCCACTTTATCGAACAGCGTAAACGTCTGAACCGAGACGACGAACAGAAGAACGAGGGTCGCAAACACATCGATGAAACGCCGCAGCTTCGGCCCGACATTCGCGTAGACGAGGTCGACCGTGATGTGCGTGCCGCGGTACGAAGTGGCGGCAATGCCCCAGAAGATCAGGATCCCCAACAGCAATCTGCCGAAATCGTAGCTGTCGGGTATCTGAACGCTGAAGAAATAGCGCAGCAGAACCGAGATGAAGATATCGGCGGCGACCATGCCGACAAAAAACGCGGCGATGAGCTCGATCGCGTCGATGAAGCCGTCCATACGGCTGCGGCGGAGATTTTCAATTCCCAGCGCCACGTCGAGCGGTTTCGAATCCGGTGCAGCCATGCGGTCTGCTTCACGTAGATCACATCGATTATCGGATAGTGTTCCCTTCATCGCTTCCAGCGGCAGTGCTCAATACCCCGCGTGGTACTGAGCGAGCGCCTGCTTGAATTCATTCATGATAGCATCGGGATTGGCGCCGGCCTTGCGCACGTTGTCGCTCCACTGCTTGTGCAACGGCTCCGCCGAGCTCTTCCAATCCCCGAGCTGCGCGTCGGTGATGGTATAGACCTCGTGCCCGGGCTCGGCCTTCATCTTGGCGAGACCGGCATGCTCGAACTCCGCCCAGGGATCAGCAAACTTCCCTGCCCACTCCGTGGTGCAGTGATCGTCGATCACCTTTTTCTGCGCGGGCGACATGGCCGCATAGGTCCTCGGGCTCATGAGCCATTGAAATGTCACCGTGTTCATGGGCGCATCCATGTGATACTTGGTCACCTTGTCCACGCCCAGGAGCGGCACCGACCCCCACGGGAAATTGACCGCCTCGGCCACTCCCTTTTCCATCACGTCCCGCACTTCGGTCGCGCTCGCCTGGACGTTGGTCCCGCCGAGGAGCGTCACCCAGGCTGCCACGGTCGCCTGTGAAGGCCGAACTTTCATTCCCTTGATATCGCCGGGAACGACGATCTTCTTCTTGCTGGAATGCCACGTCAGGGGATCAAGGATGAAGGAGAAGCAGTATTTGACGTCCTTCATCTCGGTCGCGGCATACTTGCGATACCAGGCGTCGATCGCGCGATTGCCGCCCTTGGCGTCGCCAACCAGGAACGGCAACTCGCCCGCAGAGATGATCGGGAAGCGTCCGGGTTGGTAGCCTGGATTGACATAGGTGAAATCGGCGATGCCGTCGCGCGCCATGTCGTAATGATCGAACGCCTTGCCGAGCTGCTGGGAGGGAAAGATCTTCGACTTGAGCGTGCCGTTCGAGTCCTTCTCGATGGAAGTCCCCCATTCCTCCATCGCCTTTTGCAGTGGGTGCGTCGGCGGCACCCAGTGCGAGAACTTGAGCTCGAAGGTCTTGTCCTGAGCGCGTGTGGCCGGCGCCGCGAGCGCGAGCGCCAAGCCTGAAGTCAGGAGTATTGCGAGCGTACGCTTTGCGCGTTGCGACGACATGCCTTCTCCTCCCGAATTGTCAGATCCAACCTCAGCTCTACCAATTGAGCCCGAACTCGGTAGCGGTGTAAAGGCGCGGATCACCCGCGGGAGAGGCGTTCGATGAGGTCTTGCGGCAGCGGTACCCCTTTCATTTGCCCACGCGCGGGATCGCCCTTCACCCACACTCGAGTCTCGAACCCCTCGACTGCAACCGTTCCGTCCTTTGTCAGCTGGTGGCGGACATCGAAGCTCGACCGGCGAAATTGCGTGACCGTACTCGCGATCACCACGTCATCCCCGAACCGGGTCGGAAGCAGGAATCGGCAGTGAGTGTTGACCAGCGGATGACCGTCGAAGTCGTATTTCTTGAGATAGTCGCGCTTGTTCATGCCGAGCGCGCGCTCGATCAGCGCGGAGGTGCTGGCGTCGAAGAAAGCGAAATAGCGCGGATAGTAAATGATACCCGCGGGATCGCAGTCGCCCCACTCGATGCGCACGAGGCGGGTATTGACGAGCATCCAGCGGGCGGCGTCAGCGTGGGGCCATGCGCAGCGCTCCGTCGAGTCGGATCACTTCGCCATTGAGGTAGGTGTTCTCGATGATATGCCGCGCCAGGGACGCGAACTGATCAGGACGGCCCAGCGCCTTGGGAAAGGGCACCGAGGCCGCTAGGCTCTTCTGCGACTCCTCGGGGATGGCCATCAGCATGGGCGTCTGAAAGATGCCGGGCGCGATGCAGACGACCCGAATCCCGAATTGCGCGAACTCCCGCGCAGCCGGCATGGTCAACGCGGCCACGCCGCCTTTGGAGGCGGAATAGGCAGCCTGCCCGATCTGCCCCTCGAACGCGGCCACCGAGGCGGCGGTGACGATGACCCCGCGCTCGCCTTCGGCAAGCGGAGGAAGGCTCTGCATGTCCACCGCGGCAAGCCGAATCATATTGAAGGTGCCGATCAGATTGATCTTGATCACCCGCTCGAAATCGGAAAGCGGCATTGGGCCGTCCCGGCCGACGATGCGTTTGGCTGGCCCAACTCCGGCACAGTTGATGAGGATGCGCGCGGCGCCGTGCTTTGCGCGCGCCTCTGCCAGCGCGGCAGCGGACCCCTCGGGATCGGTCACGTCGCATTGCACGGCATGGCCGCCGATCTCCTTCGCGATCTTGCGTGCGGCTTCGAGGTTGAGATCCATGCAGGTGACCTTTGCCCCCGCGCTTGCAAGCGCGATGGCCGTGGCCGCGCCAAGGCCCGAGGCGCCGCCGGTCACCACCGCGGCATGTCCGCCGATCTCCATGCTTGGTTCACCTCTTCAGCTTCCGGGTTTCGGTTACATGTCCGCTCAGTGCGGTCAAGCTTTCGCAGCTAAGCGATTTGATGACAGCCCCCGCAAGCGGATTCCTCATCCGACTGCACTGATGCAGGATAGTCGCCGTAGTGCTACGCAGGATCGAGATGGAGTAGATTACATGTGCCGCAACATCAGGACCCTGTACAATTTCGAGCCGCCCGCAACGGACGAGGAGATCCATGCTTCGGCTCTGCAATTCGTCCGCAAGCTGAGCGGCTTTCGCCGGCCCTCGAAAGCGAATGAGGCAGCGTTTAATCTTGCGGTCGAGCAGGTGGCGCGTGCGGCGCACGAGCTGCTCGATGTGCTCGTCTCCAACGCTCCGCCGCGCGATCGGAAGATCGAGGCCGCCAAGGCTCGGGCGCGCAACGCCGAACGTTTCGGTGATGCCCGACGAACCAATTAGGGGACGATCGCCAGCATCACCACGCTCTCCCGCGCGGTGACGAGGAGCGATCCGAGCGGAAACTCGCCCATTCGATTCAACCCCAATGTCGATGTTCTGCCGCCAGCCCAGTTGCGCCTTTGGCCGGAGCTGTCGCAGACACCGGAAGGGCAGCCATTCCCCTGGCCGACATGCTGGCTTCGCCAGAATCATCTATGGTGGTGCCGCCGATGCCGCGCCGAGTTATTCCATAGGCTTAGAGCACTTCGTAGACCTCGAGCCGCACCGCATTCTTCTCGCGGGCGCCGCGCGCGATTGCGATGATGCGATTGAGCCAATCAAGCGAAGGGTGCGCGGCCTCGAGGCGCATGACGGTGCGAAAGTAGTAACGACTGGGATCGATGGGCTCACCGCGTGCAAGCGCCGCCAGGACATCCGCCGGGCCATGGCGCAGCCCGTCGCTGCGTACCAGGACGCGAGCACCTGTTGCGGTCTCGATGCCGTAGCGCGCCTCAACGTCGACAGTCCCGTCGGCCCACACGATCTGCCAGTCGGCCCCGGGCAAGATGCGGCCTGAGAGCTTCGGCCCATCGACGCGGCCGCCCATGATGTCGATGACGCGCCGATGCCCAAGCGGCGTGTGGCCGAAATCGCGGATGTCGGCAAGCTCGGCATAGACGTGGAAGATCGGTTCGGTCGAGATGAGATTCATGAGGCTCCCGCGCGGGCCGATACGGCCCTCGGCCACTGCGGCATTTGACCCGCTTAAAGAGCGTCCGTAAATGAACCCGCAACCTGCGGACCAGCTCATGTCGCAATTTCTGAGCCTCTTTCCGAGACGGCGACAGCGTGGCGATGGAAGGTTTCACGCATCTCATCCCATTCGCAGCGGGACACGAGGTCATTCGCCAAGGCCGACGCCGCCTTACGCTCATTCGGATGACGCCCGACCTGATCTATGACCAGCTCATCGGGATGGGCTGTGCCGACAAGCTCGTCTTCTCCTGGGTCGGCAATCCGGGGGTTGGGTCGCTCCACCGTTTCCGCGATGCCTACGAGAACGGCTGGCCCGCGCCCATCGCGATTGAGGAACACTCACACGCGGCCATGGCCAACGCCTATGAAGCGGGCGCGACTGGGCTGCCGTTCGCGGTCTTTCGCGGCTATCTCGGTGTCGATCTGCCGAAGGTCAATCCGAATATCAAGCGCATAGCCTGCCCCTTCACCGGAGAGGAGCTGGCCGGCGTCCCTGCCATCCGACCCGACGTAGCCGTTATCCACGCGCTGAGGGCCGATCGGGCCGGCAATGTGCTGCTCGAAGGGATCGTCGGGGTACAGAAAGAGATCGTGCTTGCAGCAAAGCGCTCGATAGTCACGGTCGAGGAGATCGTCGACGACTTTGGCGCGCGCAGCGCCAATGCAGTCATCCTGCCGAGCTGGACGGTGGGAGCGATCGTCTGCGTTCCGGGCGGGGCTCATCCCTCTTATGCGCAGGGCTACTACAAGCGGGATAATGCCTACTATAAAGCCTGGGACGCGATCTCTCGCGACCGGGATGCTTTCCTCGCCTGGATCAAGACGAACGTTCTTGGCCGCGGACCCGACGCTTTCGCCACATATGCGGCTGCGGAGGAGTGAAGGCGCAACCGAGCACTGAAGTGAGCTAAAGGTGAGCTACAACCCAACGGAAATGATGACGGTTGCGGCGGCCCGCACGCTGCGCGACTCCGACATCTGCTTCGTCGGCATCGGCATGCCGTCGGCCGCCTGCAATCTTGCGCGGCTCACCCATGCGCCCGGTATCACGCTCATCTATGAGTCCGGCACTATCGCGACCAAGCCTGATGTGCTGCCGCTCTCCATCGGGGATGGGGAGCTGTGCGACACCGCTCTCACCACCGTCTCGGTGCCCGAGATGTTCCGCTACTGGTTGCAGGGGGAACGGTTCACCGTCGGGTTTCTCAGGGGCGCCCAGATCGATCGTTTCGCCAATCTCAATACGACTGTGGTGGGCTCTTACGACAAGCCGAAGACTCGGCTCCCCGGCGGCGGCGGCGCGCCGGAGGTATCGTGCGCCTGCGGCGAAATCTACATCATCATGCGCCAGTCGCCCCGCAGCTTCGTGCAGCGGCTCGACTTCGTCACATCGTTCGGTCATGGGGAGGGAGGCGACCACCGCGCACGCCTGGCTCTCAGGAACAAGGGGCCGACCAGACTTATTACCGATCTCGCGGTGTATGAGCCTGACCCCGTCACCAAGGAGATGACGGTGACCTCGGTTCATCCCGGCGTCTCGGCGGACGCGATCAGGGCAAACACTGGCTCGCCCGTGCGCTTTGCGGCCCATGCGGCGGAGACGCCTCCCCCAACTGAACATGAGCTCTCCGTACTGCGCGCGTTGCATGCCCGCACGGCGCGCGCGCACGGCAAGGCGGCCTAATGCGAGGATGAGAGCATGAGCGAAACGCGCGACGTTTTCATCTGCGATGCGGTGCGCACCCCCATCGGGCGCTATGGCGGCGCGCTCGCGCGTGTGCGCGCCGATGACCTTGCCGCCGTCCCGATCAGGGCCTTGGTCAAGCGTCATCCCCACATCGATTGGTCAGAGCTCGATGAGGTGGTGCTGGGCTGCGCCAACCAGGCGGGCGAGGACAATCGCAACGTGGCCCGCATGGCGCTGCTCCTGGCCGGCATCCCGGATTGCGTGCCAGGGGTGACCGTGAACCGGCTGTGCGCCTCGGGGCTCAATGCGATCGGCGATGCTTCGCGCGCCATCCGTTGCGGCGAAACCCAGTTCGCGATCGCAGGCGGCGTTGAGTCCATGACTCGCGCTCCGCTGGTCATGGGCAAGGCCGAGGAGGCGTTCCAGCGCAGCGTCGAGGTCGCTGATACGACGCTGGGCTGGCGCTTCATCAATCCCCTGCTCAAGGCGCAATACGGCGTCGACTCCATGGCGGAGACTGCCGAGAACGTGGCGGAAGAATATCAGGTCTCGCGCGCGGACCAGGATGCTTTTGCCTTGCGCTCGCAGCAGCGCGCCGGCAACGCCGTTGGGGAAGGGTATTTCACCGAGGAGATCGTGCCGGTCGAGGCTCCGGGCGGCAAGGCAGGTCCGGTCTTTGTCGATAAAGACGAGCATCCACGCCCGCAGACCACACTCGAAGCGCTCGCCAAGCTCAAGCCCTACGCCCGCAATCCGGGAACGGTGACCGCGGGCAATGCATCGGGCATCAACGACGGGGCAGCGGCGCTGATCCTCGCGAGCGCGCAAGCCGCCGAGCGCCATGGGCTCAAACCGCGCGCCCGCGTGCTCGGGATGGCGTCGGCGGCAGTCCCGCCGCGGGTGATGGGAATGGGTCCGGTGCCGGCGACCCGCAAGCTGATGGCGCGCTTGGGCCTGAAGATCGGAGACTTTGATGTGATCGAGATCAACGAAGCGTTCGCCGCCCAGGGTCTCGCCTGCCTGCGCCAGCTCGGCGTTGCCGATGACGCCGAGCACGTCAATCCCCACGGAGGCGCCATTGCACTCGGCCACCCGCTCGGGATGTCGGGTGCGCGCATTGCGCTCACGGCCGTGCACGCGTTGGAGAAACGCGGCGGTGCCCTTGCGCTCGCGACCATGTGCGTCGGCGTCGGCCAAGGTGTCTCGCTCGCGATCGAGCGGGTCTAAACTCCGGCAGTGAGGGAGGATGGCTCGTGCCGATGAGTCCCGGGTACATTCCGTTTCACCCCAGCCC
>Ga0070712_100001160_pt1 | contig 15935 bp, 15 predicted proteins | sample LARL81metaG_FD_71396 | JGI IMG/M metagenome (GOLD analysis project Ga0070712, IMG submission 71396) | Corn, switchgrass and miscanthus rhizosphere microbial communities from Kellogg Biological Station, Michigan, USA - LAR L8-1 metaG | ecosystem: Host-associated > Plants > Roots > Rhizosphere ...
GACCACAGGCAACACCCGCGCTCCCGGGCTGCACATCGACCTGCGTCCGTTCCGGACATCTGGGGACTTCCGGGTCCTGTTTGCCAGCCGGACGATCACCCTGGCAGGCAGCCAGGCCACCGAGGTCGCGCTGCTCGTGCAGGCCAGGCGGCTCACCGGCTCGCCCGTCGACGTGGGGCTGCTCGGCGCGGCCGAGCTGGTGCCGCTCGTGCTGTTCGGCCTGTACGGGGGCGTGCTGGCCGACCGGCTCGACCGGCGGCGGCTCGCCCGCTGGTTGGAGGCCGGGCTCGGCGGCATCGCCGTGCTGCTCGCCATCAACGCCGCGCTGCCCCGCCCCGCGGTGTGGCCGCTATACGCGCTCGCCGCGGCGACGATGGCCCTGGCCGCCCTGCAGCGGCCGTCGCTGGACGCCTCGGTGCCGCGGATCGTGCCGCGCGACCAGCTGGCGGCGGCCTCGGCGCTGCTGTCGCTGTCCGGCAATGCGAGCATGATCGCCGGGTTCGCCGCCGGCGGCGCGCTCGCGGCCGGCCCGGGGCCGGTGACCGTCTACGCCACGGACGCGGTCTCGTTCGCCGCGTCCTTCGTGCTGCTGGGCCTGCTCCGCCCGCTGCCCACGCCGCGGGCGGAAAGCGCCGCGGAGCGGCCCCGGCAGGCGGGAGTGCTGGCTGGCCTGCGGTACGCGCGCGGGCGCCAGGAGCTGGTCGGCTCGTACCTGGCCGATCTGGCCGCGATGACGCTCGCGTATCCGGGCTCGCTGTTCCCGTTCATGGCGGCGCAGCTGCACGCCCCGTGGGCGGTGGGACTGATGTTCTCCGCGAGCTCGGCGGGGGCCATGGCCGCGTCCGCGGTCAGTGGCTGGGCGGGCCGGGTACGCAGGCACGGCCTGGCCATCGCGGTGGCCGCGTCTGCCTGGGGCGCCGCGATCGTGGGGGTTCGGCCTAGCGCCCGGCGTCGGCGCGGCGCTGGCCTGCCTGGTCGTGTCGGGAGCCGCCGACATGCTCAGCGGCGTGTTCCGGGACACGCTGTGGAACCGGACCATCCCGGACGCGCTGCGCGGTCGGCTGGCCGGCGTGGAGGTGCTGAGCTACGGCCTCGGCCCGTCGGCGGGCCAGCTGCGGGCCGGGGCGGTGGCGGCCATCAGCACCCCGAGGGTTTCGCTCTGCTCGGGCGGCCTGCTGTGCGTGGCCGCCGTGGGGGTGATCTGCGCCGCGCTGCCGGGGTTCCGGGGCTATCGGGCCGGCGCCGCGGCCCTCGGGGCCCGGGCGGGCTAGATCGGCGAGGAGTAGCCGCTGATCCAGTGCACGCGGAGCCAGTTCATCACGACCGTCCAGGCCCCGCTCACCTGCAAGATGCCCACCACGACGAGCAGGCCGCCGCCGATCTGCATGATCAGCCGGGCGTGCCGGCGGGCGAAGCCGAAGCCCGTCACCCCGCGCTGGAACAACAGGGCCACGATCAGGAACGGCACGCCTAGCCCGAGCCCGTATACGAAGAGCAGGATCGCGCCGCGTCCCGCGGTTCCGGTGGCCGCGGCCAGCCCGAGCACCGCGGCCAGCGTCGGTCCGATGCACGGGGTCCAGCCCAGGCCGAACAGCACCCCGAGCAGCGGCGCGCCGACCAGCCCGGCGCGCGGCCGGACCGAGGGCCGCAGCAGCCGGCCGGCGAAGGAGAACCGGTCGAAGACCCCGGCGAACAGCAGCCCAAGCAGGATTGTCACGCCCCCGAGCACCTGGACCAGCCCTCGCTGGTGAGACAGCAGCAGCCCGCCCAGCCCGCCGAACGCGGCGCCGTAGGCGGCGAACAGGACCGAGAAGCCCAGCACCAGCAGGCCCGCGCCTGCGACCGTGCGGCCGCGGCTCGCCCGCTGGTCCGGCCCGGCGGACTCGGCCTGCTGGGCGTCGGCTCCGGACATGCCCGTCACGTAAGAGAGGTAGCCGGGGATCAGCGGCAAGCAGCACGGGGAAAGGAACGTGATCGCCCCGGCGGCAGCGGCCACGGGTATGGCCAGGATCAGCGGACCGCTGGCCATCAGGGTTCCGACGCCGCTCATGTGGTGCTCCCAACCTCCTGCCCGGCTACAACTTATCCGGAAGCGGGCGAGAGCGCGCGCCGGGCCGTCGGTGGCCGGCCAGAGCCAGGGCCGCCGACGGCGGGCGGCCCGGTCCAGGTCGGCGGGTGACCCGGACCGGGCCGCTGGTGACCCGGACCGGTCTGGCGGGGACCCGGACCGGGTCGTCGCGGTGCTCGGTGAGACGCGCGGAACCGGGCGTCCCGGATGTCAGGCGCGGCGCGGCGTCAGGAGCGCTGAGCGGGCGTCCGCACCAGGTACAGCGCGATGGCGTAGCACAGCATGGCCACCCCGGTGGCCAGCGCCATGGCCAGGGATGCCGCGTTCGTGCCATCGCTGACGAAGCTGAACCCCTGCGTGGCCGCGGTCGCGATGGCGAGCAGCCCGACCACCGCGGCCGCGATGACCGGCCCGTGCCGGGCGATGATGGCCCGGACCAGCAGGCCGATCGCGGCCACAATGAGCAGCAGGCCGACCACTACGTGCAGGGCCAGCACCGGTCCGTTGGAGAACGCGTCGCCGGCGCTGCCCTTGGCCGGCAGGCTGGTGTACAGGTTGACGCTGATGCCCAGGCCGAACTGCACCACGAGCATGACCAGTGCGCCGAGGCTGGCCCGCCGAAGGCCGGAAAGCCGTTGTGCCTGCAGTGCGGGAGCGGCCCCGGCCTTTGTGTCCAGGCTCGTTATGCCCGCCATCAGCGGTCGCCCTGCGCTCCGCCGCTATGCTGCGGCCCGCCGCCACGCAGCAGCCTGCGGGCGCTGAAGATCGCGATCGGGATCAGCCACCAGGAGAACCACCAGAGCGCCCAGCCTGCGTGGCCGCCATGCGCCCGTCCGGCCACGCTCGCCACCGCCATGAAGAGGACGAGGAAAGTGATCGGGACCAGCGGGAGCGGCCAGCCGGCCCGCCGCCGCGCGGTCGGCGGCGGCGCCGGTTCCTGGCGCGGGAGATCGGCGAGCAGCCGGTCGAGGTCGCCGCGGGTTTTCGCGGTGACGGCCTGGCCGACGCGCTCGTCAAACTCGGCGGTGTCCAGCCGCCCGTCCTGCAGGTGCTCGGCGAGCTCGGCGGCCACCGCGTCCCGCTCTGCATCAGATACGCGCAGGCCCGCGCCGCGGGCGGTCATTCTGTCTGCTTCGGTGTTCCCAGCCACTGGACTATGCCTCCTCCCGGGCCGCCGCCATCGGGTGCCGCGACCCTGAACCATATATAACGATAATAATCTCACTCCGCAAGCATTTATTTCTGTGATAATCTTCAGCCCCGTGACCAGCGATGCGCCCCCCAGGCCACCCGGAGACGACGGACCCGGCCTGGGCCGGCTCCTGGTCCAGCTGGGCTTCCTCGCCGCACGTACGTTCGGCGAGCTTCTCGCGCCCCTCGGCCTCGAACAGCGCCAAGCCGGCCTGCTCATGGGGCTCGCTGCCCACGAGGGCACGTCGCAGCAGGCGCTCGGAGAGCTGATGGGCCTCAACGCCACGCGCATGGTCTTCCTGGTGGACGAGCTCGAACAGCGCGGGCTGGTCGAGCGGCGGCGTAACCCGGCCGACCGGCGCTCGCACGCGCTCTACCTGACCGACCGCGGCCGGGACACGCTGCGGCAGACCCAGCAGGTAGTGGCCGTGCACGAGCGAAGCCTCGGCGCCGCGCTCACCGAGACCGAGCGCACGCAGCTGGTCGGCCTGCTGCGTAAGGTCGCGGCCGAACGGGGCGTGTCGCCCGACAGCCTGCCCGGCACGCAGAAGCCGGGCTCCCGGCCCGGCTGATCCCGCCGCCGCGCCGCGGTTCGGCCGATGGCGGCGGTGCTGCGTACGCGCATGATCGCCTCCGCTACGACGGGCCCGGCCGTCCGGGCCCCGGACTGCTCCCGATACTCCGATCATCGCGGCCGGACCCGCTCGCGTCGTCGGCCCGGCGGAGCATTCAGCAGTCCGCCGGGAGAGGTACTGGACGCTCCGTGAGTACATCCGCGGGCGTAGGAGCCGACCCGCGTGACGCCGGAATGTGGTCGATTATTGACGGATTGCCATCGACGCCCCTGACGTCCGAAGAGCCGGCCGCGCCCGGGCAGCGATAATGGAGCGGGCCGGGGCCGGCCCGCACCGTCGCTGGATAAGGACGCCTGACCATGGATGCTGCCGACACGGAAGCCGCCGCGGGCGACGGCTCCTTGCGGCGGGCGGGTTACCGGCGATCGGCCGGATCGCCGCGTGGCGAGGCCAGGCGCCGGGAACTACTCGACCGTGTCGCCGACGACCTCGCGGTCAACGGCCTGGTGGACTTCTCGCTGCGGCGCGCCGCGCGGGCGGCCGGCACCACGCACAAGGTGCTTCTCTACCACTTCGCCGGGGCCGACGACCTGCTCAGGCAGGCGATCCTCCAGCTGCGCGAGCGGCGGATCGACAACGCGCTGGCCGCGGCCGCCGCCGTCACGCCGGGGCGCCGGACGCTGGCGGCCCGGGTGCGGGCGATCTGGCCGGCCCTGCTGGGCGAGGAGTCGCGAGTGCTCGACCAGGCCATCGGGCTGACCATGTACGATCCCGGCCGCCACGCCGAACTCGGCCGCGGGGCATCCCAGCAGTACCTGCCCTCGCTGTTGTCGATCTGCCCGGAGCACTGGTCTGAGCAGCGCAAGCTCGGGGTGTCCGAGATGATCCTCGCGGCCCTGCGCGGGTTCCTCATCGACCGGCTGGTCAGTGCGGACAACGCCGGAGCCGAGGCCGGGCTCGAGGCTCTGTGCCGCGCGCTGGAGCGGGAGGAGGCGGCCGGCGAATAGCCGCTCCCGCGGACCCACTTAATCATTAGGAGCTTTGCGAACCGCGTGGTTCACTCCTTCTGAAGGGTGCGTCTCGTCCACTCGGAGGTCTACATGCGGGTTCCGGCACAGCGAGAGAAAGTCCGATTCGCCAGCGGCGGCGCCGAGTGCGCTGCCTGGTACTACCCGGGAACCAACGGCGCCTGCGTGATCATGACCGGGGGCTTCGCCGTGACCAAGGAGCCGGGCACCGACCTGTTCGCGCAGCGGTTCCACGACGCCGGATTCACCATCCTGGCCTTCGACTACCGCCGCCTGGGCGAGAGCGGGGGGCAGCCGCGCCAGGTGGTGCGCATCCGCGACCACCTGGCCGACTGGCAGGCGGCGATCGGGTTCGCGGCGACCCTGCCAGGAGTAGATCCGGCCAGGCTCGCGGTCTGGAGCTTCTCCGTTCCTGGCGGTTATGTCTTCCATCTCGCGGCTCGCGACCCGCGGCTCGCCGCGGCGATCGCCCAGACGCCCAACGCCGACGGGCCGGCCGCCGCGCGCAACGCGGCGCGCTACCAGAAGCCGCTGGCCATGCTGCGCCTGGTCGGCCGCAGCGCTCTCGACGCCGTCGGCGGTCTCGCCCGCCGCCCGCCGCGACTGGTGCCGCTCGCCGGTGAGCGGGGGACCGTCGCCCTGGTCACGACGCCGGACTCGCTCGACACCGGCCGGGCGCTCAACCCCGGTAACAGATACCCGGACTGGCAGCAGGCGGTGGCCGCCCGCTCCACGATCCGGATCACCTCCTACCGGCCGGGCCGGTACGCCGCGCAGGCGCGATGCCCGCTGCTGGTCCTGGTGTGCGACCAGGATCAGACCGCGCTGGCCGGCCCCGCCGTCCGGGCCGCGCAACGGGCGCCGCAGGCCGAGCTGATCCGGCTGCCGGGTGGGCACTACCAGCCCTTCCTGGCCGGGCACGAACGGGCGGTGGCGGCCGAGCTGTCCTTCCTGCGCCGGCACCTGCTCGCGGGCTCGCCCGCCCGCGGCCCCGCCACCGAGCCCGCGCGGTCCTCCCGGCACCTCCTCGCGGGCTCGCCCGCCGACGGCCCCGCCAGCGAGCCCGCGCAGTCCTCAGGGGGGCGGGCATGACGAAGATCGAGCTGTCCGCCGGGCCGATCGAGTACACCGACACCGGCGGCGACGGGCCCACGCTGGTGCTCGTGCACGGCCTGATGATGGACGCTTCGCTGTGGGAGGGGTCCATCGCCGAGCTGGCCGCCGATTACCGCTGCCTGGCCCCCACGCTCCCGCTGGGCGCGCACCGGCAGCCGATGCACGCCGACGCGGACCTGTCGCTGCCCGCGATCGCCCGGCTGGTGGCCGAGTTCCTCGACCGCCTCGATCTGCGGGACGTCACCCTCATCGGCAACGACACCGGCGGGGCGCTGGTCCAGCTGGTCATGTGCGACGGGGCGGCACGCGTGGGGCGGGTCGTGCTCGCCTCGTGCGATGCGTTCGACAACTTCCCGCCGGGGCTGACGGGCAAGACGCTAGTGCTGGCCGGCAAGCTCCCGCCGCGGCCGTTCGGGATGTTCATGCAGCAGATGCGGCTTCGGGCGATCCGGCGGCTGCCGGTCGCGTTCGGCTGGCTGACCCGGCGGGGAGACGCCGCCACCGCCCGGTGGATGAGGCCGGTGCTGACGCAGCCCGGGATCCGCAGGGACACCGTGCGAACCCTGCGCGCGGCCGGGGCCGACACCCAACTCCTGGTCAGGGCGGCCGAGCGCCTGCCTGGCTTCGGCCGCCCCGCCCTCGTGGTCTGGGCCAGCGAGGACCGCGTGATGCCCCCCGAGCACGGGCGGCGCCTCGCCGAGCTTCTCCCGCACGGGCGGCTGGTCGAGGTGGATGACAGCTACACGCTCATCCCGCTCGACCAGCCGGCCAGGTTCGCCCAGATCATCAGGGAATTCGCCCGCACCTCGGCCCCCGCCTAGCCTCGCCCCTGAGATCGGTCCCGCCGCGGCCCGCGGGGCGCCCGGGTGCCCGTCCCGGGGCCCGCCGGAACCCCGGCAGGTAAGGTCGCGGTCAGGGAGGTGGGCCGTCACGTGCCTGAGGTGACCGAGCCAGCGCAGCACGCAGACCGGGTCCTGACCATTCCGAACGCGATCAGCGTGGCCCGGCTGCTGGGGGTGCCGGTCTTCCTGTGGCTGGTCCTCGGCCCGCGGACGCCGACGGCGGACGCCTGGGCGGTCGGGATACTGATCGCGTCCGCGGCCTCGGACTGGCTGGACGGCAAGATCGCCCGCGCGCTGCACCAGGAGAGCAGGCTCGGCCAGGTGCTCGATCCGGCCGCGGACCGGCTCTACATTGCGGCCACCATCGTCGCGCTCGCGGTGCGGGGGATCATCCCGTGGTGGCTGGTCGGCCTGCTGGCCGCCCGCGAGCTCGCCGTGGGTATCGCGCTGGCCGTGCTGCGCCGGCGCGGGTGGCGCCCGTTGCAGGTCAGCCTGGTCGGCAAGGCCGCGACGCTATGCCTGCTCTACGCGTTCCCGCTGTTGTTCATCGGCGCGCACGCGGGCCCGGTGGCCACGTTCGCCCGGATCGTCGGCTGGGCGTTCGCGGTCTGGGGCACCGCGCTGTACTGGTGGTCGGGTGGGCTGTACCTGATCCAGGCGCGCCGTCTGCTCGCCGGGGGGTGGAGCCTGGAGTCGGCCAGGAAGGAGCTTCAGCCGCCGTGAAGGCCGTCGTGATGGCGGGCGGTGAGGGGACTCGGCTGCGGCCGATGACCGCCAACCAGCCCAAGCCGATGCTGCCCGTGGTCAACCGCCCGATCATGGAGCACGTGCTGCGCCTGGTCAAGCGGCACGGCTTCACCGAGACCGTGGTCACGGTGCAGTTCCTCGCCTCGCTGGTGCGCAACTACTTCGGTGACGGCGAGGACGTGGGCATGAGCCTGCAGTACGCCACCGAGGAAGAACCGCTCGGCACCGCGGGCAGCGTGAAGAACGCGCAGGATGCGCTGCGGGACGAGCCCTTCCTGGTCATCTCGGGTGACGCCCTGACCGACATGGATCTGTCCGAGCTGGTGAAATTCCATCAGCAGAACGGCGCGCTGGTCACCGTCGCGCTGAGCAGAAAGCCCAACCCGCTGGAGTTCGGCATCGTGATCACCGGCGACGACGGCCGGATCCAGCGCTTCCTGGAGAAGCCCACCTGGGGCCAGGTGTTCTCGGACACGGTAAACACCGGCATCTACGTGATGGAGCCCGAGGTGCTGGCCGAGGTGCCGCCCGGCGAGGTGGTCGACTGGTCCGGCGATGTGTTTCCCCGGCTGCTCGACCGGGGCGCTCCGCTGTTCGGCTGGGTGGGCGACGGCTACTGGGAGGATGTCGGGACCCACGAGAGCTACCTGGCCGCCCAGGCCGACGTGCTGTGCGGGCGGGTGGCGGCCGATATCGACGGCTTCGAGGTCTCGCCCGGCGTGTGGGTGGCCGAGGGCGCCGAGGTCGATCCCGAGACGGCGCTGTCCGGGCCGCTGGTCATCGGCGAGTACGCCAAGGTTGAGGCGGGCGCGACGCTGCGCGAGTACACGGTGATCGGCAGCAACGTGGTGGTGAAGGAGGGGGCGTTCCTGCACCGCGCGGTCTTGCACTCCAACGTGTACGTCGGCCAGGGGGTGACCCTGCGCGGCTGCGTGATCGGCAAGAAGACCGACATCATGGCCTCGGCGCGGATCGAGGAGAACGCGGTGGTCGGGGACGAGTGCATGATCGAGTCCGAGGCCTACCTGTCGGCGGGGGTGAAGGTGTACCCGTTCAAGACCATCGAGGCCGGGGCGATGGTCAACACCAGCGTGATCTGGGAGTCGCGCGGCGTGCGCACGCTCTTCGGCCGGCGTGGCGTCACCGGGCTGGTCAACGTGGAAGTCACGCCCGAGCTGTGCGTGCGCCTGGCCAGCGCTTATGCCAGCACGCTGCGCAAGGGCTCGACCGTCACCACGTCCAGGGACGCCTCCCGGGCGGCCCGCACCCTCAAGCGGGCGGTGCAGGCGGCGCTCAACACCAGCGCGATCAACGTGGTCGACCTCGAGGCCCAGGCGCTGCCGGTGGCCAGGTTCGAGACCGCGCGCAGCGACTACAGCGGCGGGATCGCGCTGCGTACCACGCCGGGCGACCCGCAGTCCATCGACCTCGTCTTCCTCGACGAGCGCGGCGCCGACCTGTCCCCGGCCGCGCGGCGCAGGCTGGAGCGGGTGCTGCACCGGGAGGAGTTCAGGCGCGCCTTCCCCGGCGAGATCGCCGAGCTGACCTACCCGCCGCGGATCATCGAGTCCTACACCAGGGAACTGCTGCGCTGCATGGACATGACCGACGTGCGCGAGGCCGGCCTCAAGCTGGTGGCGGACTGCGCCGGCGGCACCGTGTCGCTCGTGCTGCCCGGCCTGCTCGGCCTGGTCGGGGTGGACGTGCTCACGGTGAGCAACCGGCTGGACGAGGTCTCGCCCACCGAGACGCTGGCCCAGCAGCGGGCGGGGCTGCAACGCATGTCCGAGCTCGTGTCGTCGTCACGGGCCGCGTTCGGCGTCCGGTTCGATCCGGTGGGCGAGCGGATCGCGCTGGTGAACGAGAAGGGCCAGATGGTCAGCGATGAGCGGGCGCTGCTCGTGGTGCTGGATCTGGTCGCGGCCGAGCGCAAGTCGGGACGGGTGGCGCTGCCGGTGACCACCACCCGGGTGGCGGAGCGGGTGTGCCAGTCCTATGACGTGCAGGTGGAGTGGACCGCGACCTCACCGGACGTGCTGGCCGAGGCCGCCGCGGCCGGCGACGTGATCCTGGCCGCGGACGGCCGGGGCGGGTTCATCGTGCCGGAGTTCTGCCCCGTCATCGACGGCATCGCCGCCTTCACCCGGATACTCGGCCTGGTGGCGCGGGCCAGGCTCACGCTCAGCCAGATCGACGCGAGGATCCCCCGGGCGCACTTGCTCAGGGTGTCGCTGCCCACGCCGTGGGCGGCCAAGGGCAGCGTGATGCGGGCGGTCGTCGAGGCGGCCGCAGACCGCCCGCTGGACACGACCGACGGCGTGCGCGTGGTCGAGGAGGGCCGCGGCTGGGTACTCGTGCTGCCGGATCCGGCGAGCGCGCTCACCCACGTGTGGGCCGAGGGGGCCGACGACGATGACGCCCAGTCGCTGCTGGACGAGTGGTCAGCGGTCGTGGAGCGGGCCGGCGGCTGACCCGGCCGGTAGCGCAGCGTGCCCGGCCGGCCCGGCCCGGTTACACTCCGGCCGCGGTGCTGCGCCACGTGAGAGAATCCTCGTTCATTGGGGAGCGGCAGCCGTCGGAGGTTTCACTCATGTGGCAGAGGCGCCGCGGTACGGCCGCGGCCGGGGTTCAGCGCGCTGGGACGTCGCCCGGGGACGGCGCCCGCCGGGGCCGGGGCGGGCGTCGTGCGTGGCGCATGGACCGTCATGCCACGACCCGAGTAACTTTGACACCATCACCTGAGTTCATGCCGCGGACCAGCCACGTCGGGCTGGGTTCCGAACCGACCGCATGGCCGATGAATGGGAGGCCGGGCGAAGTGATGCAGAGCGTCCACTGCAGCCAGTGCGGTCGCCCGAACCCGGAAGGCGCCCGTTTCTGCGCGCACTGCGGCAGCCCGCTGCCGCGGCCGGCAGGCGGGGAGCGGCCGGGTGAGTCCACGTCCACGATCTCGCTCGGCGGCTGGGAATCTACCGAGACCGAAGCCGCCGATGAGCCGACCGCCGACGCGACGGCAACTGAAGCGCTGCCCGCTGGCACGGCCCTGCTCGTGGTCAGGCGCGGGCCCAACGCCGGCAGCAGGTTCCTGCTCGACAGCGAGCTCACCACGGCCGGGCGGCATCCGGAGAGCGACATCTTCCTGGACGATGTGACCGTGTCCCGCAGGCACGCGGAGTTCTACCGGCAGGGCGAGAGGTTCACGGTGCGCGACGTGGGCAGCCTGAACGGTACCTACGTGAACCGGGAGCGCATCGAGGAATCCGGCCTCAATGCGGGGGACGAGGTTCAAGTGGGCAAGTTCCGGCTGGTCTTCCTCACCAATCCGCGTGAGGAGCCGGGCAACGGGGGCGCACGGGACGACGCATGAGCGCTCAGCCTGCGCGAGCCTATTACGGCATCGGCGAGGTGCTGGCCCAGCTCAGCCCGGAGTTCCCGGACGTCCGCATCTCGAAAATCCGGTTCCTGGAGTCCGAGGGGCTGATCGAGCCCGCGCGCGCACCGTCGGGATACCGGCGGTTCAGCCGGCACGACGTGCAGCGGCTGCGGTACATCCTGACCGCTCAGCGCGATCACTACCTCCCGCTGCGCGTGATCAAGGAACGGCTTGATTCCCCGGACGGGACCGCGGAGCTGGCCTCGCCTGCGGGCAGCGCCGCGGCGCGCGGCAGCACCCTGCTCAGCCGGGCCGAACTGCTGGAGGCGGCCGGCCTGGACGCGGAGCGGCTGGCCGAGCTCGAGGAATTCGGCCTGGTCCGCCGCCGGGGGCGGCAGTACGGCCAGGATGCGCTGGCCGTGGCCCGGCTGGTGGCCGAGCTGGGCGCGTTCGGGGTTCGGGCCAGGCACCTGCGGGCGATCAAGGCCGCGGCCGAACGCGAGACATCGCTGATCGAGCAGGTGGTGGCCCCATCGCTGCGGCAACGCAGCCCCGGGGCAACCGAGCGGGCGGGGCAGACCGCGAGGGATATCGCGGCGCTGTCCATCCGGTTGCACGCCGCGCTGGTCGAGGCCGAACTCGGCGAGGCGGGGCTCGCCTGAGCAGGGTTCGGCAGCCCGCGAGGCGGCTATCAGAGCCGGGGCCGAAGTCTGGACCGGCCCGAGAGCGGGTGTACTTTGGCAAAGGAAGCGCCCCGGATCAGGGCCGCGGGCTGACCGAGCGAGGAGCCGCCGTGAGGCAGATGGAGGTCGTCGGCGTCCGGGTCGAGATGCCCACGAACCAGCCCATCGTCCTGCTGAAAGAGATGCAGGGCGAAAGGTACCTGCCGATTTGGATCGGCGCGGTGGAGGCCACCGCGATTGCCTTTGCCCAGCAGGGTATGGTGCCGCCACGCCCGCTGACCCACGACCTGCTCCGCGATGTGCTGGAGGCGCTCGGGGTGCAACTGCGCACGGTGAAGATCACCGCACTGCGGGACGGGATCTACTTCGCCGATCTCGTCTTCTCCAACGGCAAGGAAGTGAGCGCGCGCCCGTCGGACTCGATCGCGCTCGCCCTGCGGACCGGAGCGGAGATCTACGCCACCGAGGAGATACTCGACGAGGCGGGGGTGCCGATCCCGGACGAGCAGGAAGACGAGGTCGAGAAGTTCCGCGAATTCCTGGATCAGATCACGCCGGAGGACTTCGGCCGCTCGACATAATTGGGGGGCGCGATCGGGGCCTCGCCGCAATTGGGGTCTGTCTCCCGACGCGCCGGGGGGGATCGTTGACGGGTGGTGCCCGTCGGCCTAGCGTGCGGGTACGGGTAGCCCGTCGGAGGTGGCCGTGACGGCGACAAAGGGTGACAGCGGGACGTCTGGTGACCGCACCCGGAGCACTGCGGCCAGGCAAGCCGGCGAGCAAGGCCTGCTGTTCGGCGAGGAACTGGCCTCCGGGCCCGAGGGTGCCGAGGAGACCGGGTACCGCGGTCCGACCGCCGCCTCGGCCGCCGGAATCACCTACCGGCAGCTCGACTACTGGGCCCGCACCGGGCTGGTAGAGCCCAGCGTGCGCCCGGCCCACGGATCGGGCTCCCAGCGGCTGTACGGGTTCCGCGACATTCTCGTGCTCAAGGTGGTGAAACGGCTGCTCGAGACGGGGATCTCGCTGCAGCAGATTCGCGCCGCTGTCCAGCACCTGCGCGAGCGCGGCACCGGTGACCTGGCCCGGGTCACGCTGATGAGCGACGGGGTGAGCGTTTACGAGTGCACATCCGCCGACGAGGTGGTGGATCTGGTACAGGGCGGGCAGGGCGTTTTCGGGATCGCGCTCGGCCACGTCTGGCGCGAGGTGGAGGGCACCCTCGCCGAGCTGCCCGGGGAGCGCGCGTCAGACAGCGCACCGGTGCCGGGGTCGGACTCCGACGAACTGGCCGCCCGCCGGGCCCGCAAGACCGGCTAGTCGGCCAGTCGGCCAGTCGGGCCAAATCCTGCTCGCGGCCAGACAGTAAACCCCTGCTCATTGATCTTCGACCAATTTCGCCGCCGCTGGCCGCGGTGTTTGCCCGGGGGCCCGAGCCCCCGGAACCCCCACGAGCGCGGGTGTGGTCCTTGCCGGACTAGCCGGAGCATTAGCCCAGGACTGCCATAACGCCTAATGTTTCGCGTTGACGGATCCCAGGTCGGGTAGGCTCGGCAGGGAGCCGATGACCTCGCCCGGGAGAGATCCCAGGCAGCCAGCCAGGGACGCCGAAGGGGCAACATCCCCGGAACCTCTCAGGCCCAAGGACCGGACGAGACAGGCCGCTCTGGAATCGCCAATCCGCGGTGACAGAGGGGGAGTCCGGCGGCCGGATGCGGCCGAGGCTGATAGCAGTCCGGAGGTCCCCATCATGAACTTCGCGCAGCGGCACATCGGTCCGTCCCCTGCCGAGCAGGAGCGGATGCTCGGCACGGTCGGCCGCGACTCGCTCGACGAGCTGGCCCGCGCGGCGCTGCCCCCGCAGCTGCCCGGCGGCGGCCCGCTAAGCCTGCCTCCGCCGCTGTCGGAGGCCGGCGCCCAGGCCGAGCTGCGCAGGCTGGCCGGGAAGAACCAGGTCCTGACGTCGATGATCGGCTTGGGCTATTACGGCACCATCACCCCGGCGGTGATTCGCCGCAACCTGCTGGAGAATCCCGGCTGGTACACCGCCTACACCCCGTACCAGCCGGAAATCTCGCAGGGCAGGCTCGAGGCGCTGCTGAACTTCCAGACGATGGTGGCCGATCTCACCGCGCTGCCGGTGGCCGGCGCGTCGATGCTGGACGAGGCGACCGCGGCGGCCGAGGCGATGACGCTCGCCCGGCGGGCCGTCGGCCGGGGCAGCATCTTCCTGGCCGACAGCGACAGCCTGCCGCAGACGCTCGCCGTGCTGCGCACCAGGGCGGAGCCGCTCGGCATCAGGCTGGTGGTGGCGGAGGTCACTCCCGAGGTCATCGCCGCCCAGCCGGAAGGCGAGCTGTTCGGCGTGCTGCTGCAGTACCCCGGGGCCAGTGGCGGCGTGCGCGACCTGGCGCCCGCCATCGACGCGGCGCATGAGCGCGGGGCGCAGGCGGCGGTGGCCGCCGACCTGCTCGCGCTCACGCTGCTGCGGCCGCCCGGCGAGATGGGCGCCGACATCGCCGTCGGCACGACCCAGCGGTTCGGTGTGCCGATGGGCTTCGGCGGCCCGCACGCCGGCTACATCGCGGTCAGGGACGGCCTCAAGCGCCAGTTGCCCGGCCGCCTGGTGGGCGTGTCCGTGGACGCCGACGGACGGCCGGCCTACCGGCTCGCCCTGCAGGCCAGGGAGCAGCACATCCGGCGGGAGAAGGCGACCAGCAACATCTGCACCGCGCAGGTACTGCTGGCGGTCATCGCCGCCATGTACGTGGCCTATCACGGGCCCGACGGGCTGACCGGCATCGCGCAGCGGGTGCACCGGCGGGCCGCCGCGCTCGCCGCGACGCTGCGCGGCCGCGGCCTGGACACCCCGGCCAGCGGGTTCTTCGACACGGTGCGGGTGCGCTGGCCGGGGCGGGCGGCCGATGCGGTGGAGCGAGCCCGGACGGCCGGCTACAACCTGTACCTGGCCGACGCCGACACGTTCCAGATCTCGTGTGACGAGACCACCAGCGAGCAACAGCTGGCCGAGGTGGCCGCGGCAATCTGCGGGGACGGGCCGGTGGCGGAGGCCGCCGAGGCCCTGCCCGCCGGGCTGCGGCGCACGTCGCGGTTCCTGACCCATCCGGTGTTCGCCGAGCACCGGACCGAAACCGGGATGCTCAGGTACCTGCGCCGCCTGGTCAACTTCGACATCGCGCTGGACCGATCCATGATCCCGCTGGGCTCGTGCACGATGAAGCTGAACGCCGCGGCGGAAATGGAGCCGGTCAGCTGGCCGGAGTTCGCCGACCTGCACCCGTTCGCGCCGGCCGTCCAGGCGGGCGGCTATGGCGAGCTCATCGGCGAGCTCGAGCGGCTGCTGGCCGAGATCACCGGGTACGACGCGGTCTCGGTCCAGCCGAACGCCGGCTCGCAGGGCGAGCTGGCCGGCCTGCTCGCGATCCGCGCCTACCACTCCTCGCGCGGCCAGCCGGAACGCGACACATGCCTGATCCCTGAGTCGGCCCACGGCACGAACGCCGCCAGCGCCGTCCTGGCCGGGCTGCGGGTGAGCGTGGTCAAGTGCGGGGCCGACGGGGCGGTCGACGTCAATGACCTGCGGGCCAAGCTGGACTCGCTGGGGGAGCGGGTGGCCGCGATCATGCTCACCTACCCGTCCACGAGCGGGGTGTTCGAGGAAAACGTCACCGAGGTCTGTGACGCCGTGCACGCCGCCGGCGGCCAGGTCTACATCGACGGGGCCAACCTGAACGCGCTGGTCGGGCTGGCCCGTCCGGCTGAGTTCGGCGCCGATGTTTCTCACCTCAACCTGCACAAGACCTTCTGCATCCCGCACGGTGGCGGCGGCCCGGGGGTGGGGCCGGTGGCGGTCCGAGCGCACCTGGCACCGTTCCTGCCCGGCCGCGGGGCCGGCGATGTGGCCGCGGCGCCGTTCGGGTCGGCCGGCATCCTGCCGATCTCGTGGGCCTACATCAGGATGATGGGACCCGAGGGCCTGCGCCAGGCCACGCTGGTGGCGATCCTGGCCGCCAACTACGTGGCCACCAGGCTGGCGCCGCACTACCCGGTCCTCTACACCGGCCGGGACGGGCTGGTCGCGCACGAGTGCGTGATCGACCTGCGGCCGATCACCCGGGACACCGGGGTCACCGTCGAAGACGTGGCCAAGCGGCTCATCGACTACGGCTTCCACGCGCCGACCATGTCGTTCCCGGTGGCCGGGACGCTGATGATCGAGCCGACCGAGAGCGAAGAACTGGCCGAGCTCGACCGGTTCTGCGAGGCGATGATCGCGATCAGGGAGGAGATC
>Ga0070712_100001161_pt1 | contig 15933 bp, 17 predicted proteins | sample LARL81metaG_FD_71396 | JGI IMG/M metagenome (GOLD analysis project Ga0070712, IMG submission 71396) | Corn, switchgrass and miscanthus rhizosphere microbial communities from Kellogg Biological Station, Michigan, USA - LAR L8-1 metaG | ecosystem: Host-associated > Plants > Roots > Rhizosphere ...
TCGATATCGAGGTGATTGGTCGGCTCGTCCAGCAGCAAGAGCCATGGCGGCCGCTCGCCTGCGAGCGTGCACGCAAGCCCCGCCCGCAGCCGCTCGCCGCCCGAGAGTGTCCCGACATCCTGCAGGGCGACCCGGTTGCGGAAGGCGAATCGCGCGCATGCGGCGTGAGCGGCCTGCGCGTCGAGTGCCGGATTGAGGCGGCGGAAATTGGCGAGAATGCTCCGGTCACGCTGCAGCAGCGACACATGCTGGTCGAGCAACGCAATCCGCCCATCGATGCGCCGCACCGTGCCGTTTGAGGGCGGCATCACGCCCATCGCCACTTTCAGGAACGTCGTCTTGCCGGCACCGTTCGGCCCATCGATTGCGATCCGTTCGGGACCCCTGACATCAAAGGTCCACGGGCCGAAGGTCCGATCGCCGGCGACCACGGTGACGGCCTTCATCGCGAGGACGTCCGTACCGGCAGGGACACCGGTCGGCGGCAGGGCGATGGTCAGCGGCGTCAGCACCTCGACCTTTTCTCGCGCCTGCTCCGCTTTCCCGGCCGCGTCGGAAATCATCCGTTCGGCGAGCCGCCGCGAGCGTCCGCCGCTGTTCTCGGCGCGCTCCGCACGCGCGCCCAGCAGGATTTTGGGCTCCGACCCTCGCGCGGCGAACGCGCGTCCGGCCTTGTCCTTGCGGTCCTTGGCTTCGCGCTGCTGCTGGACCGCGCGCTTCGCCCCACGCAACTGCGCATCCGCGCGATCGAGCTCGGCCGCGGCGCGCGCCCGCGCCTTGTCCCGCATATCTGCGAACATCGACCACCCGCCGCCGACGATCCGCACCCCGACCGGGGTCAGCTCGACGATGCGGTCCATGACATCCAACAGCTGGCGATCATGGCTCGCGACCAGCACCCCGCCGCGCCAGTTCCGGATCAATCGGTGAATTGCCGCGCGGCCAGTCGCATCGAGGTTGTTGGTGGGCTCGTCGAGCAGGATCAGATCAGGCGCTTCGATCAGCAATCGCGCGATGCCGATACGGGTCCGCTCGCCGCCGCTCAGTGTTCCGATCAGCCGCTCAAGGCCGATCGCAGGAAGACCGGTTTCGGCAAGCGCAGCCTCGACGCGGCCCGGGAGGCTCCAATCGGCCGCGTCGAAATCGGCGTCGCATCCCTGTCCGGCGGAGACGCGCTCGACGATACCGAGGCCATCTGCGACGCCGAGCGCATCGGCGACCGTCGACTGCTCCGCCCACTCCTGCGCGAGCGTTCCGATCGTGCCGGAACGAATGATGTGCCCCGCGGCCGGCTCGGCCCTGCCTGCGATGATCCGCAGCAAGGTCGACTTGCCGGACCCGTTGCGGCCAACGAGGCCGACACGTTCGGGACCGAGGGAGAGAGTGAGATTGTCGAAGAGGCGTTGCCGGTCAGGCGTGGCGGCGGCAACCGCGTCGAGCGTGAGGTAAGTGGGCATGAACGACCGTGAATTCGGAACAAACAAAGCGGCTCGCAATGTTGATCCGGATATCCACGGCACCACTCCTCTGCACGGTTCGCAAACACAATGTAGGACGATCGGGGCGCAGGGGCAACCGGGCCCCCGTGCAAGCTGGCCCATCGTGCCGGCGCGTGTTATGCGCTTTCCCCTGATGCCCGCCCCCATTCTTCCCCTGATCGACGCTTCATCGCACTGGCCCGCGCGCGGCGCGCTGATCGGCCTCGACCTCGGCACCAAGACCATCGGTGTCGCGGTGTCCGATCCCGACCGCCGGCTTGCGACAGGGGTCGAGACGCTCAAGCGCAAGGCCTTCAAGGCCGACGCGGCACGGCTCCTCGCGATCGCCGCCGAGCGCAACGTGGTCGGTTTCGTGCTCGGCTTGCCGATCAACATGGACGGCAGCGAGGGTCCGCGCGCTCAATCCACCCGTGCCTTCGCCCGCAACTTTTCCGCCCTGACCGAATGCGCCATTGCGCTGTGGGACGAGCGGCTCTCGACCGCGGCCGTCGAGCGCGAGCTGATCGGCATGGATGTCAGCCGCGCCCGCCGCGCCGAGGTGATCGACGAGCACGCGGCGATCTTCATCCTGCAGGGCGCGCTGGACCGGCTAGCGAATTTGCGGACGGAATAGCAATGGCGGTCGTCGTCGCGGCGCTGTTGTCGGTTTTCCTGCTGATCATGCTCGGTTTTGTTCTCGAGCGCAGCCTGACGCGGCTGGAAACGCAATGGCACGGGCTGGCGCTGGCCTCGGTCGCAATGGTCGCGATCATTCCGCTGGTCAATGTGTTCAGCGTCGCGGTGCTCGCGCATTACGCCTCGCCGGAAAAACAATCGGCCCGCGCCATCGTCATGACGGTGGTGCGCAATCCCCTGATATGGGCCTGCGCGATCGGCCTCGCGCCTGACGACCGGCTTAAGAATGCGAAGCCAGCCAGATCCCCTGCGCCGCCGCGCCGAAATTGTTGAGGCCGTGCAGGACGATGGTCAGCCAGGTCGAGCCGCTGCGATAGCGCAGATAGCCGAACCAGAGACCGAGGCAGAACACCTCGCCGAGGAAGTACAGGTCATATTGCAGATGCACCGAGGTCCAAACCAGCGACGACAGCACGATGGCGCCCGGCACGCGCAGGAAGGATTCCGACCAGCCGCGGTAGAGAAAGCCGCGGGCGAAGAACTCTTCCGAGACCGGCGCGGCGACGCAGAAGGCCAGGATCAGAAGCCATAACGCACCATCCTTCTGGGCCGATTTGAGAACTTCGAGCATGAAGCCGGGCTCGACCTCACGTCCAATCGCGCGCGACATCAGATCCCAGCCTACGATGATGATCACGAGGCCGACGATTCCGAGCGCGAGATTTTTCCAGGAGAAGCCGCGAAGTCCGAGATAGTCGGCAAACGGCGTGCGCGTCGTGCGGATGACGAGCCAAAGCGCAAGCAGCACCGCGAGCAGACCGGTGATCACCGAAAGCGAGATCGTGAGCCCCTGACCGACGATCTCGACTGCGGCTTTCATGTCGATCGATCCGCCGTGGATCAGAACGAAATAGGCGACGACGGCGATCTGACCGACGAACATCGCCGCGAACACGACCGCGCCCCAAAGCGCTGTGCCCCAGAACCCGAAGATACGGGGCTCGCGCCTGGCGGGTAGGATCGTGACGGCAGGGCTTGCGGGATCAATGGCGTCCATCAATCAACTTTCAAGGCAGTGCCCGCGCAAGCAGGGCGTGGATGTCCGCGCGTTCGAGATCGACAGCGCCATACATGCTGGCACGCGCAGTAGCAAGCCGCGAACGGTTCTGGATCATGGAACTTCTCCATAGCCGTCGCGAGCTTAACAAATCATCTCAGATGATTGAGCTTTTCCCTCGCAGGTCTGTATCCCGCATTCAGGGCCTTTTGGTACCATTCGCGTGCCTGGTTCGGATCGCTGGCGACGCCGATGCCTTGCTCGTACATGAGGCCAAGCTGGTACATTGCCTTGCGCCCCCCGAACGCGGCTGCCTGTCCCAACAATTCGAGCGCTTTCCCGGTATCCGGGGAAACGCCGAGACCATTGGCGTACATGACGCCAAGCCCCGCGAGCCCGTTGGCATTGTGCTGGGCCGCAGCCTTTTCGTACCACGAGCGTGCGGTGTCGAAGTCTCTGGCGCTGAAGTACAGATTGCCGAGTTCGGCCATTGCGTGGGAATCGCCGCCTTCGGCTCCCGTTTCGAACAGCTTTCGTGCCCGATCGTAATCCCGCGTGACGCCCTCGCCGTTCAGGTAGAGAACGCCAAGGGCGGCATTGGCGGATACGTTGCCTTTCGCAATCGCGGCATCGAAGAGCTCCGCAGCACGCTCCGTTTCTCTTCGCGCAACAGCGACGCGTCCGGACTCGTAGATGTAGCGGCTGACGTCAGGGTGACGACGCATCGCATCATCGCAGGCAGGGCCGGCCGTGGGATCGATCGTCTCAATATCCAGGACGCCGGTCACCCCTTTCGGCCGGTCATTGTCGTATGGCGAGGCGGCGAACCGGTCACAATCCGCTGCGAGGTCTGCCGTCGCGACGGTCTTCTGTTGAGCACCCGGCTTCCCGGCTGTGTCGTCGGCCGCCTTATTGGTCTCGCCTTTTGCCGTGCCCGCCTGGTCTGCCGGGGCCGGCGTCTTCGGCGCTTCATTGGATGCTTTCGCCAGCGTCGTAATTGGCTCGGAATGGCCGGCCTTTGGCACCTCACTATTCGACGGGGACGGAGTGAAGGCCCAGTAGCCGAACACGGCACCGAGAGCCAGCAGACAGACCGCAAGGCCGGCAGCGAGCGGCCGCCAGGACCCGGATCCGTACTTGCGCCTCAACACGGTCTTGAGCGCCGCGACCAGATCGTCTGCATCGCGACGGAAAGTCTCGTGTGCAATGCTCTGCTTTTGATAGAGCACCAGATCACGGATGTCGTCCGGAAGGTCCTCAGCCGCTGGCAGCGGCGGAATGCTTGCCTCGCGCCCTGTCAGTACGGGGACGACGACCATATCGCGCCGCAGCGCGGCAGCGATCTCATCGCGAACATAGTCACGCTTGCCTTGTTGCGCGTGCGCGGCCAGCAATTCCATCCATCGCGAGCCGATCACCGCAATCAGCACGTCGCACTGCGCGAGTGCGCTGTCCAACTCGCGCTCGAACCGTTGTCCGGCCACCAGTTGGTCGACGTCCATGAAGACGCTCGATCCGCCAAAGCTGCGGCTGAGCCGGTCGCAAATGCCGCGCGCGTCGCCGGGCGCGTCTTCGCGGCGGTAACTAATGAAAATCTTTCCTTGCACGCCCAAGCCAGGTATCCCTCGCCCTCACGTTGCAAAACTATCTTCTATCGCCTCGTTGCAATATGCAACCCGCCACGTATCGACTTAGCGAGCCCGAACAATTGGAAAATCATAAACCGGACCGGTCGGCCCAATTAGTGAAAAATGCCACCATTCCTTGGAATAATTTACGAACCCCTGCCGCGCCATGACGCCGACCAGCTCGCTACGCCAGCGGCGCTGGACCGCCGTGATCGTCCTCGCCGCGGTGTGTGCCTTAAGGTCGGAGCAATCGTAACCGGTTCCCATGTCGATGCTGCCCTCCGGCGCGCGTGCCGCTTCTACCGCCGTGCAGTCGGCATAGGCCTTGCGCGGATCGAAGACCGTGGAGTTGTCGGCCGTAAGATCGACCAGCGTGAGATCGAGGGCTGCGCCGGTCGAATGCTGGGAATGGTTGGCGATATAGCCTAGCCGAAACAGCTCTTGCTTGCCAAACGCCGGATTGTAGCGCCGCTCGGCCGCGGTTTCCTTGCCATTGCGCGACCACGCGACCATGTCGGCGACCGCACGCGCCGGGCGGTAGCAGTCGAGCATCTTCAGCGACAGTTTTCGCTTGGCGAGCTCGGCCTGGATCGCCTTCAGCCTCACACCCACCTTAGGCTTCACCACGCATTCGGCGGCGTCATAGCCGTTCAGGGGCCGGCCGATGAAATTGTTCGCGCCGGCGTAGCGGATGTCCTGGATGATGGTCGGATCGATGTCGCGCAAATAAACGAAGCCGCCGGGCAGCGCCTGCGCGACGGCCGCGTCGGCAGGGATAAAGAATGCAAAAAGGAGAAAGAGCGCTCTTCTAAGCAAACGAAAACCCTCCCCCACGGTCGTCCTCGCGACGCAAGGACCATAACCACCGGGCGCCTTGCTGGGCACGCTGGGGCTCCAGCGTGCTACAACGGAGACGCCTGTGGTTATGGGTCCCTGCGCGCGCTCGCAAGGGCTCGCTTTGGCAGGGACGACGGGGAGAGAGGTCACGTTGAGTCTGTTCCATGTTCCAGGTGCGGGCTCTGTCACGTCTTCGGCCTCTTGGTTCGAGACGGCGCTTTTGCGCCTCCTCACCACGAGGGTCGATCACCGCGCCACGCGAAACAACCTCATCCCGAGGAGGCGCAAAGCGCCGTCTCGAGGGATGGGCCGCGAAACGAACGCGACCACAGCACGCGCTGACGGGTCGGTGCGTCCGACGACCGCGTGATACGCCCTCAAAGGACAAAACAGGAACGAAGGTCGATTTCATCGCTACCTCTCGTGCCGACGTTCCGTTCAGCGCGCGCCGGGCCCCAAGGCCATGATCAAGGCCATGATCGAGGCCGCGATCGGGGGATAACTTTTCGTGCATCCTTTCACCCTTGCCCCACCCGCCATCCGCGCCTATAGCGATGGCTTTAATGACATCCCCATCGAAATCGACCTTTGTCCTCGGTCACCGGCATTTGCTGGGCATCGAGGGCCTTTCCGCTGCCGATATTACCGGCCTGCTCGACCTCTCCGAGGAGTATGTCGAGCTCAATCGGCAGATAGACAAGAAGCGTACGTCGCTGCGCGGGCGCACGCAGGTGAATCTGTTCTTCGAGGCGTCGACCCGAACGCAATCCTCCTTCGAGATTGCGGGCAAACGGCTTGGCGCCGACGTGATGAACATGTCGGTCTCCTCCTCCTCGATGCGCAAGGGCGAGACGCTGATCGACACCGCGGTCACGCTGAACGCGATGCATCCGGACATCCTGGTGGTGCGGCACCACGCCTCCGGCGCGGTGGAACTGCTGGCCCGCAAGGTCGACGGTTCAGTGATCAATGCCGGCGACGGCGCGCATGAGCACCCGACGCAAGCACTGCTCGACGCGCTGACCATCCGCCGCAACAAGGGCCGGCTCGAAGGGCTTGTGATCGCGATCTGCGGCGACGTGCTGCATTCGCGCGTGGCGCGCTCCAACATTCTGCTGCTCAACACGATGGGCGCGCGGGTGCGCGTGGTCGCGCCGTCGACGCTGCTGCCGCCCGGCATCGAGCGGATGGGCGTCGAGGTCGCGCGCGACATGCGCGAAGGACTGAATGGCGCTGATATCGTCATGATGCTGCGGCTGCAGCGCGAGCGCATGAACGGCTCCTTCGTGCCGTCATCGAGTGAATATTTCCAGTATTTTGGCCTCGACCAGAAGAAGCTCGCCTACGCCAAGCCCGATGCTCTGGTGATGCATCCGGGCCCGATGAACCGCGGAGTCGAGATCGACTCGATCGTTGCCGACGGCGCGCAATCTTTGATCCGCGAACAGGTCGAAATGGGAGTGGCAGTGCGGATGGCGGTTTTAGAAGCGCTCGCCCGCAACCTGCCCAATGCTTGAAGAAGATCGCCGATGCTGACTGACCGCCGCCCGATCCTGCTCGCCAACGCGCGTGTGATCGATCCGTCGCGTGATCTCGACGCGCCCGGCGATGTGCTGATCGCCGACGGCACCATCCGCGATGCGCGGCGCGGCATTGGTGCGGCAGGTGTGCCCGAGGGCACCGACATCGTCAATTGCGCCGGCATGATCGTGGCTCCAGGGCTGGTCGATATGCGCGCCTTCATCGGCGAGCCCGGCCTGACCTATCGCGAGACGTTTGCCTCGGCGAGCCAGGCCGCAGCGACCGGCGGCATCACCACCATCATCTGCCAGCCCGGCACTGAGCCCGCGATCGACAATTCCGCGACCGTCGACTTCGTGCTGCGCCGCGCCCGCGACACCGCGATCGTCAACATCCATCCCATGGCGGCGCTGACCCGCGGCCTGCGCGGCGAGGAAATGACCGAGATCGGCCTGTTGAAGGCCGCAGGTGCGGTGGCATTTTCCGACGGCGACAGGAGCATCACCAACGCGCAGGTGATGCGCCGCGCGCTGACCTACGCCCGCGATTTCGACGCGCTGATCGTGCACCACACCGAGGATCCCGATCTCGTCGGCGAAGGCGTCATGAACGAGGGCGAGTTCGCCGCAAGGCTGGGGCTGATGGGCGTTCCGGATACCGCGGAAGCCGTGATGCTGGAGCGCGACATGCGCCTCGTCGCGCTGACCGGCGGGCGCTATCACGCCGCGTCGCTGAGCTGCGTCGCCTCGCTCGAGATCCTGAAACGCGCGCGCGACGCCGGCCTTTCGGTCTCCGCCTCGGTGTCGATCAACCATGTGACGCTGAACGAGAACGACATCGGCCCCTACCGGACCTTTCTGAAACTGTCGCCGCCTTTGCGCACCGAGGACGACCGCAAGGCGCTGGTCGAGGCGCTCGCCTCGGGCCTGATCGACGTGATCATGTCCGATCACAATCCGCAGGACGTCGAGGTGAAGCGGCTGCCGTTCGAGGAGGCCGCGTCCGGCGCGGTCGGCCTGCAGACCATGCTGCCTGCCGCGCTGCGCCTGATCCATAATGGCGAGATGGACTGGATAACGCTGATCCGCGCGATGTCGACGCGTCCCGCCGAGCTACTGGGATTGCCGGGCGGCACGCTGCGGCCGGGCGCGCCCGCCGACGTGATCGTGATCGATCCCGATACGCCCTGGATCCTCGATCGGGCCGACCTGAAATCGCTCTGCAAGAACACGCCGTTCGACGAAGCGCGCTTCTCCGGACGCGTGATGCGCACCATCGTCGGCGGACGAACGGTCTATGAGCATGTGTGATGCGTGGCAAATATGCCGAGGGAGCGCCGCCAATGGGACCTGAAGCCTTTCTGCCGGTCGCCTTCGTCATCGGCTATTTCCTCGGCTCGATTCCGTTCGGGCTGGTGCTGACCAAGCTCGCCGGCACCGCGGACCTGCGCTCGATCGGCTCCGGCAATATCGGCGCGACCAATGTGCTGCGCACCGGGCGGAAGGGCCTCGCCGCGGCGACGCTGCTGCTCGACATGTTGAAAGGCACGGCCGCGGTGATCATCGCAGGCTATTTTGGCGGACCGAACGCGGCGATGCTGGCGGGGCTTGGCGCTTTCCTCGGCCACCTCTTTCCGGTCTGGCTGAAATTCCGGGGCGGCAAAGGCGTCGCGGTGTATATCGGCGTGATGCTCGGGCTGTTCTGGCCGGCGGCTGCCGTGTTCTGCGCGCTCTGGCTCGCGACCGCCTTCACCTCGCGCTACTCGTCGCTCGCCGCGCTGGTCGCAAGCTTCGTGACGCCGCTGTTCCTGTGGTTCTTCGGCCAGCCCGCGCTGGCCTCGATGGCCGCTGTGCTGACGCTGCTTCTGTTCTACATGCATCGCGAGAACATCAAGCGCCTGCAGGCAGGAACCGAGGGGCGGATCGGTCAGAAAACCTGACGCGGCCGTAGCTCTACGGGATCGCGCGAGACTGCTGCAAAGTTATCACACCGCTGCCGCCAAGACGGTCAAGTCTGACCATATCTGTTCGCAATATTCCTGCGACTCTGGCGCACGATTTCACTGGCTGTCATCGTGCGAATCACCGATTCGTTCTGCGATTCGCTGAGATGACGCGGCCGAGCTGTTGTAGTTGCGCGTGGCGGCCCTAGACAGGAAGAATTCCCGTGCAGCCCAAACTGGTTTCATCCTTGACGGGCGCCAGCGCATTGCTGTCCGCTTTCAACATCTGGTCGAGCGAGCCCGCGCAAGCGCCGGAGCAGGTCGCCGAGACCACGCCTGAGGCAGGTGCGTCTGAGCAGGTTGCGCCGGCCGCGCCGGTGCAATGCGCGCCCTCGCAATCCGCGCCCTCGCAACCGGCGGCAGATGCAACGCCTCGCGCGGCAGACAGCCCTCGCGCGGCAGACAGCAAGCGCGTCGCGGAGCTGCGCGAAAACACCGCAAACTCGGTTCATCCCCGCGCCTGGCCGCCGCGGAAATTGTCGCTCGCCCTGCAGGGCGGTGGCAGCTTCGGCGCGTTCACCTGGGGCGCGCTGGATCGTCTGCTCGAAGAACCCGGCATCGAATTCGACGCCATCAGCGGCGCCAGTGTCGGGGCGGTGAATGCGGCGCTTGTCGCCTGCGGCCTGATCGTCGACGGCCGCGAGGGCGCACGCAAGCTGCTCGCACGCTTCTGGAACCGGGTGACGAAGGAGGCCTCGTTCCGCTCGCTGATGCTGGTCGGCGGCTTCTCGCCGGCCGGAAGTTCGATGGCATTCGGACAGACGCTTCAGTCGGGCCGCTTCGATCCCTTTGATCTCGATCCGCTGCGCCGATCCCTGGAGAAGGATATCGATTTCGCCGCGCTCCGCGCCTCCGTGTGCCCCAAGCTTCTGGTCGCGGCGACGCGGATTCGCGATGGCGGACAGAAGATCTTCCGCAACGAAGACATCTCGGCCGACACGCTGCTCGCCTCGACCTGCCCGCCGCTGGTGCATTGCGCGGTCGAGATCGACGGCGAATCCTATTGGGACGGCGGCTATGGCGGCAATCCGCCGGTGGTCGGCCTGGTGCAAGAATCGGATGCGGCCGACGTGCTCGTCGTGCAGGTGACGCCGGCGCGCGACAATTACGTTCCCATCACCTCGGCCGCGATCGATCGGCGGCTCGATCAGATCACCGCGAACGCGGCGCTCAATGCCGAGATCGCAGGCCTCGAATGGGCAAGCCGCGAGAGCGCAACATCCGCGCATCGCCTGCGGATCTTCCGCCTCGCCGCCGAAGACGAGATCGAGGGGCTCGCGCAGCGCAGCGCCGTCGATCTCGGACGAGGTTTCATTACCCAGCTGCATCGTAGCGGCTACACCGCCGCCGATCGGTGGCTCCGGCAGACGCCGAACGGCACTCCACCCGCCAACGAACCGCGCAGGGAGCCGACCGCATTCTGGGTGCCGCCGTCTTTCGCGGATACGACGGTGTAACGAGACCAAGCGCTCTCCGTCTTCATAGCCGGGCTTTGGCGTGCCCGGCGAAGCCTCGGCGTAGCAGGTCCCAGCCATCCACGTTCTCCGAGGCGCTGAGCGGCATCTCGTTACCCCCTTCCCCACGCACTCCGGTTGCTCCATTGTAGCGGCACGGAGATACCTTACGTGGACGCCATCAACGACATCATTCAACTCAGCGACGCCGAGCGGATCGACCGGCTGCGGCTGATCCGGTCCGACAATATCGGGCCGCGGACGTTTCGCTCGCTGCTCGATCGTTTCGGCGATGCGCGCGCGGCGCTGGAGCGGCTGCCCGATCTGGCAAAGCGCGGCGGCGCGGCACGCGCGGTGCGCATCGCGAACGAAGCGGACGCACGCGCCGAACTGGCGGCCACGCGAAACTTTGGAATCGAGCTGCTCGCGCCGGGCGAGGTCGGCTATCCCTCACGGCTGGCGACACTCGACGATGCGCCGCCCCTGCTTGGCGTGCGCGGCGCGACTGAGACCCTGGTGCGGCCGATGATCGCGATCGTCGGATCGCGCAACGCCTCCGCCGCCGGTTTGAAATTCGCAAGCCAGCTCGCGCGCGATCTCGGCGACGCCGGCTTCGTCGTCATCTCGGGGCTCGCGCGCGGCATCGACCAGGCGGCGCACCGCGCGTCGATCTTAAGCGGCACGGTCGCAGTGCTGGCCGGCGGCCACGACAGGATCTATCCACCCGAGCATGAGGAGCTGCTTGCCGCGATCCTCGACGCCAAGGGCGCGGCGATCTCGGAAATGCCGCTGCGTCACGAGCCCCGCGCGCGGGATTTTCCACGGCGCAATCGTTTGATCTCGGGCGCCGCGCTTGGCGTCGTCGTGATCGAGGCCGCGCACCGCTCGGGCTCGCTGATCACCGCACGCATGGCCGGCGAACAGGGACGCGAGGTGTTTGCCGTGCCGGGCTCACCACTCGATCCGCGCGCGGCCGGCACCAACGACCTGATCAAGCAGGGCGCGACGCTGGTGACTGGAGCATCCGACATCATCAACGCGGTCGCGCCGATCATGGAGCGGCCGCTCGCGCTGCCCTTGCGCGAGGATGACGGCGATACGTTCGATCCAGATCCACAAGCTCATGATCGCGAGCAACTTGTCAGCCTGCTGGGCCCGAGCCCGGTGTCGATCGACGATTTGATCCGGATATCCGGCATGGCGCCGTCGGTGGTGCGCACCTTGCTGCTCGAACTCGAACTCGCCGGCCGGCTCGAACGGCACGGCGGCGGACTGGTGTCGCTGCTCTAAAACGGGATGCGTCAGCCGTTGCGCTTCTCATCGAAGCGCTCGCGCGCGCCCGTGATCTGCGGCTGGTGCTGATGCGCCCATTGGCCGAGCGCTTTGACCGGCTCCGACAAGCCGCGTCCGAGATCGGTCAGTTCATAGTCGACGCGCGGCGGAATGGTCGGAAACACGGTGCGCTTGACCAGACCGTCGCGCTCGAGCCCGCGCAGCGTCAGCGTCAGCATCCGCTGCGAGATGCCGCCGATCATGCGCTTCAGCTCATTGAAGCGCCGCGGCCCGCTGCCGAGCAGCATGATCACCAGCACGCTCCATTTGTCGCCGACGCGCGCGAGCACGGAGGCGACCCCGCGACAATCGTTTCCGAGATGCGCGTTGGGCGGCGGGACAGGCACATTGATGTGCTCGGGTTTCACGTCTGTGCTCTCGTATGGAAAATGTGCGTTCTTGCGGGTGTTTTGCATAGTCACTCATATAGCGCCAGTTACAAAACCATACCATGGGTGACCAAGATGAGACTGCTCCACATCGATTCCAGCGTGCTCGGCCCACACTCCGTCAGCCGGCAGGTTTCCGCCGCCATCGTCGCGCGGCTCAGCGCAACGATGCCCGATCTCGACATCGTCTATCGTGACCTCACCACGACACCGTTGTCGCATCTCGCGGGTCCGCACCTTGCCGCCGCGCAAGGCGCCGAGCCGCCGGCGGAACTCAGGGACGATCTTGTCCTGAGCCGTGCGGTGCTCGACGAATTCCTCGCCGCCGACATCGTCGTGCTCGGCGCGCCCATGTACAACTTCACCATCCCGAGCCAGCTCAAGGCCTGGATCGATCGTATCCTGGTCGCGGGCAAGACATTCAAGTACGGCGCGAATGGCGCGGAGGGGCTGGCCGGCAACAAGCGCATGATCGTTGCGCTGTCGCGCGGCGGATTCTACGGCGAAGGCACGCCGTCAGCAGCCGGCGAGCATCTCGAAACCTATCTGCGCTGGGTGTTCGGCTTCATCGGCATCACCAATCCCGAATTCATTTCCGCCGATGGTGTGCAAATTGGACCGGAGCACCGGGAGAAGGCGCTCGCGGTGGCACTTCAGGCCGTCACGAGCCTGCGCGCTGCTTAAACGTGATGGCCTCCGCCCGCCGTCTCACATGACGGCGGGTACTTTAGGTGCGGCACAGGCGAGCGCAATCAATACCAGACGCCGGGCATGCCTGAGAGAATGGCGATCAGCGAGATCAGAAGTCCGATGCCCGAAAACAACGCCACCGAAACGAACTGATCACGCTGCTCCGACCTCTTGGCTTCGGCCTTGTCGGACGAAATTGACGGAGTGGAGATCGATTGAGAAAAGCGAACAACCTTGGGCATTGCGAGCGCTCCAATCCAACAAAATCACAAGAGAATTCTTCGGCTTCACCAAGAGTCTTCGCGGATACGACGAAGGTTCAATGCCGGGTGGAAATTCGCTGAAATGCGCCAGTTGGAACACAGAGAGCCGGCCAGCGCGACCCGCTTGCGAATTCGGCGGGAAGCCGCTGGCCGGGTTGAACAAACTTACGAATCTGCCTCGCCTTCAGCCACGATAGATCGGCGCGCCGCTCGGTGACGACGTCGCGCCGCCGTCGACGAACAATTCCTGGCCCGTGATGTGGGCCGCATCGTCGGAGGCCAGAAACAGCGCCGTCTTTGCAACGTGCTCAGGCTCCCCCAACCCTCTGAGCGGCGTCATGCGCGCGATACGCGCCTCGAAGGCTTTCTCAGCCTCGGGCGTCGCGACCGCCGCGCCCCAGATCGGAGTCCGGATCGCGCCCGGTGCGATCACATTGATGCGAATGCCGCGCGGCGACAGTTCCGAGACCATCACACGCGCCATCGCGCGCACGCCGGCCTTGCTCGCGGCATAGGCTGAATAGCCGGGGCTGCCCTGCACGGAAATCACAGAACCGTTGAGGATGATGGATGCGCCGTCATTCACATAGGGAAGCGCCGCCTGCACGGTGAAGAAGACCGCGGTCAGGTTGGTCCTGATGATCTGCTCGAAGGCGGGGAGCGTCGCACTGCCGAGTGGCGTCCGGCCGGGGATGCCGGCATTGGCGAACAGGATGTCGAGCTTGCCGAACTTGGCCACGGCCTGCTGGATCGCCTGCTCCGTCGCCACGACGTCGGTGGCGTCCGCGGTCAGCGCAAGCCCATTGGGCCCAAGCGCCTCAGCCGCCGCGCCGAGCGTGGCGGCGTTGCGGCCTGTGATCGCCACCTTCGCCCCCTCTTTCACGAACAGTTTCGCGGTTGCCAGTCCGAGGCCGCTGTTGCCCCCGGTGATGAATGCGGTCTTGTTTGCCAGCCTCATGTCGCTCTCCGATGGTTGCATAATGAAACCCGATTGATCACGTAGGAGGATTGGTTTAATAACGCAACCACACAAGGCCGTGATCGCGGCGGCGAGACGGTGTGGTGACGCAGAGCCCGCCCCCAGATACGGTCTTGCGGGGAGCGTGCGCTTCGCGTCTTGACGATGCGCTTCAGGAATTTTTTTGGCGATGGTGAAACGGACGAGCCTGGAAGGTACCGACTGCCCGATCGCGCGCTCGCTGGATGCGATCGGAGATTGGTGGTCGCTTCTGATCGTCCGCGATGCACTGGTCGGACGGCGCCGCTTCGGCGAATTTCAGAAAAGCCTTGGGCTTGCGAAGAACATCCTCAGCGCCCGGCTGCGCCTGCTGGTGGAGCGCGGCATACTGGAGCTTGCCCCCGCCTCCGACGGCAGCGTCTATCAGGAATATTTGCTGACGCCCAAGGGACGCGGCCTGTTTCCCATCATGGTCGCCTTGCGGCAATGGAGCGAGCAGTTCGACGACTTCCCGGAGACGCTCGGAACCATCATGGTCGATCGCGAGAAAGGCCGACCGGTGAAGAAGCTCGAATTGCGCTCCCAGGATGGCCGGTTGCTTGGCCTCTCCGATATCTCGCTCAAGCCGCGGCCGCCCGCAAAGCATCGCCGGCGCGCCAGCGCCTGATGTTCAGCGCGGCCTATGACAGCTTGCGGCGGCGCAAGCGCTTGACCTGTTCTTCCGCTTCCAGTCGCGTCATCGAAAGCAGATAGGACAGCAAGTCGAGGTCATGCCGCCGCGCCACCCGCGCGAGGCTCTCGACCGTCTCGGAGATGAAGTGGGCTGCGTCCTCGGCGCCCCCCTCACTCGCCCCTTCGCTCACCGCCTCGCGCGGCCGCAAACGGCGCCCCTCGTGAACTGATATGCGCACCTGCCTGCGCTTTGTTTTCCCTAAACTCATTCAAAAACCCATGTTCCGGTAATAAAATACCCTGAAATATCCTGCAACTATAAGGCGTTACCTTACAACTTATTAGATACTGAGTCCTGTCCGAGGAACCGGTTTCAACATCTGTCGATTTGACACCGAGGCCCTCACCACCCATGTTCCGAAACAGACGGCTGGCGCGAATCTCGCGGACCCGGCCGTTATTTTTTCCCTAAGCCGTTGGAATGACATGAAGATCGTCATTGTTGAGTCGCCGGCGAAAGCCAAAACGATCAACAAATATCTGGGCTCCTCCTATGAGGTTCTGGCCTCATTTGGCCATGTCCGCGACCTCCCTGCCAAGAACGGATCGGTCGATCCCGACCATAACTTTAGGATGATATGGGAGGTCGACGCCAAGGCGGCCGGGCGACTCAACGACATCGCCAAGTCGCTCAAAGGTGCCGATCGTCTGATCCTCGCCACCGACCCTGACCGCGAGGGCGAGGCGATCTCCTGGCACGTGCTCGAGGTCCTCAAAGAGAAGCGCGCGCTGACTGACCAGAAGATCGAGCGGGTGGTGTTCAACGCCATCACCAAGCAGGCGGTCACCGAGGCCATGAAGAACCCGCGCCAGATCGATGGCGCGCTGGTCGACGCCTATATGGCCCGCCGCGCGCTGGACTATCTGGTCGGCTTCACGCTCTCCCCGGTGCTGTGGCGCAAACTGCCGGGCGCGCGCTCGGCCGGCCGGGTGCAGTCGGTCGCGCTGCGGCTGGT
>Ga0070712_100001162_pt1 | contig 15932 bp, 13 predicted proteins | sample LARL81metaG_FD_71396 | JGI IMG/M metagenome (GOLD analysis project Ga0070712, IMG submission 71396) | Corn, switchgrass and miscanthus rhizosphere microbial communities from Kellogg Biological Station, Michigan, USA - LAR L8-1 metaG | ecosystem: Host-associated > Plants > Roots > Rhizosphere ...
TTCCTGATAAAACGTCAGCACGTCGGCGACCGTCGCCCAGCCGTCGAGCAGCGCGATGGAAAAATCGCTGGAGTCGCGCGTAGTCAGATCCAGCAACGGCAGCAAGGTTTCGGTAGTTTGCCCGTCGGCAGCAGGCACGTCCACGATCATGGTGGTGAGCCGCGCCTTCATCGTTTCCAAAAATGCGCCATGCGTGCCCACGCGGTAATTCAATGCGCTCAGGCCCGGACGATTTGCTGTCGGCTGCGGCGTCAGGATTTGGATACCCTCGCAGCAACCGCAGCTTTCCGCGGTGCAACCGCAGATTTTTGTGCTCATGTCACCGCCCTCCTCCTACTTGGATTTCGAGTTTGCCGTGCTCCGGGAAGTTCGGGTCGTTATCCAATTGCGCCACCTCGTTTACGCGCAACGGCAGCACACCGTTTTCAATTTCGTGATTCGCTGATTCAAACAACCGTTGAAACCGTGTGACTTCCACGGACTCGACGCCCGGCACTGCCTGCGCCGTTGCGATGATTTCGCTCAGGAAAACTCCTTCGCCGAACGTCAGGTTGTCCGGGTGGAAAAAGCCCCGCGCGCCGCCAGGCAAAATCCGGTTGCTGAAACGGTCCAGCAACGCCGCCTTCACGTGCGCGCGCTGGTAATGTGGCATCGCGCAGACTTCAAGTTTCAAATCCAGCGGCACGTAATGCGCCGGCATCACGCGCAGATCGTGTCCCATACGGCGGACCTTGCGGAGACAGCGAGTAATTTCGCATAGCAATATGGTGTCCGCAGTTTCCCCACCCAGCGGATCGATCGCCACGTCGGCTTCGTACCAACTGCCCGTCCACGCCAGCGCAGCGGACGCGTTCTGCACCTTCCCGTTACGTTCGGCGATCAACTCGTAATCGTCCGCGATGATCGCGCGCTGAATTTTTTTCGGGTCTCGAAAATCGTATGGCGCGAAGAGCTTCGCCTCGGCTAGCGGCTCGGCATTCGTTCCCCCTTGTGCGGGCAGCGGATTGCGCACCGTGATGGAAACGCCGCTTGGGGGCGTATTTTTCAAAACAAGGCGCGAGATCGCCTCCGCGCCTACGTTGCCGGCGGTGCCGTTCCCGATGCGGTAAGTGGCGCCAAGAAGCGGAATCGCGTCCGCGTCCGAAATGTCGGTTGTGCCGTTGTCGGTGCGGTCAGTGGCGCCGAAGCTCATTCCGGCTGACGGTCGAAAACCGAGTTCGCCATCACCGAAGCGCAGATGTGCGATCCCGTCGTTGTCAATTTCGACAACGAAATGTGCGTCGTTCGGCGCGCTCTCGATCAAGTCGTAGACAACGTTCCAGGCTTCAGTCGGTAGCGAGTTGAGCCAGACTTGCGGTAGCGCTTTGCGGACATTCTGTGTGAGCAGGGAAATCGCAGGCGTCCACTTTGCCTTTGCCGGATTATCCGCCGGCAATGGCTCGCTGAAAGTAACAGGAGTCTTCGCCAGCTTCGGTCGAAACAGGCCGGGGATGGTTTGGATGTCGCCCGGGTGATCCGCGCATTCGCAAATCGCTTCAGTGTGCAACATGGGCACGTCGCCCAGTTTTTCCGGTCCAACCGTTCTCCCATGATCCACCAAAACCACGTTGCCGCGCGCGACGCTGATGTTTTCCAGGTATTTACATTCCGGGGCTTCGCCGATTGCGGAGATACAGAACGGAAACGGCAGCGCGTCTTCGGCGGCCCATTCGATTTCAACTATCGGTTGTGTGTACAGCGCATCCTCACAAGGCGTGACTTTGGTCAGGTGCACCGGATGGCGGCGGACTGGATCTGCGTCGGCGGGATTTCCGGTAATCGGCCCGATAATTTCCTCGAAGATCAGCACGTCACCGGCCTTTAACTGGAGCTTCGGCATGTGTGCCGATTGGTTGGCCATGATTTTCAGTTCGGGCTGATCCGTCGTCGTCGGCTCCTTTTCCGCTGTGCCATCAATCAGCGTGGCCGACGTGCTGCCGCGTTCGAGACAACATTCCTTTTCGCCCCAGGTGTAAAAGTGAATTTCACTGTGGGCGGCGTAGAACTGGAGTTGCGCTGCGCCACCTAACGGCAATGGTTCGAAGACTTCGTACGTGCTTGCCGGAACGTTGCGCAGGTCGTCCCAATTCAAGATGATTTTGCCTGCCAACTGCGAATCGTCGAACCGGGTCGTGAACGACACACCCGCCGGCTCGGCGAATGCGAAATCGGAATCCGTCTGGATGCAAACCCAGGTGCGGGCGTTGCAGCCTTCGCTCAATTTGTAATCCACCAGCCGTGCGTGACGCCGCACAGAAATCCGCTGGCGCGCCGTGTCGAGATACGCTTCGGTCGCGACGGCGTCCTGAAAGTAGCTCAAGTAGTCCCCGGTGTAAGCAAGCAGCTCGACGAGCGCGATGCCGAGGTCGGGAACGTGCCGCTCTGTCCAGGCCGGAACCAGCAGCGCCAGGCGGTCGAGAATCAGCTGGCGAAAACTCGCGTAGTCTTTCGCGAGATAGTTGATCTCCGGCTCGATCAAGGTTTGCGGCTCGCACTTGCAGACGGGCGCGCAATCCAGGTCGGACGGGCAATTGATTTTGAAATTGAAATCAACGTGATCGTAGCGCGGATCAATCTTTTCAACTCCGACGAGACTAAGTGTGTAAGTCGAAAAGTCGCCGTACTTGTCCAGCGTGATGACGAGCTGATCGTCCTTTTCCGGATCCGGATCGGACACCGGCTTCACCTTGGTAATCTGAATGTCCGTGACGCGCTGACCGCCTTCGAGTTGAAGGAATTTTTCGAGACCGGGTTTTTCTTCGCTCAACTCCGGCGGAAGCTTGCCGAGGAAAAACGCAGTGAGCGTCAATTGATCGTTGCTGACCTCGATGTAATCGAGACCATTTAATCCTTTCATGCGGCGAACCGCGTCGCGCCGATCATCTTGCTGGCAGCACAGGCTCATGGTTCCTTCGGGTTAAGCATTTTGGGTGAACGTTGCGGTTTGCGTCTGGTTCGTACGGTTGACGACATATTGGACGAGCACGTTCAGGGTCGAATCCTCGCTTGTGACTTCGACTTTTTGCACAACGACCACATCGCTCAGCCAGCGTTGCAGTCCGGATTGAATGGTAAGTTGCAACGCCGACGCGATCTCGGGACTGTTCGGCGCAAAGACCATCTGTAGCAGGCCGCTGCCAAAATCCGGTCGGTTCACGCGCTCGCCGGGATTCGTGAAAAGAAATTCCTCAATCATGTCGCGGATGTGGTCGTCGTCATCCGTCGTAGCCGTGCGACCACGGCCGTCGAAGTGAAAAGGGAAATCAATATTCATCAAATTCCTTTCACCCGGAGTTGAGTCTGCTTGCTACTCAGCGCCGTAAGGGTCGGCGCGCAGATCGACAGACTATCTTGCAGCAGCACGGGAATCTGTCCCGCCTTTACGCGTGTCGCACCAGTCATCCATTGCGCGGTCGCACACGGTGGATTTCCTGAGATAGCCAGGCCACAACCCTTAATGGTATACGGCGTCGTCTGAGTAACAATCGGTTGATTGCTCACTTTGACCCGCGGATTCGGATTCGGCACGGTTGGTTGTGCCTGGCCGGGAGGCGTGTGCGCACATATGACCGTCGCGCCTTCATGTAGAAGGAATCCTGGCATCACGTCACCTCCAGTGCCTGGCCGTTGATTTGCACCGTCGGACCGGAAAACTTGATGCTCGCGCCCTGGCCGTTAGTGATTTCTATTCCTTGCGAATTGAGAACAATCTTCTGCCCGCGTGAGGTCTCAATGGTGATGCCGCCCGTGCCCGGCGTGTCGTCGAGCGTGAGGGTGCAGTTGTCGGTCTTTAACATCTTCTTGTCGGCGGCCAAGGGCGATACGGAGACGGGTGTCGATTCGCCCTCGCCCCAGAAGCAGCCTGACCAGATGGGCCGCTTATGATCGCCTCCGGCAAACTCAACCCAGACGTGCGCATCCTTCGGAGGCATCATAAAAAAACCGACATCGGGACCGGCGTAGGGGACGCACGGCTGGGCCCACACAGTGCCGTCGTGGAAAATGGTCGGCACCTTGACCAACAACCGCCCCTTCCCGAGCGGATCAAGGTTCTGGTCCACCACTCCCTCGTATTTGCCGTAGAATTTGCTCATAATGTTTCCTTCATGGCAGAACAAACGGTAGGAGGGCGCCCGTCCCCTCACGCGACAAGGAAAAACTTTGGGTGTAGCGGCCTTTGCTGATGTTGTGCGTCACGCTCTTAACGTAGTAATTGCCGTCGTAGGTCTGACCCGCGCCGCGCACCCCGACCAAGCTGCGCGGTTGCAACAAGCTGTTGTAACGCAACGCATCGAGCTGGCCGTTGGCAGTTACAACCTCATCAAACGATTGGTCAACCATGCCCTTTGCGAGGAACTCTACGCGGCGGTCGTCGTCAGAAATCAAGCAAGTAAGCCGACGCGCTTGAGGCCGGTCGTGCGCAAGTGGTATGTTACGCGACAGACTTGGCGAGTTAACCGTGCCATGCTTGTTTTCGGTCTGATAGGCGACACGTTGTGGGCGCAAGCCATCGAAAGTAAAATTCAGCGACTCAACATTGGTCGCTGGTCCCATGTTGATGGACAGGGCCGGTTGAGGAATGGACAGCCGTTCTGGCGGCCCCCAGTGCACGCTGCTGGAAAGAGGCAACGGACCCGGCGTCACGTAAAACACGAAGCCATATTGCTGTGCCAATTCTTGCAGATAAGTCCGGTCGGTTACGTCCGCAGGTTCTTGCGGTCTCTCGTACATAGGATTGTACGGATTCAGCACCTCAGGATCCAACGGCACCTCGGGAGGAAGCGTTAGTCCGTATTTGAGGTAGCACCCAATGATCTGATTAACGGCTTCATAATCCGGTACAGCTGGAAACTCTCGGTGCTTCTGTTCCAAATCCATCATTACGCTGACGTCCTCACCGGTGACGGTCAGCGTCGAGGCGCCCGGCTCATTGCTCGGATTGAGTTGGTGATTAGTGATGATGCCGTCCATGAGTACCTGCGGCGCAATCGCGAACCGGACAATTACGATGACGCGATTGAAGGGTTTTAGCAGAGGATTGGTGACAACGCGATAATCCATCAAATCGAGCGCACCAATCCGGCCAACCTGAAAAGTGAGTTGGAAGCCCGACGGCCCTTGATCGGAATGGGTGACCTCGACGCTGCGCAACGCTTCGACCAAAAAAGGCGACGCTGTCACCGGGATCGTTTCGCCGATCTTGAGTGTCAGATGAACGCCGAGGAGGTTCATTTGTTTCTCACATGCGCTTTTCGCTCAAAATTGCGGGAGCGGGATAAGCAGTTTGCGGCCGATTTCACTGGTTAATTCTTCCGGGTTCATTGCGTTGTTCGCATCGCACACGCGCCAGAACTGTTCCGGGTCGGTCAGGTAACGCGCAGTGATCTGATCAAGGCGTTCACCTTGCGTGACGGTGTGTTCGGCGATGGGAACGGCGCTCGCCGGATCGGGTAAAAATCGCCGGCGAATGAAGATCATTTCGCGCCCGTCAGGAGCGACGGAAATCACCTGCTCGATCGCGTAATAACGACTCGTGTATTCGAACATAAAATTACCTCAAAAAAGTTTCACATCCCCGCCAATCGCGCCTTTGGCGTTGTTGAAGCTGGCGATTGTCGCCATCACTTCTTTGACGACTTGATGCGTCAGGAACAACGTGTATGCCGGATGGACCAACGGCACATCGTTATAGCTCAGCACGCGCAATCCGAGGGAAACCTGCGCGCGAATCGGATTGAGATTCACATCGTACGCATCTTCTGTGATCGAGAACTCAGTTAAACGCACTGGGAGCACCCTTTTGAGTCCCCAGGCGAAGAGTACGAGCGGTCCGGTCGGCGGAATGACTTCGATGGTGCCAAGTGCCAGCAGCACGCTATTGGCGATGACCAGCGCGCTCTTTGGATAAACGAGCATCTCAAGCGCCGACAATTGCGGGAAAATGCCCAGGCTGGTGGCATTGCTGTCGGCAGTCTCGAGTTGATCTGTCGCGTCAATCTCGACGTCGACTTTGATCGTCTCAATCGGCGCTCCTTTGAGCCGCAATGCTTCACTAAACCCGCCACCATCGCCAGCCGCCTGTACCTGCAACGTGCGCGTCAGCTTGTCTGGGTTGTATTGAAAGACAACCACACTAGCCAACGGGTTGAACGGATCCACCCCGATGATGGCGCCTTTAAGCAAACGTGGTGAACCTGGGAAGCTGCTCATGCTCGCCTCCTTCGAATGAAGAGGATCATGAATATCCTGGCCATCCCATCGTCGCTCGGAGGATCCCAACGATCAGTAAGAGTCCGACCAAAAAGACGATTGCCACGACTAACTCGGGACTCAAATGGCCAAAACTTATGATCTGATCCGTTCATACTTCTTGCCTATCTCAATCCCATCAGCTCTCCTCTGGTCAGTGAGCGTAGCCATACTCCAAGGTCATCACGAGAGACGCGCAGAACCGGGGGCCTGGAAAGTTAGGTTGGTTTTTTAGTGGTTTCCATGTTCCTGCCATACGTGTCTTCCATGTTTGTCTTATCATCATACCCAGTCGAAATTTTTCTGTACGTCGTAGATCATCCCGTCTTTGGTGGCCTTTTTGACAACGGCGTTGTATTGTCCAAAACAGCTGTTCCAGTTGAATCGAAGATCATTTCGATCTTATCTCCGTCGAAGACGACAACGTAATTGATCGGGAGATTCAACACGCTCAGCACGGCGGGGCGGAGTTTCAGTAGTTTGTAAAGGTAAAGCGGCTCAAGCTGGTCTTGATCTTGAATAGGTTCCTCTTCTTCAAACGGCCCGAGATACCATCCCGAAGACCCTTCCACTTCTGACGTTCTTCGATCCAGATAAATCCGCGGTGTAGCAAGATGGCCTTTTGCCACAATCATGATTTGATCGAATGACACGTCTGGTCCTACGGCTTGGACTAGTCGACAAATACCCGCCTGTTCAGAAACCACCCGGAGCGTTCGGTCAACTTTTGGGACAGTATGATGAAATGGGTCGCCGTCGAAATCCGGTTCACAAACAACGAGATTGTTATCGTCAGCGTCAAGAACTAGCCGCGACCATCCGAACTGTACAACGGTCCCTGGATGCAACGCCGGTCCTTGTCTGTGCAGTTGTTCGAGCTTCGATAACAGAGCCGCCGCCTGAATAGCAAGATCTTCCCCACACTGGGCGACGACTACAAAGTTTTCTATCTGACGCTCGAATCTCACGGAAAATTGTCCAATCATAAACCAAGCTTTTGCAATCGTTCTTTAATCGCTTTTTCCAGGGCCGCACGAGCTCGCGCTTCGGCCTGCACCATTACTTGTCGTGCTTCAGTTGGGATTGGGCCGAAATCAGGATGCCCTTCCCAATAACGGCTGGTGCCTGGTTTCGCACTCCACAGTTTATCTCCCTTGGAAAGGTTGACACGCGGATCAAGTCCGCTGGTATTTTCAGGTATGTTGAGAACCTCGGTTTGCATTTTGGGCGGTAACCGTTCGAACCCAGGCATTTCAACGATATCAATAACAGGGACTATGTGATCAGGAGACACTCCTGGCCCGTAAGGGCCCTGTGTCATTGCGGCAACCTGATCCATCTGTGCGTTAGGAGTTCGACCGCGCAACCGCTCATAAAGTTGGCGCGAACTGATCCCCTGTGTCCGGCGTTCTGCTTCCAGGCGGTTTCTGGCCTTTGAGTACTCATCTGTGGCCTCGGTAAATTTTCTCTGCTGCTCTCGGTGTTCCCGACTAAATTTGTCTTTGCCTTGTTTTTCCAATTCTTTCAGACGCTGATTGGCTGTATTGAGCTGCTCTTTAGCCTTTTCAAGATTGTCTCCCAATACTTGCAGGCGCTGTTCTTCAGGCGAAAGCGGAACAGCTGGTGCAGCAGGTATCGGCTCGGTCGGCACTGTGGGCTCCTTGGGCGCGGCTGGTTTGGGAGGCTCCGTCGACACGGTGGGTTTGGGCGGTTCCGTCTTCTTGGGCACGTTCGATGGATGCACCTTCGGCGGCGTGATGTCGGCGACGGTCGGGGATCCGGGTTGCCTGACGACGCGAGACTCGATCACCGTCGGTTTCGGGACCGGCACCGTCACGCCGGTGCCCTTCGGCCCCACGACGGCTCCTTCCATCTCGGGCGCCATCTCGTCGAACACCTTGAGAAGAGTCCTGAGCCAATCGCGGATCGCTACGAGCACCTCGCCGGTGTTACCCACGAAGCGCCCCACCAGCCCTTCGAGCCATTTGAGCACCTGGCCGATCAAGCCTCCGATCGCTTCGATCGCCTCGACGGCACGGGTGGCCACCCGACCTATGAGCAGCGCCGTTTCTTTGACGATGTTGCCGATCAGCTCGGTGCCGACCGCCAGCAGAACCTCAAAGAGGATCTGGCCGGTGATGTTGCCGAAGAACTCGCCGATGTAGTCCCACGACTTCTCCAGGAACCCGAGCACGTCTTTCGCGGCCTCGCGCCCGCGGTTCCAGACTTTGCCCAGGACGAACGTGCGGGCCTCCTTGAGAAGTCGGTCGAGCTGCGCCATGCTGCCCGCCGGATCCCGGGCAAACGCCTCGCCCAGCCGGTTCAGAAGCCTATTGCCCTCCGTTACCAACTGTGCAATGCGCGGTGCGTAGCGTTGCGCGAGGTGCGGGAGGTCCATCAGAAACTTCTGAATCTTCAGTGGGAGCTCGAGGAGCGTGAGCAGCGCCTTGCCGAGATTCTGGAGCGCCTGCCACAGTCCGTTGATAACTCCGTTCGTGAAGCCGTCCGCGAGCTCAAATGCGTCTTGGAAGCCGAAGTTGTGGAACCGGTCCGAGATCGCGTCTACCTGCCGGCTCGGCGCGTGCTCGAGACCGTCCTTGAAGCCACGCACGAACGACTGTAACAGGGCGAACAACGTGTCGCCCAGAATATAACGGGCGCCAGCCTCGAGCGCATCGAGGGCGATGCCCGGATGGATGCGATCCACCGCCTTCACAACCAAAGTTTCCGTGGGGAAGACTAGCTCGCCAACGTCCCAGATGCTGATGTCGGGGAACGCCGCCACTACCGGAGCTCCCGACGCAGCCTGTTGCGCCACATGGGCGAGTTCGTGAGCGAGCAGCTCGCGCCCCCCGTCGGTCGCCGCTTGATACCGGCCGGGTGCGAACACGATGTGTGAACCGACCGTGTACGCCTTCGCCCCGAGCGCGCGGGCCGACGCTGCGGCAGTCGCATCGGTGTGGACGCGCACAGGAGCCAGATCGAGACGCAGCTCCGGCTCGAACCGACGCCGAGTCTGCGCGTCGAGCGGACTTCCGGGCCCAGCGACTCCATGCTCCAGCGCGCGCACGCCGTAACCGGAGATGGAATACGTCCTGCCTGGCGTAACCGGAGTCGCCCACTTACCCGTGCTCGCAAACCGCCTCGCCTGCGCCTCTGTCCGGTCGCCTGTCGGCGTCATTCGAAGCGGGACCTGGGAAGGACTCAGGCGGGTCACCGCAGCCGGCGCGGCACGCCGCTGCGCGACCGCCGCCTGCGTATCTGCGTGCACTCGGACTCGGCTGAAATCGTGTCCGAAGCGCTGCTTCATGTCCTGCCGCAACGCCGGCTTGAGCGGCTTGCCAGGGCTGGCAAGGACGTGGTCCACACTCGCGGGCGCCGCATCTATCTGGCCGTTCGATGGCCTTAAGCGCTGAATACGTTGGGGTGCGCCACTGACGGCGTAACGTGCCGGCGTTGCCAACACCTGATCGGCAATCCGATCCGCTTCCTGTTCGTAGATATCCCCTGGCTCATTAATCTTGAGTTTGGTTTGCAGACCCAATCGCTGCTTTTTCTTGCACGCCTCGCACTCACCAGTCGGGCCGGGCGTGCCACAGCAAACGCACTTTCGTTGCAGCAATCCGCTGCGCACGGGAGTGAACGAAGGGGACGTCACCGCTGCAGATTTCGACGACAAGAGTTGGCGCGTGCTCATCGATGTGGCCCTTCGATGCAAAGGGGATTTTGACCCCTTTTTGGTACCGCGGAGCGTCCAGTGGACCAAATGCTGCACAGTTTCTGCTCGGGTCTCATATTCGGCGCATTTATTCTTTCGCCCATCTCAGTGACATCGGAAGCCCGCAGGGGAGTTGAACCCATTAAGTAGCGCCACGAATTGTGCGTAGCAGTGCGCGTTGTGGACGTCAGGCTGCCCCCAGTCATCTATGAAGCCGAACATGATGTGCATCGTCTCGTGCATCCAAATTCGACCACGCTGATCAGTACCCAACGCCCAAAACGGTGGGCAGAGATCGATAGCAGTCGCATTGGCGTGGCACGAAAACGCTTCCGTGCCCGCCGCGCAGTTCCCCGCCGCGCAACCGGGTATGACATCAGCGGCCCCGGCGGCTATACACGTGACTGTAAACACCACGCTATCGATGTAACTCTTCGCAGCCTGAAGGCGCCGGAGGACTACGGGAAGCCGGACGTTGGGCGCTGGCGCCAACCACGTATCCTCCACGGCGGGATCAAAGCGGAACACCGTCCGCAGTGCGTTGCCGACCGCTACCACATCAGCATTAGCCGGATCCGCGGCACGCACTGCCTGGGCATTTGCAATTCGAGTGATGGCCGTGTCCAGCAGGGTTGAGGCGCGCCGGTCAGCACTGCCCGTGTGAGGATTTGCGATGCCCGCCGCCGCCGGTGGACAATTCACACTCGTTGTACGAACCAGGCGTTGAAGCGGGCGAGCGCCGCTGACCGCAACAGGCGATCTGAGCGGCTGACCCTCTAGCGTCCTGTCACCCCGGCCTGCCATCTGTTCTGCCTCGTTCTCAAGCCTACTGTTGATTTCGGTAGTCCCCCTCGTTCCCGAGGTATCCCCTCGCGACTGCTGGACGACGTGCATGAGCTCATGAGCCAATATCTTACGGCCTGCGGTCGACTGGGCATCGTATGCCCCATTGGCAAATACGATGTCGGTTCCGACGGTGTAGGCGACCGCGTTGACCGCGTTGGCGGAGCTGGCCGAGCGCTCGTCCGCATGGATCCGCACCCGGCTGAAGTCATGGCCGAAACGCGGCTCAAGCATGGCACGGGTGGTTGGGTCAAGCGGCTGGCCGGGCGAGCGCAAAACTTCGTGGACGATTGGCGGAACAACTGACTCATTTCGAATGTCGGATGTCGGATTTGCGATTTTCCGCTGCAACCGTTTCTTGCGGCACTCTTCGCATTCGCCGGTCGGGCCGGGCGTGCCGCCGCAGGCACATTTGCGTTGAAGCAACACTGCGCCACGGTTTTGCAGCGGCGACCATGCCATCGCATCAGCTGCTGCCGGTGTTTCTTTCGTCGAAACCGTTGCGCGTTGCATAAACATTCTGATCGGCACCAATGCGCTCGCCTTATCTACACATTTTCAAGTCCGCGGAGGGTCCAGAGGTCGTCTGTCAGGTTGTCGTTCGAGATATAGTCGTACGGCATCGTGAAGTAACCTTTGATGCCCCAGTCCGCCGCCCAAGAGTTGCGGACGAGCACGCGCTTGGCTGACTCGTCGTAACCCACGGCCATCACGGCGTGGCCGCCGAGCTGTTTTTCACCTCGCTTGGGTAGGTTCAACTTGCCGGTCCTGGCAACCTCTTCGGACTCGAATGCCTCATAGACCGAGAAACCGAAAACGAATGGGTAGCCTTCGGCGAGGCATTGGCGCATCTGCTGCAAACTGATGATGCGATGATATGAGGTAACTTGATGATCGGCAGCCTGCTTGTAGCATGAGGGCGACGGTTTCTGGGTGAATTTCGCAATCTTGTAAGGCCATTTCGTTTCACTGCACACGCCAAGCTTGACGAGTGTTTTGACGCCGTCGCGGATCATCGCGCCGGCATCGTCATTGATCGTGCCTTCCATCGCGCGTTCGTTGTAGTAAACGAACAGTCGGCTCAGATTGGTAACCCTGTGCCCCGCTTTTTTCTCGAGGAATTCCAAGTTGCCAACCAACGCATTGGCTGTGCAACTGCCGAGTTGCCCCTGGTCTTCGACGCGTGAACAGCCTGGGCGCAAATCCACCTTGTTCGGCAGTTTCTTCGGCGGCGCAGCGATGGCGCTGAAGAGTTTGTCCCGATAATCGGGCCGGTCGGGCACCCACCCGTACCAGGCGTTCACTTTTGCTGTTGGCATACTACTTTCCTTTCTCGTTGATTTGCGTTGAATGGTTGTTGCGAACGTTCTCTTGATTCGCGCTCGCGAACCGGTTCGATGAAACTGAATCCTGGTCTGCATCGGCGGGGCGCAGCGGCGATGGTGCTTTGGATGTACGAGGCAAATCGCGGTGTGCGGATAAACCGGGCGCGCGCTTGGCTTGTCCACGTTGTCCAAACCCGTACGGAGTCAGACTGGCGAATATACTTCGCCCGATTTCTACGCCCAGTTCGCGAGCGCTGACGCCGGGGCGGGGATGAATTTCTGCGCCGCCCACACAAGCCTGAGCGGACGACTCCGGCCGCGCGAGGAGTTCCGTGGCGAGTAACCGCCCCAGCTCCGCTTCGACCGCCATCTGCACGAGCGCGGCCTCGCCACTCGCGATAGACAGACCGTCAAGCATCAGCCGCTCAATGTGCAAATTGATGTTCATGCGAAAACGTGTTTTTCGATTTCCCCGGATACCGCTGGAAGATCGGGCGCCGGTTCGGTCCACCGAAAATCGGCGTCGTTCACCGGACGATCCAGCTTGAGCAACTCGGTTCTTGCCGAGTCGAGCACCAATCGCATCGTCACGTTCGAACCTGCAGCTGCCGCGCGGAACGCTGCGTTCAACGCCGCGCTGTGAATGTGGCCGCCGGTCAGATTCAGCTTTGCCAGATGCTCGTAATCGAGTTCGTCGAGCGGCGGCGTGGCGAGATTTTTTTTTGCGTCTGGCTGTAAAAAAACTTTTTCCCACAACCGTCGCCGGTCGGCCACCGTGGGATACGGAAAGTTGACGATGAAACGCAGCCGTCGCATGAACGCAGTGTCCAGCGCGCTTTTCATGTTTGTCGCCAAAATCGCCAGGCCGCGATACGATTCGATACGTTGAAGCAAATAGTTGATCTCGATGTTGGCGTAGCGGTCGTGGCTGTGTTTGACTTCGCTGCGTTTGCCGAACAGCGCGTCGGCCTCGTCGAAAAACAAAATCGCGCCACCACCCTCCGCCGCGTCGAAGAGCCGGCACAGATTTTTTTCCGTCTCGCCGATGTATTTGTTCACCACAGCGGATAGATCAATGCGATACAAATTCAGCCGGAGCTCGTTCGCGATGACCTCGGCAGCCATCGTCTTGCCAGTGCCGCTGTCGCCGGCGAAGAGTGCGCTGATGCTGAAGCCGCGATTCATTTTCCGCTCGAATCCCCACTCGTAGTAAACCTGATTCCGATGCTTGACCTGCGTGGCGATTTCTTTCAGGCGATTCATTTCTTCGGCGGGCAGCACCAAATCGTCCCAAGTCACTTTCGGTTCCAGCCGTTGCGCGAGCGCGTCCATTCGCGGACGTTCGCTGGCGCGGCAAATTTCCCAGACTTTTTCCGTGAGCGGGACGCCTGAATCTTTCGCCTCTGTTTTCGCGAGCTGGGCCAATTCGTGAATCGAGCTCAAATTCAAGTTGAATTGTCCCGCGAGCAAGGCGGCGTTGTCTTGGCCATTGTCGCCAAGTGCGGCTCGCCATGCGGTCTTTTGCTCGGCGACAGTTGGTTTTGCGATGTCGAACGCGACGTGCACGCGGCCGAGGTGGGGAAGAATTTCGCGGACACCGACGAGGAACACACTGTCGCTGCGTGAAAGAAAACGACTCAGCGGGCCGGCCGGCCCAGCTGCTTCGCCGTTCAGTTCCTCCGCAGTGAGATACAACGCCAGCGGCAGCAAGCGGCTCTCGCGCTGCCACAAGCGGGCGAGCGTATCCAGTTCCAACGGATTTGCCGGTAATAACTCGACCGGCAACAGATACAGGCGGCGATTTAATTCCGCCCCAGCGTGATGGGCGACAAGCTGTTTGCTCAGCGAATCTGCACCGACCAATTGCACCGCTGGCAACCAGCCGGTCTCCGCCGATCGGCGCCAGCGTCGCAAGATGACTTGCACAAGTTTCTGCTGAGACGGCGCAAGTTCGATTGAATCCAGCGAAAGTTCCAGCGGCGAAAGAAGCGAAGACAACCTGTCGTCGAGGCAATTTAGTCCTTTCAAGTAATTGACGATTCGCTCGTCGGCTCGCAGCGCGCTGGCAGTGAGCGGTTGCGCGCCAAGCTGAGAAATCTCGATCAGTCGCCAAAAGCGCAACGGACGTTCTGGCGAGAGCGCGTCCCACGACGGTTCATCGAACAATGCCAGCGCTAGCGCGAATGTGGGGAAATTTTTTTGCGGATCGTTCTGCGCGCGGGCGCACAAGCCGGCGATGCTCGTGTCCATCTCCATCGCTGCGCAGAGCAGCAGAATATCTTGCTCGAACGGCGAAAGACCCAGTCGATCGCTCAGCAGTTCAAGCGCTGATGGAGTTTCTGGGTTCGTTTCCTGCAGTGGCACGTTCGAAAACCTTTTTAGCGTCGCGCCGTTTCCGGAGGCTGATTTTTGAGAGAATTTTTCCAGACGCTGCCGTAATTCCGCGAGCGCTGCACCGAGGCAGCGTGAGTTGTTTTCCTGCCATGAATCGAGAGTCGTCATGGGATGGTCACCTTTTGCGACGATTTGAATTTTGGGGGTTGAACGCTGCGGTCAATCAACAGACTGTCAACGCCGTCCACGCGCAGTCGCACGAAATAATCTCCCGCCGCGAATTTGCCCGATGGATCGTCTTTCGCGATAAAAGTCAGGTTACCCGTCGCCGCCGGATGCGGCTCGGCGGGAACTTCGTCGCTGCCGAGCAGCAAGGCGACACGTTGCGCGGGCAGAACTTCCGGGCTGCACGCCAGTGTGATCGTGATTTCATTCGCGTTGCGTGCGGCGTTGATCGGCGGGTTCGACAAAATTTGTGGAGCAACGGCGAAGGGCAGCGCGTTGGTGGTTCGCTTGGACGTTTCGCCTGGGCGAATGACAGAAACAGAAATCGTGTAGATGCCGGCGGGAAAATTCTGCGGTTGATTTGGTAGGTTGACTGTGATTGCGGTGGCGGTCGCATTCGATGGCGCGGGCAGTGGAATTGGATTTTGCAAACGCGGATGCGAAATCTCGGTGGAAACGTTCGTGCCATCGAGATCGTGACCGGTGATGAGCAAATCGTTTCCCAAGACCGCGCTGGTCTCCGAACCCGGCGGTTGCACGACGGGACTCACTTCGGTGAGGGTGGGAAACGGAGGAATCAAATCCGCCTGCGCGTTTACGCCGGTGTCGTTCGCGCCGCGAGTGAGAACCGGCAGCGGCGTGCGCGATGAGCGGGTGCTGTCAATCAGTACGACGGAAACTTCGTACGCGGCGGAAATGCGGTAGCCAACCTGAAATGTTGTCCAGAGTTTCGAGAATTCTTCGACCGACATCGATTGAGGCGTGATGCGAATGCGCTCAATCTGGTCGGCGAGATCGTTGTTCGGTAGTGCCGTGCGAATTTCGTCCGCGCCGAGCAAAGGGTGATCGTGCAACACCCGCATCGCGCGACCGAGCAGACGATGCGCAATCACGGACGAATCGCCGTCATCGCGCTCGTAGGCGGTCAGCAAATAAAACAAATCGAGCGCCAGTGGCGGCTGGCCGGTCTCATTGGGTTTAATCTGGCCCGGCATGTCCATGTTACGCCAGGCGGCGTTGATGTGCGTTTGATACAGAAAAAGATTGATCCGTCCCGCGCCGTCGGCCTGGCCGAACGTTTGCGCTTTTTCCGGCGGCAACGTGGTCGTGTGCAAGCCGCCGCCTTCCGCTGAAATTCCCTTGTCCAACAAATTGCGCAGGGTGGCGGTCACCGCGCCGATGGCGAGTGAATTGCTCAT
>Ga0070712_100001164_pt1 | contig 15926 bp, 7 predicted proteins | sample LARL81metaG_FD_71396 | JGI IMG/M metagenome (GOLD analysis project Ga0070712, IMG submission 71396) | Corn, switchgrass and miscanthus rhizosphere microbial communities from Kellogg Biological Station, Michigan, USA - LAR L8-1 metaG | ecosystem: Host-associated > Plants > Roots > Rhizosphere ...
AACGTGCTCGATGCGGTGCGCAGCGTCATGACCTGCTCGCCTGACTATCTCGTGATGGGAATGTCGGCGATCACGTTCTATGGGGGCGCGGCCGGAGCCGATGAGTTTCAGCGCAGCATCGAGCGCGAAGCCCGAGTAGGAGTCAGCATCGGGTCGCATTCCTGCACCGCGGCGTTGAAAGCGTATGGCGGAGTGAAGCGCCTTGCGTTTCTCTCCCCCTATTACCCCGTCGCCAACGATGAAGTGCGACAGTATTTCACCGACTCCGGCTTTGAGGTCGTACGCGACACCTATCTCGCCTGTCCGAGCTGGACCGCGATCGCGGAGGTGACGCCCGAGGTGCTGCGGCCAAAGCTCATTGCCCTCGACGGAGACGATGTAGATGCGATTGTCCAGGTCGGAACCAATCTCAGCATGGTACGCCTTGCCGCCGCCGCGGAGCTGTGGCTGGGCAAGCCGGTGATTGCCATCAACACTGCCACCTACTGGCATGCGCTCCGCCAGAACGGGATCACGGACAGGGTCCAGGGGTTCGGCCGCCTGTTGGAGGAATTCTGAATCCACTCCGCGGCGGAGCGAGCTCACAACCAGGAATCTCGATGCCGAGCATCTCGCGCAATCGATGATTTCATAATTCAGACCGGCAAAAGTAAACGGCATTTTTTTTAGCGTCATTGGAAGCCTAGCGATCTGCTGCCGTCAATCGCGCGGGATATTCGCGTCCTTCATCACCTTGCCCCATACGGCAATGTCGTTCTTGATCTGGTCGGCATAGTCGGATGGTGTGCTCGCAACCGCCTGGAAGCTGAGAGTATCGAGCGTCGATTTCACATCGGGCAGGGCAACGATCCCGCGAATCCGTCGCTGGAGAAGCGAGAGGACATCCGCGGGAGTGCCGGCCGGCGCAACGACACCGATGAGCAGCTCGGATTCCTGGTCCGGTACTCCGGATTCGCGCAAGGTCGGAATTTCCGGAAACGCCGGCGAGCGCGTGTGACTGGTGACGGCGATGGCCGTGAGCTTGCCGGAGCTCAGATGCGGCGCGACCGGAGGCAGGCCGAGGAAGATGATCTGCGTATGCCCCGCCAGGGTCGAGTTGACCGCCGGTGCTGCTCCGTTGAAAGGAACGCGCGCAAGCCCGTCCAGCTTCAGGCCGAGCTTGAACAAGCGCTCTGCGGACAGCTGGCCAAAGCCGATCCCCAGTCCAGCGTAGTTGTATTTGTCCGGCGCCGCCCTGACCAGATCGATCAGCTCTTTCATGTTCCTGGCGGGGACCGTTGGGTTGACAGCGACCACCTGGGGGGACGTGGCGACGATTGTGACCGGCGAGAAGCTCTTGAGGGGATCATAGGTCATTTTGGAGCCCGCGACCGACGCCACTGCGAAATCATTCGTCACGACGAGCAATGTGTGACCGTCTGCCGCCGCCTGGGCCACCTGTCCTGCGCCGAGGGCGCCGCTCGCGCCGGCGATGTTTTCGACGTAAAAAGACTGGCCGAGCTGCTCGCCCAGTTTCTGCGCCAGCAGCCGACCTATCAGATCGGTCGGCCCGCCGGCCGGATAGGGAACGACCATTCGCACCTGCCGGCTCGGATAGGTGTGGCCGGCTTGCTGACCATGCGAGGGTCCCGACGTCATGAGCAGCGCGGCGAAAACGCAGAAAAGCGCTCTTTGCCTCATGCTTTCCCTCCTGAGCCGATTGCATTATCGGGGCAGGAATGCCGAAAGCAATGGCTTGGTCCATCGGCAGCCTGCGCTGATCGGGCTGTGGCAAGCTTCGGGCGAAGGTCTAGTTCTCCATCAGTCGTCATAATGGATGGCGGGTAGAAGAGGGCGGATCTCATGGCGTTGACATGCGGGGATCTGATCAAGCGAGGCCGTGCCCTGTACGGCACCCAAGCCGCGCTCCTGTTTGAAGGCAGACGATTCACGTTTGCAGAACAAGCCGCTCGGATGTTCCGGCTGGCCAATGCGCTCCTCGGAAACGGATTGAAAAAACAGGAGCGGGTTGCGGTACTTGCGCGCAACTGCAGCGAATACATCGAAATCTTCGGCGCATGCGAAATAGCCGGTTTCGTCGCAATCAATCTGAATGTCCGGCTTTCAGATGCTGAATTGGCTACCATTTGCCGGGACAGTCAGCCGAGCGCGATGATCTGTTCCAAGGATTTTCTTGCACAAGCGCACGCTCTTGCGGCGCAACTCTCCTGCATACGCATCCGCATCGCAATCGGATCCGAAGACGCCGACACCTTGAGCTACGAACATCTGGTCAGCGAATCGAGCGCAGACGAGCCCACTGCAACCGCCGGTCCCGGCGACATCGCCCACCTGATGTACACCAGCGGCACGACCGGCGGACCCAAAGGCGTCATGATCAGTCATGCCGCGATGGTCGAGGCAACGAGGATGCTGTCCCACGAAGGCGGAACTTCCTCGACCGACAAGGCGCTGATCGTGATGCCGCTGTTTCACCTTGGCGGCAAGATCGAGCAGATGAATTTCAATCTGATGGGCGCAGAGGTGGTGCTCAAGGCCGCTTTCGATGCTGAAGACATCCTCGATACTATCGAGAAGGAAAGAGTAACCGCTGCGCACTTTGCGCCGGCGATGATCCAGAGATTGCTCGATGTGCTCGAAGCAAAACCGTATGACGTCAGCACCCTGCGGTGCGTGCACTACGCATCCGCCCCGATGCCTGGACCCCTGCTTCGCCGCGCAATTGATCGGATGGGCCCGGTATTTGTGCAGGTCTATGGGATGACCGAATGCCTGATCGGAACCATCCTCAAGTCGCATGAACATCTTCGCAGCAGCCCGGAAGGCGAGCGTCGTCTGCGTTCGGCGGGTCAGCCGCTGCTTGGGAACGAGGTCAAGATCGTTCGCGAAGACGGCACGGCGTGCGACACCGGGGAGATCGGCGAAATCCTGTTCCGCTCGCCGACAATCATGAGCGGCTATTGGAACAAGCCGGAGCTGACCGCGGAAGTCGTTCGTGATGGATGGATCCATACCCAGGACCTCGGTTTCGTCGACGGCAGCAAGTTCGTCTATGTGGTCGACCGCAAGAAGGACATGATCATCTCGGGCGGGGAGAACATCTACTCCTGGGAAGTCGAAGAGGCGCTGCGCGCCCACCCGGACGTTGCCGATGTGGCGGTCATTGCGGTCCCGGACGAGGTATGGGGTGAATCGGTCAAGGCCTGTGTGCAAATGCGGCCGGGTCGCTCGGTGAGCGAAGCGGAGCTGATCGATTACGCGCGCAGCAAAATAGCGAGCTACAAGAAACCACGCAGCATCGATTTCGTGCAAAGCCTCCCGCGTCTGTTCAACGGAAAAATCGACAAGAAGGCTTTGCGGGCACCGTATTGGCGCGGCCACGACCGGCAGGTGTCTTGAATACCGATACTCCCCTGGCTGGAGTCGGACCAAGATCCGCCTGCTCAATACCCTTTTGTGCGCCACTGGCCTGGAAGCCACATGAGCGCTAATCTGTTTTCGAAGAGGCAGCAATGACGGCACCCGCACCCCGCTGGATTTCCGAGGCAGACGTTGTCCAGCTGATGCATCTCGGAGAAGCGATCGAAGCGCTTACGCGCGGGCTGATCGAAGAGGCCGCGGGCTCAGCCCGGAATATGGAGAAAACCGCCGCGCACTGGGGCGCAAGCAGCAACATGCATGCGATCGGCGCGGTGTTCGAAGGCGCCGGTGTGTTCGGAACCAAGACCTGGGGCAACACCCCGGCAGGGTCCACACCTCTGCTCCTGTTGTGGAACGCAACCACGGCGAAGCTCTTGGCGATCATCGAGGCACGTGCGCTCGGGCAGATGCGGACCGCTGCCATGTCGGGGATCGCCACGCGCTGGATGAGCGATGAAGGCGCGGACGATGTCGCCGTTATCGGCAGCGGCAAGCAGGCCCTGACGCAAGTCGCTGCCATAGCCGCGGTACGCCGCATGCGACGCGTGCGCGTGTTCAGCCCCACGCGGGCAAAGCGCGAGGCTTTCGCGGACAAGCTTCGCAGCACCTTTCCTGCACTCGAAGTTGGAGTGGCCGATGATCCGGCGCGCGCGACGCAAGGCGCTTCGATCATCACCCTGATTACGCGGGCCGGCGATCCTGTGATCACCGCCTCCATGGTCGCCCGGGGCGCGCATGTGAATGCAGCCGGCGCCATCACCAGGGAGCGCCGGGAATTTGCACAGGATCTGTTTCCGCGGGCGACGCTGGTTGTGGTCGATACGCTCCCCGCAACGCGTCAGCTCAGTGCGGAGTTCATCGACTGGTATGATGGACGGGAAGCAGGGGATTGGGGCAGCGTACAGCGGATCTCAGAGATTGTTGCTGCCGGCCGGCGGCGCCCCGCCGGCACCGACATCTCCCTGTTCAAGCCCATGGGGATGGGGATTTCCGACGTCTCGCTGGGGATCGAAATTATCCGTCGGGCGCAAGCATCCGGATTGGGGCGTGTGATGCCGCCCCCGGGGTTTGCAACCCCGCGCCTTTCCGACACATTGGCACAGGAGACTGCAGCATGACGCAAGCTATCATTCGCGACATCAGCGGCGTGGCGGCTCCCGCCGCGCTTGATCTGTGGGAGCCCGTCATCATCACCGCAGAACAGATCTCTCAGGAAGCGGAACGGCTCGCCTCATTGCCGCGTCCTGCAAACGGGCGCCGCGAGGCGACGTTCATTCATCCCCGCGCAAGCGCTCCGGGCAATGGGCTTGCTCCCGGCATCCGGGTGGTGCTGAGCGTCCTCAAACCCGGCGAAGAAACGGCTCCGATACGGCACAATTCGACCCAGGTGAACTTCTGCATCGGGGGTTCCGGCTCGACGAATGTCGACGGCGGGGTCGTGCGCTACAACCAGTATGACGTGTGGAACACGCCCTCGTTTCGTACCTACACGCACCGTAACGATGGAAAAGATCTGGCGGTCCGGCTGACCTATTCCAACGCTCCGCTCCTCGAAATGCTCAACATCCACATCGTTGAGGAGTGCCCAATCGAAAACCCGGCCGCGAGCGAGCCGCAACGCACCACGACGCAGCAAGCCGAAGATCCCCGCCGCAAGAGTCCCTACGGGATCGTGACGCTCGATAATGGCTCGCAGCTCATGCCGTATGAAATCCTGATCAACCCGCAAGCAGTCGAATCCAACACGCTGCATTGGCCCTGGGCGCAGGTGAAGACTCACCTCGACAAACTGGAGTCGCTCGGGAAGAACTACATCGGTCGGCGGCTTTACATGATGTACAATCCGGTGACCGGACGCACGAACGGCTGCACGCCCTCGTTTTTTGCGACGATCACCATTCGCCCGCCAAAGATCGTGGACCGTCCGCACCGCCACAGCTCTGCGGCGATCAACTATTACTTCCACGGGCGCGGTCGCAGCACGGTTGAGGGCAAGGTGTATGAATGGAAGGCCGGCGATCTGATGCTCTCCGCCCCCGGGTGGGGCGTGCACAACCACGCTTCATATGATGAGCCGGTCTATGAGCTCACCGTGCAGGATCAGCCTCTCAACATCTACATGGAGTCGTTGCTGTGGCAGGAGGATCTGAAGCATCCTGCTGCCCTGCTTGGCTCCGAGGCCGGTTTCGACACGAACCGGGCGCGCATGGTTGCGGCGGAGTAGCGGTAGCGACGCTCGCGACCACAACAAAGCGGACGCTGTGCTCAACGCAAGCACGGCGCCTATCTCAATGCAGGAACGCAACGTCCAATCGATCGTTGGCGCGAACGGGACCGCGTCGGTCCATCTCACGCTCGCGGTCTGCGATTATGAGCACGTGCGAGAGATCGCCCAGGGGATAGTCCGTGCCGACGGCATCACGCTCACGCCGCTCATCTTCCCGTCGATCGAGGAGATTACCTACCGCTTCACCAGGTCGCTCGAATGGGACGTGTCCGAGCTGTCGTTCGGGAAATATATCTCGCTCTGCTCCCAAGGCACCGCGCCCATGGTGGCCATCCCGGTTTTCCCATCTCGGGTGCATCGGCATTCCGCGATCTATGTGCGCCGCGACCGCGGCGTCAAAACTCCCAAGGACCTCGAAGGCCGCGCGGTCGGAATTCCGGAATGGGCGCAGACCGCCGGCATCTATGTCCGCGGAATTCTGGCGGAGGAATACGGCGTCGATCTCGCCAAAATCCGCTGGTTACAAGCCGGTGTTAACGAGCCCGGGCGGGCGGAGAAGGTCGAGCTGAAGCTGCCGGCGGGGATGCAGTATCAGGCACGCCCCCACACCAGCCTCTCGGCCATGCTCGCCAGCGGTGAGGTCGACGCCGTCATCTCGGCCCGGGCTCCGGAAGGTCCCGCCGGGGATATCGGACGGCTGTTCCCGAATTACCGCGCCGAGGAGGAGCGTTTCTTCAAGAAGACGGGCATTTTTCCGATCATGCACCTCATGACATTGCGGCGAACGGTGTTCGGGCAGCATCCCTGGATTGCGACGAACCTGTTCAAGATGTTCGATGAGGCCAAGCGGCGCTGCTTCAACCGACTACGGGACTTCACCTGCGCGCGGGTGCCGCTGCCGTGGGCGGCCGCAATCGTGGATGAGATCACTGCAGGTTTCGGCCCTGACCCTTATCCCTATGGGATCGAGGAGAGCCGTCCGACGCTGGAGGCGTTTTGCCGGTACGCCAACGACCAAGGGGTGACCCACCGGCGGATGACGGTCGAGGAACTGTTCCCCCGGGAGGTCCAGGGCATGGCGAGGATCTGACGGTTTGATCCATAAGCCTAATACTAGGGGTACGCGTGGGTCGCTACCGCACAATCTGGGTTATTGAAGTCCGTCTCCCGTCATTGTTAACCATAATATCGGTCGAGTAAGTACCGGAGTTCCAGTGCAGGAGTTCCACCTAGCCTTGGGGTGGGCCGGCGACCGAAAATTTTTTGCAGCATCCCGGAACCAACGTCCCTCCTTTGCGTTTGAGGCACTTAGGTGGTGGTCTCGCTGTGCGAGCGAAGGGGGTTGGTTATGGCCGGAGCAAGCCGGTTCCAGACGCTTGATCTCTGCACGGCTGCGCGCCTTCGGCGCGCGCGAGCATACGGCTTGCCGCCGGGGACCGCGCCCAAAGCCCGCTATTCGACTATTGACCAACGCTCGGCCTACGAGTTCCGATCCGCCTCTTTGTCACCGTGCAATCAATGCTGAGAGCGGTTCCGTCAGGGCAGGCGGGCCTCCCAGCTCCCGTACGCTCATAATCCCGCCCGGCTCACCGATCCCGGAGGAGATACCCATGCAACCCCCCACTGAGACCGTTGGTGACCTCAGGACGAACGGGGCTCCTCCTGCCGGGGTGCCCGGCGAAAGCATCGAGGGACGCCCGAACGGCGGGGCCTCGGCTGAGCTGCAGGATCTGCTTAACGCCTTGCAGGCCATGCGCGTCGGGGATTTTTCGGTCCGCATGCCGGGGAACCAGGTCGGCCTCCTCGGCAAGGTCGCCGACAACTTCAACGAGATCGTCGCCGCCAACGAACGCATGGCGCAACAGCTCGAGCGCGTGGGCCATGTCGTCGGCCGGGAGGGCAAGACGCGCCAGCGGGTGAAGTTCGGCTGGTCGCACGGCGCCTGGGGTGAGATGGAAAACTCGGTCAACACCCTGATCGATGATCTCCTGTGGCCGACGACCGAGGTGACCCGCGCCGTCTCCGCGGTCGCGCAAGGCGATCTGTTGCAAACCGTCCGGCTCGAGGTCGACGGCCGACCGCTCCAGGGCGAATTCCTGCGCTCGGCAACCATCGTGAACACGATGATCAAGCAGTTGAGCGTGTTCACGTCCGAGGTGACGCGCGTGGCGCGCGAAGTCGGCACTGAGGGCAAGCTCGGCGGCCAAGCGCAGGTTCGCGAAGTGACGGGGGTGTGGAAGGACCTCACGGAGAGCGTCAACTCCATGGCCTCCAATCTCACCGCGCAGGTGCGCAACATCGCCGACGTGACGATCGCTGTCGCCAACGGCGACCTCTCCAAGAAGATCACGGTCGACGTGCGTGGCGAGATCCTGCAGCTCAAGGAAGCCATCAACACCATGGTCGATCAGCTGCGCTCGTTCGCCTCCGAGGTGACGCGCGTGGCGCGCGAAGTGGGCACCGACGGCAAGCTCGGCGGCCAGGCGATCGTGCCGGGGGTCGCCGGCACATGGAAGGACCTCACCGACTCAGTGAACGCCATGTGCGGCAATCTCACCGATCAGGTGCGCAACATCGCGCAGGTCACGACCGCGGTCGCCCGCGGCGACCTCTCCCGCAAGATCACCGTCGATGTGCGGGGCGAAATTCTCGAGCTCAAGGACACCATCAACACCATGGTGGACCAGCTCAACGCGTTCGCCTCGGAAGTAACCCGCGTCGCGCGCGAGGTCGGCACCGAGGGCAAGCTCGGCGGCCAGGCGCAGGTCCCGGGCGTCGCCGGCACGTGGAAGGATTTGACTGACAACGTCAACTTCATGGCCTCCAATCTGACGGCTCAGGTCCGCAATATCGCCGACGTAGCCACAGCCATTGCGGGCGGCGACCTCTCCAAGAAGATCACCGTGAACGTGAGCGGCGAGATCCTGCAGCTCAAGGAGACCATCAACACGATGGTCGATCAGCTCAATGCGTTTGCCGGCGAGGTGACCCGTGTGGCGCGCGAGGTGGGCACTGAAGGGCGCCTCGGCGGCCAAGCCAACGTTCTCGGCGTCGCCGGCACCTGGAAGGACCTCACCGACAGCGTGAACTCGATGGCCTCCAACCTCACCGCGCAGGTGCGCAACATCGCTGAGGTCTCGACCGCCATCGCCAATGGCGACCTTTCCAAGAAGATCACCGTTGATGTCCGCGGCGAGATCCTGGAGCTCAAGGACACCATCAACACCATGGTGGACCAGCTCAACGCCTTCGCCGGAGAAGTCACCCGCGTGGCGCGGGAAGTGGGAACCGAAGGCAAGCTTGGCGGCCAAGCCATGGTCCGCGGGGTCGCCGGCACCTGGAAGGACTTGACCGACAGCGTCAACTCCATGGCCTCGAATCTCACCGGGCAGGTGCGCAACATCGCCGAGGTCGCAACAGCCGTGGCGCAGGGCGACCTCTCGAAGAAGATCACGGTGAACGTGAGCGGGGAAATCCTGCAGCTCAAGGAAACGCTCAACACCATGGTCGATCAGCTCAATGCTTTCGCCGCGGAAGTGACCCGCGTGGCCCGCGAGGTGGGAACCGAAGGCAAGCTCGGCGGCCAGGCCGAGGTGCCGGGAGTCGCGGGCACCTGGAAGGATCTCACCGACAGCGTGAACTCCATGGCGGGCAATCTCACCGCTCAGGTCCGCAACATCGCCGAGGTCGCAACCGCCATCGCAGGCGGCGACCTTTCGCGCAAGATCACCGTGGACGTGCGTGGCGAAATCCTTCAGCTCAAGGAAACGCTCAACACCATGGTCGATCAGCTCAACCGCTTCGCGGGCGAGGTGACGCGCGTGGCACGCGAGGTCGGCACCGAAGGGCGCCTCGGTGGGCAGGCGAACGTGCCCGGAGTGGCGGGCACCTGGAAGGACCTCACCGACAGCGTCAACTCCATGGCGGGCAACCTGACCGCTCAGGTCCGCAACATCGCCGAGGTGACCACGGCCGTGGCGCGCGGCGATCTCTCGCGCAAGATCACCGTCGACGTGAAAGGCGAAATTCTGGAGCTCAAGAACACCATCAATACGATGGTGGACCAGCTCAACGCGTTCGCCTCCGAGGTGACGCGCGTGGCGCGCGAGGTCGGCACCGAAGGCAAGCTCGGCGGCCAGGCGCAGGTGCCGGGCGTCGCGGGCACCTGGAAGGATCTCACGGACAACGTCAACTTCATGGCCTCGAACCTCACTGCGCAGGTCCGCAATATCGCGGAGGTGGCGACCGCCATTGCCGGCGGTGACCTTTCCAAGAAGATCACCGTGGATGTGCGCGGAGAGATCCTGCTGCTCAAGGAAACGCTCAACACCATGGTGGAGCAGCTGCGCTCGTTCGCCGCCGAAGTGACGCGCGTGGCACGCGAGGTCGGCACCGACGGCCGCCTGGGCGGACAGGCCGTCGTTCCGGGCGTGGCCGGCACGTGGAAGGATCTCACCGACAACGTCAATCTGCTTGCCGCCAACCTGACCACCCAGGTCCGCAACATCGCCGAGGTGACCACGGCAGTGGCCCGCGGCGACCTTTCGCGGAAGATCACGGTTGACGTGAAGGGTGAGATTCTCGAGCTCAAGAACACCATCAACACAATGGTGGACCAGCTCAATGCCTTTGCCTCGGAGGTGACCCGCGTGGCACGCGAGGTCGGCACCGAAGGCAAGCTCGGCGGCCAGGCCGCTGTGCCGGGCGTCGCCGGGACATGGAAGGACCTCACCGACACGGTGAACGTGATGGCGGCCAACCTCACCGAGCAGGTGCGCGGGATCGTGAAGGTGGTCACCGCCGTTGCGAACGGCGACTTGAAACAGAACCTCACGGTGAAATCCAAGGGCGAGGTGGCAGCGCTCGCCGAGACCATCAACAACATGACCGACACCCTCGCGATCTTTGCGGATCAGGTCAGCAGCGTGGCGCGTGAGGTAGGCGTGGAGGGGCGGCTCGGCGGGCAGGCCAACGTGCCGGGGGCAGCCGGAACGTGGAAGGACCTTACCGGCAACGTCAACCTGCTTGCTGCCAATCTCACCACGCAGGTGCGCGCCATCGCCGAGGTGGCGACCGCGGTGACCAAGGGGGACCTCACCCGTTCGATTCAGGTGGATGCGCGCGGCGAGGTGGCGGAGCTGAAGGACAACATCAACACGATGATTGACAACCTGCGGCTCACCACGGACCGCAACACCGAACAGGATTGGCTCAAGACCAACCTCGCCAAGTTCACCAACATGCTGCAGGGACAGCGCGATCTCGGCACGGTCGGCCGATTGCTCTTATCGGAGCTCACGCCGCTGGTGAATGCCCAGCTCGGCGTCATTTATCAGGTCACCGGCGAGGACGTTCCGAGCATGCATCTGCTATCGGCCTATGCCGACGATGGCGTCCGCGGCCATCCCGAGCACCTGCGCCCCGGCGAAGGTCTCGTCGGCCAGTGCGCGATGGACAAGCGCAGGATCCTGATCACCGAGATGCCGCGGCACACCGTTCCGATCGGCTCGGCTCTGTTTAAGTCTATTCCGCGCAACGTAGTGGTGCTGCCGGTGCTGTTCGAGAATCAAGTCAAGGCAGTGATCGAGCTCGCATCGCTGAGCGAATTCAGCACATTGCAGATGATGTTTCTCGAGCAGCTCACGACCAATATCGGGATTGTGCTCAACAGCATCGAAGCCACAATGCAGACCGAAGGTCTGCTGAAGCAGTCGCAACAGCTCGCAGGCGAGCTGCAGGCGCAGCAGAGAGAGCTGCAACAAACCAACGAGCAGCTCGAGCAGAGGGCGCAACAGCTGGCGGAGCGCAACGTCGAGGTCGAACGCAAGAATCAGGAAATCGAACAGGCGCGCCGCGCACTGGAGGAGACGGCCACCGAGCTTGCGCTCACTTCCAAATACAAGTCCGAGTTCCTCGCCAACATGTCGCACGAGCTGCGCACGCCGCTGAACAGCATTCTCATCCTCGGCCAGCAGCTGGGGGAGAATCCGGAGGGCAATCTTACTTCCAAGCAGGTCGAGTTCGCCCGTACAATTCATGGGGCGGGAACCGATCTGTTGAACCTGATCAGCGATATTCTCGATCTCTCGAAGATCGAGTCGGGCACCGTCACCGTGGATGCGGAAGATATCGCCTTCAGCAGTCTCGTCGACATGGTCGCTCGCCCGTTCCGACACGAGGCCGATACACGCCAGCTCTCCTTCGAGGTCGCTCTCGATCCCGATCTCGGGCGCAGCATCACCACCGACTCAAAGCGGCTGCAGCAGGTGCTGAAGAACCTGCTCTCGAACGCATTCAAGTTCACTGCGCAGGGCGTTGTGCGACTGAGAATCTCGTCGGTCCGGGGCGGCTGGACCGCGGAGCACCCGGTCCTGAGCCAGGCGCCGGCCGTGATTGCCTTCGAAGTCTCGGATACGGGCATCGGTATTCCGCTGGAGAAGCAGAAGATCATCTTCGAGGCCTTCCAGCAGGCAGACGCCAGCACCAGCCGCAAGTATGGAGGTACCGGATTGGGTCTCGCTATCAGCCGCGAGCTTTCCAACCTGCTGGGTGGTGAAATCCATCTGCGCAGCGCGCCGGGGGTTGGCAGCACCTTCACGTTGTTCCTGCCCATCAAGTATGTCGGCCCGTCCTCCGCCTACCGATCGCCGACGCCGGGAGTGGCGGCAACCGCGATGCACGCCGCCAGCATCCACCTGAGCGGCGTTCCGGAACGGCCGGTCGAGCAGATCCCGGATGATCGGCTTGCAATCGAGCCCGGCGATTTCATCCTGCTCATTGTCGAGGACGATCCGCATTATGCGCGCGTCATTGTCGACCTGGCGAGGGAGAAAGGGTTCAAGGCGCTGGTGGCCGTGCGCGGCGCCGATGCGCTCGACCTTGCCAAGCAGTACCAGCCGACCGCTGTATCACTCGACGTGTTCCTGCCCGACATGCTGGGCTGGACCGTGCTCAGCCAGCTCAAGCAGAACCCGCTGACGCGACATATCCCGGTGCAGATCATCACCATGGATGAGGACCGTCAGCACGGTCTTGCGCGCGGCGCCTTCTCCTTTGTCACCAAACCCACGTCGATGGCGGGCGTGTCGGCGGCGCTGAGCCGCATCAAGGAATACGCCAAACCGCGGCGCAAACGGCTGCTGGTGGTGGAAGACGACAAGGCCGAGCAGATGAGCATCGAGGAGCTCCTGGGATCGAGCGATATCGAGATCGTGACCACGGGCAGCGGCTCCGACGCATTGGAGTTGTTGCGGCGGGATCCTTGTGACTGCGTCGTGCTCGATCTGCGGCTGCCGGACATGTCGGGTTTCGAAGTGCTCGAGGAATTGCGTGCGGATACCAGCTTGGCGGATGTCCCCGTGGTGGTGTTCACCGGGCGTGAGCTGTCGGCCGAGGAAGACGCCAAGCTGCACACCATGGCGCGCAGCATCGTGGTCAAGGGCGTCGAATCTCCGGAACGCCTGCTTGATGAAACCGCGTTGCTTCTGCATCGGATCATCGCCGACCTCCCGCCCGAGAAGCAGCGCATGCTCGAGCGGCTCAACAGCTCCGACGAGGATCTGGTGGACCGCACCGTGCTTCTCGTCGACGACGATGCCCGCAACATCTTTGCCTTGTCGAGCGTGTTGGAGCGGCGCGGCATGCACGTGCTCACCGCAACAACCGGGAGCGAGGCCATCGCGCTTATGGAATCTACGCCCGACCTCGCGATCGTACTGATGGACGTCATGATGCCGGAGATGGACGGCTATCAGACCATGCAGGCGATCCGGGCAAAGTCGGGATTCCGCCGGCTCCCGATCATCGCGCTCACGGCCAAAGCCATGAAAGGCGACCGGGAGAAATGTCTGGAGGCGGGAGCCTCCGATTACCTCGCCAAACCTGTGAACACCGAGCAGCTGCTCTCGACACTGCGCATGTGGCTGCATCGATGACATCGCTTTTAGCGCCGGAGGAGGGAGCAATGACCGCCGACGGTAAGGTCAATATCCTGTTGGTCGACGACCAGCCGGGAAAATTGCTCAGCTATGAGACTATTCTCGCCAGCCTGGGGGAGAATCTCATAAAGGCGGCTTCTGCCCGTGAGGCGCTTGAGCAGCTGCTGAAGCAGGACATCGCAGTGGTTCTGGTCGATGTTTGCATGCCGGAGCTCGACGGTTTCCAGCTTGCCGCGATGATCCGTGAACACCCGCGCTTTCAGAAGACCGCGATCATATTCATCTCGGCCATTCATCTCACCGACGTCGACCGGTTGCGCGCCTACGAAATGGGTGCCGTAGATTACGTCCCGGTACCGGTGATCCCGGAGGTACTGCGCGCGAAAGTCCGAATTTTTGCCGAGCTCTATCGCAAGACGCGCCAGCTTGAGCAGCTGAATACGGAGCTGGAGCGCCGCGTCGCCGAGCGCACCGCCGAGCTCGAGGCATCAACCAGCCGGCTCCTGCACAGCGAGCAGCGCCGGAGCTTGGCGCTCGCCGCTGGCCAGATGGGATCCTGGCAGTGGGATCCGCTCACCGGCCGCTTCCAATGGGATGACGGCCAATACCGCATCTTCGGGGTCGATCCCGAGACGTTCGACGTCACCATCGAAAATGTGCGCAGGCTCGTGCACCCCGACGATTGGAAGCATCTTCAGAACGCGATCAAGCCGGCAACCCCGAACACCCCCTCGTTCCAGAGCGAATTTCGCGTTTGCCGCCCGAACGGGGAGCTGCGCTGGTGCATCGGAACGGCGGTCGCAACCGTGGACGCCACGGACCATGTCGTGCGCATCACGGGCGTGACCGTAGATATCACCGACCGCAAGGAAGCCGAGGAACATCAGGCTCTGCTCGCGCGCGAGGTCGACCACCGTGCGCGCAACGCGCTGGCACTCGTGCAATCCATTGTCAGGCTTACGCGAGCTGACAACATCAAATCCTATATCGCCGCAGTCGAGGGCAGGATCGCGGCGCTGTCGCGGGCCCATACGCTCCTCGCCCATAGCCGCTGGCAGGGCGCCGATCTCGCTCGGCTCGTCGATGAGGAGCTTGCCGCGTATCGCATGGGCGACGCTGAGAGAATCGCCGCGAGCGGTCCTGACGTATCGCTCGATCCGCGAACGGCACAGACGCTCGCGCTCGCCTTGCACGAGCTCTCGACCAATGCCGCCAAATACGGCGCGCTTTCGGTCGCCGCGGGTCGGGTGCAGCTCGCGTGGGAAGTGCAACCGGAAGGCATTGTCCTGCGCTGGACTGAGAGCGGCGGGCCCTCCACGCAGGAGCCGCCATCATCCGGCTTCGGGATCAAGGTGATCAGCGCAAGTCTGGAGCGCCAGCTCGAGGGCGAGGCGCGATTCGACTGGCTTCCCGAGGGCCTGAACTGCGTACTTACGGTGCCGCGCGGCGACAATATCGAAGCGATGCTGCGACATGACGCAGCACGCCCCAATTTCGCTGCGGAAAGTTCCATTCTTCCGATCAAGCTCGACACGGGCAACCGCGTCCTTCTGGTCGAAGATGAGATCCTTGTTGCCATGATGATGCGGGACACTCTGACCGAGCTCGGATTTTCAGTTATTGGTCCCTTCAGCCGGCTCTCCGAGGCGATGATTGCCGCGGTTCACGCTGAGATCGATGCCGGGATCATCGACATCAATCTCGGAGGAGAATTCGTCTATCCCGTCGCAGACGTGCTCGTTGCGCGTAACATCCCGTTCGTGTTCGTGACCGGCTATGGGGTGGAGAGTATCGAGCCGCGCTTTGGCGGCGTCCCCATGATCAAGAAGCCGGTGCAAAGACAAGCTCTGGAAACGATCTTCATTCCAGCCGAGTGTCCTGCCGCCTTGGCCAGCCGTGCCTTCGGCATGGGCCGGGAAAAGTATCGCCGCGCTGGCGTGGTGTCCTGAAGCCGCGATCAGCTTTCCTGGAACGCCTCTTCCCGTTTGCTCCGGATCGCCGGCAGGGCGACGAGAACGCACAAAGCTGCTGCCGCAATCAAGAGCCCCAGGCTGATGGGCCGCTGCAGGAAGATCGTCGCATCGCCGCTCGAGATCCGCATGGCGCGACGCAGATTCTCCTCCATCAGAGGCCCAAGCACGAAGCCGAGAATCATCGGCGCAGGCTCGCATTCCAGCCGTGCGAAAATAAAGCCCATCACGCCAAATCCTGCCGCCAGCAGCACGGCTGTAGGGCTGTTGCTCACGGTGTAGACGCCGATCGCGCAGAACAACAGGATGGCAAGATACAGGAAGCGGTACGGCACCTTCAGGAGCTGCACCCATATTCCAATCAGCGGGAGA
>Ga0070712_100001165_pt1 | contig 15922 bp, 17 predicted proteins | sample LARL81metaG_FD_71396 | JGI IMG/M metagenome (GOLD analysis project Ga0070712, IMG submission 71396) | Corn, switchgrass and miscanthus rhizosphere microbial communities from Kellogg Biological Station, Michigan, USA - LAR L8-1 metaG | ecosystem: Host-associated > Plants > Roots > Rhizosphere ...
GGGACGTGGGAACTCGGCGACCTGACCGTCAACAGGATGGGGTTCGGCGCGATGCGGCTGCCCGGGAGGCTGCCGTCCGGCGAGAGCGTGCCCGCCGACAGATCGCGGTCCATCGAGGTGCTCCGCCGCGCGGTCGAGCTCGGCGTCAACCACATTGACACCGCGGCCTTCTACTTCTCCCGGCTGCGCTCGGCCAACCAGCTGATCGCCGCGGCGCTCGCGCCGTATCCCGACGACCTGGTCATCGTCACCAAGGTCGGGCCAGGGCGCGACCCGTGGGGCGAGTGGTACTCGGCCAGGCCGGACCAGCTGCGCGGCCAGGTGGAGGAGAACCTGCGCCAGCTCGGGCGCGACCACCTCGATGTGGTGAACCTGCGGCGGATGCGCCAGGAGTCGATCGCGGAGCACTTCGGCGCCCTCGCCGAACTGCGCGACGCCGGCCTGATCCGGCACCTGGGCGTCTCCGAGGTGACCGTCACGCACCTGGAGGAAGCGCTGGCCATCGCGCCCGTCGTGTGCGTGCAGAACCGGTACGCCTTCGACCAGCGGGAGCACGAGCCGGTGCTGCTTGCGTGCCTCGAGCGGTCCATCGCGTTCGTGCCGTACTTCTCGCTGATCGGCGCCGGCGCTGCCCGCACGGACCCGCGGCTGGCCGAGGTGGCGCGCCGCCTCGGGGCGACGCCCGCCCAGGTCCGGCTCGCGTGGACGCTGCACCACGCGCCGAACGTGCTGGCCATCCCCGGCACCGGCGATCCCGCCCACCTCGCGGAGAACGTCGCCGCGGCCGCGCTCCGCCTCACCCCCGAGGACCTGTCCCTGCTGGACGCCGACGGCTGAGACCTACGATGACGGCCCTACGATGACGGCCCTACCATGACGGCATGGCATTCGACGAGCAACTGGCCGAGCGCGTCCGCGGCGTGCTCGCGTCGGCGGGCATGACACCCACAGAGAAGAAGATGTTCGGCGGACTGTCGTTCCTGATCGGCGGCAACATGTGCTGCGGGGTGCTGGGCGCCGACCTGCTCGCACGGGTCGGGCCGAACGCCGCCGCGGGCGCCCTCGCAGAACCCGCGACCCGCCCGTTCGACATGGGCCGCGGCCCCAGCGCCGGGTGGGTGGTCGTCGCCCCTGACGGCATCGCGACGGACGAGGCCCTGACCGCCTGGGTCGGCAAGGCGCTGGCCTTCGCCACCAGCCTGCCGCCCAAGTAGCGTTGGCCTTATGCGGCTGCTTTCAGTCAATATCGGCAAACCGCGCCCGAATCCGTGGAAGCCGGTCGCACTGACCGGCATCGACAAGCACCCGGTCAGCCATCCCGTCATGGTGACGGCAGCCGGCCCCAGGGGCACCGGCGAGGTGGGCCTGGCCGACGACCGGGTCTACGACGTGAAGAATCACGGCGGAACCGACCAGGCCGTCTACGCCTACGCCAGGGAGGATCTCGACGGCTGGGCAGCCGAGCTCGGCACGCCGCTGCGGAACGGCATGTTCGGCGAGAACCTCACCACCGAGGGCGTCGACGTCACCGGCGCCGTGATCGGCGAGCACTGGCGTATCGGCCCCGACGTGGTCCTTGAGGTCTGCATTCCGCGGATTCCGTGCCGCACCTTCCAGGGCTGGCTTCGGCGGGCCGGCTGGATCAAGCGGTTCACCGCGGCCGCCAGGCCGGGAACGTACCTGAGGGTCATCGAGCCGGGGCTGATCCGGGCCGCCGACCCGGTCGTGATCGAGCAGCGGCCCGCGCACGACGTGACCGTCGCCGTCACGTTCCGGGCGCTCACCACGGAGCCCGAGCTGCTGCCCCGGCTGCTGGCCGCCGACGCGCTGCCCGACGGCGTGCGGGAACTGGCCCGCAAGCGCGCGATAGCCCAGCCGTGATCGGAAGCGTGGCCCCGGCGCGCCCGAACCGGGTGGCCGCGGCACTGGCAATGGCGGGACTGGTCCTCGCCGTGTCCGGCGTGGCGGGGTGCTCCAGTCAGTCGGCAACCTCACAACCTTCGGTGGAAGCGTGCACGCAGTTCGCCATCGCCGCCATCAGGAACCATGTCACGATCACCGCGCTGCCGACGGCTTGCCGGGGCCTGACAGCGGCCCAGATCGACTCCGCGGCCAGCACCGCGCTGCGCTCGGCCGACGACGGCGTGCGCAATAAGGCGCTCAAGCGTCAGCGCATCGTGGCGGCGAGTCGCTTTATTGAGCGCATGTTCGTCGCCGTTCCCGCGCAGCGCAGCGAGCCGCAGGCGTCTTCCCCTGCGGCCGGCTGGATCAGCAGGACCGCGCTGGGCGTGGCCGCCCTGTGCGCCTGGCTGGTCACGGTCGCGCTGGGCCTGGGGATGATGCTCCGGTGGGTGCTGCGCGGCCGAGCGCGGCACCCGCCGGGCAGCCGGCTCCGGCGGCCGCCGGCGCTGAACCTCGTGCACCTGGGGCTGGCCGGCGCGGGCCTGCTGATCTGGATCACCTACCTGGCAACCGGGCTGACCGGGCTGGCGTGGACGGCCACCGCGCTCCTGACGGTCGTGATCGGGCTGGGCATGACGCTCGTGTTCTTCTTGCCGTCGCAGAGCCGGCACCCCTCTGTCGTCGTCACGGGCGCGCATATCATCTTCGCCACCACGACGTTCCTGTTCGTATTCCTGACCGCCATCGGCACCGGCTGAAATGGGGAATCATGACAACTCCTGCGACCGACCGTCGAGTCTGGCTCATCACTGGCGCGACGTCGGGGTTCGGACGATCTCTTGCCGAAGAGATCCTGCGCCGGGGCGACATCGTGGTGGGCGCCGGCCGCACCACCAGTCGTCTCGACGATCTCAAAGACGCCTACCCAGATCAGCTCTTTCCCGTCGCGCTGGACGTCACTGACACCGCGAGGGACGCCGCGGTTGTCGACGAGACGGTGGCGGCCCATGAGCGCCTCGATGTCCTGGTCAACGGTGCCGGGCGGACTCAGGTCGGCGCCCTGGAGGAGACCACTGAGGGCGAGATGCGGTACCTGTTCGACCTCCACTACTTCGGCCCTGCCGCGCTGACCAAGGCGGCGCTGCCGCACATGCGCCGGCAAGAAAGCGGCTGGGTGGTCCAGTTCTCCAGCGTCGGCGGCCAGTTCACCGCACCGGGGTTCGGCGCGTACTGCGCCACCAAATTCGCCCTCGAAGGCCTCACTCAGACCCTCAGCGAGGAGGTCCCGCACGTCCGCTTCCTGATCGTTGAGCCTGGCGCCTTCCGGACGGGATTGTTCGGCAAGGACGCCGCGTACCTCTCATCTCCCCTGCCGGAGTACGCCGAGACTGTAGGACCGACTCGCGCCTACGTCCAGACAGGCGGAGGCTCTCAGCCCGGCGACCCCGTCAAGGCGGCCCGGGCGATCCTCACCGCGATCTCATCGGCCAAGCCGCCGCTCCGCCTTGTCCTCGGCGGGGATGCCATCGACAGAATCCGCCAGCGGCTCGGCCACCTTCAGGACGAACTTACCGAGTGGGAGGAACTCGGGCGCGATACCGCGCTCGACGAGTAAGCCCTGCCCTTAGATGGCGAACAGCTTCGCCGCGTTGTCGTGGCAGACGGCGCGGAGCCAGTCGGCGCCCAGGCCGGCCTGTTCGATGGCCTCGAGCGCGTCGGCGTAGGGGTAGGGGATGTTCGGGAAGTCGGTGCCCAGCAGCACGCGGTCGCCGAGGGAGCGCAGGCGGGGCAGCTCGGCGCGCGGGAACGGCGAGCTCGCCTCGACGAAGGACGTGAACGCCATCGTGGTGTCGAGCAGCACCCCGGCGTAGCGCTCGGCCAGATCGAGGAACTCCGTGTACTCGGGCATGCCCAGGTGCGCGACGATCAGCCGCAGCGCCGGGTGCCTGGCGAGCAGCTCGGCGATAGGCCCCGGGCCGGTGTGCCGGCCGGCCACCGGGCCTGAGCCGCAGTGCGTCACCACCGGGATGCCCGCCTCGGCCAGCTGGCCCCACACGTCGTCGAGCACCGGGTCGTTCGGGTTGAAGCCGCCCACTTGCAGGTGGCACTTGAACACCCGGGCGCCCTGGTCCATCGCGTGCCGCACGTCGGCGGGCGCGCTCGACTCCGCGAAGAACGTCGCGGAGTGCAGGCAGTCCGGGTTCCGTTCCGCGAAGCCGGCCGCCCAGTCGTTCAGCGACCTGGCCATGCCGGGCTTGTGCGGGTACAGCATCGACGTGAACGCGCGGACGCCGAACCCGCGCAGCACCTCTAGCCGCCGCTGCTCTTCCGCGCGATAGCGGACCGGCCAGGACCGGCCGACGAGCGGCCCGGCCGCGTCGAAGTACGCCCACACGGCGGCAAGCAGCCGGTCCGGCATGAAGTGGGTGTGCACGTCGATCAGGGAGGACAGGCCGTTGCGCCGCCGGAACTCCGCGACCCGGTCCCGTTCCGCGGCGGCCGTGTACTCCAGGAGGATCTGCGCGCACAGCGAGCCCGCGTCCGCCGCCTCGGTGAGCAGCTGCGGGTCATCGACGAATGCGAAGTCGGCGTACTGCGTCATCGAGTTGTCCTGCTGCGGCACGGACGGCGTCCCGCTGGTGATGACCGCCTCGTAGTCCGCCAGGAAAAGCACGTAGTCGCCCCGGTCGGCGGTCTTCTCGCCGATCTTCCGCCCGACCGCGAGCTCGACCCCCAGCTTGGCGCGCCCGGCGCGGATGACGCCGGACGGTTCGTCCTCCTCGTCCGCTAGCGTGACGGCGGGCAGCCCCCACAGGCCGGCCAGCGGGTCTTCCGGGTCGTCGGGCCGCCGCACGGCCAGGAATGTGCCGTCGCCGGCGCGCACGACGACCGCCACGGAATGTTTCTCCGGCTTCACCTGATCCATCATCGCACCGGCGCGGCGTATCGTCGGTGTATGACGGTAGTTCCGGCAGGTAGCGCGGCCCGCGGCCGCGCGGTGCGGTGGGTGATGCTGGGCGCGGCGGGGGTCGTGCTCGCCGCCGACCAGATCACCAAGTCGCTGGTGCTGCGGCTGCACCCGGTCACCGGATCGGGCCTGGTGTCGATCCAGCTGGTGCGGAACACCGGCGCGAGCGGCGGCATCGCGGCCGGGTACCCCGTCCTTGTCACGCTGGCGGGCGTCGCGATCGTGGCCGTGGCCGGAACGCTGGCGGTCCGCACGAGGAGCCGCGCGGTCGCGATCTGCCTGGCCGCGGTGCTCGGCGGTGCGCTGGGAAACCTGTCGGACCGGCTGTTCCGCGCACCGGGCCTGGGCCGCGGCGCGGTCGTCGACTGGATTCACGTCGCCGGGCGCGGCGGCTCTTTTAACATTTCCGACGTGGCCATCCAGCTCGGCGCGGTTGCCGCTGTCGTGGCGATGTTCGCGGCCGACCGTGCCCGCGTGCGCCGGCCAGATGAGTCATGGTCGAAATGAGAGCCAGCCGCGTACGTTCCGGATAATGCTCTTACATATGGGCGGGAAGACGGACGCGGATCCATTCGCGGTGCGGACCATGACGTCGTGCGGTGAGGAGATCGCCTTCTCCGATCCGTACGTGAGCGATGAGCAGCGGGCCGCGGCCGGGCGGGAGACCGTGGCGGAGCGGATGCGGGCGCTGCTGCCCGCGAACCGGCGGCGCGCCGAGGCCGCGTACGCGGCCGGCGGGCTGCCTGACGGGCTGGAGGCGGTGCGGGTCTGGTGCCCGCGGGACGCGGCCGGGCTGCGCGAACGGCTCGGCGACGCGCGGTACGTGCTGTGGGCCGAGGATGACGTCCTGCACGTGCTGTGGCGCGGGGCGGCAGAGCAGGTGGTGCTCAGCGGCGGAATCCAGGTGCCGCTGTGGCCGGTCGAGGGCACTCTATCGCCGGAGACCGGCGAGGGGCTGTGGGAGGCGTCACTGCGGGTACGGCGGCTCGACGAGGCCGTGATCACGGTGATGGTGATCGGGCTGGGGGCGGCGGACCTGCCGTTCGGGCGGCCGGTGACGGACACGATGACCTGGCGCGGGCCCCGCGCCCCGGCCGGGCCTGCCGATGGTGAGGGGCCGATCGAGCTCGCGGGAGAGGTGCGGGAGCACACGATCGAATCGGTGCCGCTGCGCGGGCCGCGCGCGGTGACCGTGTACGTACCGCCGGGCGCGGCCGGGTCGCCTGGGCGACTACCCGGGTGCGTGCTCGCCGACGGGCAGTCCGTGCACGGCTTCGCCCGCGTCCTGGAGCCCGCGATCGCGTCCGGTGCGGTGCCGCCGGTGGTGCTCGTCGGGGTGCATAACGCCGGGGGTCATGCGGACCGGTCGGACCTGCGCGCGCAGGAGTACCTGCCGCGACACCGGCCGCCGCGGTTCGCGGCGCATCTGTCGTTCGTGATCGACGAGGTCATCCCCTGGGCAGCGACGTCGCTGCCTGTCGACCCGCCGGGACCGTCGCGCCGCTGGCTGGCGGGCGGGTTCTCCAACGGGGCGTCGTGGGCGATCGGCGCCGCGCAGCGGCGGCCGGAGGTGTTCGGCGGGGTGGCGGCACTCAGCGCGGGAGTCGTGCCGCGGCGGGTTGCGGGAGCGTCCCGCGACGTGCGGCACTACCTCGCGGCGGGGACCCTCGAGGAGGGGTTCCGGCGAGCGACGCTGGAGTGGGCGGCGCGGTTGCGGCGGGCCGGGGTGCCGTGCAGCCATCACGAGTGGCCTGGCGGGCACGACCCGTTCTGGTGGCAATGGACGCTGCCCGACGCGCTGACGTGGCTGCTCGCGTGAGGTCAGCTGCGTGGCCCCGCGGCCGCCTGGATTAGCCTTCGACGTATGAGCGACAGGCCGTTTCGCTTCGCGGTGCAGGCGACCCCGCAGGATGGTCCGCAGTGGCTGGCGACGGCCAGGCGGGCTGAGGAGCTCGGCTACGCCACCTTGATGATGCCCGACGGTATGCAGTTGCTCTCGCCGCTGCCGGCGCTGGCGCTGGCGGCCGGGGCGACCACCTCGCTGCGGGTCGGCACCTTCGTGCTCGCAAGCGCGCTGCGGGCGCCGGGGCTGGCCGCCTGGGACGCGCACTCGCTGTCGGTACTGAGCGGCGGGCGTTTCGAGTTCGGCATCGGGACGGGGCGGCCCGAGGTGGTCGAGCAGGCCATCCGGCTGGCCGGCCAGCCGCCGACGACCGGCGCCGAACGCCTGGCGCGAGTCGGGCAGACCATCGACGCGCTGCGCGAACTCGACGGCGGCTGGCACACCCCGGTGCTGATGGCGGCGGGCGGGCCGCGGGCCCGGGCGCTGGCGGCCGTCAAGGCGGACATCGTCACCCTGGCCATCGGCCCGCTCACCAGCCGGGAGGAGGCGGCGCGGCTCGCCGCCGAAGTCAGGGAGACGGCCGGGACGCGTGCCGGGTCGATCGAGTTCGAGTCACCGATCTTCGTGGTCGGCGACGAGGCGCCGTCCTGGGTACGGCGGTTCCTGCAGGCCGACCTCGCCACGCTCATCGAGCGGGATTCGCTGCTCATCCTGCGCGGCAGCCCGCGGCAGATGGCCGATGAGCTGCTGCGCCGCCGGGAGGAGATCGGCGTCTCCTACGTCAGCGTGAACTCTGCCTTCTGCGAGCAGTTCGCTCCTGTGGTGGAACTGCTCGCCGGCGGGTAGCGGGAGCGGTGACGGGAACCAGCGACGGGGACCAGCGACACGAAGCGAGGCACGATGCCAGAGAGCCCGCAGACCGACGTGGTGACCGGCGCGTTCGGCTACTCGGGGGCGGCGATCGCCCGGGAACTGCTCGCGGCCGGCCATCAGGTGCGCACGCTGACCGCCCACCCCGGCCGCGCCCCGGCCGGCACCCCCATCGACGCGCGCCCGCTGGACTTCACCGACCCCGACGCGCTGCAGCGCAACCTGCGCGGCGCGCACACCCTCTACAACACGTACTGGGTCCGGTTCCCGCACGGCGGCGTCACGCACGAGACCGCGGTCGCCAACAGCCGCGTCCTGTTCGAGGCCGCCTCGCGGGCCGGCGTCCAGCGGATCGTGCACGTCTCGATCACCCACGCCGACGCCGCGTCCCCGTACCCGTACTTCCGCGGCAAGGCCAAGGTCGAACGCGACCTCATGGCGGCCGGCATCCCGTACGCGATCGCGCGGCCCGCCATCCTGTTCGGCGGGGACGGCGTGCTGCTCAACAACATCGCGTGGCTGCTGCGCCATCTGCCGGTGTTCGCCATCGGCGGTGACGGCAGCTACCGGATACGGCCCATCCACGTCGACGACCTGGCCAGGCTCATGACGGACCTGGGCGGCCGTGCCACCAGCGTCACCGTCGATGCCGTCGGGCCGCAATGGCTCACGTTCCGGGAGATGGTCCTGGCGATCCGCGCCGCGACCGGCAGCCGAGCGGTCATCGTGCCGGCGCCCGGCTGGCTGCTGCCGCCGGTGGCCCAGGCGCTCGGCGTCGTGCTGCGCGACAGGCTGCTGACCAGTGAGGAGTACCACGCCATGGCCGACGGCCTGGCCGACTCCGGAGGGCCGCCGACCGGGCAGGTCAAGCTCACCGACTGGATCGCGGAGAACGGCGACACCCTCGGCCGCCACTACGCGAACGAGATCGACCGCCACTACCGGTAGCCCCGGGCCGGCGCCGCGAAAACGGCCGTGCTTACCATGGGTCTCGCCGGGCCCTAGTCCGCGGTGATGCACATCCAGGGGAGAGGAGCATCAGGTGGGAACGATCACGACCACTGACGGCACAGAGATCTTCTACAAGGACTGGGGAACCGGTCAGCCCATCGTCTTCAGCCACGGCTGGCCACTGTCGGCCGACGACTGGGACACCCAGATGATGTTCTTCCTGCTGCACGGGTATCGCGTCATCGCCCACGACCGGCGCGGCCACGGCCGGTCCACGCAGACCAGCGGCGGCCACGACATGGACCACTACGCCGACGACCTCGCCGCGGTGACGGCGCATCTCGATCTGCAGAACGCGATTCACGTCGGCCACTCCACCGGCGGCGGCGAGGTCGCGCACTACATCGCGCGGCACGGCGAAAGCCGGGTGGCCAGGGCTGTGCTGATCAGCTCGGTGCCGCCGCTGATGCTCAAGACCGACGCCAACCCCGGCGGCCTGCCCAAGGAAGTCTTCGACGGCCTGCAGGAGCAGGTCGCGACCAACCGGTCGGTGTTCTACCGCGACTTCGCGTCGGGACCGTTCTATGGCTTCAACCGGCCGGGCGTGGAACCGGTGGAGGCGATCATCGACAACTGGTGGCGGCAGGGCATGATGGGCGGCGCCAAAGCGCATTACGACGGCATCGTCGCCTTCTCGCAGACCGACTTCACCGAAGACCTGAAGAAGATCAACGTGCCCGTGCTGGTCATGCACGGTGATGATGACCAGATCGTTCCTTACGCCGACTCCGGACCGCTGACCGCCAAGCTGGTCAAGAACGGGACGCTGAAGACCTACCACGGCTACCCGCACGGCATGCCCACCACGAACGCCGATGTCATCAACGCCGACCTGCTGGCCTGGCTGCAAGCCTGAGCATCGGGGCGAACCATGACTGAGCCGACGCCTTACATCGACTACGCCAACCTTCCCAACCCCACCGAGGGCTTCCTGGCGACGTTGTTCATCACCGTCCGCAAGGTCGCCAAGTCCAGGGACTTCTACTCGCGCGTCCTCGGCGGCACCGTGGTCCTCGAGGAAAACCCGTGCATGGTCAAGCTGTCCAACTCGTGGATCATCATGAATCCCGGCGGCCCGCCGACGCCCGACAAGCCGGGCATCACGGTGGCCGACTACGAGCCGGGCAACACCACGTCGATCTTCCTGAACCTGCGGGTCGCTGACATCCAGGCCTGCTACGAGGAGTGGAAGGCGAAAGGAGCGGAGTTCGTGACGCCGCCCATCGACCGCGGGGCGGAAATCCGCTGCTACATGCGGGACCCGGACGGCTACCTGATCGAGGTCGGCCAGTCCACCGGCCTGCTGCACGGCCACCTCGCCGCCAAGCGCCCGGAGGACCTCCCGGGCTGACCCTGCCGCCGGCGGGTCATCGCGCATCTCGTGTGCTGAAAATGGGCCAGCAGATCTCGGTCCGCCATGCGGCCTCGTCGGCCGTGTCGTGCCAGCCGACGAGGTAGTACTCCCTGATGGGCCCGTCGACCTGAAGGGCGTGGCTGCTCACGTACGTGGCCAGCGCGCCGTAGGCGCGATCCACGTCGGCGTGCGAGCCGGCGTGCGTGATGACCGCGAGTTCGGCGGCCGGGACGGTGAACGGGGCGATGCGCCCCAGGCCCTGAACCTCCGCCGCGGTGGGCACGAAGACAGTCGCCTCGCCGCGTTCCTCGGCGAACAGTGCGGTGGCGTAGATGCCCCCGGCGGGTCCTGAGGCGGCGACGCCGCGCGCGTCCAGGGTCGCGTACAGCTCCCCCAGCGCCCCGAGGAACCACGGCAGCAGGTCGCTGACGCCGACGGTGTCGCTGACAGCCGCGGCCATCGTCGCGTCGACCCGCCGGTGGCTGACCGGTGCGGCGGCGGACGGGTTGGCGAGCAGGTCCCGCAGCGACGCCACCGCCTGCTGTGTCCTGGCCAGGTCCTGCTCGAGCTGCGACAGGTGGTCGGCGATGAGCCGGTTGCGGGCTGTCAGGTCCGGGGCGCGCAGCACCGCCTGGATCTGCTCGATCGGCATCTCCAGGTCGCGGAACCGGCGGATGACCTGCGCCACCGGGATCTGGTCGGTGGTGTAGCGCCGGTACCCGGTGTCCTGGTCGACTTCTGCCGGTTCCAGCAGCTGGACCCTGTGGTAGTAGCGCAGCGTCTTGATGCTCAGGTGGGTGGCGCGGGAGAAGTCGCCGATGGTGAGAGAGCTCAGGGAGCCGGGCACCTGGCCAGTGTGGGCCCTCCACTAGGGGGAGAGTCAAGGCGCCAGCCGGCTGTTGACCCTCCCGCCAGGGCATCGCCGAGGGTGGACCTCAGCGGCCGGAATGAGCCGGCCGCTGAGATCCCGAGGAGGCCCAGCCATGAGCACCGAACTGCCCGCCATCATCGCGGAGTACATCGCCGCCGTGAACGCCCTCGACACCGACCGGATCGTCGCCACCTTCACCCCGGACGCCTACGTCAACGACAACCGCAGGGAGATCTGGGGCACCGAGGCGATGCGGGCTTTCTTCGCCAAGGAGTTCGCCGGGGATCACGTGACGATGGAGGTCCGCGAGGTCATCGACCATCATGGCGACATCCTCGTGCGGGCCCGCTTCGACGGCACTTACGACAAGACGAACCTGCCCGACGACTTCGAGATGACCAGCTACTTCAGCATCCGCGACGGCAAGATCGTCAGCCTGGCCATCATCTTCAACCAGCCGTCCCCGTACTGAGCGGCCACCCTGTACTGAGTGGCGGGCTCAGACGGCCACCAGCAGCAGGCGGCTGGCCAGCGCCGTTGAGGCGGCAAGCGTGTCGAGGAAGAGCCCGCGCGCGATCGGGTTGTCGCGCACCGCCCACAGCAGCAGGCAGTTGGTCCAGGCCAGGTCGCGGGCGTCGTTGATCGTCCAGTTGCCGAGGAGGTCGGCTACCGCGGCGAGGTGACGGTCGACGGCCAGTTCAGCGGCGGTCTCGAACGACTCCCTGACGGCCTGTTCGGCCCCGTCGAGCAGCTGGTCGACCTTCTGGTAATCGGCGAAATGCGGGTCGGTGTCGGGTGTAGTGGCCAGCGCCTCGCACGTGCTGACCAACGCCAGCGGCAGGTCATGGTTGATGTGGGCGTTCATTCCGGCCAGCGCGAACTGGATCGGCTCGATGCCCGCCATGTCCCGCCGCTCCGCGAGCGGAAGCCACGCCGACGGCACGGCCGCCAGGTCGCCCAGTGTGCCGGCCGCCGCGAAGTACAGGTTCGCGAACGTGACATCTAGCTGGGCCATGAACACCGGGTCAGCGAAAAAACCCGCGCTGATCTGGCTGGTTATCTGCTGAATCACAACCAGGTACATGCGATTGAAGCAGGCGACCCCGTCTGTCGCGGGAAGCGCCGCGTCAATTGCCTCCATCCGGGCTATGGCCTCGGCAACCGAGGCCACCGGCGCGTCTGGCACGGGCGCAGCGACCGACATGGGAGTCACTATAAGGCGACCGTCAGAATTCCGTGGCGCCGGGTCGTCGCAGCACGCCAAATGCGCGGAGCTAAATGCCTTTCACCATGATCACGAAGAAAAAGCTTCCTATATGCACACTTTTCTTACGTGATCATGCTCGCGGCCGGGCAGGGAGCCGCAGGGATGCGGTTCCTCGAGATCCGCGGCGAGGCCGAGCAGGCGGCCGAGAACACGCCAATGCTTCCGCCGCCCTGCCCCGCATGATAGGAGTCATTTCTGTGGCGGTTATTGACGACCTTGTCGCGGAAGCGGTGCGGCTGGACAGCATCCTCAGCTTGCTGACCGAGGCGCAGTGGCTGGCGGACTCGGCCGCCGACGGCTGGTCCGTCGCCGACGTGGTGCTGCACCTGGCGCAGGGGGACGAAGGCGTGGTGGCCAGCGCGGGCGGGGCGGGGCCCAGGGAAGGCGCCGCCAGGGACGGCACGGTCGACGAGTGGGCGGCCCGGATGGTGGACGCTGAGCGGGCCGCGCCCGCGGAGGTCTTCCTCCGGTGGCGGCGGGCCCGCGACGCCGCGGTGGCGGCCCTGCGCGACGCCGATCCGCGGACGCCGCTGCAATGGGTGGCCGGGCCGGTGAAGCCAGCCACCCTGGCGACGACCCGGCTGGCGGAGTACTGGGCGCACGGACTAGACATCACGGGCCCGTTCGGAATCGACTTCCCCGACACCAGCCGGCTGCGGAACATCGCCTGGCTAGCGCACCGGACGCTGCCGTACGCGCTGTCGCTGGCCGGCGAGGCGCCGGCCGCCGTGCGCTGCTCGCTGACGGCACCGGACGGGGCGACCACCTGGACCTTCGGACCGGATGACGCCGAATCGGAGATCAGCGGGCCGGCCGGGGCGTTCTGCCGGGTGGCCGCTCAGCGCCTTGACCCCGCGGCGTCGGGCCTGCGGGCCACCGGTCCGCACGGCGCCGCCGCGCTGCGCGTCGTCAGGACCTACGCGTAGCAGCAGCTCACCTGAGCAGCTTCTGCACGTCGCGGAACCGGGGATTGCGCGAGTCGCGGAGCCATTCGAAGAGCACCATCTCCGAGGTCACGATGTCGACGCCGTGCTGCCGGGCGCGCGCGATCCCTGCCGCCGCGTCAGCCGGGTCGCGCGAGCTGGCCGCGTCGGCGGCCACGGCCACGCGGAACCCGGAATCGACCAGGTCGAGCGCGGTCTGCAGCACGCAGACGTGAGCCTCGCACCCCGCGATCACGACCTCCCGCGTGCCGGCGGGCAGCAGCGCGTCGAACCCGGGATCCCCCGCCGCGGAGAACGTGGTCTTCGCCAGCGTCTCCTGCGGGTAGGCCGCCAGTGCCGCGACGGTCGGGCCCAGGCCCGCCGGATACTGCTCGGTGGCGCGCACCGGCACGCCGAGGAGCTGCGCCGCCTCGGCCAGCCGCACGGACCTTGCGACCATCGTGTCCCCGTCCGCGATGACAGGCACGAGCTTCTGCTGCAGGTCGATGAGGAGCAGCACGGTGTTGTCGGTGGTAAGAGTCACCCCTCGACGCTACGCTTCGGTGCGCCAGCGGTCGAGGTCGGCGCATCCGCGCTTCTTGCTGTTATCAGCACGATCTGCTAGACGATCGGGGACTGATGGCCGGCCCAGTACGCGTCCCGCAGCATGCGCTTGTACAGCTTGCCCGTCTCGGACCGGGGAAGCTCCGCCACGAAGTCGACGGTCCGCGGGCACTTGAAGTGGGCGAGCCTGTCCCTGCAGTAGGCGATCAGCTCCTTGGCGAGGGCGGGACTGGCGGCGGCCGGGTCGGCGAGCTGCACCACCGCCTTGACCTCCTCGCCGAGATCCTCGTTCGGTACGCCGATGACCGCCACGTCCAGGACCGCTGGATGAGCCGCCAGGACGTTCTCTGTCTCCTGCGGATAGATGTTGACCCCGCCGGAGATGATCATGTAGCTCTGCCGGTCGGTCAGGTACAGGAACCCGTCCGCGTCGACGTGGCCGATATCCCCCACCGTGCTGGCCGCGCCGTCGCTCGACCGGCTCTCGGCGGTCTTCGCCGGATCCTGGAAGTACTCGAACGCGGTCGCGCCGCGGAACCAGACGGTCCCGTCCGTCCCGGCCGGACACTGGTTGCCCTCGGGGTCCAGGATGAGCAGCTCCCCGAGGACGGCATGGCCGACCGTGCCGGGATGCGCGACCCATTCGGCGCTGGTGCAGAACGTGAAGCCGTTGGCCTCCGTGGCCCCGTAGTACTCGGTGATGATCGGGCCGAGCCAGTCGATCATCTCCCGCTTGACATGGATGGGACACGGTGCGGCCGCGTGGACGATGTACTCGAGCGACGAGGTGTCGTACCGTGCCCGCACGTCACGCGGGAGGCGTACCAGCCGGTTGAACATCACCGGCACCATCTGGCAGTGCGTCACCCGGTAACGCTCGACAAGCGCCAGCCACTGCTCGGCGTCGAAATGCTCCATCACGATGGTCGTGCACCCCATGCGCAACGACGCCGCCACGCTCGCGCCGGGCGCCGAGTGGTACAGCGGTGCCGGGTTGAGGTAGGTCATGCCCGGGCGGAACCCGAACAATCCCTGCACGAACGCCATCACCGGCAACGGCTGGTCGGGACCGCCCTCCGGCAGCGCGCGCAGCACGCCCTTGGGATGGCCAGTCGTGCCCGACGAGTACAGCATGGCCGCGCCGAGCGCCTCGTCGGGAACCGGGCCGTCGGGGTACCCGGCGACTACCGCGTCGTAGGGTTCCCAGCCGGCGGGCAGCGGGCCAGGGCCGGTCATCAGCATGCGGTCAAGCCCCGGGCACTTCGCGGCCGCGGCCTCCGCCACCTCTCGCCTGGCGGCCGAGCTGAACAGCACTTTCGCCTGCGAGTTGGCCACCACGTAGGCCACCTCGTCGACGCCGAGGTAGGTGTTGATCGCAGAGTAGTACAGGCCGGTCCGTTCGGCCGCGCCCGCGATCTCGAGTAGCTGCGGGCTGTTCTCCATGAAGAACGCGATGTGGTCTCCCCGCCGCAGTCCGGCATCCCGTAGCAGGTGCGCTATCTGGTTACTGCGGGCCTCGAACTCGCCGAAGGTGACGGTGTCGCCTGTCGGTGCCATGATGATGGCCGGCTTGTCAGGGTCATCCATGGCCTGCTGGCGCGCGAACACGCTTCTTACAATAGATCGCTGGCGTGATCTGCGGCGGTGCCAGAACGGAGTCGTGATGTGGGAAGCAACCGTGCGGGTGACCCGCGAGCGGGAGGTTGACGCCGATCCTGAGCGCGTATGGGCCCTGGCGGCGTCGCCCGCGGCGCTGGCGGCCATGCCCGGCCACCGGTTCGCGTTCGCGGTCCCCGCGACGGTTCCCGGAACGGACCGGCTGTGCTGCATGATCGTCTCCGGCAAGCACGACGTGCACTGCGCCGTGGTTGACGTGCAGGAGGAAGTTCCCGGCCAGCTGGTCCGCTGGCAGGTACGGTCGGCGCCCAGCCGGAAGGAGACGCTGACGCTGTCGGTGCGGCCCCGGGCCGACGGCTGCACGCTGAGCGCGGCGGTCAGCGAGGTCGTTCCGAGGATCGACAAGGGCAGCTACCAGAAGTACTGGCACCGCACCATCACGGACTGGGCGGATCGCCTCCAGGCGATCGCCGAGGACCGGATGCCCTGGCCGGAGGACGCCATGTCCGCGGAGATGCGGGACGTGTGCGCCGGCTTCGAGCTGCCGAAGAAGACCGGGCAAGCCTCCGCCAGCGCGGTAATCGGCGCCGAGCCGGGCGCCGTCTGGGAAACGGTGTGGGCGCCGGATTCCAGCCGCCTCATCGACCCGGAGACGGTCGTCTGGGCGGGGACCGTGCCGGGCACGCCGCAGCGGTCGGTCGGGGAATTGCAGTACACCGTGCACCGCCACGA
>Ga0070712_100001166_pt1 | contig 15917 bp, 9 predicted proteins | sample LARL81metaG_FD_71396 | JGI IMG/M metagenome (GOLD analysis project Ga0070712, IMG submission 71396) | Corn, switchgrass and miscanthus rhizosphere microbial communities from Kellogg Biological Station, Michigan, USA - LAR L8-1 metaG | ecosystem: Host-associated > Plants > Roots > Rhizosphere ...
AAATCCACGGCATCGTACACGGCGGTGCTGCCAGTGAGATGAAGTTTGTAAACGGCAGACGCAAGCGCTTTGTGATCGGCAGTGAAGTCCTGGCTTAGACTACGTGTTTGGTTGAACCCTACGACAAACGCCAGGTCTTTGGCAGGATCCACCATCTGCTGGATGAACAATGCCGCGGCATCCTTCTCAAAACCAAATTGCAAAACGACTGAATCGCTTGTGTCTAATAGCAATCCCAGTCGCAGCGGCAGCCCCTTCCGGCTCTGAAACAGGCGGACTGAGTCCGGGGGCTCTCCGTTATCGCGCAACCGAAGTTCATCTTCAGAGAGATTGGTGATCCAGCGATGGTGCCTGTCAGTGACTGCAAAAGCCAGATCGACCTCATTTACGTTGACGGTCAATACTGCCGCGGTCTTCTCATCAGTCTCGGGGCTTCTGAAGCTTTGCATCTTTTCCTGTGAAAGCGTGTGGCTGGCCGCAAGCAGCAAAAACGCCAGAAGCAAGACGAACGGGAACTTTGAACAGTGCTGCAGATTAATGCCGGCTCTGATGAATGAAGGAAAAATTCGGACAGGCGAGTTGAGTCTCACGGACGAAAGTTGCGGCACTGTGTCTACCCAGAATCAAGCTACTCCGGCAGCTTCTCAGGGCAAACTGACAAAATTGCCAGAATGGTTGTGAGTAAACGAAGAAAGCCGCGTTTTCAGTTTGCCCGGCGCGCTCGCGGCTCTGCTGCGGCGCTTTCCGGCAAGGCGCGCGTCTGCCTGGCGCCGACAAGAGACGATTCTACCCGCCGGCCCAGTTCAGGAAATGAGAATGGCTTCTCTAAAATGGATGTCTCTGGGTCCAACTCGCCAGTGTCCACATAGCCGGAAATGTAGACGACGGGCATGTACGGCCGCTCCTCCCGTATCCTGCGGACCAATTCATCTCCCCTCATCCCGGGCATGATCATGTCAGTTACGAGAAGTTGGATTGCATCTTTATGTTCATTGAAGATCGCGTACGCCTCTTCCCCGGTCTCAGCTTCCAATACTGTATATCCGAGAGACTCCAGATACTTGCGCGTCATCAGTCTGATTCCGACTTCATCTTCCACCAGCAGCAATGTTCCGGTCCCCTTGGTGGGCGGACTTTTTGCTTCTTCGGGGGTCTCGGTTGGCTGACGATGCGAAAATGGCAGATAAATGCGGAACGTGGTCCCATTATTGGGTTCGCTTTCCACAGTTATATGTCCATCGGCCTGTTCCACGATGCCGTAAACCATTGACAATCCCAAACCGGTGCCCTTGCCGACGTCTTTGGTGCTGAAGAAGGGTTCAAATATACGTTGCTTGATCTCCGGCGGCATGCCGACTCCCGTGTCACTGATCTGAAGCACGACGTAATCTTTGGGGGCCTCAGGTAATGCCACCTCTTCGCGCAGGGTCTCCGAAGAGGTCATCAGTGAAAGGATGCCTCCTTCTGGCATCGCATCCCGCGCGTTGATCAGAAGGTTCATGATCATCAACTCAAGCTGCGATGGATCCGCATCTACCATCAGGCTTTTGTCCGGGCAAGCCACCACAAGTTGAATCCGCGCGGAGAGCAGAGGCTGAAGCATCTTGGCTATGTCCTTGACGATCGCGTTGAGTTCTACCGTCTGCCGCCGGATTGGATGCTTGCGGCTGAAGGCAAGAAGTTGCCTCACCAGTACCGTGGCCCTCCTGGTGGCTTCCACCAGCCGTTCACAATACTCGCGGTCACTTTCGGGAAGCCCGGGATCACGCAGAAGCTGATCTGCGTATCCGGAAATGATCATCAAGACGTTGTTGAATTCGTGGGCAACCCCTCCCGCCAGCCTGCCGACGGCTTCCATTTTTTGGGCTTGGCGCAGTTCTTCCTCCAGTCGCCGCGCTTGCGTCACATCGCGAAAGCTCCATACACGTCCGACTATTGTGCCGTCCACACGCTGTGGCTGCGAGTAACGTTCAAAGATGCGCCCATCCTTGAGCGTGAGCAGCTTGAATCCTACCGTATCCGACTTCGCTTGCATGGTCTCCAGATCGTCCAGAAACTCCTCGGGCACTTCCAGTTGTGGCGCGACAGAGGCAAGCAGATCTTCATTGCGCAGGCCGGCAACGGCAATTCGGGGAATATGCCACATATCCAGAAATTTCTGGTTGCAACTGCTGAGGCGCCCTCCATTGGAGATCACCAGAATGCCATCGACTGTCGATTCCAGTGTGGAATTCAGTAGCGAAATCGAATGCTCAAGCTGCGTCTGGGCATACCGCCGTTCCTGATTCTCAATTCGTAATGCGGCATTGGCTTTGGCCAGGTCCATGGTGCGCTGCTCCACCTGACGATCAAAATCAGCATTGGCCCGCCTGACCGCCTGCTCGGCTTCTATGCGAAACCGCAAGTCGCGCGCTGTATAGATAATGCCTTTTACATCGGGGTCCCTGAGCTGATTATTGGCAATCACTTCAAAAGGGACCCACTGCCCTTCCCGGCTCTTGAGTCGCACGACGGAAGGCACCGCTTCGCCTGGCTCACTTGCCGTCTTGGCAAACTCTGCCGTGGCACGATCGCGATCCTGGGGGTGAATAAAGTCAAAGACAGTGCTTCCTTTGACGTCAGAGGGATCAATCCCGAGCGTGCGCTGCGCCTGCGGACTGATAAAGCGCACGTTTCCGTTTTCATCGAGCAATGCAATGATTTCCGATATCCCCTGTATGAGCACCCTCGCCCGCTTTTCACTGGCGGCGATGGCGGCCTCGATACGCTTGCGCTCGCGAATGTCATGGTTAATGCTGAGGATTGCCCTGCGTCCCCAGTAGTCAATGAGTGAGAGGCTCACAAGAAACTCGATCGTTTCACCTTGCTTCGTGATATCGGTTCTCTCAAATGCGCGCCGGGAGTGTAGCGCGCGCGAGAAGTCTGTGGGCTCATGAGTCAACAGTTTGAGTTCCTTGCCCACAAGCTCCTTTTTTGTATAGCCGTAAATTTTGGCGCCGCACCGGTTCACATCAATGATGCGCGAACTCCCGGGATCCAGTATCAGCACAACGTCGTTAACCATATCCATAAGGGAACGGCAGAGTCTGCGAGCGTCCGATACTGAGAATTGCTTGTGCGATTCGATCATTGGGGCACCATCGATACCCAAACTCATCTGTGAGAATCGCTGAGTTCCTGTTCATCAGAGAACTGGCAATTGTGGCAGCAGGGTGCGCCGGGTTGTCTCATTTACGGCGATATTCAAGATGGCGGACCAAGACGGACAGTTTTTTCTTAGGGGCTAGGGCGCTGAGCTCATCAATGTGGTTCGGTCCATTTTGGATTTTTGAAAATCTGGTATGAATCTCCACTGGTTCCTTGGGGCTGGTCATGTAAGACGTGGCATCGATGCTTTGCAGTTCATTCGTTTTCTCATCGAAAGTTAAGGTTGCGGTATCATCCGGCTTCAGGTAATTGTGAATGAGTATCTGCCTGGAACCACGTGCTACCGGCTTCATCGAGAGATCATGCCGGTCATAGGCTGACCGCAACAAATCAGGGCCGGCTTCAACATAAGCTTCAGCCAGTTCTTGCAATTCGACGGCATACTGTTGCGCGGCATGCTTCCTTTTCTGTGCGACCCACTCTCGCATCCCGCGCTCTGCTTTCTGGGATGAGGAAGTTTCTTCGGGCAGGTCCAATGGCATTTTCTCTGTACGGCCATCGCTTCTGGCCTCCACTTGGAATAGTCTCTGGTTTTCAAGCCGGCCTTTGGTCCTGATGATTTCCTGTTGCTGCCAGGTATATTCGATCAGAGCAGCCTTATTTTTTGCTTGCTCGTGTGCAAAGGTTTCAATTATCTGTTCAGGGGAGACGTCCTGTGCGGAGCAACTGAGGCAGCCAATATGGAAACATAAGAGAATGCAGGCCAGGATCCATGCACGGATTGACTGTTGGTCCCGAATCATCGTGCTTTTCATTGAACACGGCCTGCCGGGGAAGCTGTCTTCGCATCGCCAGAAGACTATCCTGTTTTGGACCGACGCTGACGTGCTTGCCCTTGGGCATATCAATGCCTAGAGTCAGCGGGAGGAGACCGGATCAGCCACCCCTGACAGGCTCACTCGATGTTAAGAATCTTCGCCGCTCGCGCATACTGACAAAATTGGCAGGACTTCGCCCGTCCGCCCGGCGAATGTAGCGCCGCGCTGTTATTGTTATTGTTTTAATGAACGGAAGTCTCCCCGACTGCATCATGGCTGTTATCGTGGCATTCGACAGATCGCTCAGCTTCGTGGCCAGGGGGTTAACCGCGCATGAAACCGGCCGCCGGGGACCGATCCGCGCCCGGCCCAGGGCCTACCAGGACGCCAGCGGGAGAGCATACGAACCAGTCCCCGTGACCCACTGATCGTAGAGATATGCGCAATGCCTGGATACTGCCAGAAGTAACAGAAAAGCGTCGTTCCCTTCCGGCTCCGGCCCTAAGCCCTGAATCTGAGCCTAAAGCGCTCAGGTGATGGCGTGCGCATATTGAGGCTCTCCGCGATGAGCAGCATTGTGCATTGTTCAGACAACTGACTGTTGTTTCTGCCAGTTCCCCATTGTGAATGAATACGGCTACGCTGGCCCTAACATGCTGGTTGTTCTCCAGGTATGACCAACATGACGTGCCGCCGTGAAGATGATCATCTCCCGTGGATGTTGACTAGGGGCTCCCCTGCCCGTTCAACGCGATCATCAACACGGCGGTGCGAAGAAAGCCGGACAAAATTCTTGCTGCCCAACGAATGGCTCAGCCTGGTGAGTAAGCAGGAGCGAACAAAATGGCGGTCCCGGTCGGCGGAGCGGTGTTCCTCAACATTTTGCAGGCGCCATCAGAAGAAACGTTGGACTTCCTCTGTAAAGCAAATGATGCTGTTTCTTGCACGGGCCTTCCAGAACCTGACGACATTCCGGGCTGGAGCAAGTTACAAGAACGCGTAGAGCGCTATGCCCTTCCCGAATCGGACCAGTTGGTGGAGCGTCTTTCTCCGGCGATTGCCGGGTTTTCAATTGGAGGGGTGCCTGTCCTCGATGTGCGACCGCGCTACTGGAACCAGGAAAAGAAAGTCGCAATTTATATGCATGACGGAGGCTTCATGTTGTACAGCGCGGCTTCTACTCTTGGCCGGGCCGCACTGTTGGCCGATGATACCGCCCTGCGCGTAATTTCAGTGGATTACACGCTGGCGCCGCTGTCTACTTTTGACGAAATCACGAACCAGGTTGTCACCGTAGTCCGAACAATTTCGACTCAAGGCTATAAGCTGGAAGACATACTGATGCTGGGTGATGGTTCAGGCGGCGGTCTAGCTGTCGCCGCGATTCTCAAGATTCGTAATCTTGGGCTGGGCCTGCCGGCAGCGGCTGTGCTTATCTCGCCTTACATTGATCTCAGCTCTGCAGACGATAGTGATTACACACGTCACAGTGCCATTTCTTCTTCCCCCAATGAAAGCTTCGTGAGCGAAACGAACATTCTCAAAAGTACCGGAAAAAGATGGCGCACGCATTCAGTCCCCATCTACGCCGATTTTTCCAAGGGGTTTCCCGCAACGCTGATCCAGGGCAGCACACAAGAGCCTTGGCTCAACGATTTTTTTCGTCTGTATCACGTTCTGGATGTTGCTGGAGTGCGGGTCCGGCTGGATTTGTATGAAGATATGCCGCACGGATTTCAGTTCAGGAACCCGGACGCACCGGAATGTCAGAGAGCGAGGCGAAAATTGCGCGAGTTTGCACGCTTCCGGCTCATCGGCGGCGGGGGCCCTGAGCTGCCCAACAAAGGCGACAGGGGCAAGCTGGAAATTTCAAAAGCTGGAAAGAAGAAACCCTGATAGAACATGGCAGGTCTTGTCCTGGGAAAGACTGTGAAAAGTTGTGGAAGTCTGGCTGAAACAAACCCTGGAGCACATACTTGGCCGCATGAGCGGACCGATGTGGCTCCGCATCATCATCCAGCCGTCCGTCTCATTTATCATCGGCCTGCGTGCCGGCGTACGCGATGCCCGTACCGGCCAGCCGCCGTTTGGCTGGGCCGTCCTATCAGGACACACTCAGCGCCGCGCACTGCTGAAACAAGGCTGGAAGGACATTGCGCGCGTGTTTATTGCGTCAATCATCCTTGACTTGATTTATCAAATTGCGGTTTTACGCTGGATCTACCCTCTACAGGCCGTGTTTGTGGCCACAATCCTTGCTTCCGTGCCTTATGTGCTGGCTCGCGGCCCTGCTAACCGCCTGGTAAGGTTATGGCACTCTCGCCATGGAAAGCGCACCTCGCAAAAGAACAGGCCCAATCTTGCTGTGCGCAAATAAGTATTATGCGCCGCCTTGGCTCACCAAGAATTTATTCTTTTCCCGCCTGGCTTTGATGGATTGTTCTGTCGTGAAATTCTGTCTCTGCTCAGAATCGAATTCCAAATGTGATGGGTATCAACTGGGTGTTGGCTGGGGTTGTGGCGGCGTAGTGATAGCGTGCCTCAAAATACATGCGGTAGCGTGGCTCTCCCACTTTAATGGTAAAACCCATTCCTGCGTTGAAACCAGGGGCGGCGGAAGACGTGTTCGCCAGAGTCTGGTCACTACTCACCACGCCAGATGAGCAGGTGAATCCCCAGAACAACCACTCCGGCGTGCATGCAGTGGTTGTGCCGGTGACCACCTCCTGGCTGAGAGTCACACTGCGGTAATAGAATCCACCCCCGCCGATGAAGTACGCACCCAGAGATTTTCCGCGCAGCTCAAACTTGTAATTCCCGGTAAATGCGAGCAGGTTTCCGTACCCTTTCAAGGTCCGCGAATGCAGGGCCAGGCGTAATGGCGTGATAGCGGAATTCGAGGGAAATAGCCGGTTCCACATGAATTCGCCAACAAAAGCATTACGGCGGCTCATGTTGTATCCGGCGCCGGCGGTAAATCCCACACCGAAGTTGGTAAATCTGGCGGTGGGATTCACAGGAACTACCACCGGCACCGCGATGTTGGTATTGAGTCTGCTATTTTCATCGAAATCACCTTCCTGGGCCTTCAACACAGTTGAACCGCAAACAAATACCAGCATCGTACCCAGGGTTGCCATACAAATCGATTTCATCAGGCTTACTCCCAATCCGGGCTTCCAAACTGCATTCGGAGTTGCTGCAGCACTTGAGCGGTATGGTAGATGGCGAGACAGTGCCCGCCATACTGTCAATTTTTGCAGTGAAAAATGTTGGGATTGAGAGTACTCAAATGGTAGCAGTTTGCCGCCAGACCGCGAGGGCTGAATATAGCGCAGACTGCGCTGTTTCGCCGTCTACCAGTCAACCGGCAAGACTGGATCGGATTGAGTTTAGCGGAACCTGCGATGACAGGAGCGTGCCGCATCCGGGCGCAGATTCAATGTGAAGATCGCCGCCAACAATGCTCAGTCTCTCACGCATACTGGCAAGCCCCAAACCCAGTTTTTGCGCGATCTCCGCCTGGATGAATCCCCTTCCATCGTCGCTGATCGTCATGCACAGTGCGTCACTGTCTTCTTCTAGCCTGACGGTTGCCCGGCGGGCCCCGCTATGTTTTGCAATGTTGTGCAATGCCTCTTGAGTAACGCGGTAGAGACACAGTTCAACTTCCTTCGAAACATCTGTGGTCAATCCGTCCGTTTGCAGGTCAATGGCGATGTGATATTGCCTTTCAACCTGCCCGCAGATCTCTTTCAGGGCGGGCTTTAATCCCAGGTACTGCAACCTGCCGGAATGCAACGTGTGGGAGAGGTGTTGCATGTCACTGCTGAGCTTGTCTATTCCGCAGACTATGCCATTCAGCCGGACCTGCGCCCTCCCGCCAATCATCGGAAGTTGTTCGTGCAAGACCTCCTCCAGGTCAAGCTTCACCAAAGCGAGCCGCTGCCCAAAATCATCGTGCAACTCGCGCGCAACGTGCTTGCGCTCCTCTTCCTGGAGCTGAATGAGATGGCGGCTTAATTCACGCGAACGTGATTCCGATTTCATACGCATGAACATCTGAATTGCAAGGAAGACGATCAAAGCGAAAGCCGCTACCAATATGTATGCTTCCAACGAAATGTGAATTGTGGCCATGGCTTTACCTGTTGTATCGACCGAGTGCCTCGCTCCGCGACTGGCAAGCTCCGATGTCCCGGATAGTGGAAGAATGCCCCAGGTCGTGCAGCGGTCCTTCTTCACGCGATCACCCTGTTATGATCCCGGCCGAACTACTTGCAGCAACATCCAGGGTGCACTAGAGAGTGTGCATTATAAACACAAATTTCGCGCATTGACCTTAATATAATTCTTATTCCAGTCCATCAGCCCTGTTGGTAAACTCAAGCGGCTTTTGTCTCAAAGAATAATAAGTTTTATCTCACGCTGATAAGTACTACGTTAAAGTGAATCGTAAAATACCAATTTTGGAATTGAACGGCCATTCATCTGGCCTCGCCTTTCGACGGAATGCGCGGTTGCGGCAAGCAGCACAGCAAGAGAACTCTGTTGCATCGATCAAGCGGCTATTTTTCCCATTGGCGTAGCGCTATCGCACCTGCTTAAGCGCTCTCGGAATAGCGGGTGATTCCTAGACCTTGGCGGTCTTCTGCTGATGCACTGATTTTCTCTTCCGCATCCTCAAAGGACCTGCCAATGCTGGTTTGCAGCCGTTCGCGCCAGTACTTGAGAGCTACGTGGCGCTTCGCCGGCAAAACGGTGAGCAGATCCGCGACCAGCGCTTTCATGCGCCGCATGATCTGGACACTTTTGGCGCCATAGGCAAGAATTTCTTCAAAGCCAAGATGCAGGAAATCATCCCAGGAAGGAAACTCAGCGACCACTCTGAGGGTGCCGGCATTGTCGCGAAATTCACCTATCTCCAGCCGCCGCTGTCCCAGTCGCGACAGAAGATCGCCAATCTGGTCTAGCGCCTGGACTGCCGTCGTAGGATCATTGACCGCCGGTGACAACGCCCGGATGGCGATGTCCACAAGCAAGCGGATCGCATACTTCGGGTCCTGGTCAAATGTCCGCTCATCGCCGAGTTCAAATACGTTGCGGAGTTCCATTTCGGGAATTTGGCCATCACCGCCGAAGACATGGATCAGGGCTGTACTTTCTAATAAGGTGTCGCCGACGGCTGCCACCACCTCAATTCGAGCATCATGTTGCTGTGCAATGTTTACAAGTTTTTCTATATTGATCTCTTGCAACGACTGCGGGCGGCCCCGATGGCGCAAGATTTGAACGGGCACTGCTTTGATCTTGCCGAGTGCCTGTGGCTTGCTCGAAGGGAGATCGAGCTGTCCGTAAAGCTTGTTGATCACTCCGCGGCCCTGATTGGCAATGAACACCAGCATGCGGTTGATCTGCAGCAAACCGACTCGTTGGATAAGAGTAATAAACATTCCCACGCTGGCAAGGAGCAGCGCAATTACAGCCCATGCGCTGATGAAGAGGACCTTGCGGGAATTGCCGCGGTCCAGCCATGACAATGCCGCGATAGCATAAAGAAAAGTGGCGCTGAAAACCCCCAGTGCGTGCGACAGGACCGGATCACGGGCGATCCACATTACCAGGCGCGGCGAGTATGCGGTTGCGCTGAACTGCACCATCAGGAAGGTCAATGAGAACACTATCCCGGTGAGCGCCATCATTCCCGAAGCAATGGAAGAATAGAGAGCAATGGCAGAATCAATGCTCAATTCAGCTTTCAGATGAGGGAATAACAAATTCTCGAGCCGCGGCAGGACCATCCCGGCCACGATGGCAGTGACGGCATAAACCATGGGCACAAACCACGGCGAGATGTGCATCCGGTTGGCTTTACTGAACATGTGCATGCAGGCTGACTCAGCTTAGTAACGCGATGATGAGCGTTCCGCAGGTGGTGAGCAGAATATGGCCGAATGCGACCGTGCCTGAATATCCGAGCACGGCGACCGTACTGTCCGCTTTTTCTTGTACTGCGGCCAGGCCGGCCGTCATGGTCTGTGCTCCCGCCAGTCCTCCAAGCAGCAGAACTGGATTCAACTTGAGCACATAGCGGCCAAAGAACAGTCCGGTCACCAGCGGCACGAGAGTGACAACCACGCCACCGAGAAGAAGCATGTAGCCCACGTCTTTGAGGGCCGCGATAAACACAGGTCCGGCTTTGAGGCCGATCATAGCTACGAATCCAGCCAGCCCCATCGAACGCATGAAGAGAATTGCGCCGTCCGGAATGCCGCCAAACCACGGAACCAATGACCTGAACCATCCCACAAGCAGACCCGCCAGCAATGTTCCCACGCTGGTCCCAAGATTGATTCTCAGGGACCCCACCGGGATAGTGATCACCGCTCCCACCAGCACCCCGCAGAATATGGCGATCCCTAACACTGCCAGATCACTCTCCTGGACCGGGCTAAGGATCCGGCCGGCGATTTTTGCGAAGTTCTCCACCACTGCCTCCGGTCCAGTCACCTGTACAATATCGCCGCGTTCAACCACGGTTTTCACTCCAATGGGGATGGATTTCGAATTGCGAAGGATCCCGCGGAGAAAGATGCCACGGATCTGATCTATGGTCTGTGCAATCTCTTCCAGGGTTTTTCCAACCAGCCGTTTGTCGGTCACATAAATGTCAAAGGAAGCTACGGGGATATCCAGCAGTTCAGCGTCGGCAACTTCAGGCGCGGCAGATCCAACAAGGGTCACCAGAGACTCGGTACGGCCAAGCAGTGCAACACTGTCCCCTGCCTCCAGTACAGTGGCCGGGGCCGGTTGAAAAACCTCACCGTTGCGCCGGATGCGTTCGGCGAAGATACGCGCGCCTTGCACCCCGCGCTCTGCCTGATCTACGGTTTTTCCCACGATGGCTGCTCCGATGGGAATCGTGTATGCGCGTATTGCAATCGGCTGCCAGGCCGGGGCCACTCCCAATCTGGTGCGCTTGATGCCCAGGTCTGACTCGATTTTTTTTGACTCTTCCTTCAGGTTGATTCCAAGTAATTTGGGTCCGAGACTGCTGCAGAACCAGATCAACCCCGCAGTCCCAAAGATGTAGCAAACGGCATCTGCCACCGCTATATGGCTTATCAACGTTTGTTTCTGCGCATCGTCCATGGACAGAGCGCGGATGGCTTCACTGGCTGTGCCGATGGCAGGAGACTCTGTCAACGAGCCGGAAAGCAGCCCGGCAGCGAAGCCAAGATCAAGTTTCAGGAACCTTGCCACAACGTACGCAGTCATGAGCCCGACGAATGGCATGAAGATCCCAAGGACGGCCCACCGCCAGCCAGAGCCTTTCATGCTGCGGAAGAAGCTGGGGCCCACGGAATAACCGATTCCGAAGAGAAATAAGAGAAAGAGTATGGATTTAGCTGCGTCTGAGACCGGCACATGAAAGAAATTTCCGACAAGGATCCCTGCCAACAAAGATCCTGTGACCGCGCCAATTCCTGCGCCCCGAAACTTCAGGCCACCGATGATATAACCCAGGCCAATGGCAAGATAAACCGCCATTTCCGGATACTTTTCAAATAGGTGGCCAAGCCATTCCATGCACCCTCCAAGGCCACAAGCCGGTGGCCATATGCGCGGCGCAGAAAATCCGCGAATTGTATGACACCTAAACTCTGTATCCGCAATGTGATTGAGAGTACTAGTATTTTTGCCAGTTTAGTTTATCGGCCTAAGCTCCTAAAAATCCCTTTAACGCTTGGCAGCAGCTTTGCCGAGAAGTTGCGCTGTCTCCGGCGCTGGCTGAGATTGTTCTCGGGAGGGACGAAATGGTTGCAATCCTATGTGCACGCGCGTCCTGGTGTCGCCTCTGGTCAGGCGCTATCCTCCTGGCTGCATTGGCGCAGCTGGTGGGATGCGCAGGCAAGACCGAGGCAGCGCCCCCTCCTCCACCCGAAGTGCAAGTTGTCAGCATTGAGCAGAAAGATGTGCCTGTTTATGGCGAATGGGTTGCCACTCTGGATGGGTTTGTAAACGCTGACATACGTCCGCAGGTGCCAGGTTATCTCATGAAGCAGACCTACAAAGAAGGCACAAGGGTACGTAAAGGTGACGTGCTGTTTGAAATCGATCCGCGTCCCTTTGCAGCGGCATTGCAGGGGGCACAAGGGCAGCAGGCACAGGCCGAGGCCCAGCTAGGCAAGACCGCGCTAGATGTACAGCGCGACACGCCGCTGGCAAAGCAAAGCGCCATTCCGCAAGCTCAGCTTGATAATGACATTCAGGCAAATGCGGCGGCTTCCGCCGTTCTAAAAGCGAACAAAGCGCTAGTGGAACAAGCCAGACTGAATATGGAGTTCACAAAAGTGCGATCGCTGGTGGACGGCATTGCCGGCATAGCCAAAGGACAAATAGGAGACCTGGTTGGCCCAACGACTATTCTCACCACCGTGTCACAAGTGCAGCCCATCAAAGCTTACTTCTCAATAAGCGAGCAGGAGTACCTGCCGTACGCCGCCAGAATCAGCGAAGTTGTGAGCGGCAAACGTGCTGCTGGAACGAACAAAGCATTGGAACTGATTCTCGCAGATGGGAGTGTTTATCCACATAAAGGAGCAATCATTGTTGCTGACCGCCAGGTTGATCTCAAGACCGGAACTATCCGCTTCGCAGCCGGCTTCGACAACCCGAATGGGGTGCTGCGGCCGGGACAATTTGCCCGCGTCCGTATTCCTACTTCTGTGGCTAAGAACGCACTGCTGGTGCCACAACGTGCTGTGATCGAAACCCAAGGTACCTACCAGGTTGCAGTGGTAACTCCTGAAAACAAGGCCAGTATCCGCCCCGTGAAGGTCGGGCAGCGAGTGGGAAACATGTGGATCATTCAGGAAGGTATCCAGCCTTCAGAGCGGGTCATTGTCGAAGGATTTCAAAAGGTAAAAGAAGGCATTCCAGTCAACCCCAAGCCATTCCAGTCCTCGGAAGAATCGAAATAGCATGGCAAACTTTTTTATCCGCCGTCCGATCGTGGCAATGGTCATTGCCATCCTCATGGTGATCATCGGCGTGATCTCCATGCTTCGCCTGCCCACGGCCCAGTTTCCAAATATTGCGCCTCCTGAAATTCAGGTGAAGGCCACTTACACCGGCGCGGATGCCGAAACCATTGAGCAGTCCGTGGCCACACCAATCGAACAGCAGATGAGCGGCGTGGACAACATGAATTACATGTATTCCACCAGCGCCAACAATGGCGCAATGACTCTGACAGTCAATTTCGATATCAAGACAGATCCAAGCACTGACCAAATCTTGTCGCAGATGCGTACCAACCAGGCCAATTCCCAGTTGCCTTCTGATGTGATCAATGCGGGCGTGACTGTGCAGAAATCCACGGCATCACCGCTCATGCTGGTGAACCTGTTCTCTCCCAAGGGGAGCTATGACAATATATTCCTCGCTAATTATGCTTACATCAATCTGAACGACCAGTTGACGCGCGTGCCCGGCATAGCCAGCGTGACCGTATTTGGCGCCGGTCAATACTCAATGCGTTGTTGGGTGAAGCCCGACCGGCTGGCGAAGCTCAGCGTCACCGTGCCTGAGTTGATCAAAGCTATCCAGACGCAAAATACCGTGAATCCCGCTGGCCAGATCGGCGGCGAGCCCGTGCCCAAAGGGCAGGATTTTACTTACGCCGTGCGCGCTGAAGGACGCCTTCCATCTCCGGAAGATTTTGGAAATATTGTGATACGCGGGAACCCCGACGGCTCCGTCCTTTATATGAAGGATGTGGCCCGTGTCGAGCTGGGCGCGCAGACTTACAACATCATTGGGCGGTACAACGGAAAGCCTGCCGCGGTGCTGGCTGTCTACCAATTGCCAGGAACAAACGCCGTGCAAGCTGCCGCCGGTGTACGCAAGCTGATGGCAGAGCAAAAAAACCGCTTCCCTCAAGACCTCGATTATGCGATCGCCCTGGATACCACTCTCGCTGTTACCGAGGGCCTGCATGAAATCCAGAAGACGCTCTTTGAAGCCATCATCCTGGTCATTCTCGTGGTTTACATATTCCTCCAGGGATGGCGGGCAACGCTGATCCCACTTCTTGCTGTGCCAGTGTCGCTGGTAGGCACGTTCGTTGTATTCCCGGCGCTCGGTTTCTCCATCAATACGTTGTCATTGTTCGGGTTGGTGCTCGCCATCGGTCTAGTTGTTGATGATGCCATCGTGGTGGTAGAAGCGGTTGAACATCACATCGAACATGGCCTGACTCCCAAGGAAGCATCCGTCAAAGCCATGGAAGAAGTCTCTGGGCCGGTCATTGCCATCGCGCTGATTCTTGCGGCTGTTTTCGTTCCGACGGCTTTCATTCCCGGCATCACCGGACGGTTGTACCAGCAGTTTGCCATCACCATCGCCATCTCAGTCATATTTTCCGCATTCAATGCGCTGTCATTGAGCCCGGCGCTCTCGGCTTTGCTGCTGCGGCCCAAAAAAGAGACGCGCGGGCCGCTGGGCAAATTTTTCCGCTGGTTCAACCGCGTTTTTGGGCGGGCCACAGACGGCTACGTGACCGTTTGCGGTTCACTGATCCGTAAAGCAGCCTTGAGCTTTCTCTTGCTTGGGGGCCTCACGGTGCTGGCCGTTTGGTTCGGCTCACGTTTGCCTAAAAGCTTCTTGCCCGATGAGGACCAGGGATTTGTCTACGCCGGTCTGCAATTGCCCAACGCCGCATCTCTCCAGCGAAATGACAATGCTTCGCGCAACATCGAGCAAATGATCATCAAGACGCCCGGAGTTGAAGGCGTGACATCAGTATTGGGATACAGCATGTTGAGCGGCGTGCAAGATACCTACAGCTCTTTTTATTTCATCACGCTGAAGGAATGGGCAGAGCGCAAGAAGCCGGAAGAACAATACGAAGCCATCAAAATACACCTGAACAAAGAGCTTTCCGGAATCGCGGAAGGGCTTGCCTTTTCCTTTCCTCCACCTGCGATTCCCGGTGTGGGAACTTCAGGAGGTGTGAGTTTTCTGCTTGAAGACCGCTCTGGCGGCCCTCCGGAATTGCTGAACAAAAATCTCGCTGAGTTCATGGCAGCGGCGCGCAAACGTCCTGAGCTTGCAACTGTTACCACCACAGCCCTGCCTGTGATTCCGCAAGTCGCGGTGGACGTGGATCGTCCCAAGGTGATCGCCCAAGGCGTTCAACTCTCGGATGTATACAAGACAATGCAAATGTTTATGGGCGGCGTGCTAGTGAACTACTTTAATCGCTTTGGGCGGCAATGGCAGGTGTTCTTACAGGCAGAGGGTGATTATCGAACACGAGCTGAAAACCTGGGCCAGTTCTATGTCACGAATGATAAAGATCAGCCGGTCCCCATGAGCGCCCTCACCAGGGTGAGATCCAGCACCGGGCCTGAGTTCACCATGCGCTACAACCTTTACCGATGTGTGCAGATCAACGGCAGCGCCGCGAAGGGCTTCAGTTCAGGGCAGGCGATGAAAGCCATGGAAGAAGTTTTTGCCCAGAAGATGCCGAAGGAGATGGGCTACGACTATCTTGGCATGTCTTTCCAGGAGAAAAAAGCCACCGAGGGTGTTCCTTCGGCTGTGATTTTTGCCATGTCTCTGCTTTTTGTCTTCCTGATCCTGGCTGCGCAATATGAAAGCTGGTCACTGCCGTTCAGTGTGCTGCTGGGAACGCCCATCGCGGTTTTTGGCGCACTCTGGTTTCTCTGGATGAGAGGGCTGGAGAACAACGTGTATGCGCAGATCGGGCTGGTCATGCTGATTGGGCTGGCTGCCAAGAACGCCATTCTGATTGTAGAGTTCGCCAAGATGGAGTTTGACAGGGGAAAATCCATTGAAGAGGCAGCGCTCATCGCGGCGCGGCTACGCTTGAGACCTATATTAATGACGGCCTTCGCCTTCATCCTCGGATGCGTGCCACTATGG
>Ga0070712_100001168_pt1 | contig 15908 bp, 20 predicted proteins | sample LARL81metaG_FD_71396 | JGI IMG/M metagenome (GOLD analysis project Ga0070712, IMG submission 71396) | Corn, switchgrass and miscanthus rhizosphere microbial communities from Kellogg Biological Station, Michigan, USA - LAR L8-1 metaG | ecosystem: Host-associated > Plants > Roots > Rhizosphere ...
GGCACTGCGAAACTCGCGGGCGAAGCCGGCATCGGCAGCGCCACCCTCTCGCACAACACCGGTGGGCTTGCAGCCGGGCTTGACTATCAGTTCGCCCCCGATCTCTTGGCCGGCTTCGCCATGGGCGGCAGCAGCTCGAATTTTTCCGTCCGTGATCGCATCACCAGCGGCAATCTCGAGGGCGAGCACTTCGGCGGCTACGCTGTCAAGACCTGGCGCGGGGTCTATGCGGCGGGCACGCTCGCTTTCGGCACGTTCCGCAACAGCGAGACGCGCAGCATTGTCGGCATCGGCCCGACCGAGACGGCGACCGGCAGCTTCGGCAGCAATCTCCTGAGCGGGCGCGTGGAGGTGGGCTCGAAGCAGACATTCAATTGGTTCACGGTCACGCCCTTTGCTGCCGTGCAGTTCGCCGAGCTTTGGCAAAACGGCTTCACCGAGACGAATGCGGTGCCGCCCGCCGCCGCGGGCCCGCTCGGCCTGAGCTATGGGCGGACCAGCGTCCCCTCGCTGCCGACCTTCGTGGGCGCAGAGCTCAATACCCGCATGGCGTTCGCCAACGGGATGGTGCTGTCGCCCTATGCCCGGGCGTCGTGGGTGCACGAGTTCGAACCCAACCGGACGATCAACGCATCGTTCATCGCGCTGCCGGGCGCGGCGTTCACGGTCGACGGCCCGCGCGCGGCGAGCGACGCCGTGCGCATCGACGCCGGCGCCAAGCTCGCGTTACGGCGGAACGCGTGGCTGTTCGCGAGCTTCGACGGCGAGTTCTCCTCTCGGAGCCAGAGCTATGCCGGCAAGGCCGGAGCCAGGGTCGCTTGGTAGCCTGGAAGGTGGAATCAATGCCGGGTACGTAGGACAGAGTCGCGTGGCGAAGATTTGAGGTTTGCTCAAGCTGTCCGACTGAGAGTTAACCCAAGTAGCGCCCGCTGGCACCGATGACCACGACTAGCAGGCCGAGCGGCAAGTTGACGGCGATGATCTGGCGGATGCGGTTGAGGCTGGCGCCCGGCTGACGATAACGAATCGAAAACAGTACATAGCCAGCCGTTCAACAAAAGGCTCAACGCCCCGCCGTGCGGATGCCGTCGGGGCCCCCGGTGACTTTGACTCGGCCGGTGACGTTCAGGCTCTTGCCGTCGAAGCTGACGACCACTATGCGAGTCTAGACTGGAGGTCGACGCAGGAGAGAGATCATCCGTACTCATGTGATGAAGTGGTATATCTCGTTTAGCCCGATGAGCCCCACGACGATAAGATAGATCGCGATGACGTAGTTCAACAATTGTGGAACGATTAGAATCAAGATCCCCGCGATGAGAGCAATGAGCGGCGAAATGTGAGCGGCAGTGACTACCATGAGGACCTCCTTGGCAGGTGCATGAGAGAGTGTGGGGGCAACATTGTATCTCAGATTCGAGGCGCTGACTTCAAGATAATCTCCCACGAGGCGATTCAGGCAGTGCGCGCTTGGGCGCCAGGATAACCCTGCTTAAACGCGCGCTGCGACACGGCGACATGTGCGCATCCGGTCATGCAGGTAGATTCGTCGATTAGGCCACGCTGTCGCCCCGATGGATACGACATACGCGTTCAAGAAGGTCTTCCAAATCCACTCTGAGAGGTTTACCTTTTTGAACGACAGGGTTGCCATGGACCCAGGAATGATCGACCCGGGTCATCGCGCAGAATGCGAGTGCAGCCACGGGGTCTTCCGAGCCGGCGATTTCGAGCCGGCCGCTGTCGATCGCGATAAAATCTGCTGCACAGCCCGGCGCCAGCTGGCCGATATCATTGCGCCCCAGGAGCTTCGCTCCATTTCGGGTAGCCATTTCGAGCACGGTGCGCGCGCCGAGGAAGCTTTCGTCGCTTTCCGCTGTAACGCGCGACAGAAGAAGGGATGCGCGTATCTCCGTCAAGAGGTTCGAGGAGTCGTTGGATGCCGATCCGTCGACTCCCAGTCCCACCGCAACGCCTTGGTCCAAATAATATTTGACAGGGGCGATGCCGGAGCTCAGGCGCATGTTGGAGGACGGGCAGTGGCAAATCCCGCACCCGCAACGCCTCAGGACCGCGACATCATCGGGGTTGAAATGCACACCATGCGCGAGCCAGGTGTGAGGGGTCAGGCAGCCCAGCTCATCCGCCACCTGCACCGGTCGCTTACCGAACCTTTGCAGCGTGAAATCGGCTTCGGCCCTGGTTTCACCCAGGTGGAAATGCAGCTGCACCCCCTTTTGCGCAGCCAGAACGGCAGAGGCGCGCATCAATTCGGTAGTTGCCGAGCGCAGGGAGCTTGGGGCAACAAATACCTGGCGAAACGAGCCAGGCCGCACGTCATGGAAACGCTCTATGAGCTCGGCCGTGTCGGCCAGGATTCGATCTGCGTCTTCGACCAAGGACTGCGGGGCAAAGCCGCCATGGTCCCTGCCAATGTTTTGACTGCCCCGGCCCAGAAGGAAGCGGATACCCAGCTTGGCTGCGGCCTCGAACAAGGTGGAGGCGGCCACTCCGCTTGGCCACAGATAGTGGTGATCCGCAACGGTGGTGCACCCCGATAGCGCGATCTCGGCCAACCCGAGCTCGACCGCAAGCATGACTGCCTCGGGCGTCAACTTTTCCCATCGCACGTAAAGACCTCCGAGCCACCCAATCATGCTCTTGTTTTGCGATGCAGGATAGGCGCGGTCGAGTGATTGATAGAGGTGATGATGAGTATTGATGAAGCCTGGCAGCACGATGTGGCCGGAGAGGTCAGCGACCTCGTCCGCTTGCTGCGCCAGACTGTTCCTCTCCCCTATCGCCTCGATAAAGCCGTCGCGAATCAGCATTTCCCCGCCGGAAATTTCGCGACGGGCATCATCCATGGTAACGAGCACGCTCGTATTGCGCACCAGCAGTGTGCCCATGGGCCGTGCTTGCTCCAATTATTCCGAACACATCCAATGCGACACAATCTGATCGGAGCTTATCAGGTCTGCGAAGTGACGCTGCATGATCGCCAAAGAGCTTGATGAATTTTCGGCGAGCTCAAATGGATGCTGCCGCACACTCGCTGATACCTCCCCATGAAAGGCCCTGAAAGGCAGGGCCACGGCTGACTGTCATTCCGGCCGACCCGGGCTTGACCCGGGGGAGAGCCGGAATCCAGTAATCAACGCCGTTCGTGCATTCACGCGAGGCCATGGGATTACTGGGTCCCGGCTCGCGTGAGCCCGGCCGAGCCGGGCTCACTTGGCCGGGACGACGGTCATATGCGATTACCCTGTCCTGGACCGGAGATAGAACAATGGACAAAGTCGGCTTCTGCTTTCTTGACCGACCTGCAATTGCCCATCAGCTCGAGCTGGTCCAGCATGCCGAGAGGCTCGGATACCACTCGGCCTGGGTCTGCGAAACACGCTTGGCGCATGAAGGCTTCTCGGTGCTGGGCGCTTTTGCCGCGCTCACGAAGCGCATCAAGCTGTGCACCGGCATCGTCAATACCTGGACCAGGGGCCCGGCACTCATGGCCATGACACTTGCCACCCTCGACGAGCTTGCGCCTGGGCGCGTGATCTGCGGCCTGGGGGCATACTGGGATCCGCTGGCCTGGAAGCAGGGCATTGATCGCTCAAAACCGCTGAAGCAAATGCGAGAGTATATAACCGCACTGCGCAAGCTCCTGCATCTCGATGAGTTCAGCTACGAAGGAGAGTTTGTAAGGCTCCGCAATATCAGCCTGGACCTTGGGCACCACTCAAAGCGGGAACCGAAAGACGTCAAGCTGTATATCGGGCCGACCGGGCCGCTCATGACACAGCTCGCCGGCGAAATCGCCGACGGCGCGCTCCTCAATGGCCTGCTCTCGGTAAGCTATACGCGACAGATGGTCGAATGGATCAGGACGGGCGCCATGAAAGCCGGCCGCTCGCTGGACGCATTCGAACAGCCGCAACTGATCAATGTCTCGCTGGGAAACGACGAAGCGGAAGCTCGAAACCTGTCACGCTATGTCGTGACGAAATACCTTGGCCAGCAGCCTCACATCGGCAAAGCCTCAGGGCTTGAGCCCGAGCTCATCGAGCGCATCAAGAAAACCATGGGGGGCTGGCCGGCGCGTCCAGGCGGCATCGAGGATGCCATGAAGCTTGTGAGCGATGTGGTGACGGATTCGCTCACCATTTCCGGCAACGTCACGAAGGTCAAGGATCGTACCTGCGAGTGGATCCAAGCGGGAATCTCCTATCCCGTCATCCTGCCGTTGTCGGAAAATTACGGGGAGATCGTCGAGGCGTTCGCCCCCGGCCGGTGGTAGCGGGCGTACCAGCTTCCCGGCCTCGATGCGCACCGGCAGTTTTGTTTCGATTCGAAACGTCAGCCTTGTCTATGGGGAGGCAGAGGAAGCGATACTCGCCGTCCAGGATCTCTCGCTGGAGATTGAAAAGGGCGAGTTCGTTGCCGTTGTCGGCCCGAGCGGCTGCGGTAAATCATCGCTGTTGAAGCTCGTCACCGGGTTGCTGCAGCCCACCGCCGGCGAAATCCATGTCGGCGACGAGAGGGTACTCCGCCCTATTCGCGGCGTCGGCATGGCCTTTCAAAACCCTACTCTCATGCCTTGGCGCACGACTCTCGACAACATTATGCTCCCGTTTGAGATCGTGGAGCCCCATAAACGGCTCATCGGCCGGAACCGCGCTAAGTATACCGCGCAAGCTGAACAACTGCTGGCCACGGTGGGTCTTGGACAATTCGGCAGCAGGTTCCCATGGGAGCTTTCCGGCGGAATGCAGCAGCGCGCCAATCTCTGCCGCGCAGTCATACATCAGCCGCAGCTCTTGATGCTCGATGAGCCGTTCGGCGCGCTCGATGCGTTCACGCGCGAAGGATTGTGGAGCGTCATGCAGGAGCTCTGGATCGAGAAGCGCTTTACCGGAATGCTGGTGACGCACGATCTTCGCGAAGCGGCGTTTTTGGCCGACAGAGTGGTCGTGATCAGCCACCGCCCGGGTCGGGTGATTTACGAGGCCACGACCGATATCCCCCGACCCAGAACCCTCCATACCACGTTTGAGCCGCGCTTTATCGCGATCGTTCACGAGCTGCGGGAACGGATCAGTCAAGAACTGAACGTATGACCACCGCGCGGCGCCTCCAGATCGCAATACCTTGGCTGGTTGGAGTAGGCCTCCTTGCGGTCTGGGAGGCGGTCTGCAGCCTCTTCGACATTCCGCCCTTTGTCCTGCCGCGCCCCAGCCTCGTCTTCGCGACGATGCTCGACTATCGCGGGCCTTTGCTTCAGCATAGCCTCCACACCCTTTTCACGACGATCGTCGGCTTCGTCCTTGCCGTTACCGGCGGGACGGCGATCGGGCTCGCCGTGGGTGCATCGAGCTTCGTCTATGTCGGGCTTTATCCGGTTCTGATCGCCTTCAACTCGATCCCGAAAGTGGCGCTCGTCCCGGTGATCGTGATCTGGTTCGGTATCGGCACCGTTCCGGCTATCATCACGGCATTCAGCATTGCGTTCTTTCCGATAACAGTGAACATTGCGACGGGCCTTGCGACAATCGAGCCGGAGATGCGCGACGTACTGCGTTCGCTCGGAGCAAACCGGTGGGAGATTCTCACCAAGGTCGGACTGCCCAGGTCAATGCCCTACCTCTTTGCCTCCCTCAAGATAGCGATAACGCTGGCTTTCATCGGATCGGTTATCTCAGAAACAGTCGCATCGAACATCGGGATCGGTTATCTTATGCTTTCGGCCTCTTCACGCTTCGAAGTACCTTTGGTGTTTGCCGGCCTTCTTATTGTAGGCGCCATGGGAGTCGGCATGTATGCAGTCTGCGTTTTCTTCGAGCACCGAATGACGCGCTGGGCTTTCCGCAGCCAGGACCTGATAAGCTAGAGCATTTACGGCTGGCTCAAAACGAAACGGAACGCGCCGTTATGTAGGGGCGAGGCACTGCCTGGCCCCTTGGGCCACGCAATGCGTCGCTTCTACGAAGGTTGAGGCGGCGGCGCTGCCGCTGGCTTGGCCGGCCCGCTGGAAATCCGCTAAGTTGGCACAATGAGACGCCCACAGCCGGCTCGGCGGACAGGGCTTCAGTTTCGCCGATGGCCGTTCAGGAGATAAGGATGACGAAGACAACCTCGCGTCGCGCCTTTGTCGTGGGCGCGGCCGGTGCTCTTGCAACTCCGTTCGTCGCCCTGGGGCAAGCTTCCCGGCCGAAAGTACGGTTTGCGGTCGATTGGGTGTGGCAAGGAAATCATTCGATCTGGACCTATGCCGAGGATACGGGAATCTTCGCTGGCGAGAACGTCGAGCCGCAGCTTTCCCGTGGTTATGGCTCCGCCGACAATCTGACCAAGCTTGCCGGTGGTGCACTGGAGATGGCCCTCGTTGATCCCAATCTGCTGACCAAATTCAACCAGGATAACGCCGCGGCAAAGGCGATCTCCACCTGCATCGTTTACGATGCGGCTCCGAGTTCCGTCGTCTTTCTGAAGTCCTCGGGGATCAAGACGTTGAAGGACCTCGAGGGCCGCACTCTTGCAATTTCCGAAGGTGATGCAACCTGGCCTCTGTTTCAGGTGTTGTGCCGGATCAACAACGTTGATCTGAAAAAGATCAAGATTGAGAACATGAGCGGGCAGCTGCGCGACAGCATGGTTATTCAGAAGCGGGTGGATGCTTCGCTCGGCTTCTTCGTAACTGCCGTCATCAATATATCGGCGGCGGGCGTGCCGCGCGACCAGATCGACTACTTGCAATTCAACAAGAACGGGCTTGCTCTCTACTCCTTGAGCCTGGTCTGCCGGCAGGATTATGCCGCCTCCAACCCGGAGGCGGTTGGCGGCTTTGTGCGGGGAACGGTCAAGGGTGTCAAAGCGATGCTGGCCAACAAGAGCGCCGCAATCGACTCGCTGCTCAAGCGCGACAACCTGCTCAAGCACGACATTGAATCCGAACGTAATGACTTGATTATTGAAGGATCCTTGCTCACCCCATGGGTTCGGGAGCATGGGTTGAGCACGGTGGACCCGAAACGCTTTGAAGATACTACGGGGCTGGTGGCCGAGGCATTCGGTGTGACGAAGAAGCCGGCGATGGCGGACATCTACACCGATAGATTCCTGCCCCCGCAGACAGACCGGATGCTGACCTGATAGGCATCGAAGGGCTGGTGCAGTGACGGGTGCACCCTGTTTTGACGGTTTGGACCTTTCCGGAATGGACTTCGCAGCTCGCTATCGGCTGTTGAGCTCATCCGTTATCCCGCGTCCAATCGCATTGGTGTCAACGTTGAACGAGGACGGTACTCTGAACGCTGCTCCGTTCAGCAGCTTCATGATTGCTTCGGTCGAGGCCGCACTGCTCGCATTTTCAGTAGGTCCGAGCGAATTGCCGAAGGGTACGCTGCAAAACGTGATGCGCAACGAGGAGTACGTCATCAACACGGTTCCTGTCGAGCTGGCGCGCGAGGTGCAAATCTGCGGGGAAGATCACGCCCCGGGAATTTCGAAGCTCGCCCTCGCATCGTTGCATGGCATTGCATCGGAAAAGATCAGGACGCCTCGCATTGCGGAAACCAAAGTTCAGTTTGAGTGCACCCTGCATGCAATAATACCTTTTGCCGAAAGCCGCATGATTGTGGGTGAAGTGCGGGTCATGCATGCGCGCGAAGGGCTCGTCTGCGACGGTAAGATTGACATGCGCGAGTACGCACCGCTCGGCCGTATCGCCGGCCGCAGCTACTGCGCCATCACCGACCTGATTTCGGTCTGATCCCCAGAGGTTCCGAGATGGAAGCGGCGCTCAATCTGGTGCTTCAGGGCGATATAGTTCTGCCCGACCGCGTCCTTTCAGGCCACTTGGCGATTAAAGGAGAGAAGATCGTATCGCTTGGCGAGGGCAGCGGACCCGCTGCGAAGGTCACCGAAACATTCAAGAATTGCCTCCTGTTCCCGGGTATTGTCGACGGGCAGGTTCATGCAGGCAGCTGCGAGGGATTTCCGGGCCTACAGGACGCAACGCGGGCGGCGGCCGCCGGCGGCGTCACCACGATAATCGACATGCCGTTCGATGATCCTGTTCCGATCAATACGCTCGGCCTGTTCAACCAGAAGGTCGAGGCTGTGCAGCGCTATGCCACAGTCGATGTCGGCCTTTATGTCACCGCACGCAAGGACGGCAACTACCAGATGCTGCGAGAGCTCGTCGAGGCGGGCGCGTTATCGATCAAGCTCTCCACCTATGAATACCACCCGGTCCGGTTTCCACGGTTTGACACCGGGGAGATGCTCGAAATCTTTCTGGAGGCATCTCAGCTCGGCGTGCCGGTCGCCTTTCACAATGAGGACCAGGATCTGGTCGGCCGCCTCATGGCGCGCGCGGCCGCGCAGGGCAAAAAGGGCATGGAGATCCATGGAGCGGGACGGGCGCCGATTGCCGAGCTGGTGGCCGACGCGCAAGTTCTGGAATTGGCGGCGAATACCGGCGTCCGCTGCCACATCGTGCACAGCACGGTTGCCGCCGGAAACCGGATTGCCCGCTACTACCGCGAACAGGGCGCCAAAATCTCGGTTGAAACCTGCGTCCATTATCTTGTTTTCAACGACCACGACGCGCTGCGTCAGGGCGCTTTTCTCAAGCTGAACCCGCCGCTGCGTTCCGAAACCGAACGCCTTGCATTGTGGGACAGCCTCGCTGCCGGCGAGATCGACTTCGTATCGACCGATCACGTGGCTTGGCCGATCAGCCGAAAATCGGATCCCGACATGGCAAAGAATGGGTCGGGCATTCCAGGCCTCGAGACCCTTTTGCCGGCTTTCTATACGGCTGCCGTGCGCGATCATGGGTTTGCACCCGAATTCCTCGCGCGCATGATCGCGGAGAATCCGGCGCGCCACTTCGGGCTTTATCCGAGGAAGGGCGTGCTTGCTCCCGGCGCCGATGCAGACATTGCGGTGCTCCGGCTCGGTGAAAGCGAGTTCGCAGCCGGCCGAATGGCTTCAGCGATCAAATGGTCTCCATATGCAGGGATGAAAATGGCAGGCGAGGTTGCCGCAACCTATCTGCGAGGCCGCAAGGTCTACGAGAACCGCGAGCTGCTTGCACCTGCGGGGACCGGACGCGTCCTCCGCCGCGGGTAATACCCCCCTTCAGGGCAGGGCTATCGCATTTGGCTTGCATGACCGCACTTGGCGCGTCGCGCCGAAACATCGTTTCTGTCATTCCGGCCGAGCGAGCCGGGCTGCGCCCGGCAAGCGAAAGCCGGCATCCAGTAAATGACGCCGTCCGTGCATTTACGCAGGGCGTAGTTTACTGGGTCCTGAACGGGGAGAGGGAGCAGACCGGGATTGCTGCGCTGCTGGTCCCATCTCATCGGAACGCTCAGAAAGGATGGAGCCGGTGGCAAGCACTTTTGTCGACAAATTGATGCCGGAGCTTTCGGCTCTGTTCGACACTATCCGGGAGCAATCGCGAGACGGGGCCGGCGTGACCCGCGATGCCTTCGGTGCAAGGGAGACGCAGGCCGCCAACACGCTCTCCGTGTTTGCGCGCAGTAAGGGTTTGCAGGCAGGTGCGGACGCGGCCGGCAATCTTCACGTCACGCCGGCCGGAGCTTTCACCCATCCTCCTGAAATCATGCTGGCCTCTCATCTTGACTCGGTTCCGGTGGGCGGCAACTACGACGGTCTTGCAGGCGTGATAGCGGGTCTCGCCGTGCTCTTTGCCCTTGAGCAAGCCAACGCAGCCAAATCCGGCATTCGCGTTGTGGGCTTCAGGGGCGAAGAAAGCCCATGGTTCAGCCAGGCCTACCTGGGAAGCAGGTTGCTGCTCGGCGAGCTCACGCGCGCCGATCTCGAATCGCTACGCAGGTATGATACCGGCAAGACGCTTGCGGAGCACATTGTTGCGATCGGCGGGAATGTGGACTCCGGAAACCTTCAGCCCACGATCGACCTGAGCAAGCTGAACGCATATTATGAGCTGCACATCGAGCAGGCGCCGCTGCTTGAAAGTCTTGGGCTGCCGGTCGCCATTGCGACCGCAATCCGGGGCAATATCCGCTACCCGTTCGCGGCCTGCCGTGGTCAGTACGCGCATTCAGCCGCCGTGCCGAGACACCTCCGGCGTGATGCCCTGATCGCCACCGCCAAGCTCATCGCCTTTGCCGATCAATGCTGGCAGGAGCTGATTGATCGCGGCAACGACGACCTCGTATTCACCTGCGGGATTTTCCAGACGGACAGCGCAGAGCACGCGATGACCAAGGTGCCGGGAATTGTGAATTTTACGTTGAACATCGGCGGCACGAAGGACAGCATCATGGAGGAGCTGCACAGCCGAATTTCAACTTGCGCAACCGAGCTCGCGCGTGCGCACAATGTGGTCTTTGATTTCGGACGCCGCGTCGGCACACCGGCGGTCAACCTGGACAAGTCATTGATTGCCGGCCTGGAGCGCGCATGCGCCGAAATCGGCTTGAGGTCCCACACAATGCCAACCGTCGGCCATGATGCGGCAGGGTTTCAACGTCGCGGAATTCCCGCTGCCGTTCTCCTCGTGCGCAATAGCAACGGAAGCCATAATCCAGCGGAGCACATGGAGATGTCCGATTTTGCCGCGGCTGTGAAAGTGCTCGCCGCGCACGTTCTGAAGCGCTGCCAGGAAAGCCGGTGAGCAGCGCAGCGGCAAATCAGTGCGATCGTCAGGCACAGATGCGGGACTCCACAGTAGACGTTCACCACCACATTCTTCCTCCCTCCTACACGAGGGCTGTGGGCGAGCGCATTGGTCATCAGGGATTGTTCGGCTCACCGCCTGATTGGACGCCGCAGACCTCGATCGAGGTCATGGACCGAAACGACATTGGCTTTGCGATCGTATCAGTGTCCGCACCCGGCGTATGGTTCGGGGACCCGCAGGAGAGCGAGCGCTTGGCCCGGGAATGCAATGATTACAGCGCGCGGATGAAGGCGGACTTTCCGGACCGGTTCGGGTTTTTTGCGACGCTGCCGCTGCCCGACATCGATACGACTCTGCACGAGATCGAGAGGGTTTTTGACACTTTAGACGCGACCGGCGTGGTGTTGATGACCAACTACGGGGGCCTCTATCCGGGAGACGCCAGGTTCAGGCCCGTGTTCGAGGAGCTTGATCGCCGCCGCGGGGTGCTGTTTTTTCATCCGACCGGAGCAGCCTATCCCAACCCGCTGCCTCACATCCCGCCGCCCTCCCTCGAGTTTCCGTTCGAGACTACGAGAGCAATCACAAGCCTGCTCTACAGCGGCATGCTCGCACGATACCGCAATGCGCGCTTCATCTTCGCGCACGCGGGCGGAGCTGTTCCGTTTCTCGCCATGCGCATCGCGCGGTTGACGGCGCGTCCCGAGCTCGCAACCGCCGTTCCGGAGGGGGTATTGACCGAGCTCAGGCGTCTGTATTTCGACACGGCTCTTTCGGCGAACAACTTTGCTTTCGACCCGCTGCTGCGACTCACGTCCGTGTCAAACCTCCTGTTTGGCTCTGACTTCCCGCATGCAGGTGAGCAAACCTTGGTGTCCACGCTGCGCGGCTTGGAAACGATAGGGCTGGCTGAGATCGACGTGACCAGCATCAAAGGCGGCAATGCTCAGCGGCTTTTTCTGCGTCCCGCAAAGCGGTAGGATCGTATGTAATGATTCGCACGGGGGTTGGATCGAACCCGTTGCAAGGGTTGTATACCTGCGCGCAGTTTGAGACGATGCAAATCACGTCCCGTTCGGCAACAAGATCGACGTAGTCGCCGGCCTTCGACCGGCCCTCGACAATTGCCATTGATCCATCTTCGTTGACCGGAACGTGCATGAACCAATTCAGATTCGTCACGATGTCGTTGCGAGTCATGTCGAACTGTCTTAGTGCCTCTTCGAACGTGTCGCGGCAGTTTCGAGGAGGTGTCTTGTTGTATCGCAAGAGATTCATCTCAGAGCTGCAGCACCCGCCCAGCGTGTCATGGTATCCGCAGGTATCCTCAAGGACAGCCATCATCTTTTTGGCTCGGTCCGACCAGAGCACGGAGCCTTTCGTCACGAAAATGTTTGCCCCGAGCTTCATCGTATTCGCCGCGTTATAGCGATCGCTTGGGTCCGCAGCGTCGTAGCAGAGGAAATCAACTGCTTGCCGTCCTTCCAAGTCTATAATCCGAAGATGTTGCCCCTGCTTTACGACGCGCCCCCAAGGGCTGCCAGCTTCGACGATGACATCCTGGACAACAGTTCCGGGAACCGTTACTGAACCTTCCACTTTCGCCTCCATTTGCTGCCGCAGCTCTAATGCCGAAACTAGTTAAACCAGCCTGCGGCTGCTCAGGACAGCACCTTCCGCAATGTCGCTCCAATCGATGATGGCCGCGAGGAATTGCTGGTAGCTCGCGTAGATTTTCTTCGAAAGGTCGTCGTCGGAGCCTGCCTCAGCGACTAGCATGGCCTGGAATACCGGCTCCAGCTCGCCGGGCGACGAACTGATGACGCGCAGTACCTCCGCAGCGGCTTTCTCTCGCTCCAGGGCCTCCTCGCGGTCACGGATGAGTTGAGCCACGTCGGATTGTGTTCCGTGGTCTGCCGCGGATGGATTGCGTAGACCGCGACGCTTTTGCGTTACGGTCTTGCGGCGGTGCGATTTGGCTCGTTCGGGGCCTGCTCTGGAGCGCCTGCTCATTGCCTTGCCCTGGGTCAACAGAGCGCATCATAGCGGTCTGGGCCGTATTGTGCATCACAGCAAATTTGGCCGCCGATGACCGTTGTGGGTCATTTTCGAACGAGTTGGTCTGGACTAAACGCTCGCTCAGGTCTGCTATGCCTCCAATAGCGAACGAATTTACGCGTCACGACTAATCGTCGCGAAGTGCCATAACCGGTCGTGAGCAGTGGCAGCAAATTTGGCCGTTCACTCGATGATTTCGTCGGCGAGCAGCAAGAATGAATCCGAAATGTTGAGACCCATCGCCTTGGCACTCTTGAGGTTCACGATCAGTTCGTAGCGTGTGGGCACCTCGAAGGGTAGGTCGCTCCCCATGCTGTGCGAGTACACGGTCTTTAACATCGAGCAATGCGAGAACCTTCCGGCCCGCGTGATGACGCTAGGCGATGTCAAGCCGCGCAGGGCATGCCGGAGTCTGGCACGATCAAGGAAGTTTTCGGGCTTCACGCCAAGGCATGGGGAATTTCGCGCGATCAGTTCCACGAGATGATCGCAAGCAGGACCCACATGCGACGGCTCACGACGCTCGCGGAGATGGCCGACGTGGCAGCTTTCATGGCTTCTGATGCGGCGAGCGCGCTGACGGGAACTATTGTCAACCTGAGTTTGGGAAGCCTCGACGACTAGCGAATGCCAGTACGCAGCTTCGTGCAGGAAGTGCGGCAAATCTTAAGCGATGTCTCGCAGCGACGGAAAGGATAAAGGAGCGAGCCATGAATACCAAAGACTATACTACTACCTTTTCGATCGACCAATCTCCCGAAGAAGTCTTTGACGCCATCAACAACGTTCGTGGGTGGTCGTCAGGAGAGATTGACGGCAGCACCGACAAACTCGGTTCCGAATTTACGTACCGCTACAAGGACCTTCACCGCAGCACCCAGAAGATCACTGAATTGGTACGAGGTAAGAAGGTCGCATGGCACGTCTTGGACGCCCAAATTAACTTCGTCAAAGACAAGGCAGAGTGGACAGGCACTGACATTGTCTTCGAGATCACCAAGAAGGGCGACAAGACCGAACTCCGCTTTACGCATGTCGGCCTGGTTCCTACCTTCGAATGCTACGGTAAATGTTCAGGCGCATGGGGCTTTTATATCAACGACAGTTTGCGCAGCCTGATTACGACAGGCAAAGGTGACCCCAACGAGAAAGAAAGCTGAACAGGAGTCCCGATCATCGCGAGATGGTCGGGATTTCGCCTTTGCGCGCGTGCGCCACCATTGAAAAAAAGCCGCCAAGCACCGATGAGTTTCAGCCGCCACGCCGGTCTTAGACATGAGTACGGCATTTGTAGCCACCAGACACTAGGAGGACAGAATGCTTCCATTGATAGGCAAGAAGATGGTCGTGATCGGTGGCAGCCGGGGGGTAGGACGGCGGATTGTGGAAGCCGGCATCCGCAACGGCGCGCGCGTGCCAGCGGCGCCGCTCTCGCAGGGTCGCCGAATTCTGGAGGGTATGCCGGAGCCAAACGCACCCAGCTATTCATAGCAAACTATTAGTCAGAAAGAATCGGATCGTCTTGGGCTCGGCCTGCGATTCATGGCAGTTGCGCCACGCATCATTCCGGACACCGAGCTCGGCAAGCATGCGGTCGCAGGCTATTCCCGCTATCTCGGCATATCCGCGGCTGACTTCATTCAGAGCATGTCTTCGCCGCCGACCTCATCCGATGTCGCGACCGCGGCCATTGAATTGCTTATGAACCCGGAGCAGTCCAAAGGAAAAGCATTCATCGTCTCCGGCAAGGGCCTCGAAGCGGTGTCCTGAAGACAGAGCGTTTGAGAAAGGTCACTGGAGGGTCTAATGTCGATTGCAATGACAGAACCATCACGTCAGGAGCGAGCTTCGGAGCATACAAACCAGGCGTTTGAGCAGCTCGCCGAGCCATTCCGCCGCGAGCTCAAAGTGCATTGTTACCGCATGCTTGGCTCTCTGCACGAAGCCGAGGATCTCGTGCAAGAAACTTATTTGCGTGCCTGGCGCAGCTTCGAAAGCTTCGATGGACGCGGATCATTTCGCGCATGGCTCTACCGGATCTCCACCAACGCCTGCCTCGATGCGCTCGCCAGCCGCAAGCACGTCCAGCGCTTGCTACCTGACCAACGCGCTCCCGCAGTCGCGGAAATGCCGGACGGCACACCGGCAACCGACGTGGCGTGGCTCGAGCCTTATCCGGACTCGAATCTGGAAGGTGTCGCTGACGACGCGCCGAATCCGGAGGCGCGCTATACCTCCCGCGAGGCCGTGCAGCTTGCATTTGTCGCTGCCATCCAGCAGCTGCCGCCGCGCCAACGCGCCGCGATCTTGCTGAGCGATGTGCTCGGTTGGTCTTCCGCTGAAGCCGCAACGCTGCTCGGCGGCTCGACTGCCTCGATCAACAGCGCACTGCAGCGCGCGCGAGAGACGCTTGCCAAGCGCTACCCTAGTGGCCGACCAACGGCCGCGCCGCAGCCGAATCCCGCGCAGCAAAAACTCCTCGGCCGTTATTTACGGGCCTGGGAAGGGCTCGATCTGGAAGAATTTGTGACGCTGCTCAAAGAGGATGCGAGCTACACCATGCCGCCCTTGCCGCAATGGTATGCGGGGCGCCAGGCGATCCGCACGTTCTTCGAGTGGGCCTGGAAGCTCTACGGCGGCTTTCGCCTGGTACCGACGGCAGCCAACCGGCAGCCCGCGTTCGCTGCCTATTCCCGTACGGGGGCGAATGCAACTTGGGCCGCGCACTCCATTCACGTGCTTTCGCTTGAGCAGGACACGATTTCCGCGCTGACCCTTTTCGCGAAACCCACCGGCCCGCGCCTGTTTCACGCGTTCGGACTTCCGGTCACTCTCCCGGACGCCGCGAGCGCCGAATTGCGGTCTGCGCCGCACCATTCCTAGGACGCGCCGCTTTGCGCTGCCACGCTCATGTTCTGCAAGGCAGGCCCGCGCACGTGCCGTCCGCAGCGCGCGGCCATGCGCGCGGCATTGGACTCAAGTCGAGCGAAGATGGCGGCAATCGGCTGCAAAAACGGCAGCAGGGCGAGGACACCAACCACCCGGTTGATCATATTTCCGACTGGCAGCCGCCGGCTGGCCAGATCACCAGAGCGGCCTCCTTCCAGAAGAGAGCGCCGAGTGGCCGGTTCCATCGGAGGCCCTCGGCAACATGGGTGACCTTCTGTATGCTTCG
>Ga0070712_100001174_pt1 | contig 15837 bp, 17 predicted proteins | sample LARL81metaG_FD_71396 | JGI IMG/M metagenome (GOLD analysis project Ga0070712, IMG submission 71396) | Corn, switchgrass and miscanthus rhizosphere microbial communities from Kellogg Biological Station, Michigan, USA - LAR L8-1 metaG | ecosystem: Host-associated > Plants > Roots > Rhizosphere ...
GGCCGGATCTACTGGGTGGGTATCCTCCGTTTTCAACATGGCGGCAGGTATCTCTCGCTTTTGTGGGGCTAAGCCCGAAAATGCTATACGCCTCGGTTGGGAAGATCCGCGTCTGCTCTTCGTTGTGCGGGAGCCATTTGTTAGCCGCCACTCGCAAGCCTCAATCGTGATGGGAATGCTGGGCGCCGGTGAAGAGCTGTCACTTCAGTCTCTAATGCCATCCGGCGGAGTCATTTTTAGTGATGGAATGGAAGCAGACTTCCTTCACTTCAATTCTGGATCCAGCGCGAAGATATACGCTGCTGCACAGCGGGCTCATCTTGTCGCTCGCGACGACGGCTAGATTACGATGGAAGAGATGCGCGTCGCGGTCGATATCGTCATCTTTACGATTCAGTCGGGAGAGCTGTGCGTCTTATTGGTGAAACGCGCCATCCCTCCGTTCGCGGACCAGTTTGCAATTCCCGGCGGGTTCGTACTGGACGGTGAAAGCCTCGACCAAGCGGCCTTGCGCGAGTTAAAAGAGGAGACTGGCGTGAGCGAAGTTTATCTCGAGCAACTCTACTCCTTCGGTGATCCCGGCCGTGATCCGCGTGGACGCGTCATCAGCGTGGCGTATTACGCTTTGATTGCAACCGACCGCTCACCGCTGATCGCAGGGTCCGACGCAGCTGAGGCCCGTTGGTGGCCTATTCGAAAACTCCCTCCGCTCGCCTTTGATCACGGCAAGATCCTTGACTACTCGCTTGAACGGCTTCGAAATAAGCTGGAATACACGACGGTTGGCTTCCAGCTGTTGCCGGAGCGTTTTTCTCTGAGTGAGTTGCAAGAGATGTACGAGGCAATCCTCGACAAGAAACTGGACAAGCGAAATTTTCGCCGCAAGCTGGCACTGCTCAAAATCCTTCGGCCGACCCGTGAATTTCGGCGGAGTGGTCGACGCCCCGCGCGTCTGTTTGAGTTCGTGGCCTCGAACTTCGAAAAGCTCAAGGATAAGGGGATACTGTTTCCCTTTTAGGTTCCACGGTGTCAGCCAAGGGCCACCAACAAGTGCTGGTATTACAGTAGCTTAGCTTATTCTTGCGGGCGGGGTGAATCAGCCGGAAGCGACTTTCCGCACCACGGACCGTGGCTTTTTTACCACAGTCGATTTTCCGCTCAGCGCGGTAGTCTACTCCTACACCATCAGCTTGACTCACGAGCAGACAATTCGCGCCGCCGTGGCCTGCAGCGGTATCGGATTACATAGCGGCGCCCCGGTCTCGATGCGCATCCTTCCGGCGCCGTCTGGAACGGGGATCGTTTTCCGCCGGACCGACCTCGATGGGTTCGAAATCGAGGCGATCAGCCGCAACGTTGCCCGAGTCAGTTACGCGACAAGTCTCATGAAGAAAGGCGTGCTGATTTCCACGACGGAGCATGTTCTTTCCGCGTTCATCGGGCTGGGAATCGACAACGCCATCGTTGAACTCGACAACTTGGAACTGCCCATTCTCGATGGCAGCGCGAAGCCGTTTGTCGACATGATTCGCAAAGTCGGCATCCGGAAGCAGCGGCGGGCCCGCCAGTATTTGAGGATTCGCCGCGAAGTCGAGATGCGCGAGGGTAACAAGTTCATCGCGGTCTATCCCGCCGAGGCCTACTCGGTTTCCTATTCCATCAACTTCCCGCATCCTCTCATCGGAAAAGAGACATTCGAGGTCGAACTCACGAACGGCAGCTATCTGAAGCACATCGCACCGGCCCGCACGTTCGGTTCGCGGCAGGACGAGGAGGCGATGCGCAATATGGGCCTGATCCGTGGCGCCTCACGCGAAAACTGTATCGTTCTTACGAATGATGGAATCGAAAACGGTCCGCTGCGCTTCTCGGATGAATTTGTTCGGCACAAGATCCTCGATCTAGTCGGAGACTTGGCGCTTCTGGGAAAACAAGTTCTGGGTAAGGTAGTGGCGGATCGCGCCGGTCACGCTATGCATACGGCGCTGGTCTCGCGTGTCCTGCGCGACAAGTCGTTGTGGGAAGAAGTGACGCTTTCCGACGAGGTTGAGGATCGCGAGGTCCCACGTCGATCCGAGGCCGCGGCCGGGTCTTCGGTCTAGTCGACTTTCAATCTGCGGGTTCGCAGGGAATACCGTCTGACTCACACGCGTCGTCCGGCTGCTGCCGCAAAAGTCTTTCCAACTCGGCTCTCGTCTGGCTGATCATCGCTGCTGCGAACTTCTTCGCGGACTCTTGCCGTTCCTTGGAGAGTTCCTTTACCCGCATGTTGAGAAGCGGTATGTCGTCCTCAAACCAGCGTAGGGTCTTTTGTACCTTGGCGATGCGGAATTCATTGGTCACTGTGCGAATACCCCCCAGTCAAACAGCCTCATCGATAGAGGTCCGCGCCGGCAAGTCCCGAGTAAGGTTCGACCCTCGCACGATTGAATTTAGATTTTGAGGTGGAATTCAGCGGTGAGTTAATTCAACGACCCGGACTCTGCCAGCCGGTCTTTGGAACCCGGGAACTCTTCTTCCATCCGGTCATCAAGCCATTCTTCCAGCTGCGCCTGGGCCGTCTGGGCCATGTTGTGAAAACGAAGTCCGGCAAGGCCCTTAAAATCGGCCCACGCAACCTCGGCTTCCACTTCGATCCGTATGCTGCTGTCGGGCAGAGCAAACTTCAGGTGCGGAGTCGCACCTTTCGGTAGCGCCTCGCGGAGCAGAAGCGCAACACCGCCTTCGCTGACGTTCGTACTAGTTGCAGTGAGAGTCTTGCCCTCTAGTATTACCTGCACATCCATCTTCACGGGCTGCCGGAAATAGCGGCGCCGTTCCTTCAGCATGAAATTCAACGCGGCATGAAAACAACGCGACGCGTTCAGGCTGCTGATGGGTTTCTGCAGCACGAAATTCGCACCCATCCCGAAGGCTTCCTGGGTGGTGGTGCGTTTACCATTCAGAATGGCAAAGGCAACGGAATTCTTATTGCTGGGAGTATTCCTCAGGCCTTGCAAGAGTGCCAGGCCTCCCGAAAGGTCATCGCAGTCAACAATGACTGCGTCGAACTTATCAGAAATCAGAATGTCCGAGCCGGAACGCGCATCCTGGCAGATTTCGACATCGATCGACAGCTTCTCGAGGGTAGGCCGGATAACCCGCACCAACTCCGGGTCATGGCTCAGGAGGAGTGACTCCAACGTCATGTCGTGATTCTAGGGGGACATCGGGCAGCTGCGATAGTGACCAAGGTGATGGGTCCTCGGTTGGCGCATTATTTGTGCATTTCAAGCCTATCTGCCCGCGATTGTGCATCTTGCGTCATCGGAGTACAAAAGAGATCCAGCAATGAATAATTTGGCCTATCTTTCGATCGGATCGAACCTAGGGAATCGCGAGCAAAATCTGAAAACCGCGGTGCAGAAATTGGAATCGATCGGAACAGTGCTCTGCGTTTCGTCTCTATACGAGACCGAGCCGGTAGAGTTCACGGATCAGCCAATGTTCCTCAACTCCGCGGTGGCGCTCGAGACCTCGGCTAGTCCCGCCCGGCTGATCGAGCAACTGATCGAGATTGAGAAGGGAATGGGGCGGGAACGGATCCAGAGAAAAGGGCCGCGCACCATCGATCTGGATATTCTCCTGTTTGGGGACCAGATCTTGAATACGGAGAAACTTACGATCCCTCACCCGGCAATGCAACATCGCCGCTTTGTATTGGAACCATTGGCGGAGATCGCCCCTGAGGTCATACATCCAGTGTTGAAGAGAACGGTCCGGGAGCTTCTCAAGCAACTACCGGCTGAGCAATCAGTCCACCGGATCGGGATGGCGAATGACCGTAGTTAGCCTGCCCTGAGCGGAGCGAAGGGACGAACGACCAGCGACGGTTCTAAGGAAGAATGATCCGGCTGCCTGCATCCTGGGGAGTAACGACGGCCGACTCTTTCTCAGGAAACTGTGCGAAGAGGAATTCGACGAAGGCGCGGGACTTCGGGCGACCGGATGTCCGTCCGTGCGCCAACCGCAATAGAAACACCACCGCCTTCAGCACCTCCGAGTCCCGCAGCGTCGAGTAACCGATGTGCTTCTGCTCGGCCTCGCGGTACTCCTTGACCATGGTTTCCACTTCGAGAACGACCCTCCGCTGAGACTCGCTGGACAACGGCTGCTCATAATGGAGTCCCGAATTTACGCGCCGCTCATAGGCCTTCGCCAGCATCGACAAGGAGGCGATCAGGTCCTGATCGTGCAGGCTCCGGTCGGCACGAGCCGATTTGGCCAGCGCATAGGTCAACCCCATGAGAAGGTGTTCCTTCTCATACATGAATTGGTCAGAAACCTCGATCTGCAGGAATAACGCTGAGGGATCAATCTGATCCGCGGGACGCGGTTTCTCGTGCTCGCGCGCCTGCTGCAGATACGGGCAGTCGCTGGGACAATCCAGCGTCACTTCGCGTTGCTCTCCGCAGCACTGCGGGCAGATGCGCCCATGTACAGCGGGGCAAAACCGCTTCTCTTTCCGAATTTCACAGATAACGCAGGTCAATCAGGACTCCTGCATTCATTATGGCATCCCGAGAGCTCTCACCACGGAGGCACCGAGTCACGGAGAGAACAATACCGGGAATTCAAATCTCACCGAACTAGGTATGCGGACGAAATGATTCCAATGTTTGCTTTTCAATCTTTTCTCTGTGCCACTGTTTCCGTGGTGATCCCTGCCGTGACGGTTACCACGCAGATGCCCATCCTAGGCCACTTCCTGCGCCCACAGATGCTCGGAACCCTCTAAAAATGGCCTTCCGAGCGTTTGCAAATGATAAAACCCCTGTAAAATAGCTGTTTTTCCACAGCCTTGCGGGTATAAGATAAGCCCCGCGTTCGAATTAAAACGATTTTTTTAAGGAGGCAGTATATGGCAGCAGGTTTGACAAAAACTCAGCTCATTCGGCAACTGGCCGAAAAGACTGAGCTCCCCAACAAGACAGCAGCAGCATTCCTCGAGCATCTCGCTGACACCGCTATCAAAGAAACCAAGAAGAATGGAATCTTCGTAGTCCCCGGACTCGGCCGCTTGGTGAAAGCGCACCGCAAAGCCCGCACCGGACGCAATCCGCAGACCGGCGAACCCATCCAGATCAAGGCCAAGACCGTCGTGAAGTTCCGCGTCGCCAAAGCCGCGAAGGACGCGATCGCTCCCAAGAAGTAACAACGACTTCGTTGAGATTAAAGGCCGGCTGAGTGCCGGCCTTTGATATTTACGAAATCATGTAGGGACAGCCGCCTCCTCTGTCGAGCGATGCGAAGCGAGCTGCTCCTGAAATTTATCGCTGGGGTGCGAAACTACTCATATGCTCAATTGGGCAGTCATCGGAGTCGGCGATATTACCCGGCGGCGTGTGATCCCGGCCATCCAAGCCGAGCCGAGGAGCCGACTCTACAGCGTCGTCACGCGTGATCCGGCAAAAGCAGAACCCTATGGAAGCCGCGTCTTCACGAGCTTGGATCTGGCACTCGCAGATCCTGAGGTTCAGGTTGTGTATGTCGCCACTCCGGTCTTTCTGCATGCACCGCAGACGATTCAAGCCCTGCGGGCGGGGAAGCATGTCCTCTGCGAAAAACCCATGGCGATGAACGAAGGTGAGGCCCGCCGAATGGTAGACGCCGCTGCCGAGAGTGGGAAGCTCTTCGGAGTCGCCTATTATCGTCGCTTCTATCCCAAGATCATAAGGGCCAAGCAGCTGATCGAAGCAGGCGCCATAGGCACGCCTGTCATCGCCGAGTTAACGAACCATATGTGGTTCGATGGGAGCGGAGATCGGAACTGGCTGTTTGATCCTGCTAAAGCCGGCGGCGGTCCACTCCTCGATATCGCTTCGCATCGTATTGATGTCCTGAATTTCTTATTCGGCAAGCCTTTGCGTGTCTCGGCCCAGCTTTCCAACGTCGTGCATCGTTACGCAGTTGAGGATAATGCGACGGTCATGATCGAATACGAAAACGGAGTCCGGGGAATCGTTGATGTGCGGTGGCATTCGAAGGCTAATCGCGACGAATGCCGCATCCGCGGGACCGATGGCGAGATCGAAATGTCGCCGTTGAATGGACCGGATCTGATCTATCCCCGCGGGCGCGAGAGTCTGCCGCCCCATGCCAACTTGCACTTTCCCCTGATCGAAAATTTTGTGGATGCGGTCGAAGGCAAAGCTCCGCTGCAATCAAGCGGCGCCACAGCGTTCGTCACAGATTGGATCACCGAACAAGCCCGCGCAAGATGAGGTCGAACAAGACACTGCGGTTGGCGTCATCCCAGTCGGAGCGGGGTTCAGGCGGAGGGATCTCACAACACCCGGTCACCTGCGGGGAGATCCTTCACTCCGCCTGAAAAACGGCTCCGTTCAGGATGACGCCAACCAGAGTCAGCATGACCCGGTCTTTTCAGTTCTCTGCGGATTTTCTCCGCGTCCTCTGTGGCTTAAGATTTTGAATCAGGTGCGCGATGACCTGCCGCAGCCGCAAGGCTTCTGCTCCTTGCGGTAAGATCAAAGATTATGACAACGCCATCATCCGCGCCTGAGCCGGGCGCAAACCCCGCTCCGGAGTCGCGCCCTTCTAACTTTTTACGCGAGAGAATCGCCGAAGACCTCAAGACCAACAAGTACAACGGACGTGTGCAGACCCGCTTCCCTCCAGAACCCAACGGCTACTTGCACATCGGCCACGCCAAGGCAATTTGCATCGATTTCGGTCTCGCCGACGAGTTCGGTGGCCATACCAACCTGCGTTTCGACGACACCAATCCCGAAAAGGAGGATGTCGAGTACGTCGAATCGATCAAGGAAGACATCCAATGGCTGGGATTTCACTGGGATAGTCTGTTCTATGCCTCCGACTACTTCGAGCAGCTGTATGAATGGGCGGTCAAGCTCATCAAGGCAGGCAAGGCGTATGTCGATGACCTCACCGCAGAGCAGATTCGCGAGCATCGCGGCACGCTGACTGAGCCGGGAAGAGAGAGCCCTTACCGCAATCGGCCCGTGGAAGAGAGCCTGGATCTGTTCGAGCGCATGCGCAAAGGCGAATTCCCTGACGGATCCCGCGTCTTGCGCGCCAAGATCGACATGGCCTCGCCCAACTTCAACATGCGCGATCCGGTGATGTACCGCATCCTGCACGCCGAGCATCACCGCACAGGCAACAAGTGGCCCATCTATCCGATGTACGACTACGCGCACGGCCAGTCGGATTCGCTCGAAAAAGTCACACACTCGATGTGTTCACTGGAGTTTGCCGATCATCAGCCGCTCTACAACTGGTTCATCGAGCAGCTGGGAATCTTTCCCTCGCAGCAGATTGAATTTGACCGCCTCAGCCTTACGTACACTCTGATGTCGAAGCGCAAGCTTCGCCAGCTGGTGGAGCAGGGGACTGTCCGAGGCTGGGACGACCCGCGCATGCCTACGCTCTCCGGCCTACGACGACGCGGCTACACGCCGGAAGCGATCCGCAATTTCGTGACGGCAGCGGGAGTCTCGCGCACGAACGGCATCGTCGAGCTGGCGATGCTCGAGCATTTCCTGCGCGAAGATCTCAACAAGCGCTCGCCACGCGTGATGGCAGTGCTACGCCCGCTGAAGATCGTAATCGACAACTATGCGCCCGACTTGGTTGAAGAGATGGACGCGCAGAACAATCCGGAAGACGAAAATGCGGGCTCGCGCAAAGTGCCGTTCTCGCGAGAACTCTACATCGAGCAGGACGACTTCCGTGAAGTGCCTCCACCAAAATACTTCCGACTCTCTCCCGGAAAAGAAGTTCGGCTGCGCTACGGATACTTCATAACGGCGAAGAGCGTCGTCAAGAACGACAAGGGAGAGGTGATTGAAGTTCACTGCACCTACGATCCCGCGACGCGCGGAGGCAATGCTCCGGATGGACGCAAGGTAAAATCGACGATCCATTGGGTTTCAGCGAAGCACGCCGTCGACGCCGAAGTCCGCATGTACGAAAATCTCTTCACCAAAGAAAATCTCGCTGACCTCGACGAAGGAAAGGATCCGCTGGATTATCTGAACCCGAATTCGCTGGAAGTGGTTGCGCATGCCAAACTCGAGCCGTCACTTGCTAATGCCACGCCAGGCAGCCGATTTCAGTTTGAACGTTTGGGATATTTTTGTGCCGATTCGGATTTCCAGCCGGGAGTTCCAGTATTCAATCGCACCGTGGCGCTGAAAGATACGTGGGCAAAGGTAGAGAAGAAGCAGGGCGGGAAGGCATAAAAAGGTGTAAGTGCTCCTCTCGCGAATGATTCCGTCAACTCGCTTGGCCGCTTGACAAATTTCTACAACTTCCGCACTAACCACTTAACTGATTTCTTACTGACCACTTTGCAGGCGATCTCTGCGCTGTACAATCCACCGACCTGAGTTTGGCAAAATCCGCCGTGCTGCACTGGAGCGCATGAATGCCCATCAACCCGGAACTTGGTATCTCGACGGCGATATTCATGTTGTCGCAAACCGATCCGACCGTGCTCTGGATGTCCGTTGCCGGCGTTATCTCTTTCCTGATTGGGATCATGGCGGCGCGGAGCGAGATCGCGCGCGCCAAAGGCCTCGACAAGCTTGGGGCGCTGGCGAACGTCTGTTTCGCTGCGCCCCTAGCGGTCTTCGGGGCTGAGCATTTTGGTGATGCGAGATCGATCATGCAGGCCGTGCCCAAGTACATGCCAGCTCCGTTGTTCTGGACATACTTTGTCGGTGTGGCGCTGATCGCCGCGTCCCTAAGTATCGCGACCAGGATTCAGGTGCGGTGGTCCGGGCTGCTTTTCGGCATCATGATGTTTCTGTTTGTCGCGATGCTGGACCTGCCGGCCATGCGGGCCAGCGTTCACAACCGGATCTTCTGGGTACTCTTTTGCCGCGAACCGCAGTTCGGGCTAGGAGCTTGGATGCTCGCGGCAGCCGCTATGGATGAGAAGTGGCAAGGCAGGAGAGCGATTGTGACGTTCGGCACACTTTTCATCGCATTCGCGGCGATGTTTTACGGCGTGGAGCACTTTCTGCATCCGACGAATGTTCCAGGCGTCCCGCTGGAAAAGTTCATGCCGCAGTGGATTCCAGGAGCAAAGGTCATCAGCTATCTGACGGGCACGATTTTGTTCGTTGCCGGAGCATTGATGCTGATCGGTAAGAAACGGCGGACGGCGGCTACCTACCTCGGCACATGGCTTGTTCTGATCGTCGTGTTCATCTATGGACCGATCCTGATTGCCCAGCTGCGCGATCCAAATCGCGCGGTCCAAGTTGAAGGACTCAATTACTTCTTCGATACGCTGCTGTACGCAGGAACGGTACTCGCGCTTGCCGAGGCGAGCCCACGCCATGATTCTTGAAGTCATTTCAATGGCGCCGAGCGGTTGTCATCCTGAGCAAAGCGAAGGACCCATGTACTCGCATGCAGTTTCAATGCTGCTAGCGATTACAGAGGTCCTTCGGCGCAAGAAAGCGCGCCTCAGGATGACAAGGGCGCGCGGGGGTCGCTACGAATTATTTCCCTTTTGAGGCTTGCTCTGCTCGCGCAAGCATCTTGTCCAACTCCGATCGCGGCAAATATTTGCCATTTACAACGACTGCCTCAATCTTCTGTGTGTTCCGAATGTCCTCCAGCGGATTTGCGTTCAGTAACACCAGATCAGCGATCTTGCCCTTTTCAATTGTGCCCAGCCGATCTTCCATACCAAGAAATGTAGCCGGGTTCAGCGTAGCAGTCTGCAGTGCTTCCATCGGCGTGAAGCCGGCAGCCACGAATCGTTGTAATTCCTCGTGCAAGCTGAAGCCTGGAAAGATGTAAACGCCCGGCGGCGTGTCCGTGCCCGCCAGAAACGGGATCCCCGCTCGATGCATAGCGTTCACCACTTCCAGTTCTTTCGCAACGAACGCCTTCCGAGTCGCGAGATCGTCTGTATTGAAATCGTGCTTGACCTGTTCCGTGAAGCGCTTCCACGTTACATCCTTCCAATACGCCGGCACGTACTTCGCCCGCGTGTCATGCGCAAAATCAGTTTCATCGAGCAGGTTGCCGCCGCGCTCCCACACCAAAGTCGGGCACTGCCAAGTCTGATTCTTTGCCAGAAGGGAGAACAATGCCTCGGCCCGCTTCGGATCGTAAGTGGCAAGGAACTGTTTCACTGTCTTAGCTCCCTTGATGAACTCATCTTCCAGCGGCGAACTGCCTTCGAAGATTCCGATCAGATGCTCAAAGCTTTTCTGTCCCGCATTCGAAGCTTCCGACGCTCGCACTGCGTCAGGCACGTGACCCACGAACGAGATCCCCTGCTTCTTTGCTTCGTCGGCGATTGCGAACGCCGCTTCCCGCGGAATCAACGATTGCAGCTTGATAAAGTCCGCTCCGCGCCGCTTCAGATCGTCAACCGCCTTACGTCCATCGTCTGGCGTCTTAACCGCGATCGAACTGGGAAAACGCGGTTGCGGCCCGTCGAGCATCGGTCCCGACATCACGATCCGCGGCCCAATCAAAGTCCCCGCAGAGATCTCCTTGCGCCACTGCTGCAGGACATCTAACTCTCCGCCCATATCACGCACGCCAGTGATCCCGTTCGCGATGAAAAGCGGCAAGGTGACGTCTTTCCCACGCGGGAACCAGTCGCCGAACACCATGTGCACATGCATGTCCCATAGGCCGGGAATCAGGAATTTTCCGCTTCCGTCAACATGCGTCCCTGGCAGCTTTCCAGCGAACCCCATGCCGGATCCCGCGATAGCCTCGATCTTTCCATCGCGCACGATAAGAGTCTGGTGGGGTTTAGCGGGAGCGCCAGTCGCGTCGATCACCGTGACGTCGTGAATGATTAACGGTTTTGAGGCTTGGGCAGCACAAATTGCGGCAAGCCCACAAACCAGCAACAAGGTGCGTTTCATAGGTACGCAATCTTAGGGCGCGCGCTTGCTCCCGTCAAAAACAGCAATCTTCTCAACTCGCCAGAAACACGATACAGTTCTCAGCACCTTTCCCAGGCACTACCCTCACGCAGGAGAGAATCATGGCACGTCGAGCATTCCTGACTCAGATGGCGCAGCTTGCGGCACTTCCTTTCCTGGCTGCCGGCAGCGCATTGCAAGGGCAATCCAAAAAACAACTCAAGATCTTGATGAAGAGCGCGTGGGGTTCCGATGATCCCACCAAGGCGGCTTTCCCGTTCTCCCACGGACTCGCACTTGCCGAGGCGGGCCATGACGTGCAGATCTATCTGCTGGGCGAGGCTGTGGTCCTGATGCGGAAAGTCGTCGCCGATGCCGTGATGCCGGTCGGATGGCCGGCAGTCGGAGAGTTCCTCAACAAACTCAAAGCCAGGGGAGTGACGATCTACGCTTGCGGAGCTTGCGCGCGCGCCCGTGGCGTCACCGAATCGGATCTTGCCAACTATGGCGCGAAGTTCGGGAGCCCACCCGTGTTCGTCTCGCTAATCGAGTGGGCGGACCACATCATTACCGAGTGAGACTGCAATCGCTCCTCCCGAAGGCACCAGGTGTCGCGAAGATCCCGAGCTACTTGTGGCCTTCGTCCGCCAGTCCGCTCCTCGAAGCCACACTCTCAATCATTGGCGGATTGTGACTGGGCGCTGGCCCACCATGCAGAGTCAACTGTCCGAGTCGGCACAAGTTGATCGCATCGCCCAGGATTCTCATCGCCTCCTGCGGAGCATGGAAGCCCATCGAGTTCTCTGACATGACGAAGTCGATCATGAACTGGCCCTTGCGCTGATACTCGCGAGCCTGTGCCAGTTGAGAGTCGGGAACCCCCTTCGCCTTCTGGGCCTTGATGTCATTGATCAAGTCAACCAATGCATCCAGCGCGGTGTTCCGCAGGTTGAAGAACTTGTCCTGAATCTCTTCCGCTCGCGCCTTCAGCTCTTCTTCGGGGAAGTGATGGCATGTCTGACACGATCGGTTGATCTTCAGCAAGGGGCTGTTCACCTGGTGATCGCTGATTTTCAGTCCACCTTGCCGCATGTACGGCATGTGGCAGTCGGCGCAAGCGACTCCCGATCGTGCATGCACGCCCTGATTCCACATCTCGAATTCAGGGTGACGAGCTTTCATCAGACCCGCACCGCTATCGGGATGGTCCCACTCCTTGATCTTCTGCTCCTCTTCGGTCTCGATGATGTTTTCAACCTTCAATCCCTTTGCCCAAGGAAACGTGAGCCGCTTGTTTGGCGGCTGGAAGTAGTACGTCACGTGACATTGCCCGCACACGAATGTGCGCATTTCCTGGCGCGTAGCCATGGTGTTCACGTCGTAATTCTGCACGCCTTGTGATGCCTTGAGTGCCCGAATTCCCTCGATAAACGCGGGTCGCGTCACGCGCAGTTGCATCGTCTTTGGATCATGGCAATCGATGCACGATACGGGATGCTTCACCAGCTCACGAACCTGTGGATACGTCATGTGTGAATCGCTCACCGCATTGAAGCCCTTCATCAGATCGCCGTTGCCGAGCTTCAGATACGTCGTCACGATCGATGCATGACAGTTGACGCACATCGCCGGAGGCGCAAACTTCTGCCGTTCTGTAAATGTCTGGTCCTCAAGCATGTAGGCGTGTCCGCGCCGTTCGCGATAGTCAGCCGAAAACGAATATCCCGCCCAAATCGTTTTGAGACGCGGGTCCTCCTGCAGCTTCGATCGCGCTACCACCGACCGCGGATCGGCCTGCGTCGGCGAATGCGGCACGCCCTCGCTCCCGCCGTACTTGGTGCGCTCCATATCCGTGGTGCGCAGATAGAGGTCGTACTGCAAGGGAAAGTCTTTTCCCCAGGTTGCCGGATCATCGATCGTGTCGTTCAACTCCACTACCCGGTAAAACGGATTCTTCGCTTCTTGTTTTCGCTCGAAGATGTTGACTAACAGCGCCGTCACCGCCAAAGTCGCGATTGCTGCCAATACCACCACAGCCAGAAACAGGCGCCCGCCACGCCGCGATTCGGGATTACTTTGATTGCTCATGAGAACTCCGTATAGGAAAAGAAACCTGAGCCGACGCCGATTCTGAGTGGCCAACCGAGTTGTGGCAACGCGTGCACTCAAGGCCTTGCGCTTTTCCGTGCACGACATTTCCGTCTATTGCCGAAGTAATCGATTCGTGACAACGCCGGCACGCGTTCTCAACCACCCGGTGATCGAACTTGGTGATCTCGATCGTGTCGGGATATCGGCCCGTTGTGAAGTAGAACGAATGCCAGAACCCGTTATTCGCCTTCACCGCGTATTTCCCAACAATGTTGTGCGGCGTGTGACAGTCATTGCACGCAGCCACCGAGTGATGGCTCGACTTCATCCAGGCGTCGTATTGCGCCTGCATGACGTGGCAATTCGCGCAGGCGGCTGGATTGTTGGTTAGGTACGAGTATCCCTTGGCATAGACGAAGGTGTACGCCGCAAGTCCCAAGGCCAGTCCAAACATGACTGCCGCGAGAAGGCCGAGTGCGATCGAGCGCTTCACAAAAATATCCGACTGAAGTTCAGGAAAGAAGAGAATACGCTTCAGCCTCTTACGTGAAAAGCTTGTCAGGAAGGAATCGAGTCGGCTTTCGGAAACCTAGCTAATGTGCGTGCGGGCTCTGCCCAGGATTGCGGTGGTGCGCCGGCGGCTCTTTCACGACCTTCACTTCGAAACTCACCGGAAGAGTTTTTGGAGGGAAGCACTGCGCGTTGTCGCAAGCCTGATAGCGCAGCACTCCGCGCATCATGTATTTCCCCGGCACTACCGAAGTTAGCGGATGCACCGAGAGATTGATCGTGAAATCCCCGCTGTATACGTTGAGTTTTGTGTCCGGCGAGAAAGGAAACGCGACATCCTGCCCGTCAGGATATTCGATCTTCCCCAGCACAATATCGGTGGGAACGTCCATCTTCAGGGCAGTGGGAATGAGGAACTCGTCTTTGGGAGCGTTGGAGTTGATGTGAAAACCGTGGACCACGCGAAAATTCAAGGGTACCTTGGTCTGTGCCCCACGTTGCGCGCTGACCGGTGATACCGCAGCCATTGAGACAGAAGGCGCCTTTCCCGATTGCGCCCAAGCACCAGCGCAGAGCAGCAATACTCCAGCAAATCTTGAGACGTTCGATGAAATCATTGCTTGCACACCCCGCCTGCCTGGTCCAATCCTAGGCCCTGTGCCCTGTCGTTTCCATTGTCAACTCTTGTGCGCGAGTCACCACGCAGGCGCAGGCTTCAACTTGAACCTGATCCGATGTTATCTCGGGAACGGCGCCGGCCAACGTTACTGCTGAGCAATGAGAGAAGTGGTATTTGTACCTGTACTCGCGCTCTCTGTTTTCAGCGCTTTCTTAACCGAATCTTCAATGTCCTGGCGGTCCCTCAATCCAATGATTCGGTCGACGATTTTTCCATCTCGCCCCACAAAGAAGCTCTCCGGAAGCGCCGGGACTCCACCATAGGCATCACCGACCGCTTCCTTCCCCAGCAGAACCGGGTAGTTCATTCCCATCTCTTTTGCGAACCGGGAAATCTCATCCTTGCCGGAGTCGTCCATCGCGACGCCGACCACCTGCAGGCCCTGCTCACCGTACTGCTTCTGCAGTTCCACAAGCCAGGGTGTTTCGATCTTGCACGGACCGCACCAGGTCGCCCAGAAATTGACCAGAACAGCCTTACCTCGCAGGGAAGAAAGACTCATGCTCTTGCCATCGAGCGTTTCCAGCGTGAAATCGGGAGCGGGCTTCCCGTAACCGGCTGCCGCGACATGATCAGGCGCCGACTTCCGAGCCATGTGGAGACCGAAGTAGAGCATCGCCACCGCTACCAGGGCCACCACCACCAGCGCCAGCGGACTACGGCGGTGAGGCGCCGGCACGACCTGCGGAATCTCAGACACCGGCGGAGTGGCAGGAGGCTCGGGAGCATAGTGGCTCTCCAGCTTTGCAATCGGAGCCCCGCATACCTCGCATATCGGTGTGTCCGCAGAAACTTCTGCTCTCGGGGCGCCGCTATTCTCCAGCGAGGCGCCACACTTCGAACACCATTGCGTGTTATCCAGTGGCTGCTCGTTCGATTTTTCACCCATTAACATAAAACTGACCTCACAATGCAAATCGATTCAGAAATGACAGCCAGCTCGAAATTAGCGTGAACCGGCCGAGAACTAATAGGATGCCGAGCGCGATCATTAAGCCGCCGCTGAGAACTTCCAGGGCGTGCATGTGCGAACGGAAGCGGCTGTAGAACTTCAGGAAGCGCTCCATCAGAACCGACGTCAGCAGAAACGGCACGGCCAAACCTAGCGAATAGACAGCCAGCAGGAGGACCCCTTTGACCAGCGTGTCTTCCTGGCTGGCAAAGCCTAAGATCACACTGAGAATCGGACCGAGACACGGAGTCCAGCCGAACGCGAAAGCAAACCCGATCAGGAAAGCACCGTACGGCGTACTGCCGCCCTTTACGCTATGGAGCCGGGCGTCCGTGTAAAGCGCCTTGATTTTGAAAATCCCTGTGAGGTGCAGACCGAAAATGATGATCACGACACCTGCGATGATCGATAGCGTGTGCTTGTAGCGCGCCGCCACTTGCCCGATCTCAGTTGAGATCGCCCCCAGCGTGACGAATACGACGCTAAACCCCAGGATGAATCCGACCGAGTTCACCATCACCCGGCGCATTAGCTGTCCCTGAGCCGATTTCAACTCCTCCACCCCGGCCCCGGAAATCAAGGAAACATAGCCAGGAACCAGCGGCAGCACGCACGGCGATAAGAAAGAAATCAAGCCGGCAAGGAACGCGGCGATCGGCAGTGGGAGACTCGACATTCGT
>Ga0070712_100001176_pt1 | contig 15816 bp, 13 predicted proteins | sample LARL81metaG_FD_71396 | JGI IMG/M metagenome (GOLD analysis project Ga0070712, IMG submission 71396) | Corn, switchgrass and miscanthus rhizosphere microbial communities from Kellogg Biological Station, Michigan, USA - LAR L8-1 metaG | ecosystem: Host-associated > Plants > Roots > Rhizosphere ...
GAAGATTGATCCGTAGACATTCGGCTTCCCAGTCAGCACGCAAGCATCGTTCACCAGATACCGCGTCGGAAAGTTATCAGTTCCATCAGCAATGATGTCGAACTCGCGAAACAGTTCGAGCGCGTTCGCGCTGCTCAGCCGCGTGTCGAACGTCCGCAGATTCAGATACGGATTGATTCCCTTCAGCTTGTCCGCCGCTGAATCGAGTTTCTTGCGACCGACGTCAGCAGTCGAGTGGATGATCTGCCTTTGCAGATTCGTGTAGTCCACTACATCGAAGTCAACGAGGCCCAGCGTGCCCACGCCAGCCGCAGCCAGATACAAAGCCATCGGTGACCCCAATCCTCCCGTGCCGATACACAGCACCCGCGCAGCCTTCAGCTTCTGCTGACCTTCCATGCCAACCTCAGGCATGATCAAATGCCGTGAGTAGCGCAGGATCTCGTCTTTGTCCAACGTGACTGGAAGCTCGGTAGTGGTAGCCATAAAGTCCTCGTGTTTTTCCTTCGTGTACCTTCGTGCCCTTGGTGGTCAAAGAATTCGTTTCGCTCTTCTGAAATCTTGCTGGGAAAACTGAACGGAAGAAGCGGAACTACCGACAGGAAGGGCAACAGCAACAACAGCGCATTGTGCGGGAAGGCATCATGCCGGCTAGTTTAGACCCCCAGCAATCGACGGTACGATGGAAATGTTATCACCGTCTTTAAGGGCGGTCGCTTCTTTCTGCAGATACCGGATGTCTTCGTCGTTGACGTAGAGGTTTACAAAGGCCCGCAGCTTTCCGTCCTCGGTGTACAGGTGTTTGCGGAGATCGGGATGCTGCGCTACTAGCGCACTCATCGCCTCTCCCACCGTCGATCCCTGCACATCCACGGACGCCTGCTTGCCCACATACTGCCGCAAAGGCGTAGGAATATGGATCTTGCTCATAGACTTACTGTAAGAGATGCGGCAGGGAGAGGGCAAGATTCAGGCGGCTGAAAGTCTATTCAACGGCGGAGGGTCGACCTCGCGCAGCAGCCGCGCTCCCCACCCTCCCAAACATAATCCCTGTCTCCACCTCCACAGCCTGACCGCCAACAACGTACGGCTTGAATCTCCAGTGCCCCAGCGCATCGCTGATGGCCTTCGCCTGGCTGTCAAATGCGCTCAGAAAATGAATGTGCTTCACGCGGCCTTGCTTATCGATAGTGATCCTCACAGGAACCGGGTTGAATTTCGCTTCCGAGAAAACCGGGTCCACTTTCGCAATGACATTCTTGCCGTTCGCGTAGTCCTTCACGCAGACCGGCACACTGCCGCCACCATTCCCGGCTGTGAGGCTAGCCTCGGCGGGAAGCGACATCTTATCCAAGCCAAGTAATAGGCTCTCTAAGAGCTTTGTGTCCCGGCTGGTCATTACGATCTCGACGGTGTGACAACGGATTTCAGTTTCGACCAGGTACCAATGCAACTGCGCCACCGGTGACCAATACGCCATGAAACCAAACGAGTGGCCAGCGATCTTCGTCTGTGTGGGCGGCTGCTCGAGCTTGTAGTCGGCCTCAAGATTGTCTTTCGCGAAGCTCAGGGTTTGTAGCGCATCAGCCGCAGGCAGCGGAGTGAAGAATAGATCCTGAGCCGTGAGCAGAATATTTCCTTTGATCTGACCACCGCTGCTTTCCGGCCTGAGTTGCGCAAGAACGTAGCGCCCGGTGTCCGAAGGCGGCGGGCCCTCATATTGCTGCCCCCATCCCGCGGGCAACGGATATCGCAATTTGAAGTAGTCATTCTGGTAAGCGTTACCACTCACACTTCCACCCTCAGGCAGTGGTGTGACGGAATCGCTGGCGCTCGACCATGCCCCTTTCACCAAGATCACGCCCTCTGGAACTTTGACGATCGGAGCCGAACCATCAGCCGCGGTAGAAAAGTCCCCTCCGTTACGCACTGGGTTCTTTGACGTCGAATCCTGACCGAAGGCAAATGAACGCACTCCACCAGCCATCAAGATGAGCAGGAATAGAAATCCCCAACGCATGACTCGCCCCCTGCGTCGCACCATTGCGGTCGACGCCTCCTCGAACACAACAATTGAAATGTGCTGGCGGGACTACGCCCATAGTCTCGCCAGCAGAGTGATTTCAGATCACAACGACCGCAGGAAGTTCAGCAAATCCTGCCGCTGGTTGGGACTGAGACTCTCGTAATGCCCTTCCACCGTAGACGCCTCGCTCCCTCTACTGTTGTGCGAGTGAATTGCGCTCACCAGGTTTGTGGTGCGCCCGTCGTGCAGCAGGAAGATTCGTTGCCCGAGCCCCCATAACGGAGCCGTCCGGAACTGATCTCCTCCCGCCCCGCCTTGCGCAACGTTATCCGTCAAGCCACTTCCCATGTGATGAACTTCCAAGTCCGTGTAGGCATTCACCGCCGCGCTGCTCAACGATCCGGTGATATGCGAACTCTGCGTTTTCCCTGGAGACTGGTTGTGGCAGGTCGCACAGCCGATCGAACTGAACAGTGCAGACCCGTTCGAGATGGAACTCGACGAAACCGTATTCCCGTTCAGAACCACCGGCCCGGTCGGTGGCGCAGCCAAGCCACGCATGAAGGTGGCGAAAACGGCAGCATCGTCAAGCATCTCTGGGCCTGACAATCCCGGATTTATCGAATCCTCCGGATACCCCTTCCCGCTTAAATTCAAACAATTTGACGGAAATCCCGTGGAACCGCTGCCTCCGCCTCCATCTTCGCCAGGTAACGGCCGTTCCTGCGGAAACAGAAGGTTTGAGATCCCCATCTCAACGTTGTAGGCTTCGCCGGAAAAGATATGCAGCGACTTGTTCTGCGCCTTCCAGCCAAAGCGGCTGATGGTGCCGTCGTTACCGTTGTGGTTAAACGTCCCGGAAATACCGAGACGATTGTTCAGGTTTCTTGCCTGATTGCTCAACAGCGTTGAGTCGTCGATGTTCTCGATCAAACCTGCGCCAAACGTCGGCGTGGGAATGCGGAAGATGATGTTGTTAGCGGCCTTTGCCGAGTTGAAACTCGGTTGTGTCAGGCTGCACGAACCGGCGTCCGGCCGCCCAGTAACCGTGAACAAAGCTTCCACTCCACCATTCGGTGCGTTGAGGTTCGCGCTTCCGTTTCGGTTGAAGTAGAAGGGAAATCGCACTTCCACCGTTGGACCGGTTGGCGTCACGAAATAGGGCATTGAATCTCTCGGTGCAACCCCGGTACTGATAAACGTGGCTTGAGAATTGTTGGCAGCGCCCGACCCGCCTATCGCGGGCTGTGCGTGACAGGAACTGCAACTGTTGGAATTGAATCGCGGTCCCAGCCCTGTGTCGCCGGCTCCAGAAACCGCGTCTACCTCCTGGAAACGGCTTTGTCCGTTGGTGAACATTGCAAGGATCCCGGCATTGTCGTCCGACTGCACGGACGAGAGAGCGGCACCCGTACCTCGATTGCCGCCCTGAACGCCTGGATCGGTTTGAGCGCTATTGATTCCGCTAAGACACAACACTGCTATCGTGAGAGCTAGCGTTACCGCAGCTTTCTTAAGCATGGTCCCTCCTGAGATTGTTCGCTAGAAAACAGGCAGGCGGAATGGCGCTATCGAAGAGGGCGCGATCGAACGCGGCGCGGTGAAGATGACGCGGGTACTGCGCGCGCTGTTCCCATGTGGGCGCAAGGGACGGGTTCAGCGGGTGATGCTTTCTACTCGTTTATCGGAATCGCTCGCAAAGAAAATGAAATCCCTTACGAACTCCGAACAGGCAATTTCGTGTGCTGAGAAAATCTCATTGTTTTCTTTTCTCTAGAAGAGGTCAGAAGGACACGCGCATGATCGTTAGGGCTAAGCCTGCGTCAGAGGAAATTCCGAAAAAACGGAAATATTCTCTGGCTTGTCCTGTCACACGCTGCCCTCCCCCGCGCCTCACAAGCCACTTATCCTCAGCGTGCATCCGTTCCTACAATCTCTCAGGGAGAAACTCCAATGACCATCTTCGATCAAAACAGGCCGAGAGTCGTGGACGCCGGCGGCGGCCCCGGGGGCGCCCTTCTGCGCCTGATCGGAATCGGTGTGGCGGCGCTCTTTCTCGTCATCCTCTCCTTCAATTGCCTGACCCGCGTCGACACCGGACACGTCGGCGTCCTCACACTGTTCGGACGGGTGACCGGTGAGACGCTCGGCGAAGGAATTCATCTGATCAATCCGCTGAAAACGAATAACGAAATGTCGGTGCAGACTCAGACCATCAAGGAATCGGCCAACGTACCCTCGAGCGAAGGCCTGATGATGGCGCTCGACACTTCGCTCATCTATCACCTCAATCCTGACCGCGCTGCCGAGGTCTTCCAGCACATCGGCGCCAACTACGAAGAGAAGGTCGTGGAGAATAACCTGCGATCCGCGATCCGCGAAGCGACCGCATCCCACAGCGCTAATGCGCTCTACACCGGAGAACGGGAAATAGTCGCCAAGCAGATCCAGGATAAGATCACGGAAGAACTCTCCCGGCGGGGCATTACTGTAGAAACGGTTCTTCTACGCGATATTCAACTGCCCGCTACATTAAAAGCTTCGATCGAAGCCAAGCAGCAAGCCGAACAGGAAGCCCTCGCCATGAACTTCCGCTTGCAGAAAGAAACGCAGGAAGCCCAGCGCAAGCGCATCGAAGCCGCCGGCGTTCGCGACTTCCAGCAGATCGTCGCCCAGGGAATCACACCGTCGCTGCTCGAATGGAAAGGCATTGAAGCCACAGAAAATCTGGCAAAGAGTCCCAACTCAAAAGTCGTGGTGGTCGGAGGCGGCAAGAACGGCCTCCCGCTGATCCTGGGCCAGTAGCCATGTAAGTAAATGTGGGGACAGTGCCCTCGGCTGTCCCTCGTCCACCAGGGCGAGTTTCACCGTATGCAGCGCATCGGGAAGAAGAGCTCGTGAGGACGCCCACGCAGCCCCGTGGAAGAGCGGCCCTTCAGTGCCGCGCTAAGAACCAACTCTTAATTGGGCTTTAGCCCCAGTGGACATGCCGCCTGCTACGATAACCGCGTGCCCCCGTTGCTCGACGTCCGCAACCTGAACATCGAATTCCCCGAGCCCCATAGTGTCGAGAGCAAGCGCTCTCTCCCCGCCGTCCGCGACCTCAGCTTCACCATCGCGCCCGGCGAAGTCCTCGGCCTCGTAGGCGAATCCGGCTCCGGCAAGTCGATCACATCGCTAGCCATCATGCGTTTGTTACCGCCGCAGGCACTAGTTTCGGGAGAAATTCTCTTCACCGAAAACGGCAGCGGATCGCGCCCGCTCACCACTCTCGACGACGACTCTGTGCGCCAACTTCGCGGATCGCGCATCGCAATGATCTTCCAGGAACCCATGACCGCACTGAATCCGGTCATGCGTGTCGGAGATCAAATCGCCGAAGCCGTTGTCGCCCACCAATCAATCTCAAGGATAGAAGCTCGGCAGCGAGCCGTTGATGCCATGAATGAGGTCGCCATTCCCGATCCATCCCGCCGTGCCCGCGATTACCCGCATCAGCTCTCCGGAGGCATGCGCCAGCGGATCATGATCGCCATGGCAATCGTGAATCGTCCCCAACTACTCATCGCCGACGAACCCACCACCGCTCTCGATGTCACCATTCAGGCGCAGATTCTGGAATTGCTGGCGGATCTCCGCAAGAAATACGCACTCGCGATGCTGTTCATCTCGCACGACCTCGCAGTCGTGTCGGAAGTCGCGGATCACGTCGCGGTTATGTATGCGGGCTGCTTAGTAGAGATGGGAGGAATGCAAGACATTTTCCAGAGGCCCGCGCATCCTTACACGCGAGGTCTCCTTCGCGCAGTTCCTGACCTCAAGACAGATCGTTCGCGCCCGCTCCAAACAATTGACGGAACGGTTCCCGCATTGCAGAACCTGCCAGTCGGATGCGCCTTCGAACCCCGCTGCGACTCCCGCATCCCAGAATGCGCGAAGACTCTTCCACCTCTGGTAGAAGTAGCTCAAAGCCACTGGGCCCGCTGCCCGGTCGTTAATCCGTAGCGCGCCAGCGACTAGAGATTTGTATGCTGAGCGGAGAAACGAGTCCGCGAAGCGAACTCGTTCGTAGTCGAAGCATCACTACCCAACCAGTACTGCCGAAGCGTCGCTGATCATAGCGCCAGCGTCCCCGCCGCTGTCCGGCGGGCGACTCGCCCGCCGACTCGCTCATACGAGATGTCGCTAATTCGCCGTAATCGCTCCAAACACGCCCGTCAAATAATTACTCCCACCCGCAACGTAGTAGAGCGTGTTCGTCGGCCCCGACTCCGGATTCCCATTTCCAAACTCAATTCCCCACAATCCAGGCAGCACAATCGGATTGCCGCTCGCATCCGCGAGGTATCCCTTGAACGCGAGATTCGTCGTGCTGAACGCTAATATCGCACCATTTTCGACGTTGCCAACGAGCAGCGTATTGCTGAACACGCCAAATTTCGCCGGAGCCAGTGCAATTCCCCAAGGCGCGCTGAACCATGCGCCGTGCGCAAGCCTTCCCTTCAGATTTCCATTCGTATCGAACGCATCCACATATCCACCCGAGACATCGTTGAAAAACGTCACCAGAATGTAGGTGCTGACAGCCTGAATTCCATAAGGCCGGTATCCCGCTGGAATTTTGGGATCCGTAAATGTTCCCGACAGACTTACTCGCGCGAACGTCGTCGCGTCGTACGCCTCCACGCTTCCATTATGGTTCGCAGCGTAATACAAAGGCTTCTTCGTCGTCGCATTCGTCGCAAAGGTCAAGCCCGTATACGACGCGCCCGACGAAGAGTTGTTCACGAACGTGGTGGTCGTGTCCGTGTGGCACGCATAGCATCCCGTCCCGAGTTTCGTCGGCCGCGTTCCGACGTTCCAATTCGCGATCAGCCCATCCAGCGTGGCGAATGTGAAATTTTCCTTTGACGGTCCGGGCCCCACTCCTGGGTTAAAAGCCGTGCCTGTTGGGGTGCCGTGTCCGGTTCCACTTGCCGCCGGAATGCTGATGACAAGCGGCGCGAGCGACGCGATCCCTTTTTTGTTCGCGTAATACAGCGTCGTGAACCCCGTCATATTGTCCGAGACCCACCACTCATTTTCCGCGACCGTCGACTTAATCGGTCGCGACATGCCCCAGGGATTAATGAGATACGTATCCACAGAGCTGTCCACAATTGGAGTCACGGTATAGCTGTTCACCTGAGCGATGCTCACGGCGCACAGCAGCCAAAGGAGAGAGGCCAGAACTGCGAATTTCATATCGCCTCCGATTCTGATTGTCTAGCAGGGGCAGAAGACCGGCGAGACTCGAACCAGCACAGCATAGGGTGTCTTCCCGGCGCAGTTGTCAAAACTTCGTCAAACCCAACAAAGTTCGTATCAGGACACGCTTTGTCTCAGGGTGGGATTCGTATTAGGACAGGTTCCTGCCATAGCGCTTTTACCCGAACAGGTTCGTATCAGGGCACGCCTGCAGGCGTGCCGTAAAGCGCAACGCTGCAACGCGGCTTTAGCCGCTGCCTCCCCACGGTCTATAATCCTCAATTCGCCCGGTGATCCGTGCACATACTGCTGCTCAGTGATATCCACGCCAACCTGGAGGCTCTCGACGCTTGCCTCGCCGCCGCTCCTTCGCACGATATGGTGGTAAACCTCGGCGACATCGTCGGATACGGCGCCAGCCCCAATGAGGTCACCGAACGATCGCGCGAGCTGGGGAATGTCTTTGTTCGAGGCAATCACGACAAAGCCGCCACTGGACTGATGGATCTCGACGATTTCAATCCCATGGCATCCGCGGCCGCCATCTGGACACGCAATCAGTTAAGTCCGATAAATCTGCAATGGCTGCGTGAATTGCCGCACGGGCCAGTATCTCTACCCGACCATCCGGAAATTCAGATCGTGCACGGCTCCCCGAACGATGAAGACGAATACGTTGTCTCTCTCGGTGACGCGCTCGCACCTCTCATCACGTTGAACATGCCTCTCACCTTCTTCGGACATACACACCTTCAAGGCGGATTCTTCGCCAATGGATCGTCCGCCGACGGATTTCGTCCCGAGTATCGGACGGTAGGCCGGGCGGAATCGATTCCCTTACAGCTTAAGGAAAGCGCTCGCTATCTGATCAATCCCGGATCCGTTGGACAGCCGCGTGATGGAGACTGGCGCGCTGCTTTCGCTCTCTACGATAGCGAAGCACAAGTTGTGCATTTCCATCGCACGCCGTACAACCTGAAAGCTGCCCAGGACCGAATCTTCGACGCCAAGCTTCCCGCCCGTCTTGCCACGCGCCTCGCCGCTGGCCGCTAGCTTCCAACGCTACAGGTCTTTGCTCAACAATTCCTGCTACACTGCGCCTCATGCCGCGCGATCCCATCGAGCTGGAAATTTTCAAGAATCTATATCACTCGATTGCCGAAGAGATGGGCGCCGCGCTGCGCCGCACCGCGTTCTCTCCAAACATAAAAGAGCGCCGCGACTACTCCTGCGCCGTCTTCGACGGTGAGGGCCAAGTCATCGCAATGGGCGACCACATGCCCGTCCACCTGGGATCGATGCCCATGTCGGTGCAAGCAGCGATTGACGCCGGTCCAATGGTTCCCGGCGATGTGGTCATGCTCAACGACCCATTCCGCGGCGGCACACACCTTCCGGACATCACGCTAGTAGCGCCTGTGTATGTGCAGAAAGTGTGGCGCGGGCGCCCCCGCCCGCGAGGTTTTGATGTTCACCCCGACTTCTACGTGGCTTCCCGGGCCCACCACGCCGACGTTGGTGGCGCATATCCCGGATCGATGGGACTCTGCCGCGAGATCTATCAAGAAGGCGTCCGCATCCCGCCAGTAAAGTTGATGCGCGAAGGAAAAACTGATCGCGACGTTCTCGCGATGCTTCTCAACAACGTGCGCACACCACACGAGCGCGAAGGCGATCTGGGCGCGCAAATTGCGGCTTGCCACACTGGAGCCGAACGCCTGCGCGAAGTCTGCGAGCGTTATGGAGTCGATCGGGCAAAGCGCGCCGCGTCAGATCTGCTGGCCTATTCCGAGGAATTGATGCGAGCTTTCCTGCAGCAGGTTCCTGCGGGCGAATACGTCGCCGAAGATTTCCTCGACAACGACGGCATCAGCGAACGTCCGATCAAGATCGTGGTCAAAATCACCGTCGATCTCAGGGATACACGCGGGCGGGGCCGCCCGCCCCACATGGTCATAGTCGATTTCACCGGCAGCGATCCGCAAGTCGAAGGCAGTGTGAACGCCGTGGCTGCGATCACCTACTCAGCCTGCTTCTACGTCTTCCGCTGCCTGCTTGCGGAAGACATTCCCGCGGCAGCAGGACTCATGCGCCCGATTCAAGTGATCGCACCAGAAGGAACGATCGTGAACGCGCGCCCTCCCGCTGCAGTAGCTGGAGGCAATGTCGAAACCTCACAGCGGATCGTAGATGTCCTGCTCAAAGCCTTGGCGCAAGCAATTCCTGATCGCATCCCCGCCGCCGCGTCGGGCACGATGAACAATCTCACGATAGGTGGCATCGATCCGCGAACCGGCGAACCATTCACCTATTACGAAACCATCGCCGGAGGCATGGGCGCCCGTCCCGGCAAACCCGGCGTATCAGGCGTGCACACGCACATGACGAATTCGCTGAACACCCCAGCCGAAGCTCTCGAGTACGCTTACCCGCTGCGCGTGCGCTCCTACTCTCTTCGGTCCGGGAGTGGCAGCCAAGGCAAGTTCCGCGGCGGCGACGGAATAGTCCGCGAGATCGAAGTCCTCACCGACTGTGAGGTCACGCTGCTCGCTGACCGTCGCTCGCGCGGACCTTGGGGATTGGCAGGAGCAAAGGACGGCTTGCCGGGAACAGCAACTGTAATCCGCAGCGACGGATCGCGTGAGCAGATGCCGGGCAAGTTCAGTACGCGCCTCCGCCCAGGAGAACGCATCAGAATTGAAACTCCCAGCGGGGGTGGCTGGGGATCGATCTAACGCAAAAATATTTTTGTAACCCTAACCCGCCGGGCAAATCCAATCGAGGTTGAGGCGTTGCGCGGCGGGAACCGCACGCCGAAATCCTGAGCTTAGCGAAGGATCTCTATGGACGACGTCGGTCAGCACTACCTCCAAGAAGCACGGCGCCAGTTGCGTGGTCACAAGCGCATGGGCGAAGGCGCCATGGGCCAGCTTCGCGACGAAGATTTCTTCGTCACCCTCGATCCCGAAGCCAATTCAATTGCGATCCTAGTCAAGCATCTCGCGGGGAACATGCGCTCCCGCTTCACTGACTTTCTCACCAGCGACGGAGAGAAGCCCGACCGTTTCCGCGACCGCGAGTTTGAAATCAACGCGGCAACCACACGAGCAGAAGTAATGACCTGGTGGGAAGAAGGATGGAACTGCGTCTTCAGCGCGATCGATCCGCTGAAGGCGGAAGACGTCATGCGAATCGTCACCATTCGCGGCGAGCCGCACACAGTTCTTCAAGCCATCAATCGTCAGATCGCGCACTACGCGCAACACATTGGACAGATGGTCTTCCTCGCAAAGCATTTTCGTTCGGCCGAATGGAAGACGCTGACTATTCCGCGTGGCAAATCCGAAGAATTCAAAACAGTCGCTCTGAAGGCGCATAAGCCGGCCAGCTGATGAATCCGGATTGAGCGTTCGATCTACTTCTTCGAGTTCTCCTTCTCGGATTGAGCCTTCTCCGAACCGGGCCAGACTGGAGAAACCAGTTCTGTCCGCCAGATCGGCCCGCCCAGGTATGAGAGCGTTTCTGACTTCACAAATGTGGGCGCCTCTCCCCCGATGATCCAGACGTGCGCATCCGGCGGTTCCTTGCCCAGCAACGGCGCCACCAGTCCCGTAAAACCGCCGATCTCTACTTTAATCACATAGTGAAGAGCTTCGCGGCGAGAACCAGCCAGCGTAAACGGTTCCTTATCGCGAGAACTGATTGAAAGCTTCACAATGCGCGGCTTTGGAGTCGCAACCACCATCGATAACTGCGGAAGTTTCTCGTCAGGATTCACATTCTTCAACAGGGTCAAGACCAATCCGTTGGCGAGGTCGGGCGGTAACTTCAGATGTTCGTTTTCGGTTTTTTCGTTTCCCTTGTCATCGATATATCGCACCGTCGCCTGCCCGTTCGCAGATACAACCATATCTGTCGGCTGCGGAAACGTAGGTCCTTTCTGCACCAGATGATAGCTGACCAGGGAAAAGTATCGGCTCTGCGAAAAAACAGTTGTCTCCTCCTGCAGTGATCCGTCTTTAAAGTGATAGATAAGATGCATTGTGACCTGGTTGCCACGCGCTACTTCGGTAACGTCGCCCACCGCGACTTGCGTGCCATCGATCGTGCTCAGCACAAGAAAGCCGTGAGTCAATCCTTCTTTGTAGCGAACAGCAACATGTTCCGCCGTTGCCATCCGGCAGAAAGAAAGAAAAAGTAGCGAAGTTGCAAGAAGTTGTCTCATCACAAGATCAGTCGCCTACTGGCGCGACGAAGCTTCGATGCCGCCAACGGTCGTTACGAATACCAGCCGGGCGTCTTTTTGCAATTCCTTGACAACGCTTCGGGTGCTTCTCGTGCTCGGGGAGCAGACCGCTCGGTCGGTTGTCTCCATTCCGCCGGTGCTAGAATCATACGTTTTGTGTTGACCCTAATTTTGGCATCAAAATCAGGTGGCAATTATGGCTGGCGCAACTGAGGGCACAATGCTGGCGGTCGTAAAGCCGACGGCAGCGGCGGGCGCAGATGTCCGTGAGGTGAAGATTCCTGCCTTCGGGCGCACCGATGTCCTCGTCAAGGTAAAAGTCGCATCCATCTGCGGCACCGACCTTCACATCTATAACTGGGACCGCTGGGCTCAGAACCGTATTCATCCCCCGCTTATTCCTGGGCACGAATTCTGTGGCGAGGTAGCTGCCTTTGGCGATGAAGTGACGAGCGTGAAGGAAGGCGACTTTGTCTCGGCAGAGATGCACGTTGCCTGCGGCAAGTGCCTGCAGTGCCGCACCGGCGAAGCTCACATCTGCCAGAACGTAAAGATCATTGGCGTCGACGCCGACGGCGCCTTCGCCGAGTACGTCGTCATTCCTGAATCCAACATCTGGAAACTTGATCCCGCGATCCCGCAGGAGTACGCATCGATTCTTGATCCGCTCGGCAACGCAGTTCACACCGTGCTTGCGGGGGAGATCGCAGCGAAAACCGTGGCAGTCACAGGCTGCGGCCCCATCGGACTGTTCTCGATTGCAGTCGCCAAAGCGGTGGGAGCTACTGCGGTCTTCGCGATCGAAGTCAACGAACATCGCGCGCGCATCGCCCGCGAGATGCAGGCTGACTATGTCCTGAATCCAGCCAAAGAAGACGTTAACGCTATCGTCATGGAAAAGACCGGCGGCCTTGGCGTCGATGTCGTGCTCGAGATGGCCGGCCATCCTGACTCGATTCGAACGGCGTTCGACATCGTGCGCCGCGGCGGACGTATCTCTCTTCTCGGCCTGACCTCTAAGCCAATCCAGCTGAACTTTTCAGAAGACATCATTTTCAAAGGCATCACCATTCAAGGCATCAATGGCCGGCGCATGTATCAGACGTGGTATCAAATGACCGCGCTATTAAAAGCAGGAAAGCTCAACCTGCATCCCGTGATTACTGACCGCATCTCGATGAAAGACTTTGGCAAGGCAATGGAGCGATTGCGAACGGGTGAGGCCAGCAAGATTCTTGTCTACCCAAACGGAGTAAGGTAGCTGGCCATGGTTCTCTCTGTGTAACTCTGTGATCCCTGTGGTGAGTTGCTGCTGCAGTTAGAGAAGCGATGAGTCTCGACGGATACGTCCGCTGCACCTGCGTTCGCGATGGCAAGGCGCAAGAGCCTCATCCATTCCCGGACCGCCTCACGTTTAACGAGACGGGCGCTCCATCGTTGACTGGCGATCCTGACGATGACGAGTGGGAAGCGCACGACGAATGGGTGCAGAATGCATGTGAACACCAGGGCTTTCTCGCATCGGAATTCCTGGGCAACATCAATCGCGTAAGAAACGTGCGCGAATTCCTCAAGGGCCTGCAAGGCGATCCCGGCCCAAAGTTTCCCATCCTGCTGAAGAAGGTCGTCTACGACGGCACACACACTGGCGACTTCCTGCCCGCGAAGCAGACTCCCGCGCTGACGAAGGAAGTCGATCTCGTGCTCGGCTCGAAAGACATCCTCACAGAGGGCGAACGGGAGTTTTTCGAGAGCATGAAGCGTTTGTGCGAAGCGAGCCTGGCCACAGGGAATCCGATTGGCTTTTGAACTTCTTCTCCGCGGATGCACGCGGATTAACGCGGATCAGCCTGGGCTCTTAAACCGCTTCGAAGATGTGGGGACAGCCGCCCCCGGCTATCCTGCCGAGCAACGCTCGGCGAGGTTCTTGATTCGGGCACAGGGATGAGTGCCCCAACGCAGCATCATCCAAGTTGTTAGATTTAAGATTGTATTTTGATCCGCGTGCATCCGCGTTGATCCGCGGAAAAGAAGTTCTGAGGCGATCCATGACGACTGCAACCCGCACTAATCCTCTTTCGTATCTCACCGACCAGCTCAACGAACTCAAGACGAAGGGCACGCACTTCAAGCTGCGCGTGCTGGATGACGAGCAGGCGCCCGTTTGCACGTTTGACGGCAAGAAGGTCATCAATCTTGCGTCGAACAATTATCTGGGACTGACCACGCATCCCAAGCTGCGGGAGGCGGCGCTCGAAGCGACGCGCAAGTACGGCGTGGGATCGGGAGCGGTGCGCACCATCGCGGGCACGATGAAGATCCACATGGAACTGGAAGAAAAGATCGCGCGCTTCAAAAACGTCGAGGCGTGCGTCGTCTTCCAGTCGGGATTTGCGTCGAATGCTGGCACCGTTTCGGCCGTGCTTGGTAAGGACGACTTCATCATCTCCGACGCGCTGAATCATGCGTCGATCATCGACGGCGCGCGCCTCTCGAAGGCGAAGATTCTGGTCTTCCGCCACAAAGATATCGCCCACGCCGAGGAGCAGCTCGCGAGCGTGAAAAACGAACCCGGCAAGAAGCTTCTGATCACCGATGGCGTTTTCTCGATGGACGGCGACATTGGCCCGCTGCCCGAACTCTGCGATCTGGCCGAAAAATACGGCGCCATCATGATGGTCGACGACGCGCATGCCTCGGGCGTGCTCGGCCGGAACGGACGAGGCACAATCGATCATTTCCAGGTGCACGGCCGCGTGGATATCCAAGTAGGAACGCTCTCGAAAGCGATCGGCGCGCTCGGCGGATATGTCTGCGGCACGCGTGATCTCATCGACTTCCTGTATCACCGCGCGCGGCCGTTCCTGTTCTCGACGTCGCATCCGCCGTCCGTCGCGGCAACGTGCATCGCTGCCTTCGACGTGCTCGAACAGGAACCTGAGCGCATGGAGAAGTTATGGGAGAACACGCGCTTCTGGAAAAAAGAACTAGGCCTCCTCGGCTTCGACATCGGCGGCAAAGCCACGCCCGCAAGCGAAACGCCGATTACGCCGATCATCATCGGCGACGGCAAGCTCACGATGGAGTTCTCACGCGAGCTATTCAAAGAAGGCGTGCTCGGCACGGGCATTGCGTTTCCAACGGTACCGGAAGGCAAGGCGCGTATCCGGACGATCATGACGGCGACGCACACGCAGGAGGAGTTGGAGAAGGCATTGGGTGTGCTGAAGAGTGTTGGGAAGAGAATGGGAATTCTTCCGAACTAACAACACAACTTCAATTGAGAATGTCATCCTGAGCGCAGCAAGTGCGAAACGAAGTGAGCGCTTGCGGAGTCGAAGAGCCTGCCCTGAGGCGACTGCCGAAGGGATCCCTATCCGCTCGAACGGACGATACGGCAGAATAGAATTCTCTAGATGGAGGTTCTGTCCGCCGAAAAACGCTGCCGAGCTTCGCTGGGCGGACAGCTGACGGAGACTGTCCCCACATGAATATCGGTGCTTACTCCGCCACTACTTCTATTGCTGACACCGTCGCGTACCCCGTGACCGGCACGAACTCCAGCAATAGCTTGCCTTGAGCATTCGGTTCGAGGCCTCGAACTATACGCACCAGCGGATGGTTCTCTCCGGCCTGTTTAAAGATGTCGAGGTCTGCGAGAACTGTTTTGCCGTTACAGAAGACGTTAAACAGGCGGTCTTCACCGCCTGATCCGCCGTTTCGTCCGGCGGCATCGCCGTTGTGTTCAATGAAATGGAGCGTCACGGTGTATCTACCGGGGGCGACGGGAATCGCATACGAGAAGTGTCCCCAGCGCTCGGTCTCGTAGAACTCGGGATCGTCGGTGCCCTCGGCGCTCTCTAGGCTGCTGCTGATCTGGCCTCCTTTAAAGTACGTATCGGGACTCCACCAGCGGCTATCGTTCGAGTAGTAAGGCACGTCGCGCGCCACGATGCGCACCGGCCGGATCTGTCCGCGAACTCCGGGCAGGATCTCGACGCCTGACAACATGGCGCTTCCACTTCCGCCAGAAGAAAAGCTGAGGTGCAGTTTGCCGTCGCTTGCAGGAGAGATGTCGTGAAATACCCTCACTTCTGCCGTTCTTTCACCGCCCGCATCGGCAAGCACATCGAAATCATGCAGCGCCGTTTGACCATTGATCGCGATGGTCATGGTGCGGCTGCCTTCTCCGCCTCCGCCCGCGTTTTCCGGCCCGTATAAGGTCTCGGCAAAATGCAGGCGCAGTTCGTACGTGCCGGGTTTCAGCGGAATGTCATAGGTGAAGTCTCCCTGGCGG
>Ga0070712_100001179_pt1 | contig 15792 bp, 15 predicted proteins | sample LARL81metaG_FD_71396 | JGI IMG/M metagenome (GOLD analysis project Ga0070712, IMG submission 71396) | Corn, switchgrass and miscanthus rhizosphere microbial communities from Kellogg Biological Station, Michigan, USA - LAR L8-1 metaG | ecosystem: Host-associated > Plants > Roots > Rhizosphere ...
TGGCGGGAGATGGTCGCCCGCTCGGCGATAACGCTCAAGCTGATGACCTACGCGCCCACCGGCGCTCTGGTCGCCGCGCCGACCACGGGGCTGCCCGAGCAAGAGGGCGGCGAGCGCAACTGGGACTACCGCTATACCTGGGTCCGGGACGGGTCGTTCTCCATCTACGCGTTGCTCAGCCTCGGCTACACCGAGGAGGCCGCAGCCTTCGGGGCCTGGCTGCGCGATCGTGCGGCCGAGTACACCGGCGAGGGCCGGCCGCTGAAGATCATGTACCGGGTCGACGGCAGCTCCGATCTCGTCGAGGAGACCCTCGATCATTTCGAGGGCTGGCGTGGCTCCCGCCCGGTCCGGATCGGGAACGGCGCCGCCGACCAACTGCAGCTCGACATCTACGGCGAGGCCGCGGACGCTTTCTTCCTCGCTGACAGCCAGGGCATCCAGGTGGCGCACCAGGGCTGGACGGAGCTGACGGGCCTCATCGACTGGCTCTGCGAGCACTGGGACCAGCCGGACGAGGGCATCTGGGAGACCCGCGGCGGCCAGAAGAACTTCACCTACGCCCGGTTCCAGACCTGGATCGCCCTCGACCGCGCCATCAGGATCGCCCAGCGCCGCGCCCGTCCGGCCAATGTGGCCCGGTGGACCACCGAGCGCGACCGCGTCTACAACCAGATCATGGAACGCGGCTGGAACCCCAAGATTGGCGCGTTCACCCAGCATTACACCACCGAGGTCCTGGACTCCTCGCTGTTGATGATGCCGCTGCAGGGCTTCATCTCCCCCCGCGACCCGATGTGGCTGTCCACGCTGAAGGCGATGGACCGCGAACTGGTCGCTGACAGCCTGGTCTACCGCTACAACCCCAGCGCCTCGCCGGACGGGCTGGCCGGCGACGAGGGCACCTTCACCCTGTGCACGTTCTGGTACGTGGACGCCCTCGCCCGCTCCGGGCGGCTTGATGAGGCGCGGCTGGTCTTCGAGAAGATGCATACCTACGCCAACCACCTCGGCTTGTACTCCGAGGAAATCGGCAGCACCGGTGAGCAGCTCGGTAACTTCCCACAGGCGTTCAGCCACCTGTCGCTGATCAGTGCCGCGGTCAACCTCGACTACCAGCTCGACCACGGCGCCGGCCAGGTCGGAGGGGTACTTGGGGCGCGATGAGCGACGCCGGCGCCGCTGCGCGAGCAGCCAGATGGGCGATGGAGTGAGCCAGCCGCCGACGGTCGGGACCAGGAGGGACGCATGAACGTCGATCTGGCGAGGTGGCAGTTCGCATTCGTGACGATCAACCATTTCTTCTTCGTCCCGGTCACGATCGGGCTGGCGTTCTTGACCGCGTTGCTGCAGACGGCGTGGTACCGCAGTAACCGCGACGAGTACCTGCGGCTGACCCGGTTCTTCGGCACGCTGCTAGTCATCAACGTCGCGATCGGCGTGGTGACTGGCCTGGTGCAGGAGTTCCAGTTCGGGATGGACTGGGGGGCGTACTCACGGCTGGTCGGCAACGTTTTCGGCGCGCCGCTGGCCATGGAGGGCCTGGCGGCGTTCTTCCTGGAGTCCACCTTCCTGGGCCTGTGGCTGTTCGGCTGGGACAGGCTGCCGCGGCGGGTGCATCTCGCGACGATCTGGGCGGTGTCGCTCGGCACGGTCTTGTCGGCGGCGTTCATTATGGCGGCCAACTCGTGGATGCAGCACCCGGTTGGCTACCAGATGGTGCACGGCAAACCGGTGCTCAACGACATCTGGGCGCTGTTCACCAACCCGGTGTTCGTGTGGGGGTACGCCAAGGTCCTACTGGCCTCGCTGGTCACCGGGGCTATGGTGATGCTGGCGGTGTCGGCGTGGCAGTTGCGCCGCGGCCAGGACAAGGACGTGTTCCTCCGGTCGGCGCGGCTGAGCCTGGTGGTCCTGGTCCCGGCGATCTTGTTCACCATGCTGGTGGGCGATGAGCTGGGGGTGATCGAGGCCCGGTACCAGCCGATGAAGATCGCCGCCGCCGAGGCGCAGTGGAACACCTGCCAGCCGTGCTCGTTCTCGCTGTTCCAGATCGGCGGCGGTAACAACGACGAGACCCCGACGCAGATCATCGAGATCCCGCACCTGCTGTCGCTGCTGGCCACCAACACCTGGAACGGCAAGGTGGTCGGGATGACCCCGCTGCAGAACCAGTACAGCCAGCAGTACGGGCCCGGCAACTACGTGCCGAACGTGTTCATCCAGTACTGGGGAATGCGGGTGATGGCCTACGGCGGGGTGCTGGCCCTGCTCATCGGCGTGTGGGGGCTGTGGCTGATCCGGAGCCGGAAGCTGGCCACCTCCCGGGTGTTCCTGTGGGTGGCGACCTGGGCGGTGGTGCTGCCGTTCCTGATGAACACCGCGGGCTGGCTGCTGACCGAAAGCGGCCGGCAGCCGTGGATCGTGCAAGGCATCATGCTGACCAAGAACGGCATCTCACCGTCGCTGTCCACCACCTGGATCGCGATCAGCCTGGCGGCATTCGTCCTGGTGTACGCGGTGATCGCCACGATTGAGCTGCTGCTGATGCTGAAGTACTCCCGCCAGCAACTCCCGCCCCCGCGGACCGAGGCAGAGGCGGACACGCCCGTGCCTGCCGTCCAGTATTGAGGTCACCATGAGCAGTCTCGTCCCGTTCTGGTTCATCCTCATCGCGGTGCTGTGGACCGGGTTCTTCATCCTGGAGGGGTTCGACTTCGGCGTCGGCATGCTGCACAGTGCCGTCGGCAGGGACGACGCGGAGCGCAGGGCCGCGATCAACACGATCGGGCCGCTGTGGGACGGCAACGAGGTCTGGCTGATCGTGGCCGGGGCCGCCATGTTCGCCGCGTTCCCCGGCTGGTACGCCACCATGTTCTCGGCCTTCAACCTCGCGCTGGTCCTGCTGCTGGCCGCGCTCATCGCCCGCGGCCTGTCGTTCGAGTACCGCGGCAAGCGGGACAGCCCGCACTGGCGGCGCTCCTGGGATGTGCTGCTGACCGTGAGCAGCCTGCTGGCCCCGCTGCTGATCGGCGTGGCCCTGGGCGACCTCCTGCAGGGGCTCCCGATCAACTCCGCGCAGAACTACACCGGCTCATTCTGGGAACTGCTCCAGCCCTACGGGCTGTTCACCGGGGTCACCCTGGTGCTGATCTGCGCGCTGCACGGCGCGACGTTCCTGTCCCTGAAGACCACCGGGGACATGCACGAGCGCAGCCGGCGCCTGGCCCGCCGCATCGCCCCCGCCACCACCGCCGCCGTCATCGGGTTCGCCATCTGGACCCACGTGGCGCACAGCGACACGTTCTTCCTCAACCCGGTGGAACTGCTGGCCATCCTCGCCGTCCTCGCCGCGTTCTGGCTGGTCTACGAGCAGCGCGACGGCTTCGCCTTCGCCGCGACCACGGTCACCATGGCCTCGGCCATCGTGGCGATCTTCACCGGCCTGTACCCCAACGTGATGGTCTCGTCCACCAGCGCGGTCAACAACCTGACCGCCGTCAACACCGCGTCGCCGGCGTACCCGCTCAAGGTGATGAGTGTCGTCGCGATCATCTTGCTGCCGGTGGTGCTCATCTACCAGGCCTGGACCTACTACGTATTCCGGCGGCGCGTCAGCGCCCGGGAGTTCGAGCGGAAGGCACTGCCCGCCGCGCCTGCCCCGCCCGGCACGCCATCGCCCCCGGCAGGGAAGACTGCCAGTCAGGAGCGATGATGCCTGCCGCCGGATTCGCCAGGAGGGGGTCGGCGACCCGGACGGAGGCCAACCGGGCCGCCTACCAGGCCGCCGACCTGAAGAATTTCGACTCGCTGACGTTCAACGCCTGGTTCACCGCGTACGTCGCCCACAACAGGCCCGCGATGCGGGTGGCCCAGGATCGCTTCCGGCCGGTGTTCCTGACCGCGTTCAAGGCCTGGCTCACCACGGCCCCTTTCACGGACCCGAACGCGCCGAAGGGCCCGACCTACATGCCGCAGTACAAGCAGCCGGAGCTGGCGCGGTCCAACGCGCTCGACAAGAAGGCCGACATCTACTACGCGCTCGGCGAGCAAGCGGGCGGCAACGCGGACAGCTACGTGCGGACCACGGTGTACCTGGCGACCGTGCTGTTCCTGGTCGGCATCAGCGGCCACTTCAAGGTCCGCGCGGCACGCATCGGGCTGATCAGCATCGCTGGGGTCATCCTGGTGTTCTCGTCCGTCTCATTGATCCTCGCCCCGAAACCGCCGGTATGAGGCCCGCCGATCCCCGGCTGTTGCGGCATGCCAGGGCAGCCCGGGGTTACCTGATCTTCACGGTCGGGCTGGGACTGGTGGTGACCGCCCTGGTGCTGGCCCAGGCGGGGCTGCTTGCCCATGTCCTGGCGACTGCGGCCCGCGGCACGGGCGTGGCGGCCCTGTGGCCGGCCTTGGTCCTTCTGCTGGCGGTGATGGCCGCCCGCGCCCTGGCAGCCGGGGGTGGCGAGACCGTCGCCTTGCGCGCCGCCGCCAAGGTCAAGGCGCAACTCCGGGCCCGGCTCACCGCCCATACGCTGCGGCTTGGCCCGGCCTGGCTGGGCGGGCAGCGGGCGGGCGAGATCGCGACCCTGGCCACCAAGGGCCTGGACGCGCTCGACCCCTACTTCGCCCGGTACCTGCCTCAGTTGGTCCTCGCGGTCGCGGTACCCGTGGCCGTGGTGGCCCGGGTCGCGGCCGCCGACTGGATCTCGGCCGTGGTGATCGCGGTGACGCTGCCGCTGATCCCGGTGTTCGCCGTCCTGGTCGGCCTGCACACCAAGGCGCGCACGCAGCGTCAGTGGCGGCTGCTGGCGACACTTGGCGGGCACTTCCTCGACGTGGTCGAGGGGCTGCCCACGCTGAAGCTGTTCGGCCGGGCGAAGGCGCAGGCGCAGGTGATCGGTGAAGTCTCGGAGGCGCACCGGAAGGCGACCATGGGCACGCTGCGGGTGGCGTTCCTGTCGGCGCTGGTGCTGGAACTGGCGGCGGCGCTGGCCACGGCGCTGGTGGCGGTGGAGGTCGGCCTGCGGCTGCTGGCCGGGCACCTGGGCTACCAGACCGCGCTGCTGGTGCTGCTGCTCACCCCCGAGGCGTACCTGCCCCTGCGCGCGGTGGGCGCCCAGTTCCACGCCAGCATAGAGGGCGCCACCGCGGCCACCCGGGCCTGCGACATCCTGAACACCGCACCGGTCGGCCCGGCCACGGTCCGCCCCCGGCTCGGGCCCGGCGCGCCGGCACAGGTCGACCTGCGCACCGGCACTATCAGGCTGAACGAAGCATGCGTGGCCTATCCGGGCCGTGACGAGCTGGCCTTGGCCGGGGTCAGCCTGGTGATAGGCCCGGGCGAGCGGATCACGGTGACCGGCGCGAGCGGGGCGGGCAAGAGCACGCTGCTGGCCCTGCTGCTGCGATTCGCCGAACCCACGGCAGGGACCATCGAGGCAGGCGGGATGCCGCTGGCGCAGCTTGACCTGGCCGCGTGGCGGGCCCAGATCGCCTGGGTGCCGCAGCGGCCGCACCTGTTCGCAGGCACGGTGACCGACAACATCGCCCTGAGCCGGCCCGGTGCGAGCCAGGGCGCGATCGAACACGCCGCCGCCCTGGCCGGTGCGGCCGAGTTCATCGAGGCGCTGCCGCGCGGGTATGCCACCCCGCTGGGTGACCGCGCCGCACGATTGTCGGCGGGGCAGCGGCAGCGGATCGCGCTGGCCCGGGCATTCCTCAGGGACGCGCCGCTGCTGCTGCTCGACGAGCCGACCGCGCACCTGGACGCGATCGCCGCGGCGGGGATATTCGCCGCCATCGAGGCCCTGCCGGGACACCGCACCGTCGTCCTGGTCAGTCACGGCCGGGGCTGGGCAGGCCCGGCCGGCCGGACGATCACCCTGGACCACGGCAAGCTGGTGACACCCGATGCCGGGCAAGCCGCCTACGACCAGACCCTGGTGGCCGCGCCATGACGCTGCCGATGGCCGGACAGGGCCCCGGCCCGCAGCCCGCGGGCCGGAACCACGGGCCGCTCTGGCCGTTTGTAGTCGTTGGCGCCAGCGCCCACAAAAGAATGTGGACGTTGGCGTGACCGCCCACAAACGCCGACGGACGGGCGCAGTCCCGGCAGCCTCGCTGGCACCTAGTGCAACACCAGCCCCGCCTTGCGGGCAGTGGGATCGGCCCTGGGCGCGGCTGCGCACCGATTCGCTGGTACGGGTGCTGTGGCTGGCCCAGCCCCTGCGGCGGCGGCTGATCCTCGCGGTGCTGGCGAGCGCGGTCGCCACCGGTTGCGGCATCGCGCTGCTGGCCACCTCCGGCTTCCTGCTCGCCCGGGCGTCGCAGCACCCCAACATCTTGGCGATCTCCATTGCCGTGGTCGCGGTCCGGGGCCTTTCGGTTGGCCGCGGTGTGTTCCGCTATGCGGAGCGCCTGGCCAGCCACGACGTGGCGTTCAGGATCCTGGTGGACATCAGGGTGCGGACCTTCCAGCGGCTGGAGCGCCTGGCCCCAGCCGGGCTGCGCACGCTGCGCCCGGGTGACGTGCTGGCGCGGCTGGTTAGTGACGTGGACGCCACTCAGGACCTGTTCTTGCGGGGCGTGGCGCCACCAGCGGCCGCTATCCTGGCCGGCACCGGAGCCGTGATCGCGTGTCTGCTGATCCTCCCCCCGGCCGGGGCAGCGCTCGCGGTAGGCCTGCTCGCGGCCGGGACCCTGGTCCCGTGGCTGGCGGCCGCCCGGGCCCGGCAGGCGGGCCTTCGCCTTGCTGCGGCCAGGGGCGAATTCTCCGCACACTTCACCGACTTGATCTCCGGGGCAGCGGACCTGCACGCGTTCGGGGCGATGGACACCGCCATCGGCCGGGCCGCCGACACCGGCGCCAGGCTGGCCGCCATGGAACGCCGGGGCGCCTCGGGCATGGGCCTGGGGACCGGCCTGTCCAGTGCCGTCGCCGGCCTGACCGTGTGGGCGGTGCTCGGCCTGGCCGTGGCCGCCACCGGGGCCGGCACGCTGACCCGGGTCCCGCTGGCGGTGGTGACACTCACCACATTGGCAGCCTTCGAGGTGGTGGCTGCCCTGCCCGCCGCGGCGATCCAACTTGGCCAGGCCCGGGCCAGCGCGGCGCGGCTGACCGCGGTCGTGGACGCCCCGGATCCGGTCCGTGACCCGGCCGCGCCGCTGCCGCTGCCCGCGGGCCCGATCCGGGTGCGGCTGCGCGGCGCCCAGGTCCGGTACGAGCCAGGTGGCCCGCTGGCCTTGGGCGGGGTCGACCTGGACCTCGTTCCCGGGCGGCGGGTCGCGCTGATCGGCCCGAGCGGGGCGGGCAAGTCCACCGTGGCCGCCGTTTTGCTGCGGTTCTGCGAGCTGTCCGGGGGCAGCGCCACCCTGGGCGGGGTGGCGGGGTCGGGGCTAGCAGAGCACGGGCGGGACCTGTCCGCCTACGCCGCCGACGACATCCGGACAGTGATCGGCGGCTGCGCGCAGGACCCGCACATCTTCAACACCACGATCGCCGGTAACCTGCGCCTGGCCCGCTCTGCCGCCACACACGAAGAACTCGCCGGCGCCGCCGCCCGGGCCGGGCTGCTGCCGTGGATCGAGTCGCTGCCACTGGGCTGGGACACCACCGTGGGTGCCCACGGTGCGGCGATCTCCGGCGGCCAGCGGCAGCGGCTGGCCCTGGCCCGGGCGCTGCTCGCCGACCCGGCGCTGATGATCCTCGATGAGCCCACCGCACATCTGGATCCGGCCAGCCGCCGCGCCCTGACCGCCGACATCCTGACCGCGACCCAGGGCCGCGCAACGCTGCTCATCACGCACGACCTCGACGGCCTCGACCAAGTGGACGAGATCGTCGTCCTGGACCGGGGCCAGGTGGTGGCCCGCGGCACACATGCCGAGCTCCTCCGCACCGGCGGGCTGTACCCCAGGATGTGGCTGTCGGCTCACCCTCATGGGTGATGCCGCGCGGGCGTGTCTTGCGGTGAACTGGGAGGAGGCCCAGGCAGGAGGATGACATGTCGGATCGCGTCGACGCGCTGGTGATTTTCGGGGCGACCGGGGACCTGGCCAAGCTGGAAACATTCCCCGCACTGGTGGGGCTGGTCGAGCGTGATGTGCTCAACGTCCCGGTGATCGGGGTGGCTAAGAGCGGCTGGGACCTGGAGCAGTTCCGCGACTACGCGGTCGCCTCGCTGAAGCTCAACAACATGGACCCGTCCAGCCCGGCGGCCATCAAGATGCTCGGGCTGCTGCGTTACATCGACGGCGACCTCGGCGACGACGCGACCTACCACGCCATGTCCGACACGGTCGGCGCGGGTGAGAACCTGCTGTACTACCTGGAGGTGCCGCCGTTCCTGTTCGGGCGGATCGCCCAGGGCATCGCCACGGCGGGCAGGGCCGCCGGTGCCCGGGTGATGGTGGAAAAACCGTTCGGCACCGACCTGGCCAGCTCCAGGAAGCTCAACGACACCATGCACCAGTACTTCTCTGAAGAGGCCATCTTCCGTGTCGATGACTGGCTGGCCTTCGAGCCGGTGGAGAACGTGCTCTTCGGACGGTTCGCCAACGCGGTGGTCGAGCCGCTGCTCAACCGCACCTATGTGGAGAGCGTCCAGATCACCATGGCCGAGGCGTTCGACGTGTCCGACCGGGGCTCGTTCTACGACCACACCGGCGCCATCAGGGACGTGGTGCAGAACCACATGCTGCAGGTACTGGCCACGGTGATGGCTGACCCGCCGGAGGGGCAGGGCCTGAGCAACTGGCGGGACGCCAAGTCGCGGCTGGTGAAATCGCTGACCCCGCTGACACCCGAGCACACCGTCCGTGGCCAGTACGAGGGCTATCACGATGTGCAGGGCGTCGACCCGCGCTCGACCGTGGAAACATTCGTCGCGCTCCGGCTCATGTCCGATTCCTGGCGGTGGGCGGACGTGCCGATCCTCATCAGGGCGGGCAAGTGCATGGCGGTTACCGCCACCGAGGTCACCGTCAGGTTCCGCCAGCCGCCGCGGGATCTTTTCGGCCTCGCCCCGCTGCCGCACCGCAACGAACTGCGGTTCCGGGTCTGGCCTGAGACCGCCGTCAGCTTCAGCCTGGCCGGCAAGAAGCCGGGGGCTGGCTGGGAGCCGCAGACGGAAGATCTGACGTTCGCGCAGGAGCCCGGCAGCGACCAGCGTCCCTACGACCGGCTGATCGGCGCCGCGCTCGACAATGAGCGCTGGCTGTTCGCCCGGCAGGACACCGTCGAGGCCGCGTGGCAGATCGTGGACCCGGTGCTCGGCGACGCCGTGCCTGTCCACCCCTACGCCAAAGGCACCTGGGGTCCCAAGGAAGCCGACCGCTTGCTTCCCGACCGGGACGCCTGGCACGACCCCGCGGGCTGACACGCTGGCTCCCGACACGGCGAAGGAGGCTGCGTGTGCCCATGAACGACCAGGACAACCGGCGCCAGGTGGTGATCATCGGAGGCGGCTTTGCGGGCCTGTTCGCGGTCCGGGCGCTGGGGCGTGCCCCGGTCCAGGTAACCCTCATCGACAAGGCGCAGCATCACCTGTTCCAGCCGCTGCTGTATCAATGCTCGACCGGGATCCTGTCCGAGGGAAAGATCTCCGCCCCGCTACGCGACCTGCTGCGCCGCCACCGGAACGCCGATTTCGCGCTCGCCGAGGTGACCGGCATCGACCCGGAGCGACGGGTGGTACTGGCCAGACGGCCGCTGGGGGAACAGGAGGAGTTCGGCTACGACTACCTGATCGTGGCCGCGGGGGTGGAGCAGTCCTACTTCGGCCACGACGAGTTCGCCCAGTACGCGCCCGGCATGAAGACCATCGAGGATGCCCTGGTCATCCGGCGGCGGGTGTTCGGCGCGTTCGAGATGGCCGAATCGGCCACCGACCCGGCCGAGCAGGCCCGGTGGCTCACCTTCGCGCTGGTCGGCGCCGGGCCGACCGGCGTCGAGCTGGCCGGGCAGATCCGCGAGGTCGCCACCAAGACCCTGCGGCGTGAGTACCGGCGCATCAACCCCGAGGACGCGCGGGTGCTGCTGTTCGACGGCGGGGCGGCGCCGCTGGCCCCGTTCGGCCCGAAGCTGTCGGCCAAGGCGGCGGCCACCCTGGACCGGCTGGGGGTCGAGCAGCACATGCATTCGATCGTCACCGGCATCGACGGCACCGGGCTGAGCGTCCGCGCCGGGGACGGCACGGTGACCCGGTATGAGGCCGGCACGGTCTTGTGGACCGCCGGGGTCGCGGCGCCGCCCGCGGCGGCCGCCATCGCGGCGGCCACCGGGGCCAAGCAGGACCGGGCCGGGCGGATCGAGGTCGGCCCGGACCTGAGCATCCCCGGCCACCCGGAGATCATGGTCACCGGCGACGTGATGAGCCTGAACAAGCTCCCCGGGGTCGCCGAGGTCGCCATGCAAACCGGCCTGTACGCCGGGCGCAAGATCGCTCACCTGGCCCGGGGACAGAGCTTCGACAAGCCGTTCCGCTACCGCGACCTGGGGTCGGCCGCCTACATCTCCCGCGGCCGCGCCGTGGTGTCGGTGGGGCGGCTGCAGTTCGCCGGGTTCCCCGGGTGGGTGGTCTGGCTGTTCATCCACATCGGGTTCCTCACCGGGTACCGCAACCGGTTCGGCGCCGTGCTGAGCTGGTGGTTCGCCTTCACCCGCGACCTGCGCCGGGAACGCACCTTCACCACCAAGCAAGTAGGGATCATGCGCGACGTGTACACGGAGATGCCCGCTGCCGAGCAGCAGCGCGATTGAGCGCCGTCAACCCTCTAGCGCGGGAGGTCCCATGATGCCATCGGCAACCACGCCGGCTCCCGGTGCGGCTGGGCACCGCACCGGGAGCCGCGGCTACGGGCTGGTCCTGTTCGCATCCGTCGTGCTGGTCGTGACCGGCTGCTTCAACCTGATCCAGGGCATTGCCGCCGCCGCTGGGTCCGATGTGTTCCCTGCTCACACGCACTTCGTGTTCGCCAACCTGACCACCTGGGGCTGGGTCACCGCCATCCTCGGCGCCCTGCAGCTTGTCGCGGCCGTGGGAGTGCTGGCGGCCAACCAGATGTTCCGCTGGTTCGCCGTGGTCGTGATCGGGCTCAACGCCATCGACCAGATGTTCTTCATCCCCGCCTACCCGGTCTGGTCGCTGGCCATCGTGGCCATGGACGTGGTCGCGCTGTACGCGCTGTGCGCCCACGGCAGCCGCGAGAACATCACCGCCGTGTAGCCGGGCAGCCTCCGCCGCTTCGGGCAGGCCGGCCTTAGGGCAGCGTGTCGGTCCACCGCCCGGTGATGGTCGCGTTGGGGATCTGTTGCCAGTACTCGGCCCCCTGGATGTCCACGAAGAAGTTGGTGGCACGGATCTGCCCGGTCGACGGGTCGATGATGAGCGTGGCCCGTTGACCTCCGAGCAGGGTGAACCGCACCCCTGCCCCCCGCCGACCTGGCCCAGGCTGGTTACTCCCGGGAGCGCGGCCAGCGCCCGGAAAGCGGCGGCGCGAACGTTGGGGGTGGCTGGCAGCTCGCAGAGCTGGTGCCGGATCAGTTGCTTCGCCGAATGCCCCGGCCGCTTTCCCGATCACCGTGTGCGCCCGCCGGCCGATGCGCCCTGGGGCCGAAAGGCCGGCATCCGGGCGCGCCACAGTTCGCCTGCGGCCCGCGGCCGCGGCGACGCCGTGCTCCTAGGGCTGTCTCGCTAGGCGTGCTGGCGGGAGCGGAGTTCGAACGCGATGACGAGCTCGGAGATACCGCGGAACAAGGCGAAGAACCCCACCCACAGCAGCAGGAGCGCTCCCTGTGCGGGGAAGTTCTGCTGAGAGGCCCAGAAGCCGAGCACGATCTCCAGGATGCCGGTCAGCAGGCCGAGCCACCAGGCCGAGTTGACGTCCTTGGTCATCACCCCGTCGATGATGTCGAGCGTGCCCTTGAAGATGAGCAGCAGCCCGAGCACCGAGGCGAGGGCCCAGAACGCGTTGAAGGGGCGGGCGAACGCCCAGATCGACCCCACTACGAACAGGATGCCCATCAGGATGTGCGCCCACCGCCAACTGTGCCGTATCGAGGCGATCAGGAACTCGTTGAACGCGCCCAGCAGGAACAGGACACCCATAAGGACGCCCACGGTGTTGACCGAGGCCGGGGTGAACCGCAGCACCATCACGGCGATGATCAGCCATGCGATGCCTGTCACCAGGAACAGCCACCATGGCCCGGCCAGCCGCCACAGTGCTGCCCGGCCGCCCTGCCTGATCCGGGTACGTTCCTCCGTGGCATCAGGATTAGCGCTCATCTGCGGCTCCCTTCACACCAGGCGTATTACGGGTAGAGGGCAGGGGGCTGCCCGGCCGTCTTGGCGCAGATTTTAGTCGCAGAGGTAATGGCAATGGAATGGCCATTACCTACAGTCATCTGACCCACACGTCCCGGAGGCGGCAGCGCGCCCAGGCCAGCGAGGTGGTCCGCTGCGGATGGCCGCCGCCCGGTCCGCGCACGCTGCCGCGACGGCAGAATGAGACGGTGCCCAGCTTCGCGTCCTACGACGGAACCGAGATTGGCTACCGCGTCGTCGGTGATGGCCCGCCGCTGGTGTGCCTGCCCGGCGGGCCGGGCCGTGCGGCGGAGTATCTGGGTGACCTCGGCGGGCTGGCCGCGTCCCGGCAACTGATCCTGCTGGATCCGCGCGGCGTCGGGTTGTCAGCCGGCCCGGCGGACCAGGCAAGTTTCCGTGTCGACCGGCTCGTCAACGACGTTGAGTCGCTGCGCGTCCATCTCGGCCTGGATCCGATGGATCTGCTGGCGCACTCGGCCGGCGCTGTCTTGGCGACGCTGTACGCGGCCGCCTGCCCGCAGCACCTGTCCGCGCTGATCCTGGTCACCCCCGGCCTCGCCGCGGTCGGCGTGGCGGGCACCGGGGAACACTTCCGTGCCGCCCTCGCCCGCCGTGCGGCCGAGCCCTGGTACCCCGCCGCCCTCGCCGCGCTGGAGCAGATCATGGCGGGGAACCTGTCGATGGAGGCGTTCCGTGTTTCCAGGCCATTCTTTTACGGCCGGTGGGACGAAGCGGCCCAGGCGCACGCGACCGCCGGGGTCAGCGAGCGCCACCAGGCCGCGCGGGAGGGCTTCTTCGCCGGCGTCACCCTCGACGTGCCCGCGACCAGGGCCGCCCTGGCAAAGCTCACCGCGCCCGTCCTGCTGTACGCGGGGGAGGTGGACCCCATGGTGACCCCTGCCGCGGTACGGGAGGCGGCACCGCTGTTCAATGACGCGGCCGTCGTCGTCCAGCCCGGGGCCGCACACTTCCCGTGGATCGACGACCCGGCGGCCTTCGCCGCTGCCGTTGGCGCGTTCCTCAGCCAGCCGCCGGTGCCAACATGATCATTGACCGGGGTGCTGCCACACCCGGACGTAGGCCACACGCATGTCCGCGGGCACGTGGAGCGGGATCTGATACAGGTGCGTGGTCGCGTTGTTGAGTATCAGGTACATCGGCGAACGGGTGACCCCTGACCTGATCCTCCCTACGACGCGGCCGTCGTAGTAGTAGGTGATCGTCCCCGGCTCCCAGTCGGCGCCGAAGGTGTGCCAGCCGTTGTAGAACGTCCCGGTCACGCAGCGACCGCGCACCGCGGCCGGGTTGATGAAATGCCAGCAGGCCTTGCCACCCAGGCCTTCCAGCACATCGATCTCGCCGGTTTTGGGCCAGTTCTGGCCGTCGGCCCAGAACGCGGGCCAGTTGCTGATCTGCCCGCTCAGCCCCGGTATCCAGATCCGCGCCTGCATGAATCCGTAGGTGAACTGGAACTTCCCGTCGGTGTTGATCATCCCGCTCGAGTAGGGCCGCACCCTTCCCCCGCACGAGTGCGGCCGCCGGATCAGGCTCAGGGTCAAGGTGCCGCCCGCCACGGCGACGTTGGCCGGGTCGTAGCACTCCAGTTCGCCCTTGCTCACGGGGGGCGTGATCCCCTGGGCAAGCCAGCCCGTGGACCACTCGGCCGTGTTGAGTCCCCGGCCGGCGAACATGCCGTTGAATACCAGCCGCCACGTCCCGGCGGGGTTCCCGGTAGGCCGCGCCGGCACAGACGGCGCGGCCGATGTGGCCACCGGGCCGGCCTGCTCCGGCTGGCCCTGGGCCGGCGCCTGGCAGGCCGCCAGGCCAATAACGGCAAGGCCCGCCGCGATAACGGCACCGGCCCGCCAAACGCTCGTGCTCACACACCAAGCATTACCGAACGCCGGCGCGCCCGGGCCTGGAACACGCGCGGCGGATCTACCTGGCATCGGCCGGTGAACCGCCGGGCGGGTCACGGACGGATCGCGCGGAGCAACAGGTAGTCGATGACATGGCGCCGCCAGAGCAGATCGACCTGCCGCAGCAGCACGTGCGCCGCGGCCTTCTGCCCGAAGGGCGCGGTCGTCGCGTGCCCGAGCCGGGCGGCGGTGAGCCGGAGTGCGGGGGCGATTACCTTGTCGCCGCAGGCGGTGACCGTGACCTCGGCCAGGCCCGCCGCGCGGGCGGCCGCGGCGATCTGCCCGGCCGTCATCGCCATGGTGGGCCGCAGCCCGAACACCCGCAGTTGGGTCAGGCCCGCTATCAGCTCGGCCGGGGTTACCGGCCAGCGCTGGACCGAGATATCGGAGATACTCAGCACACCGCCGGGACGCAGCACCCGGTAACACTCGTCGAAGAACGCCTTCCTTGACTGGAAATGGAAGGCCGCCTCCACGCTGATGACCCCATCCAGCGTTCCGTCGGCGACCGGCAGCCGGGCGGCGTCACCCACCACCGGCACGGCCGCTGCCTGCCTCAACCGGTCCCGGCCCGCCATCAACTGCCAGTGGGTGATGTTCACCGCGACCAGCCGGCGCGGGCGGGCTACCTCAGCGATCAGCGGATCCTGGGTGCCGAGCCCGTTGCCCACGTCGGCGATCACACCGCCGGCGGGCAGGGCGGAGGCGAGCGTCCGTACCAGCCGCTGGCAGGCCTCCTGAGCTTCATTCTCGCGCCCGGGCCCCTCCCACAGCCCCAGGTTCAGCCAGCCAGGCGCCAGCGCCAGGAAGAAGTCGGACCCGATGCTCTCGTACACCCGCGCGGCCGGATTGCTGCCCTGCTTGAACAGCTCGGCGGCGTGCCGCACATGCTGAGCCGTCCACCCCGTCATCCGCACCGGCCGCGCTGCCATCACAGACCACCTGACCCCTCCACCGTGCAGCTACCCCGCCGCGGCCGGTCCGGCTCTTGGTGGCCCGGAATGAGTAGTCGCTACTCATGGCAGCCAGCGCCCGCATCCCTACCGTGGCACGCAGATGAGGCATCACGTGCAACGGAGAGGAACCGGAATCATGTTCAACAGGCTGCTGGATCCCGAAGGGTACAAGCTGCCCAGGCTCGCCCAGCTCGGGCCGCAGATCGGCGTCGAGGTGCAGCGCCTCCAGGCGCTCACCCTCCCGCAGCTCGCGACCGAGGTCATGACCAAGGCGTTCACGCCCGATTACACGCCCGGCGATGGCTATACCGGGCTCGGCGCGATCGCCGACAACTTCCTGCCCGACTACGGTGCGCCCAGAGCCGGCGACACCACGACCCCCGAAGAGTACGCGCTCTGCGACTTGCTCGCGGAGGGCATGCAACTGCTCGAGCAGGCCCGGCTGGTGCGGCCGAAGTTCGGGTACAGCGGCAGCCTGGCCGGCTACGGCTGGGTCACGACACGGCTCGGCCGCACGGCGCTCGCCTCAGGGACCGTGCAGAGCACGGTCGAACGGCTCGCGGCGTAGCCGCGCCCGGGCCACCCGGCTTG
>Ga0070712_100001185_pt1 | contig 15747 bp, 14 predicted proteins | sample LARL81metaG_FD_71396 | JGI IMG/M metagenome (GOLD analysis project Ga0070712, IMG submission 71396) | Corn, switchgrass and miscanthus rhizosphere microbial communities from Kellogg Biological Station, Michigan, USA - LAR L8-1 metaG | ecosystem: Host-associated > Plants > Roots > Rhizosphere ...
ATCGAGAGCTTCGTCGATCAGATGGCGGCCGACCAGGGCATGGATCCCATCGCGTTCCGGTTCGAGCGCATGGGAGCCACTCCGAAGGCGCGCAGGGTATTCGAGACGCTGGCGCAGATGGCCGATTACAAGGCGCAGCGGCCGGACGGCCGGGCGGTCGGCATCTCGATCACGGAGCGATCAGGCTCGCTCGGGGCGGGCGCGGTGGAAATCTCCCTCGACCGCGCCAGTGGCAAGATCCGTGTCCACAAGGTGTGGCTCGCGGTAGACGGCGGGGTCGTCGTGCAGCCTGCGGCGGCCAAGGCGAACGTGGAGAGTGCAATCACCTACGGCTTGTCCTGCGTGCTGCACGAGCGCATCTCGATCAAGGACGGCGTGGTCGAGCAGTCGAATTTCCACGACTACAACGTGATGCGCATGTCCGATCTCCCGGAGGAGATCAACGTACAGTTCGTCGATGTGGATACACGGCCCACGGGCCTCGGCGAGATCGGCAATCCCTTCATTGCCGGCGCAATATCGAACGCCGTCTATCGACTCTCCGGCAAGCGGTTACGTCACATGCCGTTTACTCCCGAGCGGGTGCTGGAAACGCTGAAGGCTTGAAGCACCACGAGCGCGGCACCGCGGGCGCTGTTCGCACAACCAGAGCGGCGTGGCCTCCAGAGGGAGAACTCGCCGCAATCCCTTCTCTTCATGAGGGCCACGTGATAAAACTGCGTCTCTTTAAGATCGGCAAAAACTAGCTAGGGCCGCACTGCAGGACTTTCCATTTTCATGCCGCGGGCGCGCCACATCAAATACAGTTCAAGAACGACATACTCTTGCGCACCATAAGGATACGACTCTGCACGCATGCCGATCAGGCAATTTCGCAATCGCCGTTGTAGCGATCCGAGGGATTGCCACTCCAAGCGGTACAGCGGATATCCGGTTGGATGCCCCTGTGGGATCGGTGCGCCAGAGAGCTTCTGTCCCCAATTGTCATCATGGCACTGAGCGCAGGAAAGATTAAGCTGACCTTGACGCTGAAGGAACATCTCGCGACCGTTTTGGAGAAACGGTCTGGTGCCCTCATCGATAGCGACACTGATCGGCATGCCGCTCGATTGGAGTCCGATATAGGAGCTGATCGCCAGAAGCTTCCTGCCTTCGAGCGGCAGCGGATTGGCTTTTTGCTGTTGGGCACGACAGATGTTGACGCGCGCCGCAATGTCCACTGGCCGGGAACCGGCCCGGTCGATGGCAGGGTAGCGGGCCGCCACGCCTTTCATGCTGAGCCGCGCGTCACCGTGGCAATCGGCGCAGGATTTGCTCGTTGCGCCATCAGCCGCGTTCCAGAGTGCCTCGCCATCGAGCACCCAAAGCATGCCGGGATTGGCGCTGTCATCGTCCTGCATGGCCTGTGTCCCACGGCTCATGAAATCATAGCCGGACATTCGATCGGATAGCGGGATTTCACCACCGATTGCGAGCGACACGGACACCACCGCGCCAAACAGGGGAACGCTGCACGACAGCACGAAAGATTGAGGCCAGAGGCTCATTCGACCGTGATGGCCACGCTTTCGGTCGCTGAAAACCCGTTGTCACCGGTCCATTTGAACTCGAGTTTTCCGCTCGCAGTAGCGACGGTGGAGAATGCGATGAAGGAATTGGCGGCGATTGCCGGGGAGAGCTCGGCGCGGAATATCTCCTCGCCGTTGTAGGTGCATACGAAAAGGTTGATGGTGTCGCGCGGCAGGATTTCGCCCGTACTATTCGGGCGATACCCGGGCTCCATTGGATGGGAAATCAACGTCTTGATTTCTATCACCTCGCCGCGTTTGGCGCTTGCCGGCACATTGATAAGTGCACGTGCCATTCTCAGATGCCTTCCACACAGGCTGCAAGGGTTACGACGACGTCCGCCTCGTCGGACCAGAACGAGCCGTCGCTCATTTCGGCGATGGCGGTCACGGTCTGGGAATCAGCGAGCCGGATGCGGCTCGATATGGCAGCCTTGCCGGCGCGCGGACCGAGCCGGATGCTCAAGACATTCGGCTGCGGATTTTTTTCGTTGAAGACGTGAATGGCCTTCACGTAATCGGCTTCTGTCATCGGACTATCGACTGATACCGTCATTGGAACTGCGTTGCCGTTCTCGATCAGCGGCGGAAGGTCGAGTCTCACCTTTCCCTTGCGCAGGGGCGCCTCGCCGATCACCTTGCGAATGGCGGCACGCATCATCGCGGGCGTTGCCCAGGTCGGTTTTATTGCGAGCAGCGACGACATTCCCGTGCCGCCGATCAAGGCGACCGCGCTGATCAATATCTGCCGTCGTGTGGGAACGGTCATGGCTTCGGCTCTCAGGGTCTCCTACTCGCGCAGTTTCGAGAGGTAGGCAACTACATCCTCGATCTGCTCGGCAGTCAGAATGGGTTTAGCCCGGAACGCATCGGCCACTCGGGTCAGGCCCTCAACGCGATAGTAAGCTGGCATTATCGTTTCTGGGTTCAGGCGGGTTGAATCGACGATCCGCAACCGCAATTGGGCCTCCGACCAGCGGGTCCCGGTTCCAGCGAGATCGGGCGCCAACGTGCCTTGCAGCTTTTCCTCTGGAAATGGTCCGCTGTGGCACAGCAAGCAAAGCCCCACTTGACGGCTTGTGACGATGGCACGGCCGCGCTCGGCTTCACCTCTCACGCCGGTCAGCGAGGCCGGAATGCCATCTCCAACGATGATATAGGGTCGCAGCGACAATTCGGTAGCGGTCAAAGGAGCGAGAGCGGTAATCATGGCCGCAAGCGCACCGCCCAAAACGACGCCCGTAAGGGGAAGACGAATATGTTTACCGTTCAAGGTAAGCGAGTGACTTGGCTTGATCTTAATATTTGCGCAACTCCCTTGCCGTCGGGCCTGCTTCCTAAACCAGGCTTAGCCGAAGACTTCCTCGGTGATGGTCTTGAACCAGCCATCTGCCAACCTCGCCTCGAGCGCTCGCGTCGAGCTTGGCGCGTCTGTAGGACTGACGCCTCCTGATCCCTCAACCTCTTTGAGCTGTCCATCCGCGGCCCGGTACACGCCGGCGATCGAGATGCCGTAGTCCGGAGCTACCAGACTATAACAAGTATTGATCAGCTTCGCCTGGTCCGGGCTGCTGCCGCCCAACAGTTTGGCGACCGCAGCCGCGCAGACCTTGGCTTGCGCATTGGCCGCGAAGGCCGATTTCGGCATCGCGCCCATGATAGCCGCATCGCCTATCACATGGATGTTGGGCTGCTGCCTGGATTCAAATGTCACCGGATCGACCGGGCACCAGCCGCTGCGGTCGGCGGCGCCCGCCGTCTCGGCAATGCGCCCTGCCTTTTGCGGAGGGATCACATTGGCCACAGTTGCCTTATGCTTTCCGAACTCGGTGACAAGTGTCATGTCGGCTGCGTCAACCGACGTGACCTTGCCGCCTGCCGAAAGCGGCACCCATTCGAGCATTCCCGGATAAAGTTCCTTCCAGGCGTTCTGGAAGAGCCCCTGCTTGGAAAACGCATCCTTGGCGTCGAGCAGGATGAGCTTCGACTTCGGCTTCTTGGTTTTGAGGTAATAGGCGATGAGACTCGCACGCTCGTAGGGGCCAGGAGGGCAGCGAAACGGATTCGCCGGCGCTGAGATAATCACCGTTCCGCCGTCCTCCATCGCCTCGAGTTGGCGGCGTAACAATAAAGTCTGCTCCCCTGCCTTCCACGCATGTGGCATGCGCTCGGATGCTGCTTCGCTGTACCCCGGCAACGCGTCCCAACGCAGATCGATGCCCGGTGCCAGCACCAGCCGGTCATAGGAAACGCGTGCGTTGTTTGTCAGCGCTACGAACCGCGCTTGCGCATCGATTTCGATGGCCGGCGCGCGCGCCAGCACGACCCCATCATCAGCAACTTTGTCCAAACCGAACTGCTGCGCCTGCAGGTCTCGCAAGCCGGCGATCACGGCATTGCTCGAGGGGCATGCGATAAAAAACGGGCTCCCTTCGAGCAGCGTGACCGTAATCCGTGGATCGATGCGCCTGATGAAGCGCGCAAAGGTCGTGCCGGCAAACCCACCGCCGACCACGACAACGCGGCCGGCAGAGCCTTGCGACATGGCGGGAATCGGCAGCGTAGCCGAAGCAACAGCCGCCGCGGTGGTGAGCAAATCGCGCCGGCTGATGGGGTTTTTCATGTCCCTTCAGTCTTTCTGGGAGGCGTACCAATCCGCAATTGCTGTGATCTCCGGGCTTGTGAAACCTTCAGCTATATCGGCACCGGTGGAAACGCCTGTTGACCTGAGCATCGGAGGATGCGGCGGCCGGCAAGCCGCCGCTCCTTTGTTAAACGAGGGAAATGCTGTGGTTCTTCAACGGGAACGAGCGGATGCGGTTGCCCGTTGCCGCAAACAACGCATTGAGCACAGCCGGCGCGGCGACACAGATTGTAGGTTCGCCAACCCCGCCCCAGAAGCCACCCGATGGCATGACGATGGTTTCCACTTTCGGCATCTCACCAAGCCGCATCGAGTTGTAGGTGTCGAAGTTGGTCTGCTCGATGGCACCGTCCTTGACCGTGCACTCGCCGTAGAACAGAGCCGAAAGTCCATACACGAACGAACCCGCGATTTGCCGCTCGATCTGGGCGGGGTTTACGGCATGGCCGCAGTCTGTTGCTCCGACAATGCGGTGGATCTTCACCTTGTTTCCGCCCTCGACGGACACTTCAGCCGCCGCCGCGACATAGCTGCCGTATCCCATGTGCTGTGCGATTCCACGGAACACGCCTTGCGGCGCTGGTTTGCTCCAGCCGATTTTCTCGGCCACCGCATTCAGCACGCCGAGATGCTTGGGATGTTTCGACATCAGCTTGCGGCGGAACTCGAGCGGGTCCTGACCTGCCGCATGAGCGAGCTCATCCATGAAGCATTCGAGATAGATGGCGTTCTGGTTGATGTTCACTCCGCGCCAGAAGCCGGGCGGTACATGCGGGTTGCGCATCGCGTGATCGATCAGCACGTTCGGGATGCTGTAGCCGATGGCCGCCTCGGCACCCCCGGGGTTGAGGCCCTGGAAGGTCGCGGGATCCTTGCCGTTCTCGAGAGCTTCGGGCCGCACGGCGGTGAGGATCGACTGGCCGGAGATGCGCATGCGCAGCCCCGTAAGATTTCCGGCGGTATCCAGGGCACCGATCATCTTTGTCTGAGTGACGGGATGATAGTGGCCGTGAGTCATATCCTCCTCGCGCGACCACAGCAGCTTTATGGGCGTGCCCGGCATCTGTTTTGCTATGAGCACCGCCTGGGTGACAAAGTCGTGAAACGCGCCGCGTCTGCCGAAGCCGCCGCCGAGCATCAGCTTGTGCACGTCGCATTTGTCGGCGGGTAAACCGGACGCAGATAACATCGCGCCGAAGGCGGCCTCACCGTTCTGGGTTCCGCACCATACCTCGCACTTGTCCGCCGTATAACGCACCGTCGCGTTCATGGGCTCCATCGCAGCATGGTTCTGATACGGATAGGAGTAGACCGCCTCGACCTTCTTCGGGGCATTGGCGAGGGCGCCTTGGATATCGCCTGATTGATTGCCGACGAAGGCCTGCTCCGCATCGAGTCCGGCTTTGAGCATTTCGGCAATGGAGGCGCTGGAGACTTTCGCGTTCGGCCCCTCGTCCCAGGAAATCGGCAAAGCGTCGAGGGCGGTCTTCGCCTGCCACCAGGTATCGGCAATCACCGCAACGCCGGAGTCGCCGACCTGCACGACCTTGTGCACTCCCTTCATCCCCGCGATTTTGGCGGCATCAAAGCTCTTCACCTTGCCGCCAAATACGGGACACGCCTTGACGGCAGCATTGAGCATCCCCGGCAGTCGGAAATCGATGCCGTACATCATCTTGCCTGTCGTCTTGTCGGCGGTGTCGAGGCGCTTCAGCGGCTTGCCGGCGATCTTCCAGTCCTTCGGGTCTTTGAGCTTGATCTCTGTCGGAGGAGTGAGCTTCGCCGCTGCATCCGCCACCTTGCCGAAGGTCGTGCTGCGACCCGAGGGATTGTGACGGATGACGCTGCTTTCAGCAGTGCATTCGCCTGCTGGGACGTTCCATTCGTTGGCCGCGGCCTGGATCAGCAACATACGGGCGGCCGCGCCGCCTTGACGGACGTATTCATGCGAGGTGCGAATACCGCGGCTGCCGCCGGTGGAGAAATCTCCCCACACGCGCTTGCGTGCGACGTTCTGCCCGGGAGTGGGATATTCGGTCGTGACCTTCGACCAATCGCAGTCGAGCTCCTCAGCCACGAGTTGCGCGAGTCCGGTAAGCGTACCTTGTCCCATCTCGGAGCGGGCAATTCGAATGACAACGGTGTCGTCCGGATGAATGACAACCCAAGCATTAACCTCTGGCGATGCAGCCTGAGCAGTTGCTAATCCTGCGCCACCAAACGGAATTTCGAGACCCAGTGCGAGCCCGCCACTGGCAGCAGCTGCGCTGACGATGAAGGCGCGCCGGTCGATTTGCGCTCTATACCTCATGATTGCCTCCTTCACGCGTTCGCGGCTGTGTGGATGGCCTCACGCACCTGCTGGAAGGTGCCGCAGCGGCAGATGTTGGTGATCTCCCGATTAATATCCGCGTCGGTAGGCTTGGGGTTTTCTTTGAGCAAGGCAGCAACCGCCATGATCATGCCGCTCTGACAGTACCCGCACTGCGGCACATCGTGTTCAACCCAGGCCTTCTGCGCCTTATGAAGAGTGCCGTTCTGAGCGAGACCTTCAATTGTCGTGATCTGCTTACCCTCGGCGAGGCTGATCGGCACCGAACATGAGCGCACAGCCATGCCGTCCAGATGGACCGTGCAGGCACCGCACTGAGCGATTCCGCAGCCATATTTTGTTCCGGTCAAGCCGACAGTGTCGCGCAACACCCAAAGAAGCGGTGTGTCGGGCTCAACGTCTATTTGGTGCGTTTGTCCATTGATATTCAGAGCGGCCATTCACGACCTCCTTGATCAAGGCATGTAAGACCCTGGACCGTAATCATCTGCGGTCCGTTCAGTGGCTCGAAAGCCGACAAGATTATCTCTTCGCGACCCAAGTCTACTCTGCGAGGCGGAAATAATCGAGATGGGCCATGCGGCGAGTCCGCAAGCCGTGGAGTTCTGGGGTTACCGCCTTTTATGGGCCGCGTTCCGTCAGGGCCTGGCCGACCCCGGCTTCGAGGATGGCCGCAACGTCGCAATCGAGTTTCGCTGGGCCGAGGGTCAAGGCAGCCGGCTGCCAGCGACACCCGCCGCATCAATTCCACCGGAACGTGCTGTAGTTCTCAAACCGAGGTGTGGGCGACGCCCTCGCGCGCCTTGAGCGCCTCGGCGGCGGCTTGGATGAAGCTCGCGTCTTCCGGCAGGACGATCGAGGCCGAGCGCACCGCGTGGGTCGCAGGGTCGAGACCGTCGGGCTCGCGTCCCTGCTCGGCCGCCAGCACCCCCTTGCGCAGACGAATGCGCGCCATGATCACGCCGTTGTCGGTGGAAGCCAGGTTCTCCTTGCTGCGGTCCTGGATCGGGCCCATGCTCTCCTGAATCGCCGCATCCTGCATCGCGATTCCCGCAACCCCGGAATAGGTCTTGCTGGCGCGCTGGGCGGCGCGATCGATCATGTAATCGTTGTCCTTGTTGACCACCGGCCGGAAGCTCCCCGGGATCAATTGCACATGGATGCCGCCGCCGTTGCGCATGACCTCGAGCTCATGGGCGGTGAGCGCGCGCGTGGGGTGGTGGGTAAAGCACCACGCCATGCAGGTCTCGTCATCGATGGGCACCCAGGCGTGCCCGTTGAGCGCATTGTCGCCATAGGGCGGAATCATCGTGTGAAACGGCATGATCCACTGGGTGATGCGCCAATAGAGATGTCCGTTCGGTGCCGGCCGGCGCACACCGATGACCATGCCGCCACTCGTTTCGACCACCTCGAAGCGCGCGTCGGTTTCCCGCGTCAATTCGGCTCCCTGGCCGACGTGGAGCGAATCGCTGCGCAGCTCGTGGCGATGCAGGAACGAGACGTGGGCGGAATCGATGCCGCCCTCCATGGCCTGAAGATAATTGCACTCCTGCGTGCGCTTGGTGATGAACCGGTGCGCGTGCGGCACCTGCACCCATTCGAACGCGGGCAGCGGAGGCTTCAACTCCGTGGTGCCCATGTAGACCCAGATCACGTCGCCGAGCTCGACGCAGGGATAGGACTTGAGCCTGATCTTTTTGCAGAACCCGCTCTCCTGCGGCTCCGAGGGAAGCTCCACGCATTGGCCGGTGACGTCGTATTTCCAGCCGTGATAAGCGCAGCGCAGCCCGTCCTCCTCGTTGCGCCCGAACCACAGGGATACTCCGCGGTGGGCGCAGAACTCGTCGATGATGCCCACCTTCCCCTGCGTGTCACGGAAGGCAAGGAGACGCTCCGAGAGGAGCTTGACGCGCACCGGCGGGCAATCGGGCTCGGGCACCTCATCGGCGAGCAGCGCCGGAATCCAATAGCGCCGCAGCAGGTTTCCCATCGGGGTGCCGGGGCCGGTCCTGGTAAGCAGCTCGTTCTGCTCGTGCGGGGTCATGGCTTCGCTCGTGCCTGATTTTCAGTTGGCGGAGGGTTGGTACGGTCCGAGCCTGGCAACCGCTGACTTTGCAAACGAGCTGTCCACCACGGCATCGACGCTGATGTCCTTCTTCTCGATCAGGCCAAGCTCGCGGAAGAAATCGAGGTCCTTCTTCAGGCTCGTCACGTGCACTTCGCCGTTCGGATCGACCCAGCTCGGGACGATGCGGCGGAACAAGCTCTCATCCTTGATGGCGGTGTATCTGGTCAGAATCGGGATCACATCGTTCGCCTTCGGCCCCGCCAGCCGGCCGTCCTTGAGGGCATCGTTGTAGATACGCACCCCGCGGATATAGGCGCGCATGAAACCTTCGGCGAGCGCGCGTTTATTGGTGATGAAGTGATCGGAAAAGAACATCACGGCGGTCTGCTGGCCGGGATAGATGACGTCGTTGCCCGCGACCCGCACCGCAGCGCCCTGCTCGATCGCACGCGTCATCGTCGGCTCGTTGGTGATGCTCGCATCGATGCCTTTATTCTTGTAGGCCGGCAGATGCTCGGGGAAGCCGAGATACACGACGTCGGCATCGCTGAATTTCAATCCCCCCTGCTTGAGCGCCTCATTGAGCGCGGAAGCACTGCCAGTGCCCGGCGCGCCCACCGCGATCTTCATTCCTTTGAGATCGGCATAGCCCTTGTAACGGCCGGAATCGACATGGTCCTTGCGCACCAGCAGCGAGGAAAAACCGTAGCCCGGCCGGATCGAGGCCTGGTCGGCAACGATCTTCATGGCAATGCCGCGCCCGACCGCATTGTAGAAGCCCGCCGACACCGTCCCGCCCCCGACTTCGAGCTCGCCGGTGCCGAGCGGCGCCACCATCTGGGCCGCCGAATTGAACCCGACGATCGAGACTGACAGGCCTTCGTCGCGGAAGAACCCCATGGCGTCGGCGACGTAATAACCCACGTCGCTGATGGTTCGGGCCACTCCGATGCGAACCTGGTCTGCCGCGAAGAGAGGCGAGAGCACGGCAGAAGCCGCAAGCCAGAGACCAACAGAGGACAACAGATACGACCATGGCCGGCCGCATGCGCCGACAGTCGACACCGCGCGCCGTCGTGTCGGCTTGCTCGCCTCACTGACCATTGCATCCTCGCGAAGCAGCGCGCCCGGGCGCAGACCTATGCCGGGGGGCGGCGTTCGGGCACGTTAGCAGGAGCGGCGGCCTCCGGGCGAATCCAGCGAGTCTCTATATTGTTTCTTGTTTCAGCGGATAGTAGTTCGATTCCGTGAAACCAATCGGATCGGGGGGATGGAGCTTAAACCCACAGACCTCATCCTGATGAGGACGCGAAGCGCCGCACCGCAGTCAAGCTTGCGCAGACTGCGTAAACTTGTCCGCGCGTACGCGCTCCTCAGGACGAGGTTGATTGATGCGTCGATATGATTCGGACCAAGAAAGCGCCGCGGGCTATTGATCCACGGCGACGGATTTGGACTCTAACTGCTATTGCGGCTGATTAGGCCCGACAAATTGGGAATTGATCCAACCCTTGAAGCGACTGCTCTCCACCTGGACCCAGTCTCCCTCCCGGCTTGTAACTTTGAAGCGCGCGCCTTTGGGGGCGGTGCCGAGAACTGTCCCGTTTGCCGATGGTGTAGACCTGATGTTTACGCCGGGACGCTGCAGAAAAACGGTATCGCGGTTTTGGGACGCCGGGACAGCTTGGCGCGCCGCGCTGTTTGCTGCAGGAGCCGCCGAGGCAACTTGGGGAGAAGCCTCTGCGGTAACAGAAGGGGGAAGATCGGGCCAGGCAACCGCAGCAGGTGGCTCAGGAGATGGCCGAGGGACCGCCTGGACCGGAGCCGCAGCTGAGGATTGCACGATTTGAGCGGGTTCCGCAGTTTGCGTGACTGGCTCGCCTGCCGGTGCCAAGAAGAAGTACGCAAGCGCACCTGCGCCCAATGCCGCCACAATCACAGCGCCAGCAATCAGCTTTCGCCCCGATCGTAAACTCGTCTCTGTGTCCGCTAAATCCATTTGCTCAGGAGGCTGGAAAGGAAGCTCTCCGATTGTCAGGGATTCAACAGGGTCTTGGCGGAGAGCAATATTCCCAGCAGCCGGCGTTCCAGCCGGGGCCAGGGGCGGAGCCCAAAATTGGGCCGCGTCCAGGCTGCTCTCAGCAAACCCGTCTCCATTGAGCCGTGGCTCGCTGAGCCGTGGCTCGGTAAATTGTCCGGTTGCCATGCTTCCCCCAATCCTGATCAGCGGCCCCCCTTCCCCGCGGAGGAGGACGCCACCTCCAGCTGTCGATGCGTAGCCCGGAAGCATAGGCCTAAAGGATGGCTATAGAAGGACAGCCGAGCGGCTCCCAGGCGACTTAACGATGGCGAGCTTCGCGAGATTATGGAAGCATCCGACCTGAAAGACGGCGGGAGCGCCTTAAAGGTTACGCCCCGGCCTTTGGCACCATCCCCGCGCTGCGGCATTCACTTCTTTGCTGCTGCAGCCCGATGAATTGGGTCGACCCACAATACAGTCTCCGGCTTCTCCACCGGCTCAATGTCGAGATTGATCGCGACGGCTTGGCCGTCACTACGAACCAGCACGCACTCCAAAACCTGGTCCCTGCTTGCATTGATCTCCTGATGCGGCACGTACGGCGGGATAAAAATGAAATCTCCGGGATTTGCTTCGGCCGTGAACTGCAGATGATCGCCCCAGCGCATGCGCGCCCTGCCGCGAACCACGTAAATGATGCTTTCGAGATGCCCATGGTGGTGAGCGCCGGTCTTTGCATTTGGCTTGATGGTCACAGTGCCCGCCCACAGCTTCTGTGCGCCAGCGCGAGCAAAGTTGATGGCCGCCTTTCTGTCCATGCCCGGGGTTGACGGGACGTTGGGATCCAGCTGGTCACCTGGGATGACGCGCACGCCATCGTGCTTCCAGTGTTCCGCTTCGTCGCGGGAATGAACATGGTCGTCGAGTTTAGTCATGGAGTCCAAGTCCACTGATGCTCAAAAATGGCGATCGGGTGCCGCGTGACCGCCTTGAGATAGTGAGCTTGGGCCACTTCCGAAACACCCCAGCTGATCCGAGCTCCCCGAGGTGCACCTCGACCGGGCCCGTGAGAGGCGAGGGCGACGCAGAGCTGGACGCAGCGCTCGCGAGATTTGTTCAGCAGGGCGCGGGAGCGGTTCTGCTTGGAGACAGCTACTCCCCGTATGGGTGACTAGCTGATGGAGCAATGTTGCCGGAGCCGATGTCCGGATCATACGACTGCGCGAGGGCTGGCGAGGTGATAATGACCGCGGCCAAAACCACCGCGGTGAGGAGCTTGTTCATGCCACGTCTCCATTCAGAATGATCGGTGCGTTGGGCTTCGCGGATCGAGACCGGAGCGTCTCGCCGCTAACCCCTCGCGGATATGGTGCCGGGTGATCCCGGCAGGCCTGTCTGGTCTTGCGACGACTTGCGTTATTTTGCTCTCTTTTAGGAATACACCTGAAGGGTGGGCAACGGGCGCGCCCCTGCAAATATTCCGCGCATGCAAAGCCTCGCGCGCCGTGCCCACGCGTTCCGTTTTCCGCGTGGGCAAAAAATCGCCTGGTCCTGCTCGCCCTAGACCAGTCGGGACAGCACGATCAGCACGGCGGTGACGGTGATTGCGCCGCCGATGCGGGTCGCGATCTGCGCGAAGGGCATCAGCTGCATCCGGTTTGCCGCCGTGAGAATCGCGACGTCACCCGTGCCGCCCTGGCCGCTGTGACAAGCATTAATAATGGCGGCTTCTATCGGGTACATATTGAGCCAGCGCCCGACCAGCGCTCCGATGGCCATCAGCGTCGCCACTGTGCTGACGATGGTGATCACGTTCGGCAGATTGAACGCGGCCATCAGCTTGTCCCATGGCGTCATTGATACGCCGATGGCGAACAACAGCGGATAGGTGACAGCGGTTGAGAAAAACTTGTAGACGGCGAAACCACCCTGCTGCAGATGCGGCGAGACTGCGTGGGTCAGCTTGGCAAGAACGGCAAGGAACAGCATGGCGACCGGCGCCGGGAGACCGAACAGGCGGTGGCACATGACGCCCAGGAGATAAAGCGTTATTGCCGTGAGACCCGCGGCCGCGACAGTGCTCACATCGATCGGTGCGCCCGTCTCGTCCTCCGCGCCCTGCCTGGCGGTATCCATCTCGTCGTGCTCGCCGGGCTGGAGTCGACCCTCACCTGTCAGGTTCGGATACCGCTTGCCGACAAAGTTGAGGGTGCCTGCGAGGAGGATTGCCGTGAGGCTGCCGAGCATCACTGGGGGCAGCACTTGGGCAAACATGTCGCCCTGGGGCTCGCCGAGGATTTCCGCATAACCGACGGAGAGCGGGATCGCGCCCTCGCCGACACCGCCAGCCATGATTGGGATCACCACGAAGAAGAAGGTGTGATAGGCGCCCATCCCAAGCAGCGTGCCGACCAGCGTGCCGACAATCCCGGCGGCGATCGAGCCAATCGCAAGCGGGACGAATATCTTGAGAAATCCCTGGACCAGCACCTGGCGGTCCATGGAGAGAATGCTGCCGACGATGATGCAGGCGATGAAAAGGTACAGGAAGTTCGTATACTTGGTGAATTCGATGACCGATTTCTCGATCTGCGGCGGCAACAGCTTGTAATAGGTGAGCGCCGACGGGACAAAGGTGGCAAAGATTGCGGCCGCGCCGATGTTGCGAAGCACAGGCGTACGCTTGCCGATCTCCGCGCAGGTGAAGCCGCCGACCACCAGGACGGCGATCATGATGGAGATCTCGCCCTTGATGTCGCCCGTGTAGGTGAAGCCCACCAGAAGCGCGATGAGAATGACATAGACCGGGATGGGGACGATCCCGATCCGCGTGTCGACGATCTTCCACCATCCTTGCGGCCACCACGGTGTGCGCAGGACTTCCGGGGATGCCGAGACGGAGGCGCTCTGCTGCATGGTCCGCTCCAGATTTCCTCTTCAGCGAAGAGCCCAAAGGCGCCGCTGTGGTGATGTCAGTCGTCAGTCTTGAAAGGTGTTGAGGTCGATCTCGGGGCGACGCTCGTCCCTCTCCAGATCGCTGCTTGTCGGATCGTCGAACAGGACAGCCGCACGCTTGATGAAGCGGTCGTCGAAAGTCTTTCGCAGGTCGATCTTCTTGTCCTTGAGATCTGGATCGAACGTCGCCATCATCTTGAGCGCGCTGTTCATTCCCTGGCGAGTAATGATCCCGGTCCTCGAATAGACCAGCAGGTTGGCTTTCAGCGCTTTGACGTAGATCGCTCGGTCACCGAGAAAGTATTCGGCCGGCACGGTGTCGACGATCTCGTCCGTCGTTGCGGTCGCGATCCATCGCAGCGTCTTGTAAAACGCATTGACCAGCGCCTGCATCGTCGTCGGGTTCGCGGCAATGAACTCCTGCCTGGCATAGAGCACTGCTGCCGGGTTGGTTCCCCCGAAGATCTCGTAATTGACCCGCGGGAATCGGCTATCGACGATGATACGTATCGCGCTGTCCTGCTGCAGACGGGTGATCACCGGATCGAGGTTGGAAATCGCGTCGATCTCGCCCGTCTTCATCGCGTCGACGGCGCGTTCACCGCCGCCCACGCCGACGAAAGACGCATCACCCGGCGCAAGCCCGGCCCTGGCCATCAGATAGAGCACAAAGAAGTAGCTGGAAGAGCTCGGTGCGGTGACCCCGATCTTCAGGCCCTTGAGATCGGCAAGCGACTTGAAAGGCCGGTCCTTGCCGACGGCGAGCACCACGCCGGGAAACCGGCCGAGCTCGATCGCGGAGCGGACGTCCTGTCCCATGGCTTGCGCCCGCAATGTGTGCTCGTACGCGCCTGCTGCGATATCGACCGAGCCGGCGAGCAACGCATCGAACGCCTGCCCGCCGCCTTCGAAATCGCTCATGTTGATGGTGAGGCCGTAGTCGCGGAAATGACCGCGCCTCTCCGCGATCGTCACCGGCAAGTAATAAAGATGCGACTTGTTGGCGACGCCAAGCTTGAGCGAGGAGCGTTCAAGCTGCTGTCCATGCGCCGGATCGAGAGAGATCGGGCAGAGCAGCAGGCTTGCCATTCCTGCGGTGAAAGCGCGACGGTCGTACTGCATTTCTGCCATGGCAATGGCTACACCACGAAGGTGCACTGCTCCTGCGGGGTACGCGTATCCATGTTGCGGCCGCGGTTGAGGTGGTCGTCGATCTCCGAGGCAGCCCCGATCATGCGGCCGTAGAGGAACACATTGAACGCCGCCGTCTCCAGATCTTTTTCCGTCAACGCGCCTGAACGATAGTCCTTCCAGAGGACCGCCAGAAGCAGCGCCGCGATGACCGCATCGACATTAACGCAGAACACGTAGCGCGACGCGCCGGCGTCGTAGAGCGCCTGCACGAGCTCGCGGTAGTAGGCGTGAAAGATGTTGTAGTCGCCGCGCTCGCTCATGAACTCGGTGATGAAGCGCTCGCGGGGATCATAGTTGACGGGCTTACCTCGGAAGATCGGGTGGTGCACGCCGGGAAGCGCGCGCGGGCCGTCGAGGCCCGTTTCCTTGGATTGAGACTTTTCTTCCCTGTACGTCTCGGCAAATCGTGCCGCCATCGCCTTGAGATCGATGCCATGATTGCGGTCGGTCGGATCCTGCAGGCTGGCATTCTTGAATTGCTCCAGCAGGAACGCCATTCCCTCGAACCCGTTGCCGCCGTGGCTGTAGCCGCTGTGGGTGAGAAAGCCGACCATGGCCTTGTTGATCTGAACGCGGCCGGGAGTCTGCGGGCCGTCGGCGGCAACGGCCCCTTTGGCGCCTTGCGCCGAGATGGAGCCCGGGCCGTTCGAGATGAGGAGCCCGATGAGGATCTGCAGCGGCCGCGCCTCGGCCTCGCTCGGTTTCTTGCCGGTCAAAGCGAGGAAGAGAACATCAGCCATACTCCAGCGGCTGAACCTTTCCTCCCGCGATATCCCGCACAGGCTGCCGGGCTGGTGATATTTGGCGGGAATGGAGGCGCCGATCATCACGCCGTAGAGACGCAGATACCAAGGCAGCGTCTCGGCCGTCAGGCGCGAGATGCGCTTGCGCATCAACGGGCCCCACGCGATTGTCGTGGCGATGGCAGCGAGGATCGCATCGCGCGAGGGTCTTGCGCCCAGC
>Ga0070712_100001193_pt1 | contig 15699 bp, 15 predicted proteins | sample LARL81metaG_FD_71396 | JGI IMG/M metagenome (GOLD analysis project Ga0070712, IMG submission 71396) | Corn, switchgrass and miscanthus rhizosphere microbial communities from Kellogg Biological Station, Michigan, USA - LAR L8-1 metaG | ecosystem: Host-associated > Plants > Roots > Rhizosphere ...
TTCCCGCTGTTCCCGCAGGGCGGCGGATTCCCGCGCAGCAACGCCGACAACACTTAAGGGGTACGTGCCGCCGCGCGTAATCACGCATTCGTGCCGCCGTCGACGGTGAGTATCGCGCCGGTGATGTTTCGAGCGCCCGCGCCCGACAGGAATGCGACCGTGTCGGCGATGTCCGTCGGATCCGCGTAGCGGCCGAGCGCAGACGACGCACGCTGGTCGTCGGCGGTGGGCCCGTCGGCGGGATTCATGTCGGTATCAGTGGACCCTGGTTGCACGAGATTGACGGTGATCCCGCGCCCACCCAGATCGCGCGCGAGTCCTTTGGTGAAGCCGATGAGCGCGGACTTGCTCATCGAGTACAGGGTGACACCCGGAACCGGCACGCGCTCAGCAAGATTGCTGCCGATGCTGATGATCCGCGCGCCGTCGGTCATGTGCCGCGCCGCGGCCTGGCTAGCCAGGTACACCGCCCGGACGTGGATGCCCAGCGTGCGATCGACATCCTCAAGCGAGACGTCATCGATCGGGCCGGACGGAAAGATGCCTGCGTTGTTCACCAAGACGTCGAGGCGGCCGAATTCGTCGACGACCGTGCCGACCGCGGCAACGACCTCTTCAGCTGCCGCGCTGTCGGCGTTGATGGCCAGCCCACGTCTGCCGTGCGCCTTGATGACGTCGACGACCTCGTCGGCGCGCTGCTTCGATTGCGCGTATGTGATCGCCACGTCAGAACCGAGTTCGGCCAGTCGCGCCGCGATCGCCGCCCCGATCCCCCTGCTCCCGCCAGTCACCAGCGCCACCTTGCCAACGAGTCCAGACATGGTGTCCTCCATTTCTGTATCGTTCGTCAATCCTGGCTCAGGCCGAGCAGCTGGCCAAGGCCGGTATCTGCCGCGCTGGGGCTCGCCGCACGGCGCTAGGTTTCCGGAACGACGTGTTCCCCGGCTGCGTCCACATTTGATGACGGCCCTTGGAGCCCGCCGTCACATCTAGTCGGTCGCGACGTGCGGCGGGTCGTAGATGACGAGGAAGATCAGATCTTCCGCGCCGGAGTTGGTGACGCTTTGTTCCAGGTGTGCCGGGACCTTGACGAAAGTGCCCGGCTTGGTGTCCCAGATCCGATCTCCCATCTGTACACGGGAGGTGCCGCTCAGGAAGTAGAACGCGTGGTTGTAGGTGTGGTGATGCAGTGGAGATCCGCCGCCAGGGCCGAACTTCGTCAGTTGCGCACGGAACAGCGTGGAGTAGTCGGTGCCGACCAGCTCGTCGCTGATCCAGAAGTTCTGGCCAAGGTCGGTCTCATGCCAGACGATGTCGTCCGGCGCGAACACATTTGGCATCACGGCGTCGCTGTCGCTCATGGCGATTGTTCCTTTCCCATGTCCGCAATCGGCGCTGGGGCGGTGGAAACCTGTGGGTGAGAGGGAATTTGGTGAGCGCCTACGTCAAGTTTGCGGCTGCAGACAGCTTGCGTGGCCATGTCAGATCAGCCATGTTTTCCACAGAATGAGACGCGACCGCGGTGCGCCGGAAGCCAGACGGCGCTAGCTGCAGGCGGCCAGCGCCAGTTCCCGTACCCGGGCGGCGTCGGCCCGGCCCTTGGTCGCCTTCATCACCGCCCCGACGATCGCGCCCGCCGCCTGACCTTGCCGCCGCGGATCTTCTCGACCACGTCGGGGTTCGCGGCCGGCGCCTCGTCGACCGCGGCCTGAAGCGCCGAATCGTCGCGCGCGGTCGTCAATCCTGGCTCAGGCCGAGCAGCTGGCCAAGGCCGTATCGCGCTGGAACCAAGGCTCGCCGACCTCGATCCCGTGCTGCTCGGCCACACCATGCTGTCCTTCGCCGAAATGCTGGGACCGCTGGCGGTCAACGATCCGGGGACGTATCCACGCGAGCGGCTCGAGGCTTTCGCGGCTGCCGCACTAGGGATCCGCAGGCGCTGCTAGCCTCCGAGCCGATGCCAGGTGGCCATCAAACTGAAGCGACTGGGCCGTGACGCGATAACGATCGGCATATGTCCGGTAGCGCTCCGCTTCGCCGTCTGCGGACGCGAGCAACGCCCGCATACGCAGCAATGGGAGTTCGTGGAACACGAAGCCGGGGTCGGTCGGCACGGCTGCCAGAGTCTCTATGGCGGACCGGGCCTCGTCGATATCCGGGGCACGCCTACGTCGAAGCAGCGATTCGACCAGAACGCTTGTCGCTGGACCCAAATCGCGCGCGGCACCTGACTCGAACTGCTCGGCGATGACGCGCCGCGCGAGTTCGATTGCACCGTCGAGATCTCCGCGCCGCGCGCGCTCCGCGGCGGTTACCGCATCGATGGTCAGCACCGTCGTCAAATTGAATCGTTCGCCGATAGCGGCAGAGCGTGCCTTCTCCAGCAGCTCGAAACCTTGTTCCCGGTGGCTGTTTTCCACTGATACCAGGACAAGACCTCGCGCGAGCTGAGCGCTGTGCAACGCGAAGTCTTCGCTGCACCGTTTGGCGATCTGCATTGCCTCCTCAGTTTCCCGTTGCGCCTCCGCGTCGGGTCGCAACGCGCCGGAGGGGATGCCGAGCATGTACTTGAACATCACCATCGACACGTACGTAGTCGCATCGACGCGCGAAGTCTCTACAGCCTGGTCGAAATCCTCCCTCCACTTCGCCTTTCCCAGAGCGCATCTCGCCGAGGCACGCATTGCGGTCGCAAACGCCAAAGGAGAGCCGGAAGTTGCCCCTCTTTTTCGGGTCGCCTCGCGCCATATCGATGACACGCTGAGCCAATCGCTCGACGTCGGCCATCTCACCGGCCTCATACTTGACGTGGATCGCCGGATAGAGCATCCCGACCGTGAGGTCTGGCTCTCCGATGGAATCGATGAGCTCGATGTACTCCGATGCGAGCTGCGAGGCCTCGCGAACCCGGGCGCGAATCGCCAGCTGGGACAGGAATCCGGCCATACCCATCGCCAGGGCGACCTGGTCCTCAGGTCGGGTGCACAGGGCTCGCAGCTCGTCGAAACCCGTGTCGGCGACACTGCCGCCTGCGCGCCACGTACTTCCGCAGAGCAGTGCGCGGGGGCGATGCGCATCCACCGGCGGTCAGAGTCTTCGACCGACAGCTTGTCGGCAAGGTCCTGCGCTCGCCGCCAGCTGTTGCGGGCGACATTGATATCACGGTTGGTGAACCAGTTTCCGGCCCTCATGTGCCAGCTGAACGCCCCGCGGATGTCCCCGGCGGCCTCGAGATGTCCCGCTATCACAGCCGCGATCTCGTCTGCAGCAGCCGCATTGGGATCTTCGAGAGCGGCGGCAAGGCGGCGATGCAGTTGTGCACGTGCGGTTTTGAGCTGTGATTCATAGGCCACGGTTCGAACCAGCGGATGACGGAACGCGTACTCGGCTCGAGGTGTGAACATGACCTGGTCGATGAGCTCGCAATGAACAAGCTCTGCCAGCTCCGCACGGTCGGCGTTTTCTGCATCACCGAGGACGACGTTGAGAAGGTCAATGCCGAAGCGAGAACCGATGATCGCTGCCGCATACACAGTCCGCTTGGCCGGCGGCGTCAGCCGGTCGATGCGTGCTCCGATAGTCGCCTGCAATGTGGGCGGCACACTGATGTCGGCGATTTCAAGCTGTCGGCGGTATGCGCCGCGTTCACCGACAATCACCTTGCGTTCGGCGAACTCCCGAATGATCTCCTGAACATAGAACGGGTTTCCGGCTGATCGTTCGATGATGTTCGCGGCGAGCTCATGCATAGACGGATGAGGCCCGATGAGCTCGGCAGTCATTTCCCACGCCGCTGAATCATCAAGCGGCTCAAGCTTAATGCCCTGGATCGCCGGAACTTGTAACAACAGTCCTGCGTACTCGGGGCGGTACGTGATCACCACCATCGCCTGGGTCGGGAAACATTTGTCAGCAGATCGGCAAGCATTGCCTCACTGGCGGCGTCGATCCAGTGGACATCTTCGACGACGTAAACGGTTGGCTGGTCAGGCGACATAGCGGGGGTGCCAATGAGCCCTGCCAGACGCCGCCGTCGAGCCTCCGCGGAGACATTGGGGCTTGCGACTGCCGCATCGCGTATTCCGAGAAGGTCCTCGAGCAGGACCACATCTTCGGGATCGGCTTCGCCGAACCGGGCCCGTAACGCGGCTCCTCCGGCCTCTTGCTCGTCGTCGCTGATCTGTAGTACGTCGCGGAGTAGCCGGGACACCACACCGAAGGGCACTTCACTGGTGTGCGACTCGCATGAGGTGCAAAACGTCGCCATCCCGGAGCTTTGTGCGATCCTGAGCAGCTCGCGGCAGAAGCGGCTCTTGCCGATGCCCGCGGGTCCGACTACTCCCACGACGGAGCCTTGTCCTTCGAGACCGTTGTGCAGGATCCGCGTGATCGAGTCCATCTCGTCGTCGCGACCGACGAGGGTGGACTCACGTCGTCCGATCGCTGTTCTGCTGGCAAGCATTCCCCGTAGGCGTCGTGCATATACCGGCTCGGGGGCATTCTTGATGTTCACCAACGATGGATCGTCAAGGACGGCGATGTGTTCGACGAGCCGAACCGTAGACTCGCTGATCATGACGCCACCTGCTGGTGCGACCGATTCCATCCGTTGCGCCATCCCGACGTGCGTTCCGAACGCCGTGTAACTCTCGGAACCGGAGCCGATTTGGCCGAACACCACATCGCCGGAGTTCAATCCGACACGCAGCGCAATCTCCATACCGTCTCGTCGCTTCATCTCATCCGCGAGGGTGACGGCCTCCTTCTGTATTTCGAGCGCGGCGACACATGCTCGAATAGCGTGATCTTCCAACGAGATCGGAGCCCCGAACAAAGCCATGATGCCGTCTCCGGTGAATTGCTGGACCGTACCGCCGTAACGTTGAGTGACGGATCCGCACCTGTTGAAAAGCTCACCCATGACTTCACTCAACCGCTCCGGTCCCAAGGCCGCGGCCAGGTCCATCGAGCGTTGGACGTCAGCGAAGAGAACGGTGACTTGTTTGTGCTCGGATTGAGTCTCGACTCCGATGATCGGCGATCCGCAAGCGTCACAGAATCGGGCGCCGGCGCGAGGCTCGCTACCGCATCTCCGGCACGTTGACCGTGTCATGTATGAATCCCCGCGGTTCGAATTTGGTGCTCGTCAAGCGTAAGACCCGAACGCGCCGCCTGTCGTCGATAAACTTCATGCTCGTGCCCGACAGGCAGGGCCCTCAGCCGATGGCCACGATCCTGGCGTATACCTCGCCAGCGTTCGGGAATCTCTTCCCGATACTCGCACTGATGATCGAACTGCAGCGGCGCGGTCATCGCGTCGTGCTGAAAACGCTTGACGACGGGGTCACGATCGGGCGTGACGTCGGAGTCGAGTCGTCGGCGATCGACCCGCGGATCGAAGCTGCGGTGATGACGGACTGGATGGAGACAAACGGTCGTGCTGCGTTGAAGGCAGCCTTCAATGTGTTCGGACGCCGCGCCGCGTACGAGGTCGACGACCTGCGTGGCGCGATCTCCCAGGTTCGGCCGGATGCAGTTCTTGTCGATGCAAATTGTTGGGGTGCAGCGGCGGCGGCGGACGCGGGTTCAGTGCCATGGCTGTCGTTCTGGCCTTTCACACCATTTCTGCGATCGCGCGGCGTGCCGCCGTTCGGACCGGGTCTGCGTCCGTGGTCGGGTCTAGTTGGCCGGCTGCGTGACGAAGCCCTTCGCCCACTCGTGACAGGAGCATTGAACGACGCGATGCTAGGACCGGTGAACGCCGTTCGTGAGACCGCAGGCGTCGAAGCGGTGCGCAGCGTCGACGAACTGCTAAGGCGAGCATCGCTGATGCTCGTCGCGACCGGTGAACCGCTCGAATACCCGCATCCAGACTGGGGTGATCGCGTCGAACTGATCGGCCCATGCGAATTCGACCCGCCCGCCCCCGCTCCGCAGTGGCTCACCGAGATCGACCAACCGATCGTGTTGGTCACCACGTCATCTGACCGTCAGGCCGACAGCCAGCTGCCCGTCGCCGCGATGGCGGCGTTGGCCGACGAGCCGGTGCGTGTGGTGGCCACCTACCCGTCTGGAGTGCCCGACGGGCTCGTAGCGCCGCCCAACGCCGTCGTGAAGCAGTTCGTGCCACACGGAATGGTGCTGGACAGAACCGTCTGCGCCATCACTCACGGCGGAATGGGCGCCACCCAGAAAGCGCTTGCGCGCGGCGTCCCTGTCTGCGTCGTACCGTACGGCCGCGACCAGTTCGAGGTCGCCAGGCGTGTGGAGGTGTCTGGGGGCGGCACCCGCCTACCCGCGAAGAAACTGACCGCAGTCAGATTGAAATCCAAGGTGCTGCAAGCAATGTCGATGACGTCAGGTGCGCAGCGCGTAGCTGACGGATTCAAGAGGACCGGCGGTGTTGCTCGCGGAGCCGACGTCGTCGAGCGAAGACTGCTCGGCCTACCGGCTTGATCCTCGCTAGCTGCACGCGGCCAGCACGAGTTCCCGTACCCGGGCGGCGTCGGCCTGGCCCTTGGTCGCCTTCATCACCGCACCGACGATCGCTCCTGCCGCCTGGACCTTGCCGCCGCGGATCTTCTCGACGACGTCGGGATTGGCGGCCAGCGCCTCGTCGACCGCGGCCTGAAGCGCCGAATCGTCGCGCACGACTTCGAGCCCGCGGTCCTTCATCACCTGTTCGGGCTCGCCCTCACCGGCCAACACACCCTCGACTACCTGGCGCGCCAGCTTGTTGGACAGCTTGCCGTCGTCGATGAGCTTGACCACCGTCGCCACGTGTGCCGGGGTGATCGGCAATTCGGAAAGGGCCACTCCATCTTCGTTGGCCTTCTGCACCAAGAAATTTCCCCACCAAGCGCGGGCCTGATCGCTCGATGCGCCCTGATCGACGGTGGCCGCGACCAATTCGACGGCCCCGGCATTGACCAGGTCACGCATCACCTCGTCGGAGATACCCCAATCGTCCTGGATCCGCTTACGCTGCAACCACGGTAGCTCGGGAATTGTCTGACGGAGCCGCTCGACCAGCGCCGCGTCGGGCGCCACCGGCTCCAGATCCGGTTCCGGGAAATAGCGGTAGTCCTGCGCGGTCTCCTTGCTGCGGCCGGGCGACGTGTACCCGTCCTCGTGAAAGTGCCTGGTTTCCTGGTGCACTCGGCCACCTGAGTCGAGAACCGCTGCCTGGCGGCGCATCTCATAGCGGACCGCGACCTCGACGCTCTTCAGCGAGTTGACATTCTTGGTCTCGGTCCGGGTGCCGAACTCCTTCTGGCCGATAGGCTTCAGCGACACGTTCGAATCGCAGCGCATCGAGCCCTGATCCATCCGGACATCCGAAACACCCAAGCCGCGCAACAGGTCCCTCAGCGCCGTTACGTAGGCGCGAGCGATCTCCGGTGCGCGCTCGCCGGTGCCCTCGATCGGCTTGGTGACGATCTCGATCAGCGGCACGCCGGAGCGGTTGTAGTCGATCAGCGATGTCGTCGCGCCCTCGATGCGACCGGTCTCACTGCCGAGATGGGTCAGCTTGCCGGTGTCCTCTTCCATATGGGCGCGTTCGATGTCCACCCGCCAGGTGGTGCCGTCATCGAGCGGCACGTCGAGGTGGCCGTTGATCGCGATCGGCTCGTCGTACTGCGAGATCTGGTAGTTCTTCGGCATGTCCGGGTAGAAGTAGTTCTTCCGCGCGAACCGGCACCACGGCACGATCTCGCAATCGAGTGCCAGTCCGATCCGGATCGCGGACTCCACCGCCTGCTGGTTGAGCACCGGCAGTGACCCCGGCAGACCCAGGCACACCGGGCACACCTGCGTGTTGGGCTCGGAGCCGAACTTGTTGGCGCAGCCGCAGAACATCTTGGTCGCCGTCGACAGTTCGACGTGCACCTCGAGGCCCAACACGGGTTCATAGCGAGCCACGACGTCGTCGTAGTCGAGCAGTTCAGCAGCGGCGACAGTCATATGACCGATCGTAGTGGGAGCGGCCTAGCCCAGTTTGGGGTGCACGCCCGGGATGAGACCGGCCGCGGTCGACATCTGTTGCAGGTGTTGCAACGCCGCCTTGCGCTCCGCTTCTGTCAGCAGCGCGGTGATCTGGTCCTCCTGCGCGCGGCCCTGCGCATCGAGCTTGGGCAGCAGGTCGCGAGCCTTTTCGGTCAATGTCACCGCGAACGCACGCCGGTCCCCTGGGTGCGGCATCCGCTTGACCAGTCCTCGCTGCTCCAACTTGTCGACGACCGTGACCATCACGTTGCGGTGAATACCGAGCTCGGTCGAGAGCTCACGTTGCGACCGCCCGTCGTCCTCGCTCAGCGCCTTGAGCACCGCATAAGCGCGCGGTTCGACCCCGAACGGCTCCAATCGGCGGACGAAGTCCTCGGCGAGGTAGACGCCGAGCTGCGAGAGCAGGAACGGAATGCGCTGGTGAAGTCCGGCGATACCGGCTTCGCGATCAGGCATGCATCAGACACTAGCACCCTCAGTGATAGTCACGTAATGTGATAATCATAATGAAGGATCAATTAGGAGGAGCGATGGACATCGTTATTTTCGGGGCGAACGGGCAGACCGGCAGGCTGCTGACCCGGCGGGCTCTCGACAAACGGCACTCCGTGACCGCGGTCACGCGGCATCCCGACGATTTTCCGTTCTCTGATCCGCTGCTGACGGTCGTCCGCGCCGACGTGCGCGAACCCTCATCACTGGTCGAGGTCGTGCGCGCCGCCGATGCGGTGGTGTCCACCCTGGGTGTGCCGTTCAGCGCCCGCCCCATCGACACCTACTCGGTGGGCGTGCGCAACATTGTCTGCGCGATGCAGACGACTGGCGCGCGCCGTTTGGTCCAGGTGAGTTCGACTGGCGCCTACCACTACCCGAACCGCATCGACACTCCCCTGTCGCTGCGGATCTTCGAGCCGGTGATCACCCGCACCATCGGCAAGACCACCTACGACGATCAGCGCCGCATGGAGGACATCGTCCGGGCCAGCCGCCTGGACTGGACGGTCGTGCGACCGTCGGGTCTGTTCGACTTGGCTGAGCCGACGAATTATGTTGCGGGCGAGGTGGATCCGATCGGCGGGTTCACTGCCCGCATCGACCTGGCGGACTACATGATCGCGTTGGCCGGCGACCCGTCGACCGCAGGCAAGACCGTCGTGATCTCCACCACGCAGAACCCCCCAAGCATCTGGCAGATGATCCGGCGCGAAGCCTTCACGAGCGCGTGATGACAACGGCATACCTGACCGTCACGTTGATCGCCATTGCGGCGAACGGCTTTTCGGGCATCGCGGCGCTACTTCACTTCCAGCCGATCGTGCCAGGCATGGCCAAGGCCGGTGTCCCCGTGTCGTGGCTGACCTTTCCCATTGGCACCCTGAAAACGCTCGGCGCGCTGGGCCTGGCGGCAGGCCTGCTATTTCGCCCGCTCGGCATTTCCGCCGCGATCGGACTCGTGCTGTTCTTCGTATGCGCGATCTACACGCACATTCGCGCAAGCGATTACGGCCCGCAGTTCGCACTCGCGATCGGGTTGCTGGGCCTCAATGTTGCGGCCCTTGCCCTTTCGTTGCCGTGCGGTTAGCCGAAGAACTCGGCGGCGTCGTCGTAGCGGGACTGCGGCACCAGCTTCAACTGGCGCACGGCGTCGGCCAGCGGAACGCGGCCGATGTCCTGGCCACGCAGCGACACCATCATCCCGTATTCGCCTGCGTGGGCGGCGTCGGCGGCGTTGACGCCGAACCTGGTGGCGAGCACCCGGTCGTACGCCGTCGGTGTGCCACCGCGTTGGACGTGTCCGAGCACGGTGACGCGGACATCTTTCCTGATCCGCTTCTCCACCTCGACCGCCAGTTGCGCGGCCACCCCGGTGAACTTCTCGTGCCCGAATTCGTCCATCCCGCCCTGCCGCAGCTGCATCGTTCCTTCGGCGGGTTTCGCCCCTTCGGCAACCACGCAGATGAAGTGTGAATCACCACGGACGAAACGTTGCTTGACTAAGCGGCACACCTCTTCGACGTCGAACGGCTGCTCGGGGATCAACGTCATGTGGGCGCCGGAGGCCATCCCCGCGCTGAGCGCGATCCACCCGGCGTGGCGGCCCATCACCTCGACGAGCATCACGCGCTGGTGCGACTCGGCGGTGCTGTGCAGCCGGTCGATCGCCTCGGTCGCGACCTGCAGCGCGGTGTCGTGGCCGAATGTCACATCTGTGCAGTCGATGTCGTTGTCGATGGTTTTCGGCACCCCGACCACTGGGACGTTCTCCTCGGAGAGCCAGTGCGCGGCGGTCAACGTGCCCTCGCCGCCGATGGGTATTAGCACGTCAATGCCGTTGTCCTCGAGCGTCTGCTTGATCTGCGGCAGACCGGCCCGCAACTTATCCGGGTTGACGCGAGCGGTGCCGAGCATGGTGCCGCCCTTGGCGAGCAAACGGTCGTTTCTGTCGTCGTTCTTCAGCTGTACCCGTCGGTCTTCGAGAAGGCCCCGCCAGCCGTCCAGGAAGCCGACGACCGACGAGCCGTATCGCGCGTCGCACGTCCGGACCACCGCCCGAATCACCGCGTTCAGCCCGGGACAATCGCCTCCGCCGGTGAGCACTCCGATCCGCATGGGCCCATCCTCCCCCGTTAGACCGCAGTTGGCAGCGGACCTCGCGCAGCTTCGTATGCGGCACCGACGCGGTAGAGCCGATCGTCGGCCAGCGCGGGCGCCATGATCTGCAGGCCCACCGGCAGATTGTCGTCCGGCGACAGGCCCGACGGCACCGACATGCCGCAGTGGCCGGCCAGGTTCAGCGGCAGCGTGCACAGGTCGAACAGGTACATCGCCAGCGGGTCGTCGACCTTCTCCCCCAGCGGGAACGCGGTCGTCGGAGTCGCCGGCGAGATCAGCACGTCGACGCATCTGTACGCCTCATCGAGATCGCGAGCGATCAGCGTTCGCACCTTCTGCGCTTGGTTGTAATAGGCGTCGTAGTAGCCCGCCGACAGCGCATATGTACCAATCATGATGCGGCGCTTGACTTCTGGGCCGAAGCCGGCCGCCCGTGTCAGCGCCATCACCTCTTCTGCACTGTGCGTGCCGTCGTCGCCGATCCGCAGCCCGTAGCGCATCGCGTCGAACCGCGCCAGGTTCGACGACACCTCCGACGGCAGGATCAGGTAGTACGCAGGCAGTGAGTAGTCGAAGTGCGGGCAGTCGACCTCGCTGACCTCGGCGCCGAGTGCGGTGAGCTGCTCGACGGCGGCGTTGAACGACGCGAGCACCCCGGCCTGATAGCCGTCGCCGCGCAACTGCTTGACCACGCCGATTCGCACACCCTTCAGATCACCGGAGGCGCCCGCCTTGGCCGCGGCGACCACGTCGGGCACCTCGGCCTCGACCGAAGTGGAGTCCTTCGCGTCGTGGCCGGCGATGACCTCGTGCAGCAGCGCGGTGTCGAGCACCGTTCGGGCGCACGGGCCGCCTTGGTCCAGCGAAGACGCACACGCGATCAGCCCGTACCGCGACACGGTGCCGTAGGTCGGCTTCACGCCGACGGTCGCCGTCAGCGCGGCGGGCTGGCGGACCGACCCGCCCGTATCCGACCCGATGGCCAGCGGCGCCTGGAACGCGGCGAGTGCCGCCGCGCTGCCGCCGCCCGATCCACCAGGCACCCGGTCGACGGCCCACGGATTGCGGGTCGGGCCGTAGGCGGAGTTCTCGGTGGAGCTACCCATCGCGAACTCGTCCATATTCGTCTTGCCGAGGATCGGAATGCCCGCCGCGCGCAGCCGCGCGGTAACGGTGGCGTCGTACGGCGGGGTCCAGCCCTCGAGGATTTTCGATCCGCACGTGGTCGGCATGTCGGTCGTGGTGAACACGTCCTTCAGCGCCAGCGGCACACCGGCCAGCGGCGACGGCAGCGACTCGCCCGCGGCGACGACCGCGTCGATCCGGGCGGCCTCGGCCAGCGCCTGTTCCTCTGCGACGTGCAGAAACGCGTGGTACTTGTCGTCGGTCTCGGCGATTTGATCCAGGCACGCACGGGTCGCCTCGTTGGACGAGACCTCCTTGGCTGCGATCTTCTCGCCGAGTTCGGCGGCTGACAGCCGCACCAGGTCGCTGCTCATGCCTCGGCTCATTCGGCCTCCCCCAGGATCCGCGGGACGGCGAACCGGCCGTCGACCGCATTGGGCGCCTCGGCCAGCGCCTCCTCCTGGGTAAGGCACGGCTCGACGACGTCGCTACGGAATACGTTGACGTCCTTGAGCGGGTTGCCTGTTGGTTCGACGCCGGTGACGTCGACGGCCTGGATCTGGCTGACGTGGCCGAGGATGGCGTCCAGTTGACCCGCGTAGCTGTCGAGCTCGTCGTCGGTCAACGCGAGGCGGGCGAGGCGCGCCAGGTGGGCAACCTCGTCTCGAGAGATCTGCGACACGACACGCAAGCCTAGTCACCGCCGCGGCCGGACCTGCGGGCCCATGCTGAACCGTCTGTCCCCCTGCCCTTCGGGTGGGTGGGCCCCCAGCTTGCTAGGGGAGTGCCCCCACTTCGCGCAAGCGCTCATCGCCCAAAATGCTGGGCCGCACGCGCTGTGCGACAGTGTGCGCGTGCCTTCGTATCTGCTGCGGGTCCAGCTGGAGGATCGACCGGGCAGCCTTGGCTCGCTGGCCGTCGCGCTCGGCTCGGTAGGCGCCGACATCTTGTCCCTGGACGTCGTGGAACGCTCCTCGGGCTATGCGATCGACGATCTCGTGGTCGACCTGCCGCCGGGCGCGATGCCCGACATGCTCATCACCGCGGCCGAAAACCTCAAAGGCGTCTACGTGGACGCCATTCGCCCGCATACGGGGCTGCTGGAGGCGCATCGCGAGCTGGAACTCATCGATCACGTCGCCGCGGCAGACGGGAAGACCAAGCGACTGCAGGTGCTCGCCGACGAGGCGCCGCGGGTGCTGCGCGTGGGATGGTGCACGGTCGTTCGCCAGACCGAAGCGGGACTGGAGCGCATCGTGGGCAGTCATGGGACGCCAGAAACACACATGGAGCAGGTGCCTTGGCTGCCCATCGATCACGCCGAAGCCCTTGACTCGTCGGCCGACTGGGTGCCGCAGTTGTGGCGGGACATGGACACCACGCTCGCGGCGGCGCCGCTCGGCGACCACCAAACGGCAATAGTGCTGGGCCGTGCCGGTGGTCCTCACTTCCGGCCGTCCGAGGTTGCCCGGCTGGGCTACTTGGCCGGGATCGTCGCGACGATCCTTCGCTGAGTCAGTCGGGCATTGATCAGACCGCGTCCGGCCCGCTCTCCAACAGCAGGCGGAAGCCGGCCTCGTCCAGGATCGGCACCCCGAGTTCGACGGCCTTGTCGTACTTCGACCCCGGTGAATCGCCGGCCACCACGTAGGCCGTTTTCTTCGACACCGAGCTGACCGCCTTTCCCCCGCGCGCGACGATTGCCTCCTTGGCGTCGTCGCGGGAGAACCCGGCGAGCGATCCGGTCACGACGATCGAAAGACCGTCGAGCGTGCGCTCGATGCTGGTGTCGCGTTCATCCGCCATCCGCACTCCGGCGGCACGCCACTTGTCGATGATCGCGCGATGCCAGTCGACGCCGAACCACTCGACGACCGCGGAGGCGATCGTCGGGCCGACGCCCTCGACGACCGACAACTCCTCCTCCGACGCCGCCATGATCGCCTCGAGGCTGCCGTATTCGGTGGCCAACGCCCGAGCGGCGGTCGGCCCCACGTGCCGGATGGACAACGCGACGAGCACCCGCCACAGCGGTTGTGACTTGGCATCGTGCAGGTTCACCAGCAGCCGTTTGCCATTGGCCGAAAGCTCACCGCTCTTGGTCTTGAACAGGTCCGTGCGCAACAGGTCCTGACTGCCGATCGTGAACAGGTCGCCCTCGTCGGTGATGACGCCTGCCTGCAACAGCGCGACCGCCGCCTCGTAACCGAGGCCCTCGATATCGAACGCGCCGCGTCCGGCGACGTGAAACACCCGCTCCCGCAATTGCGCTGGACACGACCGAGTGTTCGGACAGCGGATGTCGGCGTCGCCCTCCTTGGCCGGTGCCAGCGTGGTGCCACACTCGGGACACGTTGTGGGCATTTCGAATTCGCGTTCGGTGCCGTCGCGCAGATCGACTACGGGACCGAGCACCTCGGGAATCACGTCGCCGGCCTTGCGGATCACTACGGTGTCACCGATCAGCACGCCCTTGCGTTTGACCTCTGACGCGTTGTGCAAGGTGGCCTGGCTGACTGTGGACCCGGCGACCTTGACCGGCTCCATGAACGCGAACGGCGTGACCCGGCCGGTGCGCCCGACATTGACCTTGATGTCGAGCAGCTTGGTGGTCGCCTCCTCTGGCGGGTACTTGTAGGCCACCGCCCAACGCGGCGCGCGCGACGTTGAACCGAGCCGCCGCTGCAGCGCGATTTCGTCGACTTTGACCACCACACCGTCGATTTCGTGTTCGATGTCGTGCCGGTGTTCACCCCAGTACGCGATGTGCTCGGTGACCGCGTCGATGCCCTGCACGCGGGCGGTGTGGTCGGACACCGGCAGGCCCCACGACTTGAGCGCGCGGTAGGCGTCGTGGAGCGTTTTGGGGCTGAAGCCCTCGGCGTGGCCGAGGCCGTGGCAGATCATCCGCAGTTTGCGACGAGCGGTGACGGCGGGGTTCTTCTGCCGCAGTGAGCCCGCGGCGCTGTTCCGCGGATTCGCGAACGGCGGCCTGCCCTCGGCGACCAGGCCGGCGTTGAGCTCCTCGAAGTCGGCGACCCGGAAGAACACCTCTCCGCGCACCTCGAGGACGTGGGGCACCGGAAACTCCTTGGAGCCCGTGAGCTTCTCCGGCACATCGTCGATGGTGCGCGCGTTGAGTGTGACGTCCTCGCCGGTACGGCCGTCACCGCGGGTGGCCGCGCGGGTCAGCCGGCCGTCGCGGTACACCAGCGCCAGCGCCACCCCGTCGATCTTGAGCTCGCACAGGTAATGCGCCTTTTGGGCAGCTTGGGGGCCGATCTCTCCTTTAACTCTTGCCGCCCACGCGGCGAGCTCATCCGGCGCGAACACGTTGTCCAAGCTCAACATCCGCTCGAGATGCTCGGCCTGGGTGAAGTCGGTGGCAAAACCCGCGCCGCCGACAAGTTGCGTCGGCGAGTCAGGAGTGCGCAGTTCGGGATGCTCGTCCTCGAGTGCCTGCAGCTCGCGCAGCAGCTTGTCGAACTCCGCGTCGGAGATGATCGGTGCATCCCGCACGTAGTAGCGGAACTGGTGCTCGCGCACCTCGTCGGCGAGTTCTTGCCAGCGGCGGCGCAGGTGGGCATCCGGGGCTTCGTCAGCCTGCTCGGCCAGCACAGTCTCGGGATCCGGGGTTGCCTTCGGGCTCACTCTGGTGAGGCTAATCGACCCCCACGACACGAAGACGCCAGCGGTTACGCTGGCGGCATGCCGCACCCGATCATGTTCCGTGACGACGATCTCGGGCTGGCGGAAGTGCGCAAGATCTGCCTGAGCTTTCCGGGGGCCTTCGAGAAGATCTCCTGGGGCAGGCCGGTGTTCTGCGCGCCGAAGATGTTCGTCATGTTTGGCGGCAGCGCGAAAACCGACCGCCGCGGCGAGTACCTCCAGTACCCGTACTCGATCCTGGTCAAGGTCGACGAGAGCGACCGCAAGGCTCTCGAACAAGACACT